>Ga0208398_100484_pt1 | contig 25934 bp, 26 predicted proteins | sample LakWasMe79_HOW10_2_FD_183905 | JGI IMG/M metagenome (GOLD analysis project Ga0208398, IMG submission 183905) | Freshwater sediment methanotrophic microbial communities from Lake Washington under simulated oxygen tension - Sediment Metagenome... | ecosystem: Environmental > Aquatic > Freshwater >...
GCTTGAACTGATTGGATATATTCCACCTGCCGAAGCTGAAGAAAACTACTATCGGCAATTAGCCAGTCAGACCGTAAAGTCGGTCTGACTTAACCAAACAGGCCTCCACGATACTCGGGGCGATTCAAGCGGTATAGAGAGCGACCCAGTGAATCGGTTGAAACATTCAGGAAATGACGATGGCGCAATACACTCTTTTGACCCTGGATCTCAACAGAGAAACTTCCTCTGCAGCTCGGGATAAGTTCTACGAGGAACTTGAACAACTCCAGTGGAAGAAGATCAACCAGTTGACTACGCTCTGGTACGCGACGTGGAAAGATGATCTTTCAGAGGCTGGGATCATCGCAACAACTAAGAGCGACGTTGAAGTGGCCGCCTCCGCGGCAAAGGTGGCTCACTACGACGCTGCACTTGGAATCTGTGGCAAACCTACCATCTGGAAGAAATAGCTCTTTCTGTCGATACTTTTCCGTCCGGTGATCGAACTCCGATCACCGACCGTCTAGACGCTTCGAAAATGATGACACTGAAACTCGCACCATTTCGAGTTCGGGAGCAACGTCTCCTAGCAAAGCGCGCCTGTCAGGGCTTGGAGAATACCAACGAATACCCTGTCGCCGAATCCAGAGTAACAACAAAGGCGTAGAGATTTACTGAGCCAGGATTGAATTCAATGTGTGACCTCAACGCGTTCAATCCTGGTTGGCACTTCTGGGCAGGGTCATCGTGAAAGTCGTGAAGTTTCCCGCTGAACGAGCGGCAATAGTGCCTCCGTGTGCAATAACAATTGACTTTGCTATAGCCAACCCCAGGCCTGTTCCCTCAGTGCTTCGTTGTCGGGACGGGTCAACCCGGAAGAAACGGTCAAAGACCCGTTCCAGGTGCTCTGGGGCAATTGCGTCGCCGGTGTTCTCTACTGCAATGGACACTCCATCGGCATTGACGTCGATGTTGACGCGGACCGCGGAATTGGGAGCGGCATGGCGTACAGCATTGGACAAGAGGTTTCCAATCGCCCGCCTCAGCATCAATCGATCCGCACTGACTCTTCCCTCTCCGGCTCGCAGGAGTTGCAGGCCTTTTTCCTCCGCTACGGCCTCATAGTAATCAAAGAGTGTTTGCACCTCTTCCCCCAAATTGGCGATCTCGCGGTTCGGCACTACAAAGTCGTTTTCAGCCTTGGCCAACAGCAGCATGTCCGAGATCATGCGAGCCATATGCTCAAGCTCTTCGGCGTTCGATTCAAGAATGCCGCGGTATTCGTCTGCACAGCGGGCGCGGGATAAGGCTACCTGCGTCTGGGTCAGTAAGTTGCTCAGCGGCGTACGCAACTCATGAGCAATGTCGGAAGAAAAGTCCGAAAGCCTGCGAAACGCAACTTCCAGTCTCTCCAGCATTTCATTGAGAGATTGCGCGAGCTGTGCCATTTCATAAGGAACGGTGTCCACTGCGAGACGATGGCTCAGTTGCAGGGCCGTTACATCCTTTGCCTGCTCACGCATTGCGCGCAGGGGTGCCAGCACACTCCGCACGGCAATCCATCCGAGAATGCCGGTCAGCGCAGCAGCACCAGCTACGAAAAACCACAGGGTCTTCATGAATGCCCCCATGAAAACATGGTGAGGAGCGGTGTCGACTGCGATGGCAACAAAGACCTTGCGGAAAGCCCCCAGATTGAGATCCTCGGTCGCCCGGTATCGAGGCAAACTGGTATCCAATTCCGCCGCTATGACCCGGTAGGTTTCTGGCTCCAGCTTCCACAGGGACGAGACGCCCGGACCTCTCCGGGCACTGTCAATTACGGTACCGGGTGCGAATCTGGCATTGGGTGTGGCGAAAATTATCGACTGATTCGCATCGACGACCATCACTTCCAGTCCATGATGGCCTATCAGCGCGTCACCAAAATGTTGGTCCAGGTGGTCCAAGTCATCCTGTGATTTCACCATTCGCATGGCATGACGCGTCAGCTCCATCTTGCCATCCAGTACCTCCATGTCCAGCAATTCAAAGTGCTTGTCAACGGAAGACCCAATCACGAAGCCCAACGCCAACAAGACTGTTGATGAAGCGATGACGAAGAGTCCCGTCAATCGCCAGGTAATGGATGTTCTACTAATCAGACGCAATCGGTATTCTCCAAAACGTAGCCCATACCTCGCACGGTACGTATCAGCTTGGGTTCAAAGTTGTCGTCCAGCTTCACACGCAGACGACGCATGGCGACCTCGATGACATTGGTGTCGCTGTCGAAATTCATATCCCATACCTGGGATGCAATCAGCGAGCGCGGCAAGACTTCCCCCTTTCTTCGCAACAGCAGCTCCAGAAGGGCAAACTCCTTCACGGTGAGGTCGATGCGTTTCCCGGCACGTGTGACGCGGCGACGCATCAAGTCAAGTTCGAGGTCGGCTGCGCGTAAAAACTCGGCCACATTGGCCTTGGTACCCCTACGCAATAGGGACCGAACGCGGGCCAGTAGCTCGGAGAAAGCAAAGGGCTTTACCAGGTAATCGTCGGCCCCCAACTCCAGACCTTTGACGCGATCCTCGACGCGGTCGCGTGCCGTGAGAAACAGCACTGGCATATCCTTACCGGCTCGGCGAATGCCCGCAAGGATTCCCCAGCCGTCGATGCCCGGAAGCATCACGTCGAGTATGGCAAGGTCGTAGGCTTCAGTGAGGCCGAAATGCAGTCCATCGACACCGTCACGCGCCAATTCGACGGTAAAGCCGGCTTCGGACAGGCCCTGTTTGAGGTAGTCGCCAGTTTTGGGCTCGTCTTCGACAATGAGAATTTTCATACGGGTCTCCAGGGCTTGCGGGCCATTGAATAGCCCTCTTTTCTGACGCAGTCGCTGCCCTCGGAGTATGCAAACTTCTTGCGTCGCCGCCGCATTTTGCGCCGTGTCCGCACCGCAAAGGTGTGCATTACAAAAATGTAATTTGACCGTCAACTTCCTGTTACCCCCAACTGTCGATACTTGGGCCATCCGATCTACCACTGGAGCCAAATATGCATTTTCGTTACCCCCTCGCCATAGTCGTCACGTTGAGCGCAACTGCTTTAACGCAGCAGGCATTTGCCCAAATGGACCACAACATGCATGGCAACATGCGCGGTGGTTCGATGTCGCCGGCCGCCGCCCCGACGGCGGACCTCGCGGGCATGGATGACGCGACTGTGAAGAAGGTGGACGTGACGAAGGCAACGGTTACGCTGGCGCACGGCGCACTTTCCAACGGGATGCCTGCCATGACCATGACCTACCGAGTCAAAGACCCGGCATGGCTGGAAAAAATGGCTACTGGCCAGAAGATTCGGTTTGCCGCTGAGTCGGTCGACGGTGGAATGACCATGGTCCGGTTTGAGCCCGTCAAATAGGGCTCTGGGACAACGAGGTACCCAAAATATGGATCTCTCCCTAGATCACGATTTTCTCGGCACGGCTGTTGGCCGTCACGGCAACTTTAGGTGCCCTGTTTCAATGAGTAGTGATGGGGATCATCGAAGCGAGCCAAAGTAGGAAAAACCAATGAAACACACATTGAGAAAAACCGCCATTGCCACGGTGGTCGCCATGGGGTTCCTGACGGGCGCTATGGCGGGGGAGCCGATCCCGGGCGCGTCGGTTGAGAGTTTCCTCTCGGTAGCCAAGGAGCAGAATCCGGAATTCGCCAGCATGCGCCAAGAGGCTCAGGCCGCAGGTGAACGCATTGCGCCAGCCGGAGCATTGCCGGACCCCAAGTTCCGCGTGGAACTGATGGATATCACCAAAATGGGCGAGCAGGACCCAACCATCCTGCCCGGAAACGTCGGCAGCACACGGTATACCTTCATGCAGGACATTCCCTGGCTGGGCAAGCGTGATCTCAAACGCGATATTGCCGCCCTGGAGGCTGACGCTGCCAGAGGTCGCGCACTGGGTACTTGGTCGGAATTGGCTGCGCGCATCAAGTCCAACTTTGCCCAGTTTTACTACCTCCACCAAAGCGAGCGACTGACACAGGAAATCCTAGATTTGATGAAACGCCTGGAGCAGGTTGCGCAGGCACGCTATGCGAGTGGACTGGTGCCGCAGCAAGATGTCGTTCGGGCGCAAGTCGAACAGAGCAATATGCGCAATGAACTGATTGCGCTGAAGAACGAGCAGCGCATGGTACAGGCGCGATTGAATACGCTGATCGCCCGGCCGGCAAATGCGCCCCTGGAGTCCCCACAGTCTCTGCGCCCACTTCCCGCCGCATCGCAGATGGAGTTTTCCTTGCTGGAGAGCCGTGTCCGCGAACACAACCCGCTGATCTTTGCGCAAGACTCGCAGTTCAAGGCCACGCAGAATGCGCGTGAACTGGTCTACAAGAACCGGTACCCCGATTTGACGGTGGGTATCACGCCGGTTCAGTACGGGAACGCCATCAAGGAGTGGTCTTTGATGGTTGAACTCAATATCCCCTTGCAACAGTCCTCACGCCGGTCTCAGGAACGTGAAGCCGAGGCCATGTTGTCGGCTGCGGAAACACGCAAGCAGGTCGTTGCCAACCAGGTGTTGAGTGAACTCGCTGAGAACCTGTCCGCCTTGGATGCGGCCCGCCAGACCGAGGTGACTACCACCGCAAGTTTGTTGCCTTTGGCGGAACTCTCGTCGAAGTCGGCCATGGCCAGCTATGAAACCGGCAAGGTGGATTTTTCGACCCTTTTGGACGCCCAGAAGCAAATCCGCCAGGCAAAACAAATCCAGATCAAGGCCCAGGTTGAAGCGCAATTGCGCCTGGCAGAAATTGAAAAACTCTTGGGAGAAGAACTATGAAGAACGGCGCCATTACATTCATCGGCGTTGCCGTGGCCATCCTGGTGGCTGGCGGTGTTGGGTACCGCTTCGGTAGCGCAGGATCTGCCCCACAGTCGCATGCTGAGTCCACCCAATCCGGTACTGAGGCGCCAAAAGCAGAAAAGAAGCTTCTGTATTACCGCAATCCGATGGGCTTGCCGGACACGTCACCGACGCCCAAGAAAGATCCCATGGGCATGGACTACATACCTGTGTATGCCGGTGAACAGGACGATGAACCGTCCTCTGCCAATCAGATCAAGATCAGTACTGACAAGGTGCAAAAGCTGGGCGTACGCGTGGAGTCCGCGCAGTTGCGCGCATTGGATCGCAATGTTCGAGCGGCCGGACGCATAGAGCCGGATGAACGTCGCGTGTTCTCGATTTCCCCCAAGTTTGAGGGCTATGTCGAGCGACTGCACGTCAACGTGACTGGTCAACCGGTCAGCAAAGGCCAAGCCTTGTTTGAAGTCTACAGCCCGGAGCTGGTATCGGCGCAACGTGAATATGCCATTGCGGTCCAGGGTGTGGACTCACTCAAGGGCGCCGACAGTACAACCCAATCGGGGATGAAGCAACTTGCCGACTCCAGCCTGGCGCGGCTTCGTAACTGGGATATCTCGGAGGAACAGGTCAAGGCACTGACCAAGGCCGGAGAATCCAAACGGACCCTGACCATGCGATCACCGGTATCGGGCATCGTGACCGAAAAGAAAGCGGTTCAGGGGATGCGATTCATGCCCGGTGACTCCCTGTATCAGGTTACCGACCTGTCGTCAGTCTGGGTCATTGCCGACGTCTTTGAGCAGGACATTGGCTGGGTCAAGACTGGGGCCAAGGCCAAGGTCAAGATCAACGCGTACCCCGACAAGGAATTCTCGGGCACGGTGACCTATGTCTATCCGACGATGAAGGCAGAAACCCGGACTGTTTCCGTGCGTGTCGAACTGGCCAATCCCGGACTGATGCTGAAACCGTCCATGTTTGCCCAGGTAGAGCTGCCGGTACCTGCAAAGGGCCAGGCGGTGACCGTTCCCTTGTCTGCCGTCATAGACAGCGGTACGCGCAGCATCGTGCTAGTTCAGCTCAAGGAGGGACGCTTTGAACCACGCGAAGTTCGTCTGGGTCAACGCAGCGAAAGCTATGTTGAAGTTCTGGATGGCGTCAAAGATGGCGAGTCGGTGGTGGTAGCTGCCAACTTCCTGATCGATGCCGAAAGCAATCTGAAGGCAGCCGTTGGCGGTCTTGGTCATAGTGGCCATGGCAGTGCAGCGAAACCGGATGGCAAATCGCCGACAGATGCGCAGCCCATCACTGGCGCCGCGGCATCGGGGCACAAGGCTGAAGGTACGGTGGCGGAGATCGATGCCAAGGCAGGAACGTTGAGCATCAACCACGGACCCATCCCCAGTCTCAAATGGCCTGCCATGCAAATGGAATTCCAGGTAACGAATACGGCGCTGCTCAACGCCCTGAAAGTTGGCAGTATGGTTGCCTTTGAATTTGTCGAGCGCAAGCCTGGCGAATGGGTGATTACCAGTATCACACCAATGACAGGCGCCAAGGGTGCATCAGCGCCTGCGGCCCATGCCGGTCACTAAAGGGAAATCCCATGCTGGCAAAAATTATTGAATGGTCGGGGCGCAACCGCTTCTTGGTCCTACTCGCGACACTGTTTATCACCATTGGCGGCGTCTTCGCCGTCATCCATACGCCGCTTGATGCCCTACCCGACCTGTCGGACGTACAGGTGATTGTTTACACCGAGTACCCCGGGCAAGCCCCTCAGGTTGTCGAAGACCAGGTCACCTACCCACTGACGTCGGCCATGCTGTCAGTTCCCAAGTCCAAGGTCGTGCGCGGCTTCTCGTTCTTCGGCGCATCCTTCGTCTACATCATTTTTGAAGACGGGACCGACATCTATTGGGCGCGCTCCCGCGTATTGGAGTACCTCAACTTCGCGTCGGGGCGCATGCCCAAAGGGGTGACGCCGCAGATTGGCCCCGACGCCACGGGTGTCGGCTGGGTCTACCAATATGCCTTGATCGCCAAGGACCGGACGTTGGCCGAATTGCGAACGCTGCAGGACTGGTACCTGCGCTACCAGTTGACCAAGGCCCACGGCGTCGCGGAGGTCGCCTCCATTGGCGGTTTTGTGCAGACCTACCAGGTTACCGTGGATCCGGTGAAGCTGCGCGCGTACGGTATCCCGCTGGCGAAGGTCTCCCAAATCATCCGCGAATCCAACCGTGATGTTGGGGGGCGGGTCATTGAAATGGCCGAAACCGAGTACATGGTACGCGGCAAAGGCTATCTTCGCGGCACAGCCGATATTGAGAACCTGGTGGTCAAGTCGGACAAGGGGACCCCGGTCCTGATCCGGGATATTGCCCGCGTCGAGCTGGCACCGGACGAGAGGCGGGGTCTCACAGAGCTAAACGGCGAAGGTGAGGTGGTGTCCGGTATTGCCATGGCTCGCTATGGCCAAAATGCGCTGGAAGTCATCCACAACCTGAAGGAAAAAATCACCGAAATTTCGGCAGGTCTGCCGGAAGGTGTCCAAATCGTAACCGTCTACGACCGGTCCGAGTTGATTCACCGCGCGATTGACACGCTCAAGCGGACCCTCGCAGAAGAAAGTCTGATCGTAGCTGCCGTCTGTATTGTCTTCCTGCTGCATGTGCGTTCCGCGCTGGTTGCCATCCTGATGCTGCCAGTGGGCGTGCTCATTGCGTTTTCAGCCATGCGCTTGCTGGGCATGAACTCCAATCTGATGAGTCTCGGTGGTATTGCCATTGCCATCGGCGCGATGATTGATGCGGCGATTGTGATGATCGAGAATGCGCATAAGCACATTGAAAGACTGCCACACGACCACAGTCACAACGACCGCGTCGAGGCCATGATTACCGCCTGCAAGGAAGTTGGCCCCGCACTGTTCTTCTCGTTGCTGATCATCACCGTTTCCTTCCTGCCTGTATTCACGCTGGAATCCCAGGAAGGCCGGCTCTTCTCGCCCCTGGCGTATACCAAGACGTTCTCCATGGCCGGTGCAGCCTTCCTGTCGGTGACGCTGGTGCCGGTGCTCATGATTCTGTTCATCCGGGGCAAGATCATGCCGGAGTCCAAGAATCCGGTGAATCGCTTTCTGATCTGGAGCTACCGGCCCATCATTGCGGGCGTACTGCGCTGGAAGAAGACGACCATCCTGGTAGCGTTGCTCGCCTTGGCCGCCTCTCTCTACCCCGCCAGCAAGCTGGGGTCTGAATTCATGCCAACCCTGAACGAAGGCTCGCTGCTGTTTATGCCGGCCTCCCTGCCCGGCATGTCCATCACCAAGGCGGCCGAGCTGCTGCAGACCCAGAACAAGATCATCAAGAGCTTCCCGGAAGTCGCTTCGGTCTACGGCAAAGCGGGGCGAGCCAACACTGCTACGGACCCGGCACCCACTGAGATGTTTGAGACCGTCATCAATCTCAACCCGCAATCGACGTGGCGTCCCGGCATGACCACCGACAAGCTCATTGCGGAAATGGACAAGGCATTGCAGTTCCCCGGCGTCGCAAATGCCTGGACCATGCCCATCAAGGCGCGCATCGACATGCTGTCAACCGGTATCCGTACACCGATAGGCATCAAAGTCTTCGGCAAGGATCTTAATGAGATGGAGCGGCTGGCCCGCGAGATAGAGACGGTTGTCAAAGCCGTTCCTGGCACCACATCAGCCTTCGCGGAACGTATTACCGGTGGTTACTACCTCAACATAGAGCCTGATCGCACCCAGTTGGCGCGCTACGGCCTCGCAGTAGGCGACCTGCAAGACGTAATCGGCACGGCGTTGGGTGGAGAAATGGTGACAACCACGGTGGAGGGGCGCGAGCGCTTCGGGGTCACGGTGCGCTATCCGCGCGAGCTGCGTGCGGACCCGCAACAGATCGCCCGCGAAGTGCTCGTCCAGACCATGGATGGGGCCATGATTCCTTTGGGACAAGTGGCTCGCGTGGAGGTCGCCAAGGGCACACCTGGCATCCGCACCGAGAACGCATTGTTGTCGGCATACATTTTTGTCGACATCCGGGATCGGGACATCGGTGGCTACGTGGCAGATGCCAAGAAAGCCGTTGCCAGCCAAGTGAAGTTCCCGCCAGGCTATTACGCCACCTGGAGCGGTCAGTTCGAATCCATGGAGCGTGCGATCGAAAAAATGAAGGTCGTTGTGCCGGTCACGCTGCTCATCATTTTCCTGCTGCTATATCTGAACTTCAGGCGCTTGACCGAAACCATGATTGTGATGCTCTCAGTGCCCTTTGCGTTGGTTGGTGGCATCTGGCTGATGTGGATGCTGGGGTACAACATGTCGGTCGCCGTGGCGGTGGGTTTCATTGCACTGGCGGGAGTTGCCGCTGAAACCGGCGTGATCATGCTGATCTACCTCGACCATGCCTGGGAGGAGTTGAAGACCAAACGGCGTGCCGAAGGACAGGTGCCAAGCTTGACCGACCTGTACGAAGCCATCATGGAAGGAGCGGTTGAGCGCGTGCGTCCCAAGATGATGACCGTCGTTGCCATCATGGCTGGTCTGCTGCCCATCATGTGGGGCACGGGAACCGGGTCTGAAGTCATGAGCCGCATTGCGGCGCCCATGGTCGGGGGCATGATTTCTTCGACAATTCTGACACTGGCGGTGATTCCAGCGATCTATGCACTGGTTAAACAGTGGCGACTGAAACGTGGGATGGAATAGTCGGTCGCGCGAGTAGCCATGGAAGACCATCCGGACCGGGGCAAAGCAACGGCACTTCGGGGCATCCGGGGGCGGATGGCCAAGAGGCTCGCCATTGCCTGGGTGTTGCTGTCTCTGCTCGTGGGGGGTGTCATGGCCTTCCTCGAATTCCGCAAGGCGGACGAGATTGCCTTCGGTCTGGCAGCGTCTGTGGTCGACTCGTTGCGCCAGCATGTAGCCCAGTCAGGAGCGCCGCATGTCGCCTCACTCACTGCTGCACTGGAGCCATTGGTCAGGCAGGGCTACCTGCAGGCAAGGGTCGTTGATGGCGCTGGAAATGTGATCACCACTGCCACCACCGCTGACCAGCCAGAATTCTTCCTGGAGCATCTGCCAGAGTGGAGATCGGCCCCCGCCACATTCATCACCGGCAACCATCGCGTCCTGTGGAGAGGCGGTGAACTGGTCGTACTGGTCAAGATGCCGTTATTGGACCAGTCTGGGCGTCTCGTGGGGAATTTCAATGGCGCCTACCGGGTAGATCCGGCTACGCGCGAACACGTACGCAGGGACTTTATCTACAACATCTCGGCAGCGCTGCTGGCTGTCCTTGCGACAACCTTTGTCCTATACCCCGTGATCATGAGCTTGAACAAGGGTGTTCTGAAACTATCTGTCGAATTGATGCAAAGCAACGTTGAGCTGATGGAGGTTCTGGGAAGCGCGATCGCCAAGCGAGACTCGGATACGGATTTGCACAACTACCGCGTCTGCCTCTACAGCATCCGTTTTGCAGAGGCCCTTTGCCTTGACGACAACACGATTCGCTTCGTGATTGCAGGTGCATTCCTGCACGACATCGGAAAAATTGGTATCACTGACGCAATCCTGTTGAAACCGGCCAAGCTGACTGAAGACGAATTTTCTGTGATGAAAACCCATGTCCAATTGGGGGTAGAGATTGTTGCCAAATCGAGCTGGCTCAGTGGCGCCAGAGAAGTGATCGAATACCACCATGAGCGCTTTGACGGAAGCGGTTACCAACATGGTCTCCGGGGAGAATCGATACCGTTGGTGGCCCGTCTGTTTGCCATCGTGGATGTCTTCGATGCACTGACGTCGCGCCGGCCCTATAAGGACGCGTTTTCGCTGGAGTCAGCCATTCGAATTCTCGCCGAAGGGCGTGGAAGCCACTTCGATCCAGATTTGCTGGATGTCTTCGATCACCTCGCAGCCGGACTTCACAATGAACTTGGCGGACTGGGAGAAGCAGCACTGCGAAGCCGCTTGCACCAGCAGGTGGGGAAGTATTTCTTCAATGGACGTGAGTACCGACAACACGTGCATATGGCCTTTGGCGTTGTCACTGGTTGCTCGTGAGGTCAGTCCCTACATTGCAATGCGGTGACCAAAAGGTAATTTTGCTGTTAGCCATTTGTTGGGGGCGTGGCGGCATACTGCCAGCTACCTTTCAAGCGATTGGTTCCTAGAGAATACAAAGGAACTTGAGGGGTTGCTGTTACCCGTCCGAAAGGAATACGCAATGACCCCGTCTACACCGTCAATCAGTACCATCCGCCCACTCACCGGGGTTGGCCCAGCACTAGGCAAATCAGTCGATACGAAAGGCGCGGGATTCCAGGACGCCTTGTTACAGGCACTGCAATCCACCAGCGATCTGCAAAAAGAGTCCGGCCGCCTTACCAAAGACTTCCAGTTGGAGAAATCCACGGCAAGCCTTGAGGAAACCATGCTCGCCGGCGTCAAGTCAAATATTTCCTTCCAAGCTACCCTGCAGGTGCGCAATCGGGTCGTGCAAGCCTATACGGATGTGATGAACATGCAAGTGTGAGGGGTTTCGACCCTTCTGGAATCACCCTTGGTCTTGGCAAGTTGTGAGCTTGTTGAGTTCAATGGCTTCACACGAAAATAACAAAAATGTAATCTGACGGTCACTTGTTTGTCGGATTGAAAAACGCACACTCCGAGCTATTGGCTTGGTGGTTTCACCATCGCGATAGAACACTGAGGGTTGGACGTCGTCGTGAAACACCTCGATATTGACACTGGACGTTACGCTGACTTGCGATCTTGAGTACGATTGGAAACATGCGAAAGTTGATTGGAACACTCGTGACTTGGCTTTTGCTGCTCGCTCTCCCGATGCAGGGGCAGGCAGCGACCGCCGTGCTGTTTTGCGGCGCGGGTCACCATGGAGTGTTGGCGCAGACTAGCGCACAACCTGCTTCTGAGCATCACACGACGAAGGTGGCGACGGCGGAGCTGGCACAGGACGAATGGACGAGAGTGGAGGTTCTTGGCAACGAACAGGCCGTGACTACACCAGTCTCGCAAATCGGTGAATGGACGGTAGACCATGCCAGTGGTGATGACAAATGCAGCGCGTATACCGTCCTGGTTGGCACTTCATCTGCTGTTCAGCTTCCCGCGACGGTTTCACAACCGATTCCCTACGCACTGGAATCCTTTGTCAACTACATCCCAAAGCGCCTGGACCCTCCTCCGCGAGCGATCTTCGCCTGAGTAGATTCGCGCGCATTGAGCGCGCGAATGTATCGAAATTCCCCCTTGCTGCAGAGCCCACGGCCTCTGGCTTGCGTTGCGCATTGGGGATTCATTTCTTGCGAGGATTTTATGGATTCATTTTCTTCAAGTTGGCCATGGCTAACGAAAGGGGCGGCATCTTTGGGAATTGCCTTGGGCGCCACCGTCGCCTTTGCCCAAGGCAGCCCCAGCGCACCAACCCCCAAACTGATCTACCGCTCTGTATGGGCCCAATACCAAGGGTTTACGGAGCAGTCTGTCACCCCATGGCGGCAAACCAATGACACAGTAGAACGCGCGGGCGGTTGGCAGGCCTACGCGAAGGAAGCGCAGCAACCCGATGCACCAGACAAGAGTGACGCTAAGCCCGTCACTTCCAGTGTGAAGAGCCAGCAGGGGGTTAAACCATGATAAAAATGCGTGTCATTTCTGCGAATCGCATGCCAAGACGTTTTGGCAAGAAGACACTGGTGGTTGCGGCCACTCTGATCGTTCTTTCAGGCTGTGCCAGCATCGATTTTGACAAAACCTTGGCCACGACCAACCGCGACGCAGCCGGATTCACAGACGGCAATCTGGCACTGGTTCAGACCAAAGAGCAGCGTGCAGACCGGGATAGGGTCGCCTCGGAAATTCTGGCCAAGCCCTTGGGCCAAAGCGATGCAGTGCGGCTGGCACTGGTAAACAGCCCAGCACTGCAAGCGCTCTTGGCGCAGAGTTGGGCGGATGGCTCCAAAGCAGCTCAGACCGGACGCATCTCCAACCCGATCTTTACTTTCGAGAGTGTTCGGTTTGCCGATGAGTTGGAATTGGGAAGGCAGCTTTCCTTTGGCTTGCTCGATATCTTGACTCTGCCTAAGCGTGCCAGGATTGCTGAACGTCAGATCGCACAGCAGCAGGTACGGCTGACCACCGCCGTCGTCGACCAGGTTACCCAGGTGCGCCAGGCCTGGGTAAGGGCCGTCGCAGCCCAGCAAAGCCTTGGCTACGCCAGTCAGGTTAACGATGCAGCACAAGCCAGCAGCGAACTGGCGCGTCGCTTGTACGCAGCGGGTAACTTCAGCAAACTGCAACGTGCCCGCCAACAGGCGTTTTACGCCGACGCGGTTACGCAACTTGCAGCGGCACAGCATGCCAGCGTCTCGACACGAGAAGAATTGGCTCGCCTGCTTGGGCTGACCGACGGCCAGGTCGAGGCCTTGGTGCTGCCTAAACGCCTGGCCGATTTACCAAAGAACCCCCGCCAACCAGACGAAGTCGGTCAATGGGCCAGCCAAAGCAGGCTGGACATACAACTGGCCAAGTCCGAATACGAGGGCACCGCGCGTGCACAGGGATTGAACGCCGTAACCAGTCTTACTGACATTGAGCTGGGCGTTCGCCGAGGGACTGTCTTTGACAATGCCGCCGGTACAGAGACTCCAAAGCAAGGCTATGAGGTGAGCGTTCGCCTTCCCCTGTTTGATTGGGGCGGCAATCAGCGCGACTCCCTGAATGCACAGACTCTGGCAGCCGCCAATCGACTAGAGGCGGCGGTTAGAGCCGCTGGATCCAGTCTGCGTGAGAGTTACTCAGCCTATCGAACGGCGTATGACGTATCGAAGCATTTCCGCGACGAGGTTGTTCCATTGCGAAAGACGATTTCGGAGGAAAACGTGCTTCGCTACAACGGCATGCTGATCGGTGTGTTCGAGCTATTGGCTGACACGCGCGATCAGATGCACAGCGTAATGGCTGCCATTGAGGCGGAGCAACAGTTTTGGCTGGCTGATGCGGCTTTGCAGGCCACCATGCTGGGCAAGCCGACCAAGGCTGCAGTGGGAGCCATGGTGACAGGGGGAGGTGTTGATGCCGGGCACTGATTTACCGATCCGCAGGATCAGCCTGGTGGGACGCACTGCCTCCCGTCCCGGCCCCCACATTCAAAGGAATCTAACGTGAACTCCAGAAGACAATTCTTCAAGACCGCAGGCATCGCTGGTGGCGCCTTGGCCGCGTCAGCCGTCAGTCGGGTGGCAATGGCCGCCCTGCCTGAGCCTGTTTTGCAGACCAAGCCGGACACCATGCCGCCCTTGGTGCCCAATAGCGGACGCCCCTACAACCCGGTTGTGACCCTGAATGGCTGGACTCTGCCGTGGCGTATGAACCAGGGGGTCAAGGAATTCCACTTGGTCGCCGAGCCGGTGGTGCGCGAGATGGCACCAGGTATGAAAGCCCATTTGTGGGGCTACAACGGCCAGAGTCCGGGACCGACCATCGAAGTCGTCGAGGGCGACCGCGTGCGAATCTTCGTCACCAACAAATTGCCAGAACATACCAGCGTTCATTGGCATGGTCAGCGGCTGCCCAATGGGATGGACGGTGTGTCAGGTCTGACGCAGCCCGCAATCCAGCCAGGCAAGACCTTTGTCTACGAGTTTGTCGCACGTCGCCCCGGCACGTTCATGTACCACCCCCATGCGGATGAGATGACGCAGATGGCGATGGGCATGATGGGTTTCTGGGTCACCCACCCAAAGGTAAGACATCCACTGATTGATGAAGTCCATCGCGACTTCTGCTTCTTGCTCAATGCCTATGACATTGACCCTGGAAGCTACACACCAAAAATCATGACGATGAATGACTTCAATCTTTGGTCATGGAACAGTCGAATCTTTCCGGGAATCGACAGCCTGAATGTGCGCCTGAACGACAAAGTGCGGATTCGAATCGGAAACTTGACCATGACGAACCATCCCATTCACCTGCACGGCCATGAGTTCCTGGTTACAGGAACGGATGGCGGTCCCACTCCCAAAAGCACACGCTGGCACGAAGTGACGACCGATGTAGCCGTTGGTCAGATGCGTCAGATTGAGTTCTTGGCCGATGAGGCTGGGGACTGGGCCTTTCACTGCCACAAGAGCCACCACACCATGAATGCGATGGGACACGATGTTCCCACCATGATTGGCGTGGACCACCGAGGCGTGGCGAAGAAGATCACCAATCTGATTCCTGACTACATGGTCATGGGCGAGCGTGGCATGGCAGATATGGCCGAGATGGAGATGCCGTTACCCGACAACACCGTGCCCATGATGACGGGCCAGGGCCCGTTTGGTGGTGTAGAAATGGGTGGCATGTTCTCCGTCCTCAAGGTGCGCAAAGACCAGAAACCAGGCGACTACAAAGACCCTGGCTGGTACAAACATCCTCCCGGAGAAGTCGCATTTGAGTGGACGGGTGCCATGCCAGAACCCGCGCGATTCCAAACAGAGGGTGGTCAATCCATGCCGCGCATGGTCAAGCCCAGGCAGGAGGTCGAAGTTCAGATTCGCAAGCCGCAAAGTACATCAGGCCATTCCGGCCATTGACCGTCCATCAAAACTCAACGAAAGAAATCTCATGAAAATCAATACCCTCATCGCCGCAATCGCTTCTGCATTGATTGCATCCACCGCGTTGGCAAGCGGAAACCACGCCGGCGGTCATCACGCGGACTCCAATGCCATTGGCCAACCGGGCAAGGCAGACAAGGTGTCGCGGACCATCTCCGTTGACATGACCGATGCGATGCGTTTCACCCCTGCTGACATTGCAGTAAAACGCGGCGAGACGATCAAGTTCGTGGTCAAGAACTCAGGGAACGTCAAACACGAGATGGTGCTTGGCACCGAGAAAGAACTCAAAGAACACTACGAAGTGATGAAGAAGTTCCCTGAGATGGAGCATGCGGACGAAAACATGGTCACAGTGCAGCCAGGGCAGACTGGAGAGATCGTTTGGCAATTCACCAAGGCCGGAAAGATCAATTTCGCCTGCCTGCAACCGGGCCACTATGACGCAGGGATGAAGGGCATCGTTGCCGTCAGCGCCAAAAAGTGAGGGACGCCAGTCATCTCGCATCCCGTGCAAATCACGCACCAACATCAACTCTGTTTGAAGAACCGAATATGAAGACTCTATCCATTACCCTTGCCATATTGCTGAGCGCTACCGTCGCACCGTCGTCCTATGCGCAAATTCAGATGAATCCGCCATCTGCACAAGTCGCTCCGTCCGCCACGACCATGACGGATGGTGAGGTCCGCAAGATCGACAAGGAAACGAAAAAGATCACCATCAAGCACGGCGAAATCAAGAACCTGGACATGCCTGGGATGACCATGGTGTTTCAGGTGAAGGACGTTGCCTTGCTGGATACTGTCAAAGTTGGTGACAAGGTGAAGTTCGTCGCGGAAAAGGCAGGCGGGGCGATTGTGGTGACTGACATTCAACCTGGAGACTCGCGGCCGGCTCAGTGAATCAAAGAGGCCTGTACCAGATGTGTGGCCAATGATTTCCACGTGCAGGCTTCTTCAAATTCCGTTCCGGTGTAGAAACCCAAGCCAACGTATCGGATACGTCAATGACTAACCACAACACCCGCTGTACTTGCTGCTTTCCTGAATCGGCGGGCATGGGTTTGTGCCATAGGAGCAATACACACAGCAGTCACCCGGCAGCGGCCTGAGCACGGCGTGGCAGTGCGTGCATTCGTAAAACCATTGACAGGCATCCGTGGGCATCGTCTCGCTCTTGGAAAAGCCGCACTCAGGACATGCAAGCGTTGATTCCAGCGTGACGGTTTTCAATTCACAGTCCCCACCACTGTGGACGGGTAACCCGCGTTCTTAGTGGATTCGGTCAAAGCTCCCACAGTGGTTTTGGCGTCATCAAACGTGACTACCGCCTGCCGCTTTCTAAAGTCCACATCAGCCTGGCTGACACCGGGCATCTGCGTCAGGGCTCTCTTTACTGTAATGGGGCATACCGGGCAATCCATGGACGGAATCGCCAAGGTGGCCGTCTTGGGCGCGGCGCTGGCCACCAGGGAAGAACCCGTGAGGATGATGGCAGCGCAAGCAGAAGCTAGCAGTTTTTTGGCTTGCGACAGATCTGGGGTTTTCATGGGAACGTCCTTTCAGTAAAACCAGGGAGCTATCAGGGGCGCGACCAGTGCCATGAGCAACAGCGCACAGACCCCCACAAAGAGAATTTGGTAAGCACGCCGTACGCGTGGCAATGCACACAACTCGCCCGGTGCGCATTGGGCGACAGGCCTCCATATGCGCTTGCCAGCAAAGAACAAGGCGACCAATGCCGCGCCAATGAATATCGGTTGATAGGGCTCCAGAACGGTGAGCTCACTGATCCATGCGCCCGAAAACCCCAAAGTGATCAAGACCAGCGGCCCCAGGCAACACGTGGATGCCAGCAGGGTGGCAAGCCCCCCGGCCATCAGGCTGCGTAGACCGGTTTTGTCGCTGATTCTTGCTGCTTGCATTGTGCTCATGCGTTAAGCTTACTTCCGTACTCAAGTACGGAGTCAAGCATCATGGATACTCCTTTTGAAAATCTGACCATAGGAACACTCGCCACTCAAGCGCAGGTCAATGTCGAAACGATCCGCTTTTACCAACGCAGGGGCCTGATGAGTGAGCCTGGAAAGCCGCAAGGCAGCGTGCGCCGCTACGGAGCGGGGGACCTGCAAAGAGTTCGTTTCATCAAGTCGGCACAACGATTGGGTTTTAGTCTGGATGAGATCACTCAGCTACTTAAGCTGGAAGACGGCTCACACTGTGATGAAGCGCGGGCGGAGGCTCAGCGGAAGTTGGTGAATGTGCGAGCCAAGCTGGCGGACTTGCAGCGTATTGAAGCCGCATTGGCCGACTTGGTGGATCAATGTTGCGCAGTACGGGGCAACATTCGCTGCCCCCTGATCGCCACATTGCAAGGGATCGGATAGGAAGCCTGGCGGAGAAACGTCGATAAGTCCTCTCAGAAGAAGCACTTTGGTTGCGGTGAACCAGAGCGACGGCCAATTCTTGAAATCACGTCTTTTGCCGACAGGTCTGGGGGTGAGCAATTCAGAAACCTCGTATAGATAAATACGAGTAATCCGTGATCACTGCTTCGCTGGAAACAGACCACTTCGCTGGTGCCCACCTCGAATGTCGGTCTTAGAAAATAACCCGATTGGGATACCCAACCTCTACAACCGCATGTCATCTGAAGCTGAATTTGAAATTGGACAAGGGGGGACTCAAGCCGAGTCATGGGCAACGCTTTAACGGCCGTGCGCGGTAATCCCGTCTGAAATATTCGGAGACATCTCCTACGAGGATGCAGTCTGACACCGTGATTACCGATTTGTAATCCTATCGTCATGCTGGGGCAAATATTCGACTAGCACAATGGCATCAAGGGTGACGCATTGGTACGGTGTCGTCGCTACAGAGCGACGCCCAAGCCATCGTTCGCCGCCGGAAAAAGGAACATTCAGCGATCACATCTTGAATAGCGGGCCAGTAAACAAATTATCTGGCGTCGATCAACGACGGATTGCACTAGAAATTCAACGTCACAAGAAAGGAGTTCTGATCATGGAACACAACCCTATCGGACACGAAAGCCCTCCCAGCTTTTGGCGCTCCCGTTATGCGATCGGCTTGATCGTGATTGGAGCGATTGCCGCCTATTTTTTGTTGACCGAGCATCTGGCGCACGTTGTCGGGGCATTACCTCTACTGCTATTGCTGGCCTGCCCATTGATGCATGTCTTCATGCACCACGGCCATGGTGGGCATGGGCACCACCACGGTGAATCTTCTTCCCAAGATGCGACAATAAAGTCGGCCCAATCCGGCCCAGGAGAGGCATCATGAGCCACGATCAACCGGCCTATGGGCTTTGGAGCCTGGTGGTCCTGAACTCAGCCATCTTCATCATGTTTGCCTATAGCTTCTTCAAGCCTGCTACAACGAGGGACTGGCGGACCTTTGGCGCTTTCGCAGCCTTCATCGTGGCCTTGTTTGTCGAGATGTACGGCTTTCCGCTAACCATCTACTTGGCGTCGGGCTGGTTACAAACCAAATACCCGGGTCTGGATATCTTGAGCCACAACTCGGGTCACCTGTGGTCCACTCTACTGGGTGAGAAGGGTGATCCCCACTTTGGCGTACTGCACATTGCCAGCTACATCTTCCTAGGTTTTGGTTTCATGCTGCTATCCAACGCCTGGAATGTGCTCTACCACGCTCAACGTCGCCATACGCTGGCCGTCGCCGGACCCTACGCCCGAATTCGCCACCCCCAGTACGTGGCCTTTGTGCTGATCCTTCTGGGCTTTTTGTTGCAATGGCCCACTGTGTTGACACTACTGATGTTCCCCGTCTTGCTGGTGATGTATGGTCGTCTGGCCGTAACCGAAGAGGCGGAAATGCGGGCACAGTTTGGAAAAGAATTTGATACCTATTCCGAGCGGACGCCTCGCTTCTTTCCCCATTTCGGCCAGCAGATAAACACCGGGTGAACCCATCATGCCTGCAATGACCCGGGGAGCAACATTTGACATGAAGCGGGTAACAACGCCGCTGTTGGTGCATATGTTGGGCGCGGAGATGCGATTTCCTCGTGTCTTTCTTTTGTCGCGCAAGCTCACGCTGAACCGATTCAAAAGAACCATTGACCCGAAGTTTCCGCGTGAGTTGGTCGATCTTGCTGCCTTGCCAGTCTGGGTGTATTTGAGTCTCAAGAAGAAGATTGGTCAGCGTAAGGCATTTGAAATCATGCGCGTTGCCTTGCTCACGGGTGGTACGGCGGCGCAGAATCTGCAGTTCGACACGGTACACAAAGAACGCACTTTCCAAACATTTATTGAGTTGGAAATAGAGAACAACCGCAGCGGTTTGGTTCGCTGGAACACGATGGAAGTGATAGAGCGGACTGAGCAACGGTTTGAACTCAAGATCACGCGCTGCATGTTTCACGAGTTCGCGGTTTCCCTCGGCATTCCAGAGATGACTCCCATCGTTTGCCAGATCGACAACGCCATGTTCAATTCTTACCTGCCTGATCAGATGATTTTTGACCGTGGTGGAGCAGGACGACGGATTGCCGATGGTCGGCGCGAACGCAACTTCGTCTGGACTTCGCGCGAATCTGCCCCGCACCCATTGCACTACCAAGGGCAACTGTGAACACCCTCCATTGCCACGATGGACTGCGCAATGCAGACCATGCGCTCTGGCTCCAACCGGGATTGACATCCCGCCAGTGCGACCTGGCCGGCTACCGCACGGGCCAGTTCGTCCCAAATTCAAATTGAAGGAGTTTTTCCATGCACAGCATAGAGTTGGAAGTTCAAGGAATGACCTGTGGTTCATGCGCAAAGCATGTCACCAAGGCCTTGCAATCCGTACCCGGTGTGAGCCGTGTCGAGGTGGACTTGACTAACGGGCGTGCAAGGGTGGGGGGTGATATGCCGTTCGGGGCGCAGCCCCTGATTGCGGCATTGGCCAGCGAGGACTATCCGGCACAGTTGGCAACTGGTGCCGAGCCCATTCAATCTCCTAAAACTGCTGGTTGCCACACTGGTACGGGCAGCAAAGGCGGCTGTTGCTGCAAGTAGGCCCATTGAAACAGTCTATTTGTCACCCATTCACATCTGAGGTGTCCCCATGCGCAAACTTCTATCCCTGTTCCTGGTCGCGGCAACGCTGAGCTTGGTAGGCTGCGGTTACAACACATTCCAAAGTTCGGACGAGCAAATCAAAGCTAGCTGGGCGGAAGTCCTAAATCAATACCAGCGCCGCGCGGATCTGGTTCCCAATCTGGTCAGTACTGTCAAAGGCGAGACCAAGTTCGAACAGGACACGCTGACCAAGGTAGTGGAGGCGCGCTCCAAAGCCACCTCAATCCAGGCCACGCCCGAACTTGTCAATGACCCCGCGGCCTTTCAGAAATTCCAGCAGGCACAGGGACAGTTGTCGGGCGCCCTGTCGCGGCTGCTGGTGGTGTCCGAGAACTACCCCAATCTGAGGGCGAACCAGGCATTTCGCGATCTGCAAGCCCAGTTGGAAGGAACTGAAAACCGCGTTACCGTGGCCCGCAACCGATATATCAAAGCGGTGCAGGACTACAACGTCACCGTGCGGTCCTTTCCTTCAAACCTGACAGCGATGGTGTTTGGCTACAAGGAGAAGGCCAACTTCACGGTGGAGAACGAGAAGGAAATCTCCAAACCGCCCGCCGTCAGTTTTGATAGTTCACCGGCTGCGCCACAGATCCCAGCCTCCGGAGAAGCAAAATGATTCTCGACGGGGCGGTACACCGCATCTGCACCGCCCTTGGGCTGGCGCTGGCGCTGCTCGCCCCGTGCGCCGTTTCTACCCAGATTGCGGTGCCGCCGCTGTTGGGGCATGTCGTGGATCAGACAGGAACGCTCACCGCTGCACAGCAATCCACGCTGGAGCAAACCCTGTCTGCGTTTGAGGCACGCAAGGGGAGCCAACTGGCCGTGCTCATCGTACCCACGACCACACCCGAGGTGATAGAACAATTTGCCTTGCGGGTCGCGGAGCGGTGGAAACTGGGGCGCAAGAAAGTGGACGATGGCGCGATTCTGGTGGTCGCCAAGAACGACCGCGCTCTGCGCATTGAGGTGGGCTATGGCCTGGAAGGTGCGCTCTCTGACATCACCAGCAAACGCATCATCAGCGAGACCATCACTCCAAGGTTCAAGCAGGACGACTACTTCGGCGGGGTAGAGGCTGGCATGGATCAGATCATGCGGGTGGTCGATGGTGAGCCGCTGCCTGCCCCCGGCAACAGGCCAGCGGAGAGGTTCCAAGACATTCGTCAACTGGTGCCAGTCCTATTCATTGTTGCGATGGCAGTCGGGGGAATATTGCGCAATGTGTTTGGGAAAGTCGCTGGCGCCCTGGCCACCGGCGCGGTGGTATCTGCTCTCGCCTGGTTTGTCATCGGAACCTTGTTTGTTTCCGTACTGGCGGGTTTCGCGGCGATGTTTGCCACATGGATTGGCGTGGGACGTGTCGCGTATGGCCTGGGTGGTTTTGGGGGTGGCCGTGGCGGAGGCGGCGGTGGAGGTTTCAGGGGCGGAGGCGGCGGTTTTGGCGGCGGTGGTGCATCGGGAAGGTGGTAGCCATGGATATCTCACGCATCCTCAAGCATTTGTTTTTTTTGGATTGGCAGGTGCATCGTGCATTTCCTAAGGCGACGCTTGATGCAATTGAACAGGCCATCCACGCCAGCGAGCAGACACATCTCGGGGATATTCGCTTTGTAGTCGAGGGTGGCCTGGAAGGACAACCCCTTTGGTCGGGACAATCATCGCGCGAACGGGCCATCGACGTTTTTTCACAGTTGCGGGTGTGGGACACGGAACACAACAGTGGCGTCCTTGTGTACGTTCAGCTGGCTGACCGGTCCGTGGAAATTATTGCTGATAGAGGCATTCATGCGCGCACGGGCAACGAGCCCTGGCGCGCCATTTGCCGCGACATGGAGCTTGCCTTTTCAAGGTCCGACTTTCAGTCCGGCACTTTGACGGGCATTGCTGCACTCGCCAAAATCATCAGCCAACACTTCCCCGCGCAGGAGAAGCTCACGAACGAGTTGCCCGACGCGCCTGTCTTGCTGACCTGAACACCAATTGAGTCCATTGCCATGAACCCCACCACACACACAGCGCATTCCCACACACACTCTCCTAACGGGCACGATGCGGCACAGTCCTCTGGCGGTCAAGCAAATGAGGAAAACACCTTTACAGACCCCGTCTGTGGCATGCCAGTGACTGCGCAGTCCTTTGACCGTTCCGAACACATGGGGCACAGCTTTTTCTTTTGTGGTCCCAAATGCAAAGCGAAGTTTGATGTCAATCCTATGCAATACATGGGATCACTAGGCAATTCATCGCCTGCCGCTCCCCAACCGGTGCCAGTTGCAGACGGAACCATCTACACCTGCCCCATGCACCCCGAGGTTCGACAGGACCATCCCGGCAATTGCCCGAAGTGTGGCATGACGCTTGAGCCCATGTTGCCCACTCTGGATGACGACAACCCAGAGCTTCGCGATTTTCAGAGGCGATTCTGGTGGACATTACCTCTTACCGTCATCGTTTTTGTGCTTGCCATGTTCGGCCACCGCCTGCAATGGATGGATATGCGTGTCCAAAGTTGGGTCGAGTTTGCGCTTGCAACGCCAATTGTGCTTTGGGCTGGCTGGCCATTTTTTGCCCGCGGTTGGCAATCGGTGATCCACCGCAGTCCCAATATGTGGACCCTGATCGGACTCGGCACCGGTGCAGCCTTTGTCTACAGTGTGGTGGCGACCATCGCGCCACAGGTTTTCCCCGCGTCCTTCATGGCAATGGGCCGTGTAGCGGTCTACTTTGAGGCCGCAGCTGTCATCATTTCACTGACGCTGCTGGGACAGGTGATGGAACTCAAGGCTCGCTCCCAAACCTCCGCCGCCATCAAATCCTTGCTGGGCCTGGCACCTAAGACAGCGCGTCGTATCCGACCCGATGGCGTGGAAGAAGATGTGGCGTTGACACAAGTCCACGTTGGCGACCTGTTGCGGGTTCGCCCAGGAGAAAAGGTGCCTGTCGACGGAGTCGTCATGGAAGGCAGTAGTTCCATTGATGAGTCGATGTTGACTGGCGAGCCAATCCCGGTGAGCAAAAAAGTCGGTGACAAAGTCATTGGTGCAACGATCAATTCCAGCGGTGCGCTTGTCATGCGCTCCGAAAAAGTCGGGTCGGCAACCGTACTGGCGCAGATCGTACAAATGGTAGCCCAGGCTCAGCGCTCCAAGGCTCCCATGCAGCGGATGGCTGATGTGGTTGCCGGGTATTTTGTCGTGACGGTCGTTGCTATTGCGCTCCTGACCTTCTTTGGCTGGGGGTTTTTTGGCCCGCAACCCAGTTGGGTCTACGGCTTGATCAACGCGGTGGCGGTGTTGATCATCGCCTGCCCCTGCGCCCTGGGCTTGGCGACTCCCATGTCCATTATGGTTGCCACCGGACGCGGCGCGACGCAAGGGGTGTTGTTCCGTGATGCCGCAGCCATCGAAAATCTGCGCAAAGTTGACACCTTGATCATCGACAAAACAGGGACGCTGACCGAGGGGCGCCCGACCTTTGAGATCGCCATTCCGGCTCCAGGGTACACGGCTGACGAGGTGTTACTGATGGCCGCCAGCCTGGATCAGGGCAGCGAGCACCCCCTGGCGGAAACCATCGTGCGAGCCGCACGGGATTTGGGCATGGTCCTGGTCAAACCCGACAGTTTTGAATCCAGTTCGGGCATTGGGGTGCGTGGGGAGGTCTCCGGTCGCAAGTTGGCATTGGGTAACTCAACACTGATGGAACAGATGGGCGTCTCGGTCACAGTTCTGAAAGTTCAAGCGGAAGGTCTACGCGCCAAAGGCGCCAGCGTCATGCACCTAGCGGCCGATGGCCAACTGATGGGTCTGCTGGCCGTATCAGATCCTGTCAAGGCCAGTACGCCGGAAGCCTTGGCAACACTTAAGGCGGCGGGAATCCGTATTGTGATGGCGACAGGAGATGGGCTGACAACCGCCAAGTCTGTCGGACAAGAGTTGGGGATTGACGAGGTCTACGGAGAAGTTAAACCACAGGATAAACTCGCATTGGTAGAGCGGCTGCAGAAGGAAGGGCGCGTTGTTGCCATGGCGGGAGATGGCATAAACGATGCCCCTGCCCTGGCCAAGGCTGACGTTGGAGTTGCCATGGGTACAGGAACCGACGTTGCCATGAACAGCGCGCAGGTTACGCTGGTCAAGGGTGACCTGCGGGGCATTGCCATTGCGCGTTCCTTGTCGGTTTCCACGGTTGCCAACATGAAACAAAACCTCATGTTTGCCTTCCTGTACAACGCATTGGGGGTACCTATCGCTGCCGGCGTTCTCTACCCATTCACTGGGTGGTTGCTTTCACCTTTGATCGCCGCCCTTGCGATGAGTTTCAGCTCTGCATCGGTCATCACCAATGCCTTGCGATTGCGTTCATGAGTGAAATGGACTTCCCGTTCGTTCGGGTGGCAACCGCTAAGGTCAAGGGTACGGTGGATGAGATATTTTCCGTGCTGGATGACCACAAGCGCTTGGCCGCCCATATGGAAAAGCCATCACTGATGATGGTCGGTGCCAGAATGAAAATTGAAACGGACCGCCTTCGAGGACAAGCACTTGGATCGGAGATTCGGTTACATGGTCGCGTGCTTGGTATCCCAATCTCGGTTACAGAGAAAGTGGTCGACTACGCTCCTCCTTTTCGGAAGATCTGGGAGACCACCTCGGAGCCAAAACTGCTTGTCATCGGGCGCTACCGCATGGGAGTGGAGTTGACGCCAATCGCACAGGCCGTTCAACTGCGTGTCTGGATTGAATATGACCTGCCAACGGGCTGGTTCACGCGCTTGCTCGGAAGAATCCTTGGCGGGATTTACGCGCAATGGTGTCTGGATCAAATGCTCAGAGATGCGTCACACGTGGTGTGAGGTCTGTCACAGAACGACTTGCAGAGCGTGCAAGACCCTAGGCAGCGCGTCACTTTCTGGTGTTCAGGGAATGCCTATATTTCGTCGTTCTCGATAAGGTTTGTCTTCGGGCGGTAGCCCATCACGATGAACACACACTGAGCGATTGGCCATGGAACTAGGTTCCTTGGCTTTTCATAGATGAATCCTCCGGCGTTGTGGTTGGGGCCAACTGGTTCGGACTCGCGTCACTGGTGTGAATGTCTATGATGAATATCCGGAAAGTGAGCGTGTTGGTGCTTCAGTGGTGCGTGTTGGTGCACATGTGTGTGTGGCTCATTACCGTCCCAGTCAAAGTCATGACTATGCTGGTGATGGGCGTCATGCCTATGCGTGTGTCCGTGCAGCAGCTCTGTATGTTCATGCTCATGGGCGTGGTGTTCGGTCAGATGGAGCCATACACCAATGGCCATCACTG
>Ga0208398_100486_pt1 | contig 25926 bp, 22 predicted proteins | sample LakWasMe79_HOW10_2_FD_183905 | JGI IMG/M metagenome (GOLD analysis project Ga0208398, IMG submission 183905) | Freshwater sediment methanotrophic microbial communities from Lake Washington under simulated oxygen tension - Sediment Metagenome... | ecosystem: Environmental > Aquatic > Freshwater >...
GAGCCGCGTGCGCTCGATGGCGCTGATGCACCAGATGCTGTTCGAGCGCGGCGACCTCAGCGCGCTCGAGCTGGGCCCCTATCTGCAGCGCCTGTGCGGGCTGCTGCGCTCCACCTATCTGGGCGAGGGCAACAGCATCACGCTGCTGGTGGACGTGCCCGAGCAGGGGCTGCGCATCGACCCGCAGCGCGCCATTCCCTGCGGCTTGCTGGTCACCGAGCTGGTGACCAATGCCTTCAAGCATGCCTTTCCGGGCGGACGGGCCGGGCGGGTGCATGTCAGCCTGCAGCGCCTGTCCGACGAACGTGCCCTGCTGGAGGTGCATGATGACGGCATCGGCCTGCCGCCCGAGCAGACGCCCGGCCAGGGCCGCAGCCTGGGCCTGCAGCTGCTGCCCCTGCTGGCCGAGCAATGCCGTGCCACGCTGGAAATCGAACGGGCCGCCGGCACGCGGGCCCGGCTGTTCGTCGACATGGAAGGAACCGCGCCATGATGGCCACGCTGGATCGACCCTTGCGCGTGCAGATCGTCGAGGACGAGCGCATCGTCGCCTTCGACCTGCGCAGCGGCCTGGAGCAACTCGGGCACGAGGTGGTGGGCATTGCCTCCAGCGAGCAGGAGGCGCTGCGCCTGGCGCTGCGCGAGACCCCCGACCTGGTGCTGATGGACATCCACCTCGACCAGGGCAGCGATGGCGTGGCCGCGGCCTGCGAGCTGCGCGAGCAGCTCGCCATCCCGGTGATCTTTCTCACCGCCTATGGCGAGACCGAGACGCTGCGGCGCGCGGCGCAGGCCGCGCCCTACGGCTATCTGCTCAAGCCCTTCGAGCTGCGCGAACTCAATGCCACCCTGCACATGGCGATGGCGCGGCGCAGCGAGGAGCGCAAGACCGAGGCGGCCGAGCGCCGCCTGCTGCTGGCGCTGGAGTCGGCCCAGCTGGCGGTGCTGGAGTCGCACGGCGGCCAGCTGCGCTGGGGCGGCCACCAGCTGGGCCAGGAATTCCGCGCGCTCACGCAGGCCGCCAGCATGGTGGAGCTGCAGCAGCATCTGGAGCCGCCCGCGCAGCGCGCGCTGCAGGCCCTGCTGGAGCATGGCATCCCGCTGGACCTGACCTGCCGCTGGCTGGCCCCGGGCGGCGCGGCGCGCTGGCTGGAGATCCATGCGCGGCGTTTCGAGCATGAGCAGCTGGTGATGGGCATGGTGCGCGACGTCACCGCGCGCGTCGAGGGCGAGACGCGCCTGCGCCAGGCGGTGGCAGCCTTCGACGCCACCGACGAGGCCATCATGTTCCTCGATGCCCAGCACCGCGTGCTGAGCTGCAACCCCGCCTTCACCGCGCTGACCGGCTGGCCCGAGAGCCAGGTGCTGGGGTTGCGGCCGTCCGAGTTCCTCTACGCGCGCCGCCATGGCGACCATCCCGATCTCAAGGAAGAGGCGCCGCGCCATGGCGAGGTCAGCTGCATGCGCCGCGATGGCAGCACCTTCCCGGCGCTGGAGCATCTCAGTGCCGTGCTCGATGAGCAGGGGCTGCCGGGCCACCATGTGCTGAGCTTCTCGGACATCAGCGAGATCCGCAACACGCAGCGCAAGCTGCAGCACCTGGCCCTGCACGACACCCTCACCGGCCTGGGCAACCGCGTCGCCATGCAGGACGTGCTGGATGCGCCGGGCCTGCGCAGCCTGGGCCTGCTGTTCATCGATCTGGACGGCTTCAAGTTCATCAACGACAGCCTGGGCCACGACTGCGGCGACGAACTGCTCAAGGTGCTGGCGGTGCGGCTGATCTCCATCCTGCGCAGCGACGATGTGGCGGTGCGCCTGGGTGGCGATGAATTCGTGGTGCTGATGCGCCATCCACGCAACACCCACGATGCGCTGCAGCTGGGCGAGAAGCTGCTGCAGGCGCTGGCGCAGCCGGTGCCGCTGGCGGTGCAGACGGTGGCGGTGACCGCCAGCATCGGCGTGGCGCTGTTCCCCGAGCAGGTGGACAGCCCGCAAAGTCTGCTGCGCGCCGCCGACGCCGCCATGTACGAGGCCAAGGCACGCGGCCGCAACCGCGTGGCCCTGTATGCCCAGGCCCATGCCGATGGTGCGAGCGAGCAGCTGCGCATCGAGCAGGGCCTGCGCCTGGCCCTGCAGGCCGGCCAGCTGAGCCTGCATTGGCAGCCCATGCTGGAAATGGACAGCGGCCGCATCCTGGGCGCCGAGGCCTTGCTGCGCTGGCAGCATCCGCAGCTGGGCCAGGTGGCGCCGCAGCGCTTCATTCCGGTGGCCGAGGCCAACGGCATGATCTGCGCCATCGGTGCCTGGGTGATGGAGCAGGCCTGCGCACAGGCCGCGGCCTGGCGTGCCCAGGGCCTGGGCCTGGTGCGCGTGGCGGTGAACGTCTCGGTGCGCCAGTTCGAGCAGGACGATGTGCTGGGCCTGGTGCGCCATTGCCTGCAGCGCCATGCGCTGCCGCCGCAATGCCTGGAGCTGGAGCTGACCGAATCGCTGTTCGCCCAGTCCGCCACCCTGCGCGGCAGCCTGCAGGGGCTGCGCGATCTGGGCGTCCGGCTGGCGCTGGACGATTTCGGCACCGGCTTCTCCTCGCTGGGCCAGATCGTCAGCCTGCCGATCGACCGCATCAAGATCGACCGCAGCTTTGTCATCGAGCTGGTGGACTCCCACCACAGCCGCGCCGTCGTCAAGTCCATCATCATGCTGGCCCAGACCCTGGGGATGGAGATCACGGTGGAGGGGGTGGAGACGCTGGAGCAGCGCGACGTGCTGCTGGCGCTGGGCGCCGTCGAGGCGCAGGGCTGGCTCTACCACCGCGCCATGCCGGCCGAGGAACTGCTGCGTTTGTTGCGCGCGCATTGATTGGAGCGGGCTTTGCCGGGCTCTGCCGGGCTATATTGCCCCCTGCCTCGACCACTCACTCTATGGCGCGCGAACTGACCCCCGAAGACCACAGCGTCAAGCTCGAACTGCTGCAATTGCTGGCCCGGCAGGGGCGGCGCATGCCTTACCCGGTGGGCCTCAGCGCGGTGGTGATCGCGGCCATGGCCGCGCCGCGCCTGCCGCTGTGGGTGACCATGGGCTGGGTGGCGCTGGTGTTTGCAGTGCTGGCACTGCGCTGGGTGCTGCTGGGGCGCCTGCCCGCCATGCAGGCTGTGCCACTGGACAAGCGCCTGCAATGGGCGGTGGGCCTGAGCCTGCTGAACGGCCTGGTGTTCACGCTCTCGCTCGCCTTTGCGCCCTCCATGAGCGATTACCAGCGCATGGTGCAGACCCTGCTGCTGCTGGGCCTGTGCGCCGGCGCGGTGGCCTCCACCGCCGGCAACGCGCCGGTGTTCCGCGCCTTCCTGGTGCCGCTCACCCTGGCCAACAGCCTGGCCTGGCTGGTGGGCGGTGGCCATGGCCTGGGCTGGGAGGACTGGGCTCTGAGCCTCTTGATCCTGGGCTTCGGCCTGATTCTGGCGGGGCTGGCGCGCGACACCTACCGCGTCTTCGTCGAGTCGGTGCTGATCCGCCAGCAGCAGGTCAAGAGCAACCAGCAGCTGCGCCTGGCGCTCTCGCAGGCGGAGCAGGCCATGCTGGCCAAGACGCGCTTCCTGGCCTCGGCCAGCCACGATCTGCGCCAGCCCATGCACACGCTCTCGCTGTTCGGTGCGGCGCTGGAGATGCGCCAGCTCGACAAGCCCACCGCCGACATCGCCGCCAACATGAATCTGGCGCTGCGTTCGCTATCCAGCCAGATGGACGCGCTGCTGGACATCTCCAAGCTCGACGCCCAGGTGGTGCCGGTACACAACCAGGCGATTGCGCTGAGCCCCTGGCTGACCCGGATCCAGCAGGAGTTCGCACCGATGGCGCAGCGCAAGCATCTGGGCCTGACCCTGCTGTGCCAGCCCGCCGCCTGGGTGGAGAGCGACCCGGTGCTGCTGGAGCGCGTGGTGCGAAACCTGCTCGACAACGCCATCAAATACACCCAGGCCGGCGAGGTGGTGATCGAGGTCACGGAGGGCGACGAGGTCTGGATCATCGAGGTGCGCGACACCGGCGCCGGCATTGCCGAGCATGAGCAGGCACGCGTGTTCGAGGAGTTCTATCAGATCGGCAACCCCGAACGCGACCGCAACAAGGGCCTGGGCCTGGGCCTGTCCATCGTCAGCCGCCTGGTCGACCTGCTGGACCTGCACCTGGAGCTGCGCTCGGTGCAGGGCCTGGGCAGCTCCTTCAAGCTCAGCATCGCCGCCACCGAGGCCGGCAGCGCCGTCAGCGCGCAAAGCAGCAGCGCGCCCGAGCTGAGCCTGCCGCCGCTGCGCGTGCTGGTGATCGATGACGAGGAGCCGGTGCGCCTGGCCATGCAGGCGCTGCTGAGCGCGCATGGCTGCGAGGTGGTGGGGGCCAGCGGCACGCGCGAGGGCCTGCTCAAGAGCATGGCGGCGCGCCCCGACATCGCCCTGGTGGACTACCGCCTGCGCGCCGGCGAGGACGGCATCGCCGCGGTGCGCTCGCTGCGCAGCGCGGTGCCCGGGCTACCGGCGGTGCTGATCAGCGGCGACACCGCGCCCGAGCGCCTGCGTGAGGCCCATGCGGCTGGCCTGATCCTGCTGCACAAGCCGGTTTCGCAAGAGCAGTTGATTGCGGCCATGCATGCGGCGCTGGCGGCCGCCTACCCGCATGACGGCCCCGGCGTCTGACCCACCGCAAGCGCAGCGCTGGCTCTCGCAGGGCCTGGAGCGCCTCTGGTGGGAGCTCGTGCAGGCCGAGCGCGCGGGGGTACGGCCGGCGTTCGACTTCGACCTGCTGATCGTCGGCAGCGGCTATGGTGCGGCGGTGGCCGCGGCCGAGCTGGCCGGCAGCGTGGACGCCGATGGCCGGCCGCTGCGCATCGCCCTGCTGGAGCGCGGGCGCGAATACCTGCCCGGGGCCTTCCCGGCACGCCTGGCCGATCTGCCCGGGGCGGTGCGCTTCGCCAGCGCCGCGGCCCAGACACCCAAGGGCCGGCGCGAAGGGCTGTTCGACATCCGCTTGGGCCCCGACATGACGGTGGTGCTGGCCAATGGCCTGGGCGGCGGCTCGCTCATCAATGCCGGCGTGATGGAGCCGGCCGCGCCGGCGGTGTTCGCGCAAGCGCCCTGGCCCGCCGCGCTGCGCGACGAGCCGGCGCCGCTGCAGGCCTGGTACGAGCGCGCGCATGCGCGCCTGGGCAGCCAGGCCAACACCATCGCGCGCCTGGCAGGCTACCAGCCGCGGCGCCTGCAGTGGCTGCAAGGACTGGCGCGTGCGCCAGCGCAGGCGCGCGCGGCGCGCATCACCGTGGCCCTGGCCGAGCAGCCCAAGAGCGCCGCCGGCCTGGAGCTGCAACGCTGCATCGCCTGCGGCGACTGCGCCACCGGTTGCAACGCCGGCGCCAAGGAATCGCTGGACACCAATCTGCTGGTGCAGGCCGCGCAACGTGGCGTGCAGATCGTTACCGGCGCCACCGTGGAGCTGCTGCGGCCCGCGGCGGGCGGCGGCTGGGAGCTGCAGCTGCAGCACACCGACGAGCTCTTGCGCGCGCGCGAGCCCGCGCCGCTGCGCCTGCGCGCGCGCCGCGTCATCCTCGCCGCCGGCAGCCTCGGTTCGACCGAGATCCTGATGCGCTCGCGCGCCGCCGGCCTGGCGCTGTCCGCCTGCCTGGGCCAGCGCTTCTCGGGCAATGGCGATGTGCTGGCCGCGGCGGTGGATGCGGCGCAGGATCTGAACGGCATCGCCGATGAAGAGGTGGCGCCGCAGGCGCGCGGTGTCGGCCCCACCATCACCGGCCTGCTCGACAGCGGTGAGGGCTTTGTGGTCGAGGACCTGGCCATTCCCGCCGCGCTGCGCTGGGTCTGGGAGGAAAGCTTTGCGCTCGCGCGCACCCTCGATGGCCTGGCGCGCGGCGACGAGGGCCAGCATGCCGGCGGGCGCGAAGCCTTTGATGATCCCTTTGCCATCAGCCCCGCACGCAGCCTGCGCAGCGTGGCGCTGGCCATCATGGGCCTGGATTCCGCCGCCGGCGAGCTGCGCCTGCCTCAAGCTGAAGCCGGCGAGGCCCAGGAGAGCGGCGTGCTGAGCGTGCACTGGCCGGCACTCAAGGACGATGGCCAGGTGGACGCGCGCCACCGCTGGCTGGCCGAGCGCCTGGCCGCGCAGGGCGCGCGCCTGCTCGCCAACCCGGCCTGGCGGCTCTTGCCGGCCGAGCTGGAATTCCTGCTCGGCAGCACGCGCGGGCCCATGCTCACCGTGCACCCGCTGGGCGGCTGCGGCATGGCCGACGACGCGCGCAGCGGCGTGGTCAACCAATGGGGTCAGGTCTTTACCGGACGGGGTAGCGAGGTCTACGCCGACCTGGCGGTGCTGGACGGCGCGATCATGCCGACCGCCCTGGGCATCAACCCGGCGCTCACCATCACCGCGCTGGCCTTGCGCGCCGTGGCCGCGCCGGCGGGGCTCAGGCAGCAATGGGGGCTGCAGGCGCCGGGCGTGCCCTTGCAGGTACAGGGCCCGCGGCCGCGCTACCGGGCGCCGGTGCACCAGCCCGGCCTGCCCACCCTGGCCGAGTTCCGCGAGCGCATGGCCGGCTTTGTGCGCCTGCCCGGCGCGCCCGGTGGCGAGGTCAAGTACCTGGAGCTGAGCTTTGTGTACGGCGAGCTGCCGCTGCGCCAGCTGCTGCAGCCGGGCCCCGAGCGCGCCTTGCGCATAGCCGCCGAGCAGGGCCGCGGCATGCTGCGCCTGTTCGATACCGAGCCCGACCCCGACTCGCCCGGCCGCTACATGGTGGTGGCGTGCGAGCGCCGCCCCGGCGAGGGCAAGCTCTGGATGCATGCCGAGCGCCGCGACGAGGATGCGCGCTGGTGTGCGCCGCTGGCCAGCGCCGAGCTGGCGGTGTTCCATCGCGCGCCCAGCGGGCCGCTGCGGCGGCGCCTGCGCGGCCTCGCCGCCTGGTTCATGAACCGCGGCTGGCGCGACATGGTGTTCGCGCTGCAGGACCAGCTCGCCGGCCGCGTTCCAGTCCAGCCGGGCCGGGGGGCGTGGGCCAGGCTGTGGGCGCAGGCCCGCAACGCCTGGCACCTTGCCAGCCATGCGGGCGAGCGGCGCCTGATGGACTACCGCCTCACGGTGGGCCATCCCGCGCCCGAGGCCGGCCGCCTGCCGATCTGGGCGATCGGCCTGGTGGGGCTGGAGCTGCGCGGCGGCAAGCGCATCGGCTACGGCCGGCGCGGCAACCCCTGGATGCAGCTGAGCCGGCTCTATCTGGAGCCGGGTTCGCCCTTCGAGCCGCTGGCCGGGCAGCGCGAGGCCATGCTGGAGCTGGACCTTTATTACCTGGCGCGCCAGCGTGTGCCCTTGCTGCGCCTGACCCAGGCGCAGGATCTGCCCAGCGCGATCCGCGACGTGGGCGCGCTGATGGCCTATGCGGCGCGCATGCTGATCGGCCTGCATGTCTGGAGCATGCGCAAGCCCGACCCCGCGCCCGAGCGCGAGATCCGCCGCCTGCCGCACGAGGTGCCGGGCCTGCCCGCGCCCGAGATCGTCGAGCTGCCCACCGGGCGCTGGGGCGAGGCCGGGGCGCAGCGCCGCCCGGTGGGCCGCAAGCCTGGCGCCGACGATCAACGCACCGTCTATTGCCGACTGACGCGCTACCGCGCCAAGCGAGCGGGGGCCACGCCGCTGCTGATGATCCACGGCTACAGCGCCAGCGGCACCACCTTCGCGCACCACTCGGTGCAGCCCGGCCCCGCCAAGCTGCTGTGGGACGAGGGCTACGACATCTGGATCGTCGACATGCGCACCAGCGCCGGCATGCCCACCGCGCGTCTGCCCTGGACCTTCGAGGAGGCCGCCTTCAACGACATTCCGGTGGCGATTGACCACATCCTGCAGGCCACTGGCCAGGCCCAGCTGCAGGTGCTGGCGCATTGCATGGGCTCGGTGATGCTGCACATGGCGCTGCTGGAGCCGCGCGAGCAAGCGGGCATCGAGCATTTCTACCCGCTGCGCCGCGCACTGATGGAGAAGCGCCAGATCAGCAAGCTGGTGATCTCGCAGGTCACGCCGATGCTGATCTTCTCGCCCACCAACACCTTGCGTGCGCACCTGATGCAATACCTGCGCCCCTATCTGCCGTTGCAGGACTATGCCTTCCGGCCCGCGGGCGACAAGCTGCTGGACCAGCTGATCGACCGCCTGCTCGCCACCTTGCCCTATCCCGACAACGAGTACGACATCGAGAACCCGCCGCCGCCCAGCATCAGGCGCACGCCCTGGGTGCGCACGCGCCACCGCATGGACATGCTGTACGGCCGCGACTTCGCGATCGGCAACGTCGACCAGCCGGTGTTCGATCACATCGACGACCATTTCGGCCCGCTGAGCCTGGACACCGTGGCCCAGGCGATCAACTTCGCGCGCGCCAACGAGATCACCGACTGGCAGGGCGCCAGCGTCTACCTCGACGATCTCTCCAAGAGCCTGGCGCTGCTGCAGGCCTTTCCGGTGCTCTCGGTGCATGGCCAGGACAACGGCCTGTGCCAGGCCGAAAGCGCCGAGCTCACCGCCGACCACTATGCCCATGTGGCGCCCGGCCGCTACCGCTACCACGTGGTGAGCGAGCATGGCCACCAGGACTGCCTGATCGGCCGGCATGCGGCCACCAAGGTGTTCCCCGTCATCATCGAGTTCCTGCGGGAGGGGGCTGCGGATGCGTGAAAGCAAATCGGTGCTGTGCGCCCATGCACCCTGGCACCGGGTGGAACGCGCACCCGACCCGGACGGCATCCATATGCAGCTGCTCACCGCGCTCAAGCCCGAGCAGGGCTGGCCGCGCCTGTGGGCCTGGGTGCCGGTGCGCCGGCGCGGCGGCGGTCATTGCGAGCGCTTCGAGCGCCTGGCCGGCGCGCCCGCTGTGCATACCGAGAGCTTCCATGCCGAGCCCGGCAGCAGCCCCGGCGAACCGCTGCGCCATGCGCTCGCGCTGCGCCACTTTCCGGCCGGGCCCGCCACCGGCCTGCTGTGCCTGTTCATCTACCTGGACCCGCGCGCCGATGCCGAGGAGGGCGGCAATGGCGCCGCGCTGGCTGATCTGCGCGAGCAGGACCTGGACCTCGCGATCGACGAGCTGCTGCAAAGCCAGCCGGCCCTGCCCGATTGGGGCCATGCCTTCGTGCCAGGCCCGTCTTTCGAGGCCGAGGGCGCGGCCGGCGAGCTGGGCTTTCTGCTCGCCGCCTGCCAGTACCCGCCCGGCATGCTGGACGTGAGCCGCGGGGCCGAGCGCGACCCCGCGCTGGCCAGCCCCGCCGACGCGGCGATGGCGCGGCTGCTGGCCTTCTGCCGCCAGCATCCGGCCGGCCGCCACGTCTCGCTGTTATTGATCGCCGGCGACGAGATCTATGCCGATGCCAGCGGCGGCCTGGCCGACCCCAGCACCAGCGCCGAACGCTATGCGCGGCCCTACCAGCATTTCAAGGCCGGCCTGGCCCGCTACCTGCCGCCCACGCTGGCGCGCATCGTGCATGCGCCCGACGACCACGAGGTGCAGGACAACTGCGAGCCCTGCCTGCTGGCCGACGGCAGCCATGACCCCGGCGAGTACACCGCCAGTGCACGCGCCGCGGCCTGGCAGTACCGCTGGGAGCCCGATGGCCAGCGCACCGGGTCGGCAACGCAGTTCTGGCACAGCTTCGAATGGCGCGGCGCCGCCTTTTTTATTGCCGACAGCCGGCTCGAGCGCGAGCCCCGCACGGTGGCGCGCGTGGCCGAGGCGCAGATGATCAGCGCCGCCCAGCGCCAGGCCTTCAGCGCCTGGTTGACGGCCAGCGCCGGCCGCCCGCGCTTCGTGCTCAGCGGCGCCCTGCTGCTGCCGCGCCGGCGCAGCAGCGCCGCCCATGTCTCGGGCTCGCTGCGCTCCGATGCCTGGTGCGGCTTCCCGGCCAGCCAGCAATGGTTGCTGGCGGAACTCTGGCGCCAGCGCGCCAGCGGCGTGGTGTTCCTCTCCGGCGACGAACACCGCTCCGGCCATGTCAGCGCCGAGCTGCGCCGCGCCGATGGCCAGGGCCCGGCGCTGCGCCTGCACTCCATCCACAGCTCGGCGCTCTACGCCCCCTGGCCCTTTGCCATCACCGACTCCGAGGAGTTCGCCGCGCCGGAGGTGTTTGGCATCGATGCTGCAAGCGGCGCCGCGCCTCATCAAACGCCGTCGTCCGAACTACTGTGCTGCGAGGTGGGCGAGTGGCAGGACCATCCGGGCGATGGCTTTACCTGGCTGCGCGTGACCGAAAGTGGCGCGCGGCTGGAGCTGCGCTATGACAAGGCGGGGGCGGGGGCGCTGTATGCGGCGATGCCGATGCGGGCGGCGGATGCGGTGCTGCAGCTGGACTGAAGCGGGCGCTGGGTCGCTGTGGCGGCGGCAGTCGGTGGCGGGATTCCACTCAAGCCGCGGGCTTGGTCCGCCGCTAAACTGGGGCCTAACTTGGAGATGTTATGGCGCGAACAAACACGATACAGCACGTGCATCGGGCCATACACAGAGCTGGGATGAAGTTGGCAGGTGTGAATGGGAATGAACTTTCTGCCTGGCGGACTTACGGGCCACATCAGGCTAGGTCCCAATAATCCTCGTGTTTCGAAAGGTGCTGCCCCAATGAAGAGAGACATGGAACTCGTGCGAGCCGTCCTTTTGGATCTCGAAGGTCGCAAGCCAGATCCTTCTCGTAAGGACGACTTTGGCTACGACCGAGAGAAGGTTGCTGCTGATCTTGGTGTCGAAGTTGACGCATTGAACTACCACCTCGCACTATTGTTCGAAGCTCAGCTCATTGATGGCTGGGCCCTGCGTGGCCTGACTCATCCGTCTGGAAAGGCGCTCCGACTAGACAGCGACTATGTGTTTCATGTGGTGCCTCGACACTTGACTTGGGAAGGGCACGAATTCCTTGAGTCGGTGAGAGACGCAGAGATTTGGAAGAAGACCAAGGGTGCAGCCTCGAGCATCGGCTCATTTGGCCTGGACACGCTGAGGGATCTGGCCAAGGGGTTCATAAAGACCAAGATCAAAGACCACACTGGGGTCGAACTGTGACTCGATTTCAGAGTGATTGGATTACTTCGCTGTTCGAGCATGCTCGCATCAACGAGCCACCGCTTGCGGCGCAGTTTCAACATTAGCCGCCACGCAGAAAAGAAGGCGCACCTGCCCATGGAGTTCATCGTCGAGCTGCTTCTCGAGTTCATCATCCAGGTCGTCGGCGAAGCGCTCTTTGAGCTGGGCCTTCACTCCATGGCCGAGCCGTTCCGAAGGCCTCCAAATCCATGGTTGGCCGCCATCGGTTACGCGATCTTTGGGGTCATCGTCGGTGGCATTTCGCTTTGGCCGTTTCCGCACCACATGGTGGCAGCGCCATTGTGGCGCTGGGTCAACCTTCTCGCCACGCCCGTGCTCGCTGGCCTGTGCATGTCATGGCTAGGGGTCTGGCGGTCGCGACGGGGGCAAACGGTTCTCCGCATCGACCGTTTCTCGTATGGCTACCTTTTCGCCCTATGCTTTTCCGCCGTCAGGTTCACATGGGCAACGTGACGGCTAGTCAATCAGTACGCGTACAGGCCTGCGGCCAGCCCCTTGCCATCGAACGTCGAAGTGATGCCTGAAACTCCCACACTGCTTGACTACGTCGTCTTCTTTGAGGCTGAGCCTGAGTGGGTCAGTGCCGAAGGCTGGTACTACGGCGCACGCTTCTCCACCGAGCGCGGCGATGATCGTGTCATTGCCACCATCGCGCCAGACGAAGCGGAGTTCGCGTTCGAGTGGTGGCAAAAAGGCATTTGCCGCGTTCGTCTGAAGTCCGTCCGAGCCATCAAGTGGGAGTTGGAAACGTCTCCGGCGCGCGAGCTCTTGCGCGTGACGTACAACGAAGAGCACGTCAAGTTCTGCGAGTTGCAGCTCAAGCCTTATGTCCGCATCGACTGGACGATGAGTTGGTGATATTGACGGCATGTCTTGCGCTCGAACCCTGCGTCCTTTTGCCCGAACCGAATCACAGGGCTTCCGATCCAGCTGCTCGTAAATCATCTGCCCGTACGCATCCATGCTTCGAGTCACATCATCTTTCTTCTTCTGTACCGCGGCGGTCAGCCTGTTGCTCGCCGCTTCCGGCGCCATCGCCATGCCAGCAAACAAGTGCGTGGTGGATGGCACGGTCACCTATCAGCAGGGCCCCTGTCCTTCCTCCAATCCGGTCCGCAAAATTCCGACCCTGGAGGAGCTGAATGCCGGGGAGAAAAAGCGCCGTGCGGCAGCTGCGGCTGGCGCTTCCTCGAAGGTCGCCCCTGCCGCGCCTGCTGCCCCTGCTGCCCCCGCCGCACCTGCCCCAGCCAATGCCTTCAGCTGCGACGGCCGCCAGCACTGCTCCCAGATGAGGTCCTGCGCCGAAGCAAAATACTTCCTGGCCAACTGCCCCGGCGTGAAGATGGATGGCGACGGGGATGGAATTCCCTGCGAGCAGCAGTGGTGCACTCATTGATGCACGCAGATCGCCAGCGATGGACCGCCCGGCATGCGTTCGTCGTTCGACGCGAGCTCGGTCCTGCGCCCTGTTCGAACATGAGGCGGTGCTGCTGATGCGGTGGCTGGTGCTTCTCCTGCGTAGTCTCGTGCTGGCCGCCCCCCGTGCCCACGCATCCGAGCCCGTCACCAACTTCAATGTCGTGCTGCTGCAGCCGAGCGCCGTTCTGGAAGCCCGTGTGCCAAGCGTCGATGCGCTCGCGGAGTACATCAAGGCGGTGCAGCTTGCGTTGCGCGAGGCCGTGGCGGGCAGCCAGGACGAAAACAAGCAGTCGGTGGGCGGCTTCATCGTGCTGGCGGTTCGCCCCGGCCTGCAATCCAAGGTCTGGATCGATTTCGATCAGTTGCTGGATCTCAAGGTCAGGAAGCAGATCGCTCTCAAGGTCGGCGCCGTGAAACCCTTCGAAGCCCGTGAGGGGCCCGTCGTGTTCGCGCTCAAGGTGGCCTTGTGGGATGGCAAGGAGTCGAAACGTATCGCGCCCTTGCCGGCCGAGTGGAAGCGAAGTGCGGCGGCGGCTGCTACTGCGTCTGCGCCGGGCGCGGCAGCACCCGAGGTCGGGGCCCTGGTCGAAAGCATCTGGAACGAATAGAGCTTCAAGCAAGCAGCCACGCCACACCATGCCATCCTCTGCCCAGCAAATGCATACCTACTACGCCGCCCGCGCCGCCGAGTATGACGGCGTCTATCGCAAGCCGGAGCGCCAGGCCGATCTGCGCGCCATCGAGACCTGGCTACCCGCACGGTTCGATGAGGGCAAGTCCGTGCTGGAGGTGGCCTGCGGCACCGGCTACTGGACCCGGTTCATCGCCGCCAAGGCTTCGCGCATGCTCGCGCTAGATGCTGCGCCCGAAACCCTGGCAATCGCAAAGTCCCGGGTGGCCAGTAAGCCGGACGTCGAGTTCGTGGTGGGCGACGCCTATGCCTTGCCCAAGGGGCGGGGCAGCGCCTTCGATGCTGCTTTAGCCGGCTTCTGGTTCTCGCATGTGCCGCTGAGCCGCCGCAGGGAGTTTCTGGCCGGGCTGGCCGAGGCCGTCGATCCCGGTGCGCGCATCGTCCTGATCGACAATCGATTCGTCGAGGGCAGCAGCACGCCCCTGAGCGAACGCGACGCCGAGGGCAATACCTTTCAGGTCAGGACGCTCAATGACGGATCCAGGCATCGGGTGCTGAAGAACTTCCCCACGCAGACGGAGCTCGAGAGCGCCATCGAGGGCTTGGGCAGTCAGCCTGTTTTCACGCAGTGGCAGTACTTCTGGGCGTTTGAGTATGTTGTGGCGCCTGGGCGCCCCGCTCGTTTCAGGCTGCGGAGCGGTGCATGACATCAAGCACTCGCAAGCTGGCTGCCAAGGTCAAGCGCGCCTTTGGCGAGCACCGTGCAAGCACCGGGGAAGCGGCCGGCTTTGCGTCCGCGGCCAACCTGTGGTTCTACGTGATCGCGATCGCCGCCGCCCTGCTCTACGAGCTGTACTTCTCATAAGCGGAGCACCACCTCCACATGCTTCTCAAGACCAGACCCTGTCCGAACTGTGGCGCGCCGCATGGGCACTCGGCCTGGGCCGAGTCGAACTCCTCGGTGCTCCGGCCGCTGCGCTGCAAGCAGTGCGCACAGTTCTTTCACCAGACCGGCATGCGCAAGTGGTTCTGGTTCAGCGCGCTCGCCTATCTGCCCGTCATGCTCGTCTGGGAGCTCCATTGGGCGCTGGGCCTGCTTGCAATGGTGCTTGGCGTGCTTTTGATGATCGCCGCGCTCAATCGCGGCAGCCCGCTGGCGGCCGGGCCGAAGCATGGCTAAGCTGTCGAGTCAGCGCGCCGTGCAACACTGCGCCGAGCTGGAGGTTCTCTTTTGATGTCGACTCTTCACGAAGCAGCACCCTTGAAAGAATACTGGTTCCCCGCCAAGCGCTATGGCTGGGGTTGGGGCAAGCGATGAAGATGATCCTGACGCCCGCCACCACGCCAGAGGAATACGTCGGGTACCTCTCCGGCTGGCAGCGCCGCTATGTCGAGGCCTTGCGCGATACCGTTCGCGCCACCGCGCCCGAGCTGGAGGAGCGGCTGAAGTGGGGGCATCTGGTGTTCTTCTCCGCTGTCGGGCGGGGCCCGGTGCTGATCATTCGTGCCGAGCCCACGCGGGTGCTGTTCGCCTTCTTTCGCGGCCAGCGCCTGCGCCATATCGAGCCGCGCCTGAAGCCGGGCGGCAAGTACGAGCTGGCCACGCTGGAGCTGCGCCAGGACACACCCCTGAGCCGGGAGACGGTGGTGCAACTCTGCGTCGAGGCGGCGCGGCTGAGCAACGGCGTCGGCGGGCCCAGCGCCGGCTGAGCGGGCGAGCCATCGTTTCAACAAATATGCAGCTGCTGCCCCTCCGCCTCCCGCCCGGCGCCGACCTCAGGCCCGCCTTGCAAGAGGCCCTGCGGGCCCATGGCTGGGACTCGGCCTTTGTCGTCGCCGGTATCGGCAGTCTGTCCGAGGCCAGGCTGCGTTACGCGGGCGAGCCGGTGGAGGCGGTGCTGGCCGGCCCGCTGGAGATCCTGAGCCTGGCGGGCAGCCTCAGCGCCGACGGCGCGCATCTGCACATGGCGCTTGCCGATGCCAGCGGCCGCGTCGTCGGTGGCCATGTGGGCATTCTTGGCAACCTGGTCCGCACCACCGCCGAGATCCTGCTTACGCCGCTGACGGAATGGCAACTCACGCGTGCTTACGATGGCCGCACGGGTTTCAAGGAGCTGATGGTCAGCCCGCGGCGAGCGTCGGTGGACGCGCCATGAGAGGGTTATACGAAGGAAGGACATACAAATGTCGCTGACGCGCCGCCGCATGCTCACGAGCCCGCTGGCGCTTGCCGGCCTTGCTGCGAGTGCGCATGCGCCGCCGCGCCCGAACTTCGTCGTCGCCAGCTACCGCGAGCGGCCCAAGGCGCTGAAGAGCCTCACCTTCCCGCGCCTGCATCTCTATGACGCGCACGGGCGGCTGCTGCCGCGCGAGCAATGGGGGCCCGAACTCGGCGAGATCCAGCGTCACGCGGGCGAGGCGTTCTGCTGCGTCTCCGACCAGCCGGCGCCGGCGGATGGCTCCGCAGGGCCGCCGGCGGATTGCAAGCGGCTTGTGTACGGCGAGCGCATCGAGGAGCACTTTGCCGGCCTCATCTCGGCCAGCGGCGAGCCGCTGCGCTACGTGGATCTGCCAGCGCACAAGTTTCTCTTCGTCGAGTATTTCGCCGACTGGTGCGCGCCCTGCCTGCCCGCGCGCCGCGCGCTCGAAGCCTTTTTTGCCACGCCACGGGCGCGCGACTATGTCGGCCTGCTGGTGGACTTCAGTTTCCTGTCCAAGACGAAACCAGGATGAGCAAGGAATCCACGATGCCAGCCAGCAAGTCCAGATCGGCCGCGGCCAAGGCGGCCAAGCCCGCTGCCGCCGCGTCTCCCTCCGCTTTGATAGACGCCAAGATCCAGGCGCTGGGCGATTGGCGGGGCGCCATGCTGGCCCGGCTGCGCGCGCTCATGCGCGAGGCCGACCCCGAGGTGTTGGAGGAGTGGAAGTGGAGCACGCCGGTGTGGTCGCGTGGCGGCATCATCTGCACCGGCGAGAGCTACAAGGCGGTGGTGAAGATGACTTTTCCGAAGGGCGCATCGCTGCCCGACCCCGCGCGCCTCTTCAATTCAAGCCTGGAGGGCAATGTGCGTCGCGCCATCGACATCCGCGAGGGCGAGGCGTTGAACGAGGCGGCGCTGAAGGCGCTGATCCGCGCCGCGGTGGCGCTCAATTTGGGCGGACGAAGCAATAAGTAGATGGGCAGCTTGTTCAACGATTTCCGGGGATGACAGGCCGGCGCCGGCACGTTACGGACATTCGATCCGGCGATCAATCAGGCCGCCTGGGGGCTCTACTCGGCTCGTGTCCCCCGCCGCCGGCTAGGCCGGCGTCGCTTGGCACACGCGGATCACCGACCGGCTGCTCCGTGCCGACTGCCGTCCTGCGCAGATCGGCAAGGAGCGAAAGGAAGCGAGGGCGGCGCGCCTCAACGCTTGCCGAGCGATGACAACACGGCGCCGGCGTCGGCGTCTTCCAGGCATGGGGTGACTGTCATGGCGAGCAGGTCGGCCCATTGCGCCTGGTAGAGGAACATGGCCTTGGGGTCGCTCGATTCGGTGATGGCAAAGCCCTGGCCACTCATGCCATGCCAGCGTCCGAGCAACTCCACCCCCTTGGGCGGCGCACCACCGGTCTCAAGAAAGCGGGCGACGGCAGCGTTGTACGTGCCTTGTTGAAGGGTCCAGCCTATGATGTACTTCATGGAAGTCTCCAGCATGGGTTGCTGACAAGAGCTGCCGCCATCTGAGTCTGGGCCTTGCGGCATGCCCTATCCTCCGGCCCAGGGAGGGGAATGCAGCGTACGCCCGAAACTCAGGCAGTCATACCCCCACGAAGCTAGGGCCAGCGCTTGCCCGGCTGCAGATTGGCGCGCCGCACATCGCCGCCGTAATGCCTGAGCACGCGCGCGTCCATCACGCGGAACCACAGCGGCGGCAGATAGGCCAGCATCAGCATGGCGGCATAGCCCGAGGGTAGTTGCGGGCTCTCGGCGCAGTGGCGCAGCGCCTGGTAACGCCGGCCGGGGTGGGCATGGTGGTCGCTGTGGCGCTGCAGCTGGTAGAGAAAGAGATTCGAGACGCGGTGGCTGGAGTTCCAGGAATGTTCGGGGGCACAGCGCACCGGGCGGCCGGTCTTGGCGTCCAGCGGGCGCAGCAGGCCGTAGTGCTCGATGTAGTTCACCACCTCCAGCAGGCTGGCGCCGTAGAAGGCCTGCACCAGCAGGAAGGGCAACACACCCGGGCCCAGCCAGGCCGCCAGCACACCGTAGAGCATGGCCGTCATGGCCCAGGCCTGCAGGCATTCGTTGCGCCAATGCCAGGGGCCCAGGCCCAGCCTGGCCAGGCGCGCGCGCTCGATGTCCCAGGCCGAGGCCAGGCTGCCCCACATGGTGCGCGGCAGAAAGGCCCAGAAGCTCTCGCCCAGGCGCGCGCTGGCCGGGTCGGCCGGCGTGGCCACGCGCAGGTGGTGGCCGCGGTTGTGCTCCACATAGAAATGCCCGTAGGCCACCGGCGCCAGCGTGATGCGCGCGAGCCAGCGCTCCCAGCGCGGCAGCTTGTGGCCCAGCTCATGGGCGGTGTTGATGGCCACGCCGTTGATGCCGCCAACGCTGAGGATCAGGCCGGCCCAGCCGAACAGGCTCAGCTCCTGCGTGGCGGCGATCCAGGCGCCGTGCACGGTCAAACCAAACTGGAAGGGCACGAAGGCCACCACGATGGCGCGGTACCAGCGGTCCTGCTCCAGCGCTGGCACGGCGGCCTCGGGCGGATTGCGCGGGTCGGCGCCCAGCAGCCAGTCCAGCAGCGGGATCAGCCCATACATCACCGCGCTGCTGACCCACAGCCACCATTCATGGCCAGTGGCCTGGTACTTGGCGAGGTTCAACCACACCAGGGCCGGGAAGGCGGGTGAGAGCAGCCACCACCAGCGGTAGCGATCGCGCCAGGCGCCGCCGGCCGGGGCTGCGGGGAGGGTGCTGCTACTGCTCATGCGCCGCATGCTGCGCGCGGCAGCGGCGCGGGTCAAGCTGCGGCCGTTACGGGGTTGACGGAGCCAGGTGGTAGTTCAGCTCGTAGTGGTGCACGCCGGCCTCGATACGCAGCAGCAGCGCGCCGCTGATGCCGGCCAGCTCGCCCTGGCCCGAGCCCGGCACGATGGCGATGCGCAGATCCTGCTGGCCGCCGCTCATCAGGCCCAGATGCGCCAACGCGAAGCTGCCGCTGCGGCCCTGCAACTGGCCCACAAAGGATTCCAGTGCGGTGTAGGCGGCCGCGCCGGCCTGCGGCTGGCCGGCCGCCAGCATCTCGCCCAGCGCCTGGCCCTGCAGCTCGCCCTCGTAGTGCTTGTCGAGGCTGCGCCTGAACATGGGCGTGCCGCCGGCAGGGGTTGGCATGGCCTCGGGGGCGCCAATCTTGACGCTGAACTGGCCGCGGGCGATGAACGGGGTGCTGGTGTTTTGCATGGTGTGACACCCTAGCATTCAAGGCCCGGCCAGGCCAGCCGTCATGCCCTGCTCACCACTTCATCTCGCCCTTGTTGACCTTGGCGCCGATCTCCAGCGCGATGCCCAGACCGGCCTGCGGGTAGGCGGCCTTCATGGTGGCGATCAGCGCGGCGGCGTCGGCGGCCTTGGGCAGTTCGGCCTCGAAGCGCTGCAGGTAGGCGCGCGTGTGGTTCACGGCGCTGAGGTCCTGCGGCGTGCCGGGCAGCATATGGCCCGGCACCACCACGGCTGGCTGCAGGGCGGAGATCGCGTCCAGCTTGGTCAGCCAGGCGGCGCGCTCGGCCGGGGTCTGGGTGTCGGCGGTCCAGGCGTGCAACTGGCCGAACACATTCACACCACCCACCACCGCCTTGATGGATGGAATCCACACATAGCTGCGGTGCGCCAGGCTGTCGTCCAGGCCGCGGATCTCCAGGGTCTGGCCCTCCAGGCTCAGGCTGTTGCCCGACAGTGCCTCGGGCAGCACCGGCTTGCGCGGCGCGTTGGCGCCCAGGCGCGGGCCCCAGACCTGCAGCTTGGTGGCCAGGGCAGCCTCGATCTTTTTCAGCGTGGGCGCGGCGGCCACGATGCGGGCCTCGGGGAATTCGGCGTGCAGCACTTCCAGGCCGAAGTAGTAGTCGGGGTCGGCGGCGCTCACATAGATGGTGCTGAGCTTCTTGCCGCTGTCCAGCACGGCGGCGGCCACGCGCAGGGCGTCGGCGCGGGTGAAGCCGGCGTCCAGCAGGATGGCCTCCTTGGCGCCACTCACCAGCACCGAGTTCACATGGAAGCTGGCCGGGCCGTGGTTGATGACTTGCAGGCCCAGCGGCGCCGGGGCGCTGTTGCTGCTCTGGGCCTCGGCGGCCAGGCCGCTGCTCACCAGGGCGGCGGCGAGCAGGGGGCGGATGAAACGGGGCAGGTGCTTGTGCATGGTGGTTTGCTTGCTTCGGTTGCGGTGAAGTGAACTTTATTTGCCATGAGTTGGTAGATAAACACATGTCACGTAGACTGTTTGTTGCATAAATCGAGCAAATAAACCATGGATAGACTCAAGGCGGCCCAGGTCTTTGTGGAGGTGGTGGAGCGCGGCAGCCTCACCGCGGCGGCCGAGGCCCTGGGCCTCTCGCGGGCCATGGCCAGCCGCCACCTGGAGGCGGTGGAGCAATGGCTGGGTGCACGCCTGCTGCAGCGCAGCACCCGGCGCCTGAGCCTCACCGATGCCGGCGCCGAGGCCCTGCCGCGCTGCCGCCAGTTGGTGGAGCTGGCCGAGGAGGCGCAGCAGGCCGCCCGCGCGCACCAGCTGAGCGTGCAGGGGCGGCTGCGTGTGGCGGCCTCGATGTCGTTTGCCCAGCAACACCTGGCCCCGGCGGCGGCGGCCTTCCTGGCCCTGCACCCGCGCACGCAGATCGAGGTGCTGGTGTCGGAGCAGGCGGTGAACCTGGTGGAAGAGCGCATCGACCTGGCGCTGCGCATCAGCAACCAGCTCGACCCGGCCCTGATCGCGCGCCGGCTGACGCTGTGCCGCTCGGTGCTGTGCGCCGCGCCCGCCTATCTGCGCGATCACCCCGCACCGGCGCAGCCCAGCGAGCTGGTGGCGCATGCCTGCGTGGCCCATGCACGCTTCGGCAGCGAGGCCTGGCCCTTGCAGAACGCCCAGGGTGAGCGGCTGCTGCAGCCGCTGCCGCCGCCGCGCCTGCTGGCCAACGAGGCCCTCTTGCTGCAGCAGGCGGTGCTGGCGGGTGCGGGCATCGGCCTGCTGCCCACCTATCTGGTGGGCCCGGCCCTGGCGGCCGGCACGCTGCTGCGCGTGCTGCCCGACTGGGAGCCCGAGCAACTGGGCGTGCACGCGGTCTACACCAGCCGCCGCCACCAGCCCCTGCTGCTGCGCAGCTTCGTGGACTTTCTGGCCGAGCGCTTCGACCCGAGCCTGCCCTACTGGGATCGGCCCTAGTTGCCCATGCAGGTGGCGCGCGGCAGCCCTGCCTGATCGCGCAGCCGCTCCATCGTGCCGTCCTTCTGCAGGGCGCGCAGCGCCTGCTGCAGTTCCTCCACCCTGGCCTTGGGCATGCTGGGCGACGCGGCCAGCCACAGCGGGTCGGATTCCACCGGTGCCGACAGCGCCAGCGCCGCGCGCTCGATGCCGCGCGCCTGCAGGGCCAGCAGGGTGGTCTCCTGGTTCGCGTAGATGGCGTCCACCATGTCCAGGCTCAGCATCTTGGCCATGTCCTCGAAGGAGGTGGCCTCGGCGATGCTGGCGGCCTTCAGGTTCGCGCCATAGGGCGTGGCGCGCAGCACCACCAGCCGCGCGCTGGCCAGGGCCTGCTCGTCGAAGCGGGGCAGGCGCTCGCGCAGCGCCACGAAGCCCAGGCTGCGGCAATAGAGCTTGCCGATCCACTGGTACCTGGCCTCGCGCTCGCTCGAGCGCACCAGCGGGATGATGAGGGCGTTGGTCTCGCGCGTGGTGATGGCCTGCGCGCGCGGCCAGGGCACGAACTCCACCTGGCCGGCATGGCCGCTGCGGGCGATCAGTTCCAGCGTCAGGTTGACGAGCGGCCCGGGGGCGTCGCGGCCGCTCTCGATCGCGTAGGGCGGGAAGTTGCTGGTCAGCAGGCGCAGCGGCGTGGCGGGCGGCTCGGCGGCGGCCGCGGCCCAGAGCGCCAGCAGCACGAGCGTACCGGCGGCGCGCCGGGCCAGCCCTTCGACCTTGCCACTGATGGATTCCATTGCCATACCGCCTTCAGCACTTTGAGTGCATCTTAGCCATGCCCTAAGCCAAGCACCGCATCTTGGCATCGGTGTATGCGCCTAGGCACGGCCCTGCCCGGCGTTCACCATAATCGGCCCACCACAGCTGGATGATGAGCCCCGACCATGCCGAATCAGCGCCTGATGCTCGACTATGTCTACGAACATGAGGCCGCCCAGCCCGACAAGGTCTATCTCACCCAACCCATCGGTGCTGGCCGCTGCATCGACTACAGCTGGGCCCGCACCCTGGACGAGGCGCGCCGCATGGCCGCCCATCTGCGCAGCCTGCAGCTGCCCGCCGGCGCGCGCATCGCCATCCTCTCCAAGAACTGCGCCCACTTCATCATGGCCGAACTGGCGATCTGGATGGCCGGCGGAGCGACGGTGGCGATCTTCCCGACCGAGACCGCCGAGACGGTGCGCTTCGTGCTGCAGCACAGCGAGGCCAGCCTGCTGTTCGTCGGCAAGCTCGATACCTGGGCCCAGCAGGCGGCGGGCGTGCCCGCGGGCCTGCCCTGCATCGCCTTGCCGCTGGCGCCCGCCGGCACCGGCTTCGACAGCTGGGACGACATCATCGCGCGCACCGCGCCGCTCAGCGGCCGGCCGCAGCGCGCCGGCAACGAGCTGGCGATGCTGACCTATACCTCGGGCTCCACCGGCGAGCCCAAGGGGGCGATGCACAGCTTCGAGCGCATCACCCGCGCCACCGAGCTGAGCGTGGACTTCATCAAGACCCTGCTGCCGGACGTGTCCGAGCATCGCGTGCTGTCCTATCTGCCGCTGGCCCATGTCTACGAGCGCGCGGTGGTGGAGTGCAACTCGCTGCTCCACGGCCACACCCATGTGTTCTTCGCCGAATCGCTGGACAGCTTTGTGCAGGACCTGCAGCGCGCCCGCCCCACCCTGTTCTGCTCGGTGCCGCGCCTTTGGCTGAAGTTCCAGCAGGGCGTGTTCAGCAAGATGTCGGCGAAGAAGCTGGATCGACTGTTGAGCGTCCCCATCCTGGGCAATATCGTGCGCCGCAAGGTGCTCAAGGGCCTGGGGCTGGACCAGGTGCGCATGGCGATGAGCGCCTCGGCGCCGATCCCGGCCGAGCTGATCCGCTGGTACCGCCGCCTTGGCCTCAATCTGCTGGAAGGCTATGGCATGACCGAGGACTTCGCCTACTCGCACGCCTCCACGCTGGCACTGAATGCACCGGGTTATGTGGGTGTGCCCATGCCGGGCGTGGACGTGAAGCTCAGCGAGGAGGGCGAGATCCTGGTGAAGTCGCCCGGCCAGCTGCTGGGCTATTACAAGCGCCCCGATCTGGACGCGCAATGCTTCACCGCCGACGGCTATTTCCGCACCGGCGACAAGGGCGAGCGCCGGTCCGACGGCCTGCTCAAGCTTACCGGCCGGGTGAAGGAACTCTTCAAGACCGCCAAGGGCAAGTATGTGGCGCCGGCGCCGATCGAGAACCGCATCAACGCCCACCCCATGGTGGAGATCACCCTGGTCTCGGGCGTGGGCCAGCCGGCCGCCTTTGCCCTGGTGGTGCTGGCCGAAGACCTGCGCCCCAGGCTGACGGAAGCCGCCCTGCGCGCCGAGGTGGAGCAGCAGATGGCTGCGCTGCTGCACAGCGTCAACGCACAGTCGGCCGACTACGAGCAGTTGCAGATGCTGGTGCTCAGCACCAGGCCCTGGACGATCGAGAACGGCTGCCTCACCCCCACCATGAAGATCAAGCGCAGCCGCATCGAGGCCGAGGTGGCAGGGCGCGTGGAGGGCTGGTATGCGGCGGGTGCGCGGGTGGTGTGGGCGTAGGCAGCATGCGGCACGGAGCAGCCATCCACATGTGTGCGTGTGCCAAGCGACGTCGGGGGTGTGATTCCGCTCATGTCCCCCGCCGTCGCCCTACGGACGCCGGCTCCTCCTTTACTTCGCTCCACCACACCCCCGACGCCACTTGGCAATTCCACCGCATGTGGCCTGCGACAAACTGGCACGGCCGCGCCGGATCAGGTCGGCTGGGGGTTCTGCGCAGCGAGGTTAAGGAAGGAGACGCCGGCGGAGCCGGCGGCGGGGGGACACGAGCGGAGTAGATCCCCCAGTCGGCCTGATCACCGCCGAACCACGAACGGCAGCAGGGTGCCAGTTCCAGCCAGCCACGCCGCGCCATCAGCTTTGAAGAAAAGAAAAGCCGGGCCTCTCGCGAGTGCCCGGCCATGCTGGTGACGTGTCGCTGGCGCGTTACTTGAAATCGCCCACGAACACGAGCTGGAAGTCTTCCAGCTTGAAGTACTTGCGCAGCGCGCCGTTCACCTGCTCCAGCGTCAGCTTGGCGAGGGCATCGTCCACCTGCTGCGACTTGGCCATGGTGCGGCCGAGGAACTGGTTGCCGGCGAGGGCGCGCACCAGGCCGGCGTCCTGCGCGCGGCCGAGGCGGCGGGCGTTCAGCATGGCCTGTTTGCCGGCATCGAGCTCGGCCTGGCTGTAGCCGTCCTTGAGGGCACGGGCCACTTCCTCGCGCAAGGCCTGCTCGACCTTGGCACGGTTCTGCGGCGCGAAGATGGCGCCCACATTCCAGGGCGAGTTCAGGTCCTTCTGGCCCCACATCAGGTAGGACCAGACGCCGTAGCTCAGGCCGTCCTTCTCGCGGATGCGCTTCCACAGGCGCGAGTCGCCACCGCTGCCCAGCAGGTAGTTGGCCAGGGACACGGCCGGGTAGTCGGCATGCTCGTCGTTGAGCGTCAGCGGCATGCGGCCGGCCAGCACCGCGTTCTGCTTGTCGGGCGCGGGTACCAGGCTGAGCTTGCCGGGCTTGCTGACGCTGGGATAGGCCACGCGCTGGTGCGGCGCCTGCGAGCGCCAGTCGCCCAGGGCCTCGCTCACCGCCTGCTTGAGGGCCGCGGCGTCGAAGTCGCCCACCGCCGCGAACTCGGCATGGTTGGCGCCGTAGAAGCGCTGGTGGAAGGCGCGCAGCTGCTCGATGCTCACGCCCTGGGCGTCGGCCGTCATTTGGTCGAAGCTGCGGGCCAGGCGCACGTCGCCGGGCGGGTAGTCGCCGTTGAGGGCCAGCGCCACGGTGGTCTCGGCCACGGCCTCGGGTTCGTCGCGCTGCGCCTTGATGCTGGAGAGCATCTGGGCGCGCACCTCTTCCAGGGTCTCGGGCGCGAGGCGCGGCTGGCGCAGGATCTGCGCGATCAGCTTGGCGGCCTCGGCGGCATGTTCTCGCTTGGTGACCCAGGCCACCGTCACGTAGTCGGGGCCGGGCTGGATCTGCAGCTCGACCTTGAGGCTGTCGAGCTTGTCGCGCAGCTGCTGGCGGTCCAGCGTGGCGGTGCCCTTGTCCAGCACATAGGCCAGCGCCTCGGCGGCGGCGCGCTGGCCGCGCAGGCTGTCGGCATCGCCAAAACGCAGCGTCAGGAAGCCCTGCACCGCTTCGCCGCGGGTGGGCTTGGGCAGCAGCGCCAGCTTGAGGCCGTTGGGCAGCGCGCTGGTCTGGGTGAGCGTGTCGATATTGGCCGGCGTGGCCTCGAAGGCCGCCACCGCCGCCTGTGCGGCCGCGGGCACGAAGCTCTTCATCTGCTCATCCACCTTCACCAGCGCGGGCGCGGGGGCGCGCAGCGGCTTGTCGGTGGGGATGTACTGGGCCAGCGTGCGGTTGGCCTGGATCAGGCGCTCGTTGGCGACGCGCTGCACGTCCTCCAGCTTGAGCGCCTTGATGCGGTCGCGCAGCAGGAAGAACATGCGCCAGTCGCCCTGGCTCACCGTCTCGGAGAGCGCGGTGCCCACCTGTTCGGGATCGGAGAACTGCTGCTCCCAGCGGTTCAGCCAGCGCTGCTGAGCGCGCTTGAGTTCCTCGGCCGTGATGGGGTTCTGCGCCAGGCCCTCGATGACCTTGAGCATCTCGCTGTTCATCGCCTCCAGCGAGGCGTTGGGGGCGATGTCGGCGCCCACCATCATGAAGCCGGGCTCGGCCAGCGCCATGCTGAAGGCGCTCACCGAGGAGGCCAGCTTGGTGTTCTCCACCAGCTGCTTGTGCAGACGGCCGGCGGGCGGCTCGGTGAGGATGAGGTTGAGCACCTCCACCGCCGCATAGTCCGGATGCGGGCCGGCCGGCACATGGTAGGCCGCGGTGGCGCTGGCCACGCCGCCCAGGCGGCGCACGGTGACGCTGCGCTCGCCGTCCTGCACCGCATCCACGGTGTAGAACTGCGGCAGCTTGCGCTTGGGTGCGGGCAGCGCGCCAAAGCTTTGCTGCACCCAGCCGAGCACCTTGGCGGCATCGAACTTGCCGGAGACGATCAGGGTGGCGTTGTCGGGCTGGTAGTAGCTGCGGTAGAAGCCCTGCAGGCGCGGGATGTCGACGTTCTCCACGTCGGCGCGCGCGCCGATGGTGCTCTTGCCGTAGTTGTGCCACTGGTACATGGTGGCCAAGAGGCGCTCGAACACGATGTTGCCGGGGTTGTTCTCGCCCATCTCCATCTCGTTGCGCACCACCGTCATTTCGGTGTCGAGATCCTTGCGGGCGATATTGCTGTGCACCATCGC
>Ga0208398_100487_pt1 | contig 25886 bp, 27 predicted proteins | sample LakWasMe79_HOW10_2_FD_183905 | JGI IMG/M metagenome (GOLD analysis project Ga0208398, IMG submission 183905) | Freshwater sediment methanotrophic microbial communities from Lake Washington under simulated oxygen tension - Sediment Metagenome... | ecosystem: Environmental > Aquatic > Freshwater >...
CCAAGATTGCCGCCTACTGCGTCATCGCGCGCAAACTCCTGCGCATCGCTTTCGCCGTCTGGACTTCAAAGAGCAGTTTTGATCCTCAACGCCTTCGCGGGGCTTGCGCTGCTCCATAGAATCTACGAATCGAGGAACGCTTCGATCGCGGCGGCCAGCGCCTGCGGCTGGTCGTGGTGCAGCATATGGCCGCAGTCGGGCAGCGAGGCCTTGGTCAGCTTCGGCACCAGCGCGATGCGGGCCTCGAAGTCGGCGCGGGGATAGCTGTCGCCCCAGAAGCGGGCCACATCGGTGTCGGCGCCCTCGACCCACAGCGTCGGCGCCTGTATCAGCTTCCAGCCCTCCAGGATCTCGTCCTTGCGGTACAGCATCGGATTGGTGCGCTTGTGCGCCGGGTCGCCCTGAATGTGCCATTGGCCGTCCTCGGCCAGGCGCGACCAGTGGGGCGCCAGCCAGGCCGCCTTGTCCTCGGCCAGGCGCGGGTTGTTGCTGCGCAGGCGCTCGGCCACCGCGGTCAGACTGTCATAGGTCTTCAGGCGCTGCGGCGTCTTCAGGTCGTCCAGCCACTGGGCCAGGCGGCGTGGCGCGTGGTGGGGGCGGGTCTCGGGCAGGCCGAAACCCTCCAGATTGATCAGCCGGCGGATGCGGGCAAAGCGCACCGCGGCAAAGCTCATCACCACATTGCCGCCCATGCTGTGGCCGGCCAGGTCGATCACCCTGTCCGGGCCCAGGCCCAGTTCGGGGCTGTCGAGCAGGGCGTCGAGATCGCCCAGATAGTCGGGGAACCAGTAGCTGTCGGTCGCCGGGCCCTCGGTGCGGCCATAGCCGCGCCAGTCGGGGGCGATCACGAGTCGATCCTGCTTCAGCGCATCGACGACGAACTGGAAGGACGCGCCCACATCCATCCAGCCGTGCACCATCACCAGCGGCGGCCGCTCGGGCGTGATCATCGAGGCCTCGCCCCAGACATGGCAGTGGTAGCGGTGCCCGCGAACGGGCACGAACACGCTGTGCGCGTGGCGCTTGGGGGCGTAGTTGGGGATGTTGGCGGGGGAGTGCATCGCCGAATGTTAGGCCAGACCGGGCGGGTGCGGTGTCCGCGCGGTGACAGAATCGGTGCATGAGATCATCTGATACCGCCTACACCCTGCGCCCCGCCACCCTCGCCGACCTGCCCGCCATCGTCGGCATGATCGGCGAGCTGGCCGAGTTTGAAAGCCTCAGCCACCTGATGCAGGTCACGCCCGAGACCCTGGCCCCCCACCTGTTCGGCGACAAACCGGTGGCCGAGGCGCTTGTGGCCGAGGCGCCCGGCGTCGGGCCGGTGGCCTTCGCGCTGTACTTCATCAACTTCAGCACCTTTCTGGCCAAGCCGGGCCTGTACCTGGAAGACCTGTACGTCAAGCCCGCCCAGCGCGGCGCCGGCCTCGGCCAGGCCCTGCTGAAGCGGCTGGCGCAGATCGCCGTCGAACGCGGCTACGGCCGCTTCGAGTGGAGCGTGCTGGACTGGAATGCCAATGCCATCCAGCTGTATCAGAAGATGGGCGCCACGGTGATGCCGGATTGGCGCATCTGCCGCGTCACCGGCGAGGCGCTGCAGCAGCTGGGCAAGGCCTGATCAGTGGGCAGCCAGCGCGGCCAGTTTCTCGGGTGAGACGCGCACCCGCAAGGTGCGCTCATCGACAACGCCGACGATGCCATGGCCGGCGGTGGCGCAGTTGCGCCGCACCGGCTCCATCATCGCGTCACCCTCTCTGTTGGTCAGCGCCGCGACGACGGGCGTGTTGGCGCCGGCCCCGCGCTTGATGACGATGCCCACCTCTCCGCTGGCCAGCCTGACGAAGCAGCCCGGCGGATAGACACCGAACTCCTTGATGATGGCTGCCGTCATCGGGTGGCCCTGGTCGCGCATGAACAGGTCGCGGGCGGCCTGGTGGGCGGGCACAGGGTTGCGGTTGATGCGCGGGCTCAGCTTGGCGGTGAACACATCGGTGCGGGCCACCAGGGCGGCCAGCTCCTGGAGCTTGCAGAGCTTGCCCGGGTAGCCGCTGCCGTCCTCGTTTTCGTGGTGTTGGCCAACGGCGGTCAGCCATTCCTCGTCGCTGATGCCGGCCTCGCGCAGCATCTCGACGCTGCGCTGCGGGTGTTCGTCGATCGCCCTGCGCTGATTGGCGGTCAGCGGCGAAACCTGCATCGCCAGCCGCGCCTGCATCTCGACGATGGAGATGTTCATCGTCAAGGCGGCCTTGAACGCGGTCTGCACGCGGGGCAGGGTCCAGCCCAGGCGCCGGCCGGCAAGATAGGTGGCGATGGCCGAGTGGATGGCGTGCTGCACGCCGTAGTGGGTCTTGCCTGCCGCCTGCTGGCGCACGACCTGGAAGATGGCCAGGTCCGGGTCATGCTCGATCAGCGCCAGCACCGGCTTGGCCGCGGCGTCCAGCGCATCGCAGAAGTCCTTTTGCACATTGGCACGCAGCGTCTTGCCGACCCGCTCCATGCTCTGGCTCCACAGGCCCGGCAGGTCCTCGGGGCGAGCGCTGTTCAGCTCGTTGCGGAAGCTGTGCAGCTCTTCCGAATCCACCAGGGCGCCGCGCTCGAACAGCGCATCCATCTGTTCCTCGCTGCTGATCACCTTGCCCCGGGCCAGCAGCAGCGTGTGGTCGTTGTTGCGGATATTGAATGGCAGCGGAACACCCAGCTTGATGCGGTGCTTGACGGTGGCGAGCGGAGCGAATTGCATGTGAGTCGTCCTCGGGTGATGTCGGGCGGGGTGTTGCCGTTCATGACGAGGAGACTGCTTATTCGCCTCGTGTGAGGCGTTTTCGTGCGAATAGCGCCTGATTGAAGCCCGGGTTTTCCAGGGCCGGCACGGCGCAAACGTGAGGAAATGCCCGTTTTGGGGCCACGTCTTGCTGTTTTCGGTACTGGTGATGCCGACTTGAGCTTGACGCCGCTGGCTTGTGCGGTGCGCGAACCTGATGCAAGCAGGCCTGAAAGGCCGCGCCCGAGGGTTGCGCCCCTCGCCAAATCCTGGCAAACCGATAGCATGTGAGACAAAAGGAGTGCCATTGATGCCGATTCGTGAGCCCCAGCCGGGCGGCCCAGACCACTACCGCCAGCTGCATGGGCAGTTCAAGTGGCAGGTGCCTGCGGGCTTCAACATTGCCGAGGTCTGCTGCGCCCGCTGGGCCCGTCACACCCCGCATGCCATCGCCATCCGCTACGAGCACGAGGACGGCCGCTGCGCCAACTACACCTACGCCCAGCTGCAGCAGGCGGCCAACCAGCTCAGCGGGGCGTTGCGCCGCCAGGGCGTGGAGCGCGGCGACCGGGTGGCGGTGGTGATGCCGCAGCGCTTCGAGACCGCCGTCGCCCATATGGCGCTGTACCAGCTGGGTGCGGTGGCGATGCCGCTGTCCATGCTGTTCGGCCCCGAGGCGCTGGAGTACCGGCTGCAGCACAGCGAGGCGGTGCTGGCCATTGCCGACGAGTCCAGCATCGCCAATCTGCGCGCGGTGCGGCGCAAGTGCCCCGAGCTGGGCTGCGTGATCGCCGTCGGCCTGGCCGCCGGCAGCGGTGACCTGGACTGGGACAAGGCCCTGGCCCGCGAATCGACCCGATTCACCGCCGAGCAGACCAAGTCCGACGAGGCTGCTCTTCTGATCTACACCAGCGGTACCACCGGCCCGCCCAAGGGGGCGCTGCTGCCGCACCGGGCGCTGATCGGCAACCTGACCGGCTTTGTCGCCAGCCAGAACTGGTTCGGCTTCGACGAGCCCGACGAGCCCTCGCATGCCGTGTTCTGGAGCCCGGCCGACTGGGCCTGGACCGGCGGCATGATGGACGCGCTGCTGCCGACGCTGTATTTCGGCCGCCCCATCGTTGCCTACCAGGGCCGCTTTGCGCCCGAACGGGCCTTCGAGCTGCTGCAGCGCCATGCGGTGACCCACAGCTTTCTGTTCCCGACGGCGTTGAAGGCGATGATGAAGGCCGTGCCGCATCCCAAGCAGCGCTTTGCCATCAAGCTGCAGGCGCTGATGAGCGCCGGCGAGGCGGTCGGCGATGCGGTGTTCGCCTACTGCCGCGACGAGCTGGGCGTGACCGTCAACGAGATGTTCGGCCAGACCGAGGTCAACTACATCGTCGGCAACTGCGCCCGCTACTGGCCGGCCAAGCCCGGCAGCATGGGCAGGCCCTACCCGGGCCACCGCGTGGCCGTGCTCGACGATGAGGGCAACGAGTGCCCGGTCGGCGTGGCCGGCGACGTGGCCGTGCACCGCCGCGATATCCATGGCCACCCGGACCCGGTGTTCTTTCTGGGCTACTGGAAGAACGAGGAGGCGACGCGGGCCAAGTTCACCGGGGACGTCAGCGACTCCTGGTGCCGCACCGGCGACATGGCCCTGATCGACAAGGACGGCTACCTCTGGTACCAGGGCCGCAGCGACGACCTGTTCAAGGCCGCCGGGTACCGGATAGGCCCCAGCGAGATCGAGAACTGCCTGGTCAAGCACCCGGCGGTGGCCAATGCCGCCGTCGTGCCCAAGCCCGACGTCGAACGCGGCGCGGTGGTCAAGGCCTTTGTCGTGCTGGCCGAGGGTTTCGAGGGCTCGGCCGCCCTGGTCGAGCAGCTGCAGCAGCATGTGCGCGGCAAGCTCGCGCCCTACGAGTACCCGAAGGAGATCGAGTTCATCGCCGCCCTGCCGATGACCACCACCGGCAAGGTGCAGCGCCGCGTGTTGCGGCTGCAGGAAGAGGAACGGGCGCGGGCGCAGGCCAGCCGCTGAGCGGCGCCTTGGTCAACGGACCGCGCTGGCGCGCATGCTAAGCCGGCTGCCGGCCGGCGCCACCAGCCGCGCTGCGTCGGGCCACTGCTCCTGGCCGCTGAGGGTGGTACAGAAGCGGCCCGGTTCGCCCTTGACGGCGTCCGGGTCGCGGTCCTTCGCGTCGGCGCTCAGCGGCACGGCCAGCAGCTGGCCCTGCTCGGGCCATTCCAGCTCCCACCGCGGCTGGTCGCTGCACACGCGCACGCCCAGCACCTGGGGGAAGAACATGCGCAGGTACCAGGGCAACACCTCGCTGCGCACCGTGTGCGCGGTCTTCATGATGCGGCGCACCTGGGCCATGTCCAGCTGCTCGGTCGGGGTCGTCAGGCGCAGGGTGGCGCGTATGCCCAGGCTGCCCTTGGCCTGGTTGGTGGCCAGATCGGCCTCCCTGGCCTGCTCCTGCGGCAATACCGGCAAATCGAACACCTGATCGGCGTTGGGCACGATGGGGATGTAGCGATCGGCATGCTGCAAGGCGATCTGGACCTTGCCCAGCGGTTTGGACGGGTCGCTGGGCGTGAGCTTGAACTCGAGGCGGAACAGGCCCTGGCCGTGGCGCTGCAGCAGGCCCAGCAGCTCGTTGATGCGGCCATAGGGCATGATGGCCGGATCCTTCTGCAGCTGGACGGTCACCCGGTCCAATTGCTCCGGTTCGGCGGCGGATGCGGAGGTGCCGACCAGCAGCAGGGCGGTGGCGAGGAGCTTGAGGCCTGGTGTCATGGCAGGGGTCAGTAAGAGGTGGATCGGGTGGGTGAGCCTCAACGCCGGCACTTGCCGCGCGCCTCGGCCAGGGCCCAGAACGGCGCACTGAGCAGACCCATGCCGCCGCCCAGGAACTCGCCCTTCAGGCAGTCACCCGTGGCGGCCTGCTGGACCTCCTGGCCGAAGCGTTCTCCGGCCGTCAGCCTGCGCGGCGCCTCGCTGGCCTGTGCGGCCTGTTCGCGCATCGAGGGCTGAGCGGCGAGCTGGCGCACGGCCAGCCGGGTCTTCTCGGGGTCCAGCCAGGGTTTGGAGGCGGCCGGCTCCGGCGCGGTGACACTGGCCGCGGGTTCGGCGGGCAGGGCGGCGGTGATCGTGGCGGCTGGCGGCGCCTCGGCGGGTTGGCTGAGCGGCCGTGGTTCGGGGCGTGGCGCCAGGCCTGTCCGAGCAGGCAAGGGCTGCGGTGCTGCCGGCCGTGGCTCGGCGATCAGCTGCACCAGCAAGCGTTGTTGCGGCGCTACCGGATTGCCCGCCCCGGGCCTGAGCTGCATCAGCAGCCACAAGATGCCGGCGTGCACCAGCAGGGTCAGGGTCAGCACGGCCGCACGACGGGTGGGGCTGATTTGCCTCATTCTTCGTCAGCCCGGCCGGGCTCGTAGCTGAGCAGATCGCCGGGCTGGCATTGCAGCACCTCGCAGATCTGCTGCAGGGTATCGAAGCGCACGCCGCGCACCTTGCCTGACTTCAGCAGCGACAGATTGGCCTCGGTGATGCCGATGCGCTCGGCCAGCTCGCGCGAGCGCATCTTGCGCTTCGCCAGCATCACGTCCAGGGTCACGATGATGGGCATGTCTGGGCTTGCCCGGTCAGATGAACCCGGCGTTCTCATCGGCCACACGCACCGCCTCGGCCATCACGCTGGCGATGGCCAGCATGATCAGGCCGAACAGCAGGGCCAGATAGTCATGCCAATGCACATTCAGTATCAGTGCGCGCTGGCCGCTGGGGTTGTCCATCGTCAGCGCCAGGCCCACCAGGGCCACCGACAGCGGCTGGGCCAGCGGCAGGCACAACATGCCCTGGGCCACGCGCTTGAGCCGCAGCACCGAGGCCGGCGTGAAGATCTGGCCCCGGCCGTAGGCGCCGAACAGCGACCAGACCTGCCACAGCACGAACAGGGCCACCACGGCCGGCAGCATCGAAGCTGCCGCGCCGAGCAGTCGGTTGTGCAAGCCGAGCTGGATGGCGTGCCCCGCCAGACCCCATTGCGAGGCTGCCGTCTGTGCGACCCACTCCGGAGAGGACCAGATGAAGGCCGGCAGCGCGATCAGACACAGTGCGCCCAGGCCGCACAGGGCGCGCACGCAGCGCGACAGCATTTGTATGCGGGGCAGGTTGGGGTGCATGGCTGTGGCGGGTGGGCAGGCTTGTGTTTCGATGAAGTTTACTGTAAAACAATAAAAATTCGATGCCTTAAGTAAATTTACGTCCATGTCGCGCTCAAGATTTCCCCGCTATCTCGGTGCCTTGCTGGTCCTGGCCGCGCTCGCCCTGGCGCTGTGGCTGATGCGCCAGGAGCCTCATGTCAAGCTGACCCAGGCGCCGTCCTGCGATCCGGCGTTGTGCCCTGAAGACGCTAGGGCACACTTGCCGCTTTGAGCTGTAGCGGAGTCTGGATATGGAACACGTCACCCTGGGGCGCAGCGATCTGCGCGTCAGCAAGATCTGCCTGGGCACGATGACCTTTGGCGAGCAGGTGGGGCAGGACCTCGCTCACCAACTGCTGAGCAGTGCCGTCGAGCAGGGCATCAACTTCATCGACACGGCCGAGATGTATGCGGTGCCGGCCCGCGCCGCCACCTATGGCGCGACCGAGGCCATCATCGGCCACTGGTTCGCTCGCCACCCGGGTATGCGTGACAAGGTGGTGTTGGCCACCAAGGTGGCCGGCCCGGTGCGCGGCTATGACTGGATTCGCAATGCCAGCCCGGACCTGACGGCGGACGACATCGTTGCCGCCTGCGAAGCCAGCCTGCGGCGCCTGCAGACCGATGTGATCGACCTTTACCAGATCCACTGGCCGGTGCGTCATGTGCCGATGTTCGGCGGCCTGAGCTACGACCCGTCCCGGGACAACCCCGGCCTGAGCAGCATCCAGGAGCAACTCGAAGGCTTGAGCCGCCTGGTCAGGGCCGGCAAGGTCAGGCATGTCGGTGTCAGCAACGAAACGGCCTACGGCGTCTGCGAGTTCGTGCATCTGGCCGAGCAGCATGGCCTGCCGCGTATTGCGACCGTGCAGAACCCCTATTGTCTGGTCAATCGCGTGCTCGAGATGGGGCTGGACGAGGCGATGCACCGCCACGAGGTGTCGCTGCTGGCCTACTCGCCGCTGGGCTTTGGCACGCTGACGGGCAAGTACGACGCGCAGGGCATCGTCGATCCGGCCAAGCCCGGGCGCCTGGCGATTTTCGACAGCTTGAAGAAGCAGCGCTGGGCCCGCGAAGACACGCTGGCCGCCGCGCGCCGCTACAACGCGCTGGCGGTGGCCCACGGCCTGACGCCCACGCAGATGGCCCTGGCCTGGAGCTACACCCGCTGGCAGACCGCCAGCACCATCATCGGCGTGACCACCCAGGCCCAGCTGGACGAGAACATCGCCGCCTGGGGCACGGTCCTGCCGCCCGAACTGGTGACGCAGATCGACCAGATCCGCTGGCAGATGCGGGATCCGGCGCAGTAGTTGCTGTCAAGACTTCAGCCGGGCCAGCGCTTCGACGAGGCGCTGGACCTCGTCCTCGGTGTTCAGATAGGACAGCGTCGCGCGGACGATGCCGTCCAGGCCGCGGGCCTGCATGTCCAGCGGCGTGTAGGGCACGCCGTTGGCGCCGACCTCGATGTTCTGAAGCGCCAGCCGGCGTTTCACCTCGGCAGCGGCGATGCCCGCGACGGTGAACGACACCAGGCCGGAGCGCCCGGGGCCACCCAGATCCTGCACGGTGATGCCCGGCAGTTCACGCAGGGCCCCGCGCAGTTGCTCGGCCAGGCGCTGCACGCGGGCGAAGGCCTGGGCGAGGTCCAGGCGCGTTGCCAGCTCCAGCGCGGCACCCAGCCCCAGGGTCAGCGCCAGCGACGATTCGCTGGTCTCGAACCTCCGGGCATCGCTGCGCAGCCGGGCCTGGTCCTCGGTCCAGGCGGCCGATTGCACGTCGACGAACACGGGTTCCAGCTGCTCCAGCAGCGCCTGGCGCACGTACAGCAGGGCGGTGCCGCGCGGCCCGCGCTCTTGAGGATGTCGCAGCCCAGCGCCTGCACGTCCACAGGCAACTGGCCCACGGCCTGGCCGGCGTCGATCAGATAGGGCACACCGGCGGCGCGGGTGATGCGGCCGATCGCCGCGGCGTCGTTGATCAGCCCGCCATTGGCCGGCAGCCAGGTCAGCGAGACCAGGCGCACGCGCGCGTCCAGCATGGGCGCCAAGGCCTCGGGGTCGACACTGCCGTCCTCGCGGCACGGGATCACCTCAACGGTGGCCCCCGTGCGCTGGGCCATGCGTTGATAGGTGGCCAGCGAGCCGCCCCATTCCTGGCGGCCGACGAGGATGCGCTCGCCGGCCTGCAGGGGCTTATTGGTCGACAGCAGCGCGGCCACGGCCAGGCCCAGCGCGCTGGAGCCGGAGCTGGCGAAGGCGATCTCGCCGACGCTGGCGTTGATCAGTCGCGCCGCGTTCGCGCGGGCGCGGTCCACGCCCTCTCGTGCCGCGGCGGCCGCCTCCATGGGGCCGAGTCGGGCTTCGAGCTGCAGCTGCCCGATCACCGCGTCCAGCGTGGCCTGCGAGGGCAGGCCGGCGCCACCGTTGTTGAAATGCAGGCCCTGCGCGAGGCCCGGAGTTTGCAAACGCAGGCCTGTGATCAACTCGGTCAGCATCGAGGCTCCCAAATCCGCACAATCTTATGCCTTGTTTCTGTGGATAAGTCCGGGGGCAAGATGAGGACGGAGGCCGCCAGGCCGCGCCGGCATTGGCTTTGCCTTGGATTGCCGCAAAAAGGTGCAGTCTCCCGTGCGCCGTTGACGGGGCGAATAGCGAACGATTTATGCTTGACGCATGAGCAAGAAAGACAGCAAACACGTCAGCGAAACCCCGGCCACCCAGTTCCTGCGCCAGCAGGGTGTGGCCTTCACCGAGCATGTCTATGACTACGTCGAGCATGGCGGCACGGCCGAGTCGGCCAAACAGCTGGGCCTGCCCGAGCATGAGGTCGTCAAGACCCTGGTGATGCAGGATGAGAAGGCGCAGCCGCTGATCGTGCTGATGCATGGCGACTGCCAGGTCAGCCTGAAGGAACTGGCGCGGCAGATCCCTTGCAAAAAGGTCGAGCCGTGCAAGCCCGAGGTGGCCCAGCGCCACAGCGGTTATATGGTCGGCGGCACCTCGCCGTTTGGCACGCGCAAGGCCATGCCAGTGTTCGTCGAGGCCAGCATCCTGGAGTTGGCGAAGATCTGCATCAACGGCGGACGGCGGGGCTATCTGGTCGGTATCGACCCGAAGCTGCTGACCACCCTGGTGCAGGCCCGGCCGGTGAGTTGTGCCGGTGCACAATAGCCGGCTATGCAAGACACCCTCTATCCCCTGCTGGCCGCACTGGCCGGTTATCTTGTCGGCTCGCTGTCCTTTGCCGTCATCATCAGCAAGGCCATGGGCCTGAACGATCCGCGCAGCTATGGCTCGGGCAATCCAGGCGCCACCAACGTGCTGCGCTCGGGCAACAAGGCGGCCGCCATCCTGACCCTGGTGTTCGACGCGCTGAAGGGCTATGTGCCGGTGCTGCTGGTGCTGCTGTTCGGCCAGCCCTATGGCCTGGGCGAGGGCACGGCGGCCATGGTCGGCCTGGCGGCCTTTCTGGGCCATCTGTGGCCGGTGTTCTTCCGATTCCAGGGGGGCAAGGGTGTCGCGACCGCTGCCGGCGTGCTGCTGGCGATCAACCCGCTGCTGGGCGGCGCCACGCTGGTCACCTGGCTGATCATTGCCTACTTCTCGCGCTATTCCTCGCTGGCCTCCATGGTCTCGGCCGCGTTCGCGCCGTTCTACCAGATGCTGATCTGGGGCGGCGGCCCGGTCGTGCTGGCCATAGGCGTGATGGGCCTGCTCTTGATCTGGCGCCACGAGGGCAATATCCGCAAGCTGCTGGCCGGCAAGGAAAGCAAGCTGGGGCAGAAAGCCGCGGGCGCTGCGCCGGCGGCCGCGCACAAGCAAGTCCACGCCCATCCGCGTGGGCATTCACACCATCACCATTCACACAAAAAGGGCAAGTAGTCATGGTTCAGCGTTTTGATGTCGGTCCGCGTCTGTCGGAAATGGCCGTTTACAACGGCACCGTGTACCTGGCCGGCCAGGTGCCCAGCGATGCCACGCAGGACGCTCAGGGCCAGACCCAGCAGGTGCTGGCCGCGATCGATGCGCTGCTGGCCCGCGCCGGAACCGACAAGACGCGCATCCTGATGGCGCAGATCTTCATCGCCGATCTGGCCGATTTCCCGGGCCTGAATGCCGCCTGGGACGCCTGGGTGCCGGCCGGCCACACGCCACCGCGCGCCACCGTCGAGGCCAGGCTGGCCAAGCCGGAGTGGAAGGTCGAGATCGTCGTCACCGCGGCGCTCTGAACTTAGCTTGATGGTCGGGCTCTGACCGGCCATGAACACCTTTCGCAAGACCTGGCTGCCGCTGATCGTGGTGGCGGCACTCGCCTGGGGTGCGGCGTGGGCCGCGCGCAGCTGGCAGGCGGCCGATCAGGCGCAACGCCTGCAGGCCGCCGCGAAGCCGGGCGACATCCTGATGCTGTCGTCCACCACCTGCTACTTCTGCCGTCAGGCGCGCAGCTGGCTCAACGCACATGCGGTGCCGCACCGCGAGTGCTTCATCGAAACCGATGCCGCCTGCCTGGCGCAGTTCCAGGCGCTGCAGGCGCAGGGCACGCCGACGTTTGTGGTGCGCGGCCGTCGCATTGTTGGCTTTGACCGCGAGGCGATCTTGGCGGCATTGGTGCCGTAGCCCGGATGGAATCCGGGGCCCAACAGCTTTCCCCGGATTGCATCCGGGCTACATGCCGAGCTTGGCCGGATCCCCTCCACCCAGCCGCACCAGCACCGGTTCATCACCGCTCAGATCGACCACCGTGGTCGGCTGCATGGCGCAGGCGCCGGCATCGACGATGGCCTGCAGCTGGTGGTCAAAGCGCTCGGCAATCTCCTGCGCGTCGTTCAGCGGCTCGGTGTCGCCCGGGGCGATCAGGGTGGTGGCCAGCAGCGGCTGGCCGAGAATGGCCAGCAGCTCCTGTGTCACCCGGTGCTCGGGCACGCGCAGGCCTATGGTGCGGCGCGAGGGGTGGCTGAGGCGGCGGGGCACCTCCTTGGTCGCCTCGAGGATGAAGGTGAAGGGGCCCGGCGTACCCAGCTTGAGCATGCGGTACTGCTTGTTGTCGACGCGGGCATAGCTGGCCAGCTCGCTCAGGTCACGGCACAGCAGGGTCAGGTGGTGCTTGTCATCGACGCCGCGGATGCGCCTGAGCGTCTCGGCGGCCGCCTTGTCGTCCAGGTGGCAGACCAGCGCATAGCTGGAATCGGTCGGAATGGCCGCGATGCCGCCCTTGTCGATGATCTGCGCTGCCTGCTTCAGGAAGCGGACCTGAGGGTTGTCGGGGTGGACCTCGAAAAGTTGTGCCATTGTTTTCTGCCTCAATCCGCGATCGTATCCTGCTCGACCGCCGAGTTGAGCCGCTTGGCCGACGCCTCGGCGAAGTTCAGCCAGACGCTGGACGCGCCGCAGGCGGCGATCACCAGCATGCCGGCCCAGGCCCAGCCATCGGGCACATGGCTGAACATCAGCCAGCCGACGCCGGCGGCGAACAGGATCTGCACATAGACGAAGGGCATCAGCGAGCCGGTGCGCGCCATGCCCAGGGCCAGAATCAGCAACAGATGGCCCAGCGTGCCCATGGCACCGATGACCAGGATCAGCAGCCATTGCTGCGCCGTGGCCTGGCTCAGCATATCCAGCACCGGCACCTGAGCCAGCCACAGCACCGGCAGCAGGGCCACCGCGCCGACGGCCCCGGTGTAGAAATGCGTGGTGATGGGGTTCTCCAGCGAGGCCAGGCGGCTGGTCAAGACCTGGAAGCAGCCGTAGCACAGGGCCATGGCCAGTGGCATCACGGCGGCCCAGCCGAACACACCGCTGCCCGGGCGTATCACGATCAGCGCGCCGATGAAGGCGCCCACCACCAGGGCCCAGCGCAGCGGCGAAACCCGTTCGCGCAGCCAGAAGGCGGCCAGCATCGTCACCACCACCGGCGTGAGCATGCCGATGGCGGTGAACTCGGCCACCGGCATCAGCTGCACGCCATAGAAGCTCAAGGCGCTGGTGCCCAGCAGCAGGCTGCCGCGCAGCACCTGGAACTTCGGGTGCGCCGCATGGAAGCCGGCGCGGCCGCGCCTGACGGCCAGCCAGACCAGCATCGTCACCGCCTGGAAGGCATAGCGCGCCCACATGAACAGCAACACCGGCAGCGTGGCGCCCAGCAGCTTGGCACTGTTGTCCAGCAGCGAGAAGCAGGCGCCGGCGCAGAGCACCAGGGCCACGCCCAGCAGGGGGCGCTGACGGTTCAAGGTTGATGGACCCGGTCTTGCAGGGCCTGCCAGACCGGGGTGAGCCGTCCTGGCAGATCGGGCAGGGCACCCAGGTCGGTGTGGCTCTCGGTCGGCGAGTGGAAGTCCGAGCCGCGCGAGGCCAGCAGCGAGAACTCCAGCGCCATGTCGGCATACTTCACCACATCGGCGGCGCTGTGGTTGCCGGTCACCACCTCGACGGCCAGGCCGCCATGGGCCTTGAACTCGGTGAAGAGCGCGTACTCCTCGGTCGGCGTGAACGGGTAGCGGGCCGGGTGGGCGATCACGGCAATGCCTCCGGCCTGGGTGATCCAGCGCACCGCATCGCCCAGGCCCGCCCAGCGGTGCGGCACGAAGCCGGGCCTGCCCTCGGTGAGGAAGCGGCGGAACACTTCGGGAATGTCGTTGCACACGCCGCTGTCCACCAAATGCCGGGCAAAGTGCGTACGCGAAATCAGCTCCGGATTGCCGACGTACTTCAGCGCCCCCTCGTAGGCGTCCTTGATGCCGACCTGGGCCAGGCTGGCGGACATCTGCCGGGCACGGGCGCCGCGGCCGCCGCGGGTGCTGTGCAGCCCCTCGCGCAAGGCCTCGTTGTGCATGTCGAAACCCAGGCCGACGATGTGCACCACCCGGCCGGCAAAGGTCACCGAGACCTCGGTGCCGGTCAAGTAGGGCAGGCCCAGGCTCAGCGCGGCGTCCCGGGCCCGGGCCTGACCGGCCAGTTCGTCATGGTCGGTCAGCGCCCACAGCTCGACGCCATTGGCCTTGGCTCGGGCGGCCAGCGCCTCGGGCTCCATCGTGCCGTCGGAGACGCAGGAGTGGGAGTGCAGGTCGGCGTTGCTGCAGATGTGTTGGGTGCTCACGGCCCCGATTGTAGAGAGGCGGCGGCGGGGCCAGGGCTGAACCGCTGCGAGCAGGCACAGCTGTCGCACCAATGACAAAAAGAATGCTAGGCATAAAACGCGCAATACCCTCTTTCGTCTTGGGTCGTTCGCGCAGATACTTCGCGTGGTCATGGACCCGGCGTTTGTCAACCCATTGGGAGTTCGCGATGAACAATGTCTCGATCAAGACCCGTCTTTTGCTGCTGGTCGGGGCCCTGCTGGCCCTGCTCGTGATCGATTCGGCCTCGTCGGTGTCGCGGCTGCGGCACAGCAACGCGGTGCTGGCCAGCATCTACAACGACCGTGTCGTGCCGCTGAAGCAGCTGAAGGCGATTGCCGATGCCTATGCGGTGAATATGGTGGACAGCACGCACAAGACCCGTGACGGGATCTTTACCGCGGCCCAGGGTGTGAAGGCCATCGACGATGCCCACAGCGTGATCGAGACGCAGTGGAAGGCCTATGTCGCCACCGAGCTGGTGGCCAAGGAGCAGGAGCTGGTGCGCCAGGTCGAGCCGCTGATGAAGCAGGCCGACGTGGCCGGCCAGCGCGCCCAGGAACTGATGCGCAAGAACGATATCGAGGGCCTGCGCGAGTTCGCCGCCAAGCAGATGTATCCGACGATAGATCCGGTCGGCACCCTGATCGAGCAGCTGATCACCGTGCAGCTGGTCGAGGCCGACCGCGAGTACAAGGAAAGTCAGGAGAACTACGAGGCGGTGTTCTGGCGCACCATTGTGCTGGCGCTGCTGAGTGTCAGCGTGGCCGGCGTGATGGCCTGGCTGCTGATCGGTGCCATCAGCCGCGGCATTGCCCGTGCGGTGACGGTGGCGGAAACGGTGGCGGCCGGCGATCTGAGCTCGCGTATCGAGGTGCAGGGCACCGACGAGATCGGTCAGCTGCTGGGCGCACTCAAGCGCATGAATGACAGCCTGGTGGGCATTGTCGGCAAGGTCAGGCTCAGCGCCGACTCGATTGCCACCGGCTCGGCGGAGATTGCCACCGGTGCAGCCGATCTGAGCCAGCGCACAGAGGAGCAGGCCGCCAATCTGGAAGAGACGGCGGCCTCGATGGAGCAGTTGACCGCCACCGTGGTGCAGAACACCGAGACGGCACGCCAGGCCACGCAGCTGGCGGCCAGCGCCTCGACGGTGGCCGGCCAGGGGGGCGCCATCGTCGGCGACGTGGTCAACACGATGGAGGCGATCAGCGCCAGCTCGAAGAAGATCGTCGACATCATCGGCGTGATCGACGGCATCGCCTTCCAGACCAATATCCTGGCGCTGAACGCGGCGGTGGAAGCGGCCCGTGCCGGCGAGCAGGGCCGGGGCTTTGCCGTCGTGGCCTCCGAGGTGCGCAGCCTGGCCCAGCGCTCGGCCCAGGCGGCCAAGGAGATCAAGATACTGATCGGCGACAGCGTCGAGAAGGTGGACAACGGCTCGCGCCAGGTGGCCGATGCGGGCAAGACCATGGGCGACATCGTGAACCAGGTCAAACGCGTCAATGACCTGATCGACGAGATCAGCCATGCCAGCACCGAGCAGAGCAGCGGCATCGGCCAGGTCGGTCAGGCGGTCAATCAGCTCGATCAGGTGACCCAGCAGAATGCCGCGCTGGTGGAAGAAAGCGCCGCCGCCGCCGAAAGCCTCAAGCACCAGGCGGCCGAACTGGCGCGAACCGTGGTGGCCTTCAAGCTGCCGAGCCACGCCTGAGCCGGGCCAGGACCTTCAAGCCGCGGCGGCGCGCAGCAAGCGGCTGACGCCAGCCAGAAACGGCTCCAGATCCAGCGGCTTGGTCCAGTAGTCATCGGCGCCGGCCTGTAGTGCCGCCTGCACCTCGTCGGCCATGGCGCCGGCCGACAGCGCGACGACCGTCAGTCCGGCGGTCGCTGGCGTGGCGCGCAGCCGGCGCAGCACCTCCAGGCCTGCGATGTCAGGCAGGTCCAGGTCGAGCAGCAGCAGGTCGGGCCGCTGGTTGGCCGCCATGGCCAGACCCTCGGCACCGTTGCAGGCCTGCAGCAGCTCCACCCCGGGCAGCCGGGCGAGCATCTGCTCGACCACCAGCATATTGACTGCGTTGTCCTCGATATAGAGCACGCGGCCGCTGGCCGGGGCTTGGTGTTGTGCAGGCAGGGCATCGAGCGCACCCGGCTCGGTGGTGCCGGAGCTGGTCCAGCCCGGCAGGCTCAGCCGCACCCGCGTGCCCCGGCCGGGCTGGCTGTCGATCCGGATCTCGCCCTGCATCAGCTGCATCAGCTGCCGCGTCAGCGCCAGACCCACGCCGCTGCCCTCGACCTCGCTGGCCTCGCGGCCCAGACGGTTGAACGGTTCGTACAGATGGGCCAGCTGCTCGGCGCTCATGCCCAGTCCGGTATCGGTCACTTCGATCTCCACCATGCCCTGCTGCTGGCTGCAGCTCAAACTCACCTGACCATCACGCCGGTTGTACTTGATGGCATTGCTCAGCACATTGATCAGGACCTGGCGCAGCCGTATCGGGTCGGCGCGCACCGTCAGCTCATCGCCCGGCGGCGGCGGGTGCAGATGGACGCGATGCTCGCTGGCCAGGGCCTCGGTCATTTCCAGTGCCTCATTTACCACCTGCAGCAGCGGCAGCCGCCGGGCATGCAGGCGCAGGTTGCCCGCTTCGATGCGCGCCACATCCAGCACATCATTGACCAGGGCCAGCAGGTGCCAGCCGGCGCTCTGCACGTGGGCCAGCTGGTCGAGTTCCTGCGGGCCCAGGCGACTGCCGGCCGCCGTCATCAGCAGCTTGGTGAAACCCAGCACGGCGTTCAGCGGCGTGCGCAGCTCATGGCTCATGCGCGACAGAAAGGCGGTCTTGGCCTGGTTGGCGGCGACTGCGGCCTGTTGCTCCTCGCGTGCCTTCTCGGCCAGGCGGAGCTCGGTCACATCGAGGCTCATGGCCAGCATGCAGGTTTCGCCGTGGTAGCTGATCAGCTCGGCGCTGAGCAGGCCCCACAGCAGGGGCCCGGCCTTGCCACGCAGCTGCACCTCCAGATTGCTGACGCGGCCCTCGGCCTCCATGCGCTCGTACAGGGCCTGGCGGCTGGCGGGCAGCAGACCCACACCCAGCTCCTGCATGGTGTGGCCAATCATCTGCTCGGGGCTCAGACCGTAGCGCCGGGCGCCCAGCGAATTGACGTCCAGCACCTTCTTGCTCTGCATGGCGATGATCAAGGTGGCCACTGGAGCGCGGTGGAACAACAGGCGGAACTGCTCGCGGTCGCGCTCGGCATCCGCCAGTGCCGTCTGGCGGGCGCGCTCGCTGTCAATATCGTCCAGCGCATAGGACAGGTCGCCCACCATCTCGTCGAGCAGCGCGAGCAGCGGGGCGTCGAAGAAGTTCGGTTCGCCGGCATAGACGGCCAGCACGCCGAAGACCTGTCCGCCGCGCCGGATCGGGAAGGCGGCCATCGCGCGCAGGCCGTTCTTCAGCGCGCGCTCGTGCCAGTGCAGGGTGGCCAGGTCCTCCAGAAAATCCTGACAGACCGCATGCTGCCCGCTGCGCCAGGCGGTGCCGGTGACCGAACGCTGTGCTTCGGCGGTGCTGAGGTCCCAGCGCTGGGGGAGGCCGGCAAGAAAGCCGTCCTGCGGGCCGGCGTGGGCCTGGCGCACCAGGTGGCCGTCTTCCACCAAGCCGATGGCGCAGCAGCCGGCGTGGCCGGTGTTCACGCAGATGCGACAGATCTCGGCAAACAGCGTGGCTTCGTGGCGCTCGCGCACGATCAGCTGGTTGGTCTGGGACAGGGCCATGTAGAAGCGCTGCAGCCTTTCGCGCCGCTGCTCCTGCTCCCGGCCCTCCAGCCGATAGCGGGCGAACACGGTCCAACCCATGCCGGTGCCGGCCAGCCCGGTGATCAGCATCAGGGCGGCAATCACCCAGATCGCCTCGTCATAGGCGGCCCGGCTGGCCTGGTTCTCCTCTTCGGCCACTTTCAGCTGCAGGGCGATCAGCTCGTCGAGGCGCTCGGACAGCGGCCGCAGCACCGCCGTCAGCCGCGCCTGGTTGAGCGAGGCCAGCGCGGCGGCGTCCCGTTGCTGTAGCAGGTCCTGCCAGGCCTGGATCTGGGCCTCGGCCTGGCGCATCAGCGGTTCGGCCTGGCCAATCAGGCGCAGCTCGTCTTCGACCAGATAGGTTTTCAGGTAGCGCTGCCACTCGGTCTTGATGAGCTGCCGGGCCTGGTCGATGTCGCGCCAGGCCTGGCCCTGGCTCAGGCTGCCCTCGCGGGCGAGGGTCAGGGCATCGGCGATCCGCACGCGGTAGGCGTTATGTATCTGGCGCAGCTGCTGTAGCGGCAGGACGCGGTCTTGATAGACGGTGCTGATCGAGGCGGCGACCAAGCGCAGTCGATGCAGGGCCAGATAGCCGGACAGGCCCATCAGCGCCAGCAGCACGACCAGCAACCAGGTCAATCGGGTCTTGAAACCGGGACTTTGCATCGCGCCGCTTTCTCATGGCCAGATGCGTTTGTACCTCAGTTTCTGAGGCCTAAAGCATCGCCTCGACGACCATTTGCACGCGCTGCTGGCCGTTGTACTCGTCCAGGCTCAGCCGGTAGGCCAGCAGGCCCTGCTCGGCCACCGGCTCGCTGTGGCCGAACCAGATTGCGTCACGCAGCACGCCGCCCTGGCGCACGCGCAGCTTCAGGTGTTTCTCGCCGACCAGGCGTTGCGAAACGATCTGCACCTGATCGCAGAACACCGGCGGCTCGAAGGCCTGGCCCCAGACCTGGGCGTCCAGCTGCTGCACCGTGGCGGGGGTGAACTGCTCGGGGGCCAGCGGCCCGTCGGTGCGCAGCGTGCGCTGCAGGCTGGCGGCGTCCAGCCACTCGGTGGCCACCAGCTGCAGCGCGCGGTCGAAGGTTTCGAAGCCGTCTTCGGCCAGCGTGCAGCCGGCCGCCATCGCGTGGCCGCCGAACTTCCTCAGCACCTCGGGGTGGCGCTTGCTGACCAGGTCCAGCGCGTCGCGCAGATGAAAGCCCGGGATCGAGCGGCCCGAACCCTTGAGCAGGCCGTCGGCACCGATGGCGAAAACAAAGGTCGGCCGGTGCACCCGGTCCTTCAGCCGGGAGGCGACGATGCCGACCACGCCCTCGTGGAAATCGGGGTCGAAGATGCACAGGGCGGCCGGCGGCTCGCCCTCGGGCATCAGCGCCTCCAGCAACTCTTCGGCCTGCTCGCGCATGCCGGCCTCGATGTCGCGGCGGGCGCGGTTGATCTCGTCCAGTTGCTTGGCCAGCACCAGCGCACGGGCCGGGTCATCGCATAGCAGGCACTCGATGCCCACCGTCATGTCACTGAGCCGTCCGGCGGCATTGATGCGCGGCCCCAGCGAGAAGCCCAGGTCAAAGCCGCTGGCCCGGCCGGCATCGCGCCCGGCGGCGGTGAACAGCGCCGCCACGCCCGGCTGCATGCGGCCGGCGCGCATGCGCTTCAGGCCCTGGGCCACCAGGCGGCGGTTGTTGGCGTCCAGCCTGACCACATCGGCCACCGTGCCGAGGGCGACGAGGTCCAGCAGGCTATCCAGCTTGGGCTGATTGCTGAGGTCAAAGCGGCCCCGCCTGCGCAGCTCCGAGCGCAGGGCCAGCAGCACATAGAAGGCCACGCCCACGCCGGCCAGGTTCTTGCTCTCGAAAGGGCAACCGGGCTGGTTCGGGTTGACGATGGTGGTGTCGGGCAGCTCGATGCGCTCGTTGACCAGGGCCGGCAGATGGTGGTCGGTGACCAGCACCTGTATGCCCAGACTTTGCGCATGGGCCACGCCGGCCATGCTGGCAATGCCGTTGTCCACCGTCACCAGCAGCCTGGGCGCCTGGGCCAGGGCCAGCTCGACGATGGCCGGGGTCAGGCCGTAGCCATGGATGGCGCGGTCGGGCACCACATAGCTGAGCGCCTCGGGCCGGGCGCCCAGCAGGCGCAGGCCGCGCAGGGCCACGGCGCAGGCGGTGGCGCCGTCGCAGTCATAGTCGGCGACGATGCAGATGCGCTCGTTCCTCTCTATGGTGTCGGCCAGCAGCCGTGCGGCCTCGGCAATGCCCTTCAGCCCGTCGGGCGGCAGCAGCCGGCTCAGCGCGTCGTCCAGCTCGTCGCTGGAGCGCACGCCTCGGGCAGCGAACAGCCGGGCCAGCAAGGGCGTGACACCGGCCTGCTCCAGGGCCCAGACGGCGCGGGGCGGCACATCGCGGGTCACCAGCTGTGGGCTGCTCACAAGGCCTCCAGCACGGGCGCGGTCGCCACGGGCGGATTCCACAAGCGCTTCCACCAGGGCCGGGGCTGCCGGCTCCAGCTGCGCGCCTGGCGCTCGCCGCACAGGGTCAGGCGCACGTCCTGGCCCTGCTCGGCGGCGCGCAGCAGGTCCTGGACCGGGCCGGCGTCCAGCGCGGTCCAGGCCTCGGCCCAGGCGGCCCAGTCACCGGCCAACAGCGGTGCGCGCAGGCGCCAGTCGGTCTGTAGATCGGCATCGGCCTGCACGGCCTGGGCCGGGCCGCAGCCGCTGATCCAGACCGAGTTGACCGGCAACAGGCCTTTGGCCTCGCGGGCCTCGTTCAAGGGATGGTTGTGCAGCAGCATCTGCACCTCGTTCTGCAGGGTGCGCAGGCGGCGGGGCTCGGGCATCCAGGGATCGACACCGCGACCCATCACCCGGTCCAGGCTGGCGCAGGGCAGGCCGCGCAGCGATTCGTGGGCCACATACCAGCGCAGCGGCGCTCCCCAGGCGCTTGCCCATCCCTCGCTGGCCGGGAACAACTCGGCCAGCGACTCGAACAGCGCGCGCGAGCTGGTCGGGTCGAGGTTGAGGGTGGCGGTGTCCAGCGCGCTGACCTGGTCGCTGCCTACAGCCAAGTGCAGCGGCGTCAGCTCGGCCCAGCACAGCTCACCGGCGGCAATGCCGTCGGCCTGGGCATGGCGGGCGGCAAAGGGCAGGCAGCCATCGGGACCGCTCCAGCCCCAGGCCTGGGCCAGCGCCCGCTCATGTGGCGGGGTCAGGCTGTACTCGTCGCTGCCCAGCAGGGGCTCCTCGGGTGTCAGCAGGCTCAGGGCCCGGGCGAGCCTTGGCAGGGCCAGGTCCTTCAGGGTATGGGTGGCGTTGTCGCCCAGGGCGCTGGCAAACGGAATCAACAGGTGCATGGGCGCATTATCGAGTGTCACCGTTTGTTCACGCCCCGGTCACGGGCGAGACATGGCCCGGCGTGAAGCTGCCGGCTCATGAAACCAGCAGACGGCTTTCTGAATGCCTTGACGGGCGGGGCGCCCGCCGGAGGGGGTGACGACAGCGACGACGGGGCCGGCGAGCTGCGCTACCGCAGCGTCTGGATCTCCGACATCCACCTCGGCACGCCCGGCTGCCAGGCCCATGCGCTGCTGGACTTTCTGCGCCGGGTCGAGAGCGAGCATCTGTTCCTCGTCGGCGACATCATCGACGGCTGGCAGCTGCGACGCAGCTGGTACTGGCCGCAGGCCCACAACGACGTGGTGCAGAAGCTCTTGCGCAAGGCCCGCAAGGGCACCAAGGTGGTGTTCATCCCCGGCAACCACGACGAGTTCGCGCGCAAATACCTGCAGCACAACTTCGGCGGTGTCGAGGTGGCCGAGGACTGGATCCATGAGACGGCCGACGGCCGCAAGCTCTGGATCACCCATGGCGATCTGTTCGACGGCGTGATCCAGTGCGCCAAGTGGCTGGCCCATCTGGGCGACACGGCCTACGAGTTCACCCTGAAGTTGAACCGGCACCTGAACTCGCTGCGCGCGCGCATGGGCCTGCCCTACTGGAGCCTGTCCAAGTACCTGAAGCTCAAGGTCAAGCGCGCGGTCAGCTATGTCGGCGACTTCGAGTCCGCGGTCGCCCGCGAGGCACGCAACCGCGGCGTGCAGGGCGTCGTCTGCGGCCATATCCACCATGCCGAGCTGCGCGACATCGACGGCATCCTCTATGCCAATGACGGCGACTGGGTCGAGAGCCTGACCGCCCTGGTCGAGCATGCCGATGGCCGGCTGGAGATTCTCGACTGGTCCTGCCGGGCGCTGCAGGCGCGGCAGACCCAGCTCGGCACGGCCATCCAACCCGTCGGGAGCCCCGCATGAAACTGGTCCTGATCACCGATGCCTGGCGGCCCCAGGTGAATGGCGTGGTCACCACCCTGGTCGAGCTGGTGGACGGCATGCGTGCCCGCGGCCACGAGGTGGTGCTGATCGAGCCCTCGCAATTCAAGCGCATGCCCTGCCCGGGCTACCGCGAGATCGAGCTGGCGCTGCGGCCCTGGGCCCGGGTCAAGCGGATCATGGATGCGGCCCAGGCAGATGCCATCCATATTGCCACCGAGGGCCCGCTGGGCACGGCGGCGCGGCGCTGGTGCCTGCGCAACAACAAGGCCTTCACGACAGCCTTCCACACCCGCTTTCCGGACATCCTGTCCAGCGCGCTGCATATCCCCGAGTCCTGGGGCTATTGGTGGTTCAAGCGCTTTCATGCCCCCTCGTCCGGCGTGATGGTGCCCACCGAGGGCATGTGGCAGATCCTGCAGCAGCATGGCTTCTCGAATCTGCGCAGTTGGTCGCATGGCGTGGATCTGGAGCTGTTCAAACCGGTGCCCGGTGCGAGCCTGGACCTGCCCGGTCCGGTATGGCTCTATGTGGGCCGTGTCTCCTACGAAAAGAATATGCAGGCCTTTCTGAACCTGGACCTGCCGGGCTCCAAGGTCGTCTATGGAGTGGGCCCCTTGCTCGACAAGTTCCAGCGCGAGTACCCGCAGGTGCACTGGCGGGGCGTGGTGCCGCGCAGCGAGCTGCCGCGGATCTACAGCGCTGCCGACGTGTTCGTTTTTCCCAGCCGCAGCGAAACCTTCGGCCTGGTGATGCTGGAGGCACTGGCCTGCGGCACGCCGGTGGCGGCCTTTCCGGTGGCCGGGCCGCTGGACGTGCTGGGCGTGTCGGACGGCGGCGTGCTCGACGCGGATCTGCGCCGGGCCGTGCTGGCCGCGCTGCACATCACGCCCGAGCGGGCGCTGGCCCGCGCACATCAGTTCGATTGGCACGCCGTGGTCAACCAGTTCATCGGCCTGCTGGTGCCGGCCGGGCCGGCGGCCGTCATGCACTGTCATGAAACTGTCGCAAGCCGGTCATAAACTGGCCTAATGACGCAAATCAGAACGCACGCCCCTGTGCGCCTGCTCAGCCGTGAGCAGGCCATGCTGGAATTCAATCGCAGGGTCTTGCTGCAGGCGCGGCGCGCCGATGTACCGCTGCTCGAGCGTCTGCGCTATATCTGCATCGTCTCGTCGAATATGGACGAGTTCTTCGAGGTGCGTTTTGCCGACATGCTGGACGCCGCCCGCGAGAGCGGCAGCGGCATCAGCACCCAGGATGTGCTGCGCGTGGCCCAGGAGGCCCATGGACTGATAGACGAGAAGTACGCGGCCTTCAACGAGCAGGTGATGCCGGCCCTGAAGGAGCAGGGCATCCTGGTGCTCAACCATGCCGACCGCAACGAGGCGCAGACGCGCTGGGTGGACACCTTCTTCAAGCGCCAGGTGCGGCCGCTGCTGGTGCCGGTGGGCCTTGACCCGGCCCACCCCTTTCCGCAGGTGGCCAACAAGTCGCTCAACTTCATCGTCAAGCTCGGTGGCAAGGATGCCTTTGGTCGCGACAACTCGATCGCCATCGTCAAGGTGCCGCGCGTGCTGCCGCGGGTGATACGACTGCCCGCTGCCATCAGCGAGGGCAAGCAGGCCTTTGTGCTGCTCAGCAGCGTGATCCGTTCGCATCTGGAGGAGCTGTTCCAGGGCCGCGAGGTGGTGGCCTTCTCGCAGTTCCGCGTGACCCGCGATTCCGATCTGGATGTCGATGAGGAGGAGGTCGCCAATCTGCGCCAGGCCCTGCGCACGGGACTCACCACCCGTCACTTCGGCCGCGCCATCCGCATCGAGGTGGTGAACAGCTGCCCGCCCGAGCTGTCGAACTTTCTGCTGGAGCAGTTTGCCGTGCCCGAGGCGGCCCTGTACCGGGTCAACGGCCCGGTGAATCTGGTGCGGCTCAATGAGCTGATCGATCAGAGCGACGCGCCCGATCTTCGCTTCCCGCCCTATGAACCGGCCTGGCCGCAGGACCGGCTGCCGCGATCGCGCTCGATCTTCGAGCAGCTCAGGCGCGGCGACGTGCTGCTGCATCACCCGTTCGAGAGCTTCGAGCCGGTGGTGCAGTTCCTGCGCGAGGCCGTCGAAGACCCGGACGTGCTGGCCATCAAGCAGACGATTTACCGCACCGGCGCCAAGTCGGTGCTGATGGACCTGCTGATCGAGGCGGCGCGTCGCGGCAAGGAGGTGCTGGCCGTGGTCGAGCTGAAGGCACGCTTCGACGAGGAGGCCAATATCAACTGGGCCGAGCGGCTGGAGGCGGTCGGGGCGCAGGTGGTGTACGGCATCGTCGGCCTCAAGACCCATGCCAAGATGATGCTGATCACCCGCCGCGAGGGCACGCGGCTGCGCCGCTATGTGCACCTGTCCACCGGCAACTACAACCCCAAGACGGCGCGGCTGTACACCGATATCGGCTATCTGACCGCCTCGCCGGAGCTGACGGCCGATGCCGACACGGTGTTTCGCCAGCTGGCCTCGCTGAGCAAGGTCAAGCCGCCGCGCCATCTGATGATGGCGCCTTTCAGCCTGCACAAGCGCATGGTGCGGCACCTTGAGCAGGTGGCCGAGGCCGCTCGGGCCGGCTTGCCGGCGCGGGTGGTGGTGAAGATCAACGCGCTGACCGATGTGCTGCTGATCGAGGCCTTGATCGAGGCCGGCAAGGCGGGCGCCCGCATCGACCTGATCGTGCGTGGCGCCTGCATGTTGCCGCCGGGCATACCGGGCTATAGCGACAACATCCGCGTGCGCTCGGTGGTGGGGCGCTTTCTGGAGCACACACGGGTGATCTATGTCCGCTGGGGCGACGCCGAGAGCGACGAGGCGCTGTATCTGTCCAGCGCCGACTGGATGAGCCGCAATATGTTCCGCCGCATCGAGATCGCGTGGCCGGTGACCGACACCAGGCTGCGCCAGCGTGTCATCGACGAATGCCTGGTGCCTTATCTGCATGACGGCCAGGATGCCTGGAGCCTCAAGCCCGACGGTCACTACGAACATGTGTCCGGGCAGGGGCACAGCGCCCAGCGGGCGCTGATGCACAAATTCAGCCGCGAGGAATGATGCCGCGATGGACCTGATTCTGTGGCGACATGCCGAGGCCGAGGTCCGCCGCGAGGGTCAGGACGAGCTTGATCGCTCGCTGACGCCCAAGGGCGAGCGCCAGGCCCAGCGCATGGCGGCCTGGTTGAACCGGCACCTGGCGGAGTCCACCCGCGTGCTCGTCAGTCCGGCGCTGCGCTGCCAACAGACGGCCGCGCATCTGGGCCGCAGTTTTCGCACCGTGCCGGGTCTTGCCCCGGCCGGCGGTGTTGATGACCTGCTGCGTCTGGCCCGCTGGCCCCAGGCCAACGAGCCGGTGCTGGTGATAGGGCATCAGCCGACGCTGGGCCTGGTCTGCGCGCAGCTGCTCAGCGGCCAGGAGCAGGCCTGGCACGTCAAGAAGGCGGCGGTCTGGTGGCTGCGCCAGCGCGAGCGCGAGGGTGTGTCCGGAGTGTTCCTGCAGGCGGTGCAGGCGGTGGATGGTCTTTAGTCCCGGATTGCATCCGGGCTTGTATGTTCGAGGCAGCACCTTCAGACGCAGCGACTGAGGGTGCCGAGGTGGAGGGACTATCCGGGCTATCTGCCGTCTTCAGCGGACAGACTTCCGTAGACATATTC
>Ga0208398_100488_pt1 | contig 25778 bp, 17 predicted proteins | sample LakWasMe79_HOW10_2_FD_183905 | JGI IMG/M metagenome (GOLD analysis project Ga0208398, IMG submission 183905) | Freshwater sediment methanotrophic microbial communities from Lake Washington under simulated oxygen tension - Sediment Metagenome... | ecosystem: Environmental > Aquatic > Freshwater >...
CGCAACTGCGCCGAGGCCGGCATCAAGGACGTGGGCATCATCGGCGTGGACAGCGGCTGGGAGATGTATATCGCCGGCAACGGCGGCATCAAGACCGAGGTGGCGCATTTCTTCACCAAGCTGAAGAGCGCCGAGGAGGTGCTGGAGTACACCGGCGCCTTCATGCAGCTCTACCGCAAGGAGGGCTGGTACCTGGAGCGCACCGTGCACTATGTAAGCCGCGTGGGCCTGGATCATGTGAAGGCGAAGATCCTGGACGACCACGCAGGCCGCAAGGCACTCTGGGCCGAGCTGCAGTTCGCGCTCGATGGCGAGCCCGATCCCTGGTTCGATTTCGACCGGGCCAAGGTCGATCTGCGCCAGTTCGAAGCTGTTTAAGGAGTTGCCATGACCGAATGGAAAAACATCTGCGCCGTGGCCGACATCCCGGTGCTGGGCGCGCGCCGCGTGCAGCGCGCCCAGGGGCCGCAAGTGGCGCTGTTCCGTACCGCCGACGACCAGGTCTTTGCGCTGCTGGACCGCTGCCCGCACAAGGCCGGGCCCTTGAGCCAGGGCATCGTGTTCGGCAAGGCCGTCGCCTGCCCCCTGCACAACTGGACCATCGCGCTGGACAGCGGCTGTGCACGCGAACCCGACGAGGGCAGCACGCCCACCTTCACGGTGCGGGTTGAAGAGGGTCAGGTCTTGCTGAACCAGCATGAGCTGGACACCATCGCGATCGAGCTGCAGCCCGTCAAGGCGGGGCCTTGCGCCAGGGCTTGTTGAGATGACCGAGACACGCTCCACCTGCCCCTACTGCGGCGTCGGTTGTGGGGTGATCATCGAGAGCGAGGGTGCCCAGATCACCGGTGTGCGCGGCGACCCCGATCACCCGGCCAACTACGGCAAGCTCTGCAGCAAGGGCTCCACTTTGCACCTCACCGCCACGCCGATGGTGCTGCAGACGCGCCGCTTGCTGCAGCCGCAATGGCGGCCCGCGCGCGGCGCGGCACCCGAGGCGCTGGGCTGGGACGAGGCCAATACCCGCATCGCCGAGCGGCTGGCGGCCATCCGCACCGAACATGGCCCCGACGCGATCGGTTTCTATATCTCGGGCCAGCTGCTCACCGAGGACTACCACGCCTTCAACAAGCTGGCGCGGGCGGTGGTGGGTACCAACAATATCGACAGCAACTCGCGCCTGTGCATGAGCTCGGCGGTGGTGGGCTACAAGCAGGCGCTGGGCGCCGACGCGCCGCCGGTCTGCTACGAGGATCTGGAGCTGACGGACTGCCTTTTCATCGCCGGCGCGAATCCGGCCTGGGCCCACCCCATCCTGTTCCGCCGCATCGAGGCGGCGCGCGAGCTGCGGCCCGAGATGAAGATCATCGTGGTGGACCCACGCCGCACCGAGAGCGCCGAGTTTGCCGACCTGCATCTGCAAATCCTGCCCGGCACCGATGTGGCGCTGTTCCACGGCATGCTGCATGCCTGCATCTGGGAGGGCTGGCTGGACCAGGCCTTCATCAATGAGCACACCGAGGGCTTCGAGGCCCTGAAGGCGCTGGTGCGTGCCATGACGCCGGCCGCGGCGGCCAGGGTCTGCGGCATTGCCGAGGCCGATCTGCTGCAGGCGGCCGAGTGGTTTGCCAGGTCGCCCGCCAGCCTCTCGCTCTATTGCATGGGCCTGAACCAGAGCAGCAGCGGTACCGCCAAGAACACCGCGCTGATCAATCTGCACCTCGCCACCGGCCAGATCGGCCGTGCCGGCGCCGGGCCTTTCTCACTCACCGGCCAGCCCAATGCGATGGGTGGACGCGAGACCGGCGGCATGGCCACCCTGCTGCCCGGCCATCGCGACCCTGCCAATGCCGAGCACCGCGCCGAGATTGCGCGGCTCTGGGGTGTCGATGCCCTGCCCGAAAAACCGGGCAAGACCGCGGTGGAACTGTTCGAGGCGGCGGCGCGCGGCGAGATCAAGGCCTTGTGGATAGTCTGCACCAACCCGGCCCAGTCGCTGCCCGAGCAGGCCCTGGTGCGTCGCGCGCTGGCACGCTGCGAACTGGTGATCCTGCAGGAGGCCTTTGCCGATACCGCCACCGCGGCATTCGCCGACGTGCTGCTGCCCGCCGCCACCTGGGGCGAGAAGGAGGGCACGGTGACCAATAGCGAGCGCCGCATCTCGCGCGTGCGCGCTGCCATCGCGCCACCCGGCCAGGCCAGGGCCGATTGGCAGATCGCGAGCGACATCGCCGGCGCGCTGGAACAGCGCCTGGGCCAGCCGCATCGTTATGGCTCGTTCGAGCGCTCCGAGCAGCTTTGGCTGGAACACCGCGAGGCCACGCGCGGCCGCGATTTGGACTTTTGCGGCCTGAGCTATGCCCTGCTGGACCATGCCGGCCCGCAGCAATGGCCCTATCCCGAGGGTGCCACGCAGGGCCGGGCCCGGCTGTACGAAGACCGCCGCTTTGCCACCGCCGACGGTCGCGCCCGTTTCGTTGCCAAGCCCTATGCCCAGCCGCTCAGTCAGGCGAACGCGCAATATCCGCTGGCGCTCACGACCGGCCGCCTGCGCGACCAATGGCATGGCATGAGCCGCAGCGGCGTGGTGGCGCGCCTGTTCGGCCACGAGGGCGTGCCGGCGCTGAGCCTGCACCCGCAGGAGCTGCCGCGCCGCGGCCTGGCCGAGGGCGATCTGGTGCGCGTCAGCTCGGCGCAGGGCGAGCTAACGCTGCCGCTGCGCGCCGATGCCAGCGTGGCGCCGGCCCAGGTCTATGTACCCATGCATTGGGGCAGCGAGTTCGTCGCCGGCCTGGGCGTGAATGCGCTTACCCAGCCGGGCTTCTGCCCCGAGTCCAAGCAGCCCGAGCTGAAATACGCCGCCGTCTCGGTGCAGCGCCTGGAGCTGCCCTGGCGGCTCAGTGGCGCGGCCTGGTGCTCGGGCGAGGAGGGGGCTCAGCTGCGTACCCGTCTGCGCGCTCTGCTGGCCGAGTTCGCCTATGCGCATTGCGTGCCGGTGGCCGGGCCGGCCATTGGAGGCCCTGACGGTCCAGGGCGCGAGGGCTGGAGCTTCGAGGCGGCCAGCGCCGAGGCGCCGCCGGCTGCCCTGGTGGCGCGCCTGGCCGAGGCGCTGGGCCTGCGCGGCATGGGCAAAATGGGTGTCTTGCGCTATGCGGATACCCAGCGCGGCCGCAGCCGGCTGCTGCGCTTGGCAGGCGAGGGGGTCGAGGCGCGCCTGCAGGCCCTGCTGTTGGTGGGCGAGCGCGGCACCGCCGCCTGGCTGCTGCCGCTGTGGCGCGATGCCTTGCCGGTGGCGCCCTACGGCCGCCAGCTGCTTGCGCCCGAGCAGGCAGAGACCGCGCCGGCCGCCGCGCGCAGCCCGCAGGTCTGCAACTGTTTCGATGTGTCCGAGGCCAGCATCCGCACGCAGCTCAGCGCCTGCAGCGGCACGCCGGTGGAGCGCCTGGCGGGCCTGCAAAGCGCGCTGCGCTGCGGCACCCAATGCGGCTCCTGTCTGCCCGCGCTGCGGCGTCTTGTCACCGCCACAACCGAGGAACTGTCCACATGATGAATCCAGTCTGTCTTGTCGGCGCCGGCCCCGGCGATCCCGAACTCCTCACCCTCAAGGCCCTGAAGCGGCTGCAGAGCGCCGAGGTGATCCTCACCGACGACCTCGTCGACGCCCGCGTGCTGGCGCTGGCAAACCCACAGGCCCGCGTGCTGCGCGTCGGCAAGCGCGGCGGCTGCATCTCCACCGAACAGCGCTTCATCCACGAGCTGATGATCCGCGAGGCGCGCGCCGGCCATCGCGTCGTGCGGCTCAAGGGCGGCGACCCCTTTGTGTTCGGCCGTGGTGGCGAGGAGCTGGACGCGCTGCGGGCCGCCGGCATCGCGGTGGAGGTGGTGAACGGCATCAGCGCCGGCCTGGCCGCGCCCGCCAGCATCGGCGTGCCGGTGACGGACCGCCGCTGCACCCCCGGCGTGGCCATGGTCACTGGGCATAACGGCGAGGGTGGGGTGGCGCCGGACTGGGCCGCGCTGGCGCAAAGCCGGCTGACGCTGGTGATCTATATGGGCCTGGCGCGCGCCGAGGCCATCGTGCAGGCCCTCGTCGATGGTGGCCTGCCGGCCCATACCCCGGCAGCGGCGATCGCCTCGGCGCATACGCCGCGCCAGCGCCAGCAGGTCTGCAGCCTGGCCGAGCTGCCGGCCATGCTGTTGCGCGAGCGACTCGCCAGCCCGGCCATCCTGGTGGTGGGCGAGGTGGTGGGGCTCAGCGCCGCCTGGCAGGGCTTGCAGGCCGAGCTGGGTCTGCAAAGGAGCGCATGAAGCATGGCCGTGAGCATTCAATTTGAAACACCCGACCAGCCCGAGGTGATCGCGCTGATCGCCGAGCTCGATGCCTATCAGGCGGGGCTGTATCCGCCGGAGAGCTGCTATGCCTTGGACCTGGCGTCGCTGAGGCAGGCGAACGTGCTGTTCGCGGTGGCGCGCGATGCCGCGGGGCAGGCCGTCGGCTGCGGCGCGGTGGTACTGGGGCCCGACCATGGTGAACTCAAGCGCATGTTCGTGAGCCCGGCCTGCCGTGGCCAGGGCGTGGCGCGGCGGCTGCTGGCTGCGCTTGAGGCGGCCGCGCTGGCGCGTGGCTGCACGCTGGTCAAGCTCGAGACCGGGCCCTTCCAGCCCGAGGCGCTGGCCTTCTACGCGGCGCTGGGCTATACGCGCCGCGGCCCCTACGGCAGCTACCGCGACGACCCGCTGAGCGTGTTCATGCAAAAGCGCATCGTCGCCATCAGCGCCTAGAAGCTTTCCCATTCGTCGCTGGGCGGCGCGCTGGGCGCGGGAGCCGCGGGTGCGGGGCGCGGCGCAACGGGCCTGGGCGAGGCGGGCTTGGGTGTGGCCGGTTTGATGCTCGCAGCCGCCTTGAGCGGGGGCTTTCTTGCCGCAGGGGGCGGCGCTGCGGCGTAGCTGGCGGCGCGCGGCGCGGCCGTGCCGCCCTCGCCACCGCTGAGCTTGAAGCTGCTCACGAGCCCGGCCAGCTTGACGGCCTGGTCCTTCAGCGATTCGGCCGCCGCGGCGCTTTCTTCCACCAGGGCGGCGTTCTGCTGCGTCATCTGGTCCAGCTGCACCACCGCGCCGTTCACCGAGCCTATGCCCTCGCTCTGCTCGACGGTGCTGGCCGAGATCTCGCCGATGATGTCGCTGACGCGGCCGACGCTGGCAACGATCTCTTCCATGGTGCTGCCGGCGTCCTGCACCAGGCGGGCGCCGGCCTCCACACGCTCCACGCTGGCACCGATCAGGGTCTTGATCTCCTTGGCCGCCTCGGCGCTGCGCTGGGCCAGCGAACGAACCTCGCTGGCCACCACCGCGAAGCCGCGGCCCTGCTCGCCGGCACGCGCCGCTTCCACCGCCGCATTGAGGGCGAGGATATTGGTCTGGAAGGCGATCCCGTCGATCACGCCGATGATGTCGCCGATCTTCTTGGAGCTGGTGTTGATCTCGTCCATGGTGCTCACCACCTGACCCACCACCTGGCCGCCGCGCTGCGCCACCTGGGCGGCGCTGCTGGCGAGCTGGTTGGCGGTGGCGGCGCTGTCGGCGCTCTGGCGCACCGTGCCGGTGAGCTGGCTCATCGAGCTGGCGGCCTGCTGCAGATTGGAGGCGGTCTGCTCGGTGCGCTGGCTCAGGTCGGTGTTGCCGGTGGCAATCTCGGCGCTGGCGGTCTGGATGCTGTCGGTGCTGCGCCGCACCTCGGCCACCACCTTGTTGAGCGAATCCTTCATCTGGCCGAGGGCGCGCTGCACGTCGCCGATCTCGTCCTTGCGGTCGGAGGCGATGCTGGCGCTCAGGTCGCCGCGGCCGATCTGCTCGGCCTGCGCCACCAGCTCATGCAGCGGCGCCGAGATGGTCTTGATGAGGTAGCGCGTGACGAAGGCCAGCACCAGCACGATCAGGCCCATCACGGCCGCCACGCTCCAGACCGTGCGCATGCGCTCGGCGCCCGCGGCATCGCGCAGCTCGTCGGACTTGGCGTTCTCGAGCTTGACGAAATCCTGTTGCGCAGCGAGGTAGCTGGCGATGGCCGGGCGCACGTTCTGCTCCAGGGCCTGCTTGGCGCCCTCGGAATTGCCCTCGCTCTTGAGCTTGGTGGCCGCCGAGCGTGCCGCGATATAGCTCTTGCGGGTGTCGGCGATGCGCGCCATCGCGGCCTTCTCGTCGGGCTCGGTGGCGATGCTTTCAAGCTCCTTCTGCAGCTCGGAGATGCGCGCGGTAGTGGCCTCGATGTCGCTCTTGAGCGCATCCGCCGCGCTGCTGTCGCTCGCCGCCAGCGAGGCGAGTGCGCGCCCGGCATTCGCCTCGGTCATGCCGCGCCAGCTCAGCGCCAGCTCGAACTTGCGCTGCTGCTGCTCCTGGGTCTGCTTGGCGATGGCCTGCAGATGCCGCGTGCGCGTGGCGGCTACGGTGGTCATCAGGACCATGAACACGGCCATCACCATGACCGGAATCCAGAGCTTGGTGGAGATCGAGAGTGACTTCATCATCGCGGCTTGTCTCGGTTCTAGTTGTCAAACGTGGCGTAGCACCACCATACGGCAATTTCGGCCGGAACTGCACCGACTTGAGGCGTGCAACTGCTGTTAGGCTGCGAAGGTCGCACCCGCCTGCAGCGCTTTCCTCATGAGCTTTCTCGCCATCGACATCGGCAATACCCGCCTTAAGTGGGCCGTCTATGCCTCGCCCCAGCCCGGGGCGGTGCTGCTGGCCCATGGCGCGGTGTTCCTGGAGAACATCGACCAGCTGGCCGAGGCCGAATGGAAAGACCTGACCCCGCCGCACAGCATGCTGGGCTGCAATGTGGCCGGCGACGCGGTGCGCAGGCGCGTCGAGGAGCAGCTGGAGCTGTGGGATCATTTGGAACCGCGCTGGGTGGTCTCCAGCGCCCATGCCGGCGGCGTCACCAACGGCTATGACTATCCCGGCCGCCTCGGGGCGGACCGCTTCGTGGCCCTGATCGGGGCACGCTCGCATGTGCTGCAGCGCGGCGGCGACCGCGCCGCCCTGGTGGTGATGGTGGGCACGGCGGTGACGGTGGACGCGCTGGACGCCGGCGGCCATTTCCTCGGTGGCCTGATCCTGCCCGGCCACGGCATCATGCTGCGCGCCCTGGAGGGTGGCACCGCGGGCCTGCGCGTGCCCACCGGCGAGGTGCGCGAGTTCCCCACCAACACCTCGGACGCACTCACCAGTGGTGGCACCTATGCCATCACCGGCGCGATCGAACGCATGCACCGGCACCTGGCCAAACGCGCCGGCCACCAGCCCACCACCTTCATGACCGGCGGCGCCGGCTGGAAGGTGGCGCCGACGCTGGAGATTGCGCATGAGCTGCACGAATCGCTGATCTTCGACGGCATGCTGGCGCTGCAGTCGCAGCGCTTGGCGCTGTGATCATGGCTTGCGCACGCGCTCGCTGAGTTCCTGCAGCGAGCGCACGCCCAGCCTCTTGTAGAGCTTGCGCGTGTGGTCGGCCACCGTGCTGGGTGCCACCGCCAGCCGCCTGGCCACCTCGGGTTGCGAGCAGCCCTGCAGCAGCAGGCGGCACACCGAAGTCTGGCCATGCGAGAGCGGCAGCGCCAGCAGGCGGCGCTCCAGCGCCAGGCTGGCGGGTTCCAGGCGGGTGATCTGCACCTGCAGCCAGCCGGCATCGTTGGGCGCCAGGGCGCGCAGGCGCAGCGCCCGCAAGCGGTAGCGGCCGCTGGCGCTGGCCTGCAGGATGTCGGCATCGTCCTGCCCCTGCAGGGCCTGCCGCAGGCGTATCAGCACCGCATGCTCCGCGCCGGCCGAACTGCCGAAGCTGCTGGCCGCTAGGCCGCCGCCGGCCAGCAGCAGCAGGCGCATGGCCCCGGCACTGGCATGGCGCAGCCGCCCCTCATCGTCCAGCAGCAGGGTCTCGATCGGCTCGGGGCTGGGCACCCACTCGTCCTTGAACCTTTCGCTATCTTCACGGCGCAGCAGCAGCCTGGCCAGATAGGGCAGGGCCGCGGGCAGTAGGGCCTCCTCGTCCGCGCTGAAGCAGGGTTCGCCGGGCCCGCGGTACAGCACCAGCGAGCCCAGCGGCAGGCCCTCGGGCGCGCGCACGATCGCCTCGACCCGGTATTTGAGACCCTGGGGCCGCCAGATCTCCGAGTACAGGGCCGACTTGAAGAAGGCCTTGGTATTGAGCTCGCTGGCGCTGTGGATGGTGGCGGCACCGCGCAAGGCGCTGGCAAACGGCAGCATGACCTCGGCCTCGCGCTGGTTGTGGAACTCGTCGAAGTACAGGCGCGCGATGCGCTCATCCACCGGACCCTCGATGTAGTAATGGGTCAGGCGCCCCTGGGCATCGCACCAGTCGAACAGATTGCGCTGCGAAGGGATCAGCTCGTGCAGGGTCTGCAGATAGGCCGGCAGCAGCAGCTGCGCCGGCAGCGCCAGCGCCGCCAGATCGCGCAGCTTGTGGAGGACGCGGCTGTGCTTGATGCTCTTCATGCCGCGCAGGCTAGCGGTTCGCGCCTGCCGCCGTATCCTCAACTCTGATGACGGGCGGACCGCTGCTATGCCCCGTCGTCATGGGGTATCGCGGCGCTGCCGTCGTCGCTGCAGGGGACATGGCCGCGCCACCAGGGCGGCAGGCTGACAGCATGGCCGCCTCAGCCTCGGGAGGTCCCCATGCCAAGTCGTCGCCATCACTTCTCAAGACCAGGGCAACTGCGCCTGCTGCTGCTGCTACTCGGATCATCCGGCCCGCTGGCGCATGCGACGGTGAGCCTGAGCGGGCCGTACTGGACCACGCCGGGCGGGGTCAGCATTGCCGGGGTCGAGCTGTTGCGTCCCGATGTGTCGGTATGGATGGCCAATGCAGCGCCGGGCAGCTTCGCTGCAGGCGCGGGCTCGGTGGTGCAACTCGGCAGCCTTTCGATGGGCAACAACGGTGGCGCGGCCAACGGCCTGCTGAGTGGCGCGGGCACGCGCCTGGAGCTGCATGCGGGCGAGGGGCGGGTGCGCCTGGAAGTCGGCAATTTCGGCTCGGCCGAGCTGACGGTGGCCGACGGCGCGGTGCTCGACGGGCGCGCCAGTGCCGCCGCCTGCATTGCCGGTCAGGGTTGGTGCGGTGTTGCGATCGGCGCATCGGCCGGTTCCAGTGGCATGCTGACCGTCACCGATGCCGGCTCGAGTGCGAGCTTCATGGGCAGCTTCAATGTCGCCAACATCAACGTCAATGGAGGTGGCTACGGCACGCCCGGCGCTCAGACCACGGGTGAGGTCCGGGTGCTGAACGGGGGCGTGTTGAACACCGAACGCACGGTCATTGGCAGCAGCTACACCGGCCCCCTGGGCCTGGGCAGCGAACGCAGTGTCGCGCGCGCGCTGGTGCAAGGCCTGGGCTCAAGCTGGTTCGTCAGCGCCGACAGTCGCGACAACGGCGGCAGCTTTCTCGATGTGGCCTCGGGCTCGCGTGCGCATGCGAATCTGGACGTGGTGGCCGGAGGTTTGCTGCAGCTACAGGGCCACGCAGGGCGCGACTATGGCCTGCGCATCGGCTCTGGTGGCTTTGCCGAAGCCGGCGTGGCGGGCGCCGGATCGGTGCTGCGCCTGCAGGGCGATGCGGACCGCGGCTACTTCCATATCGCCGAAGGCGGCACGGCCGGACTGCGGGTGGCCGACGGTGGCCGCGTCGAGGGCGGACGCTCGATACAGGTGGGCCTCGACGGCGGCCATGGCTCGCTGGAGATCAGCGGGGGCGGCAGCCAGGCGCTGTGGTCCATGGGCGATGTCAGCGTCGGGAATGCCGGCGAAGGCGGCCTGAACGTCAACGGCGGTGGTCTGCTAAGGGCGCGGCAGTTGAATCTGGCATCGCGGCAGGGCTCCGGCAGCCTGACCCTTGCAGGCCCGGGGTCCCGCGTCGAGCTCGGTGGCGTCGACACGCACCGCTTGGCCGTCGGCAACTGGGGCAATGCCGGCGCCACCGTGTCGGGCGGCGCGGTGCTGGACGCGAGCGGCGACGCCGCCGCCTGCGCCGGCCATTGGTGCGGCGCCCTGATCGGCCATGCCGCCGGCAGCGCGGCGGTCTTCACCATCACCGACCCCGGCTCGCAGGCCAGCTTCCTGGGCGACTTCAACGTCGGCAATGTCGCGGTCAACCGGCCCCCGTTGGAGACCTGGACCGAGGGCCTGCCCGGCGGGGTGACGAACGCACGCGTCGAGGTACTGAACGGCGGCCTGCTGCTGACCGAGCGTGTCAATGTGGGCGGTTGGCCCTCGCCCTCGGGCACCGGCGGTGAGCGCAGCTTCTCCAGCCTGGTGGTCGACGGCCCGGGCTCGACCTGGCGGGTCAGCGGCAGCGCGCTGGCCAATCAGGACGCCTTTGTCAGCAGTGGCACCCATCCCGGTGGGCAGGCCGATTGGCAGATCACCAATGGCGGTCAGTTGCTGATCGAAGCCCCAGCAGGCCGGCAAGCCCATCTGCGCCTGGCGCATGGCGGTGGACGCTCGGAGATGCTGGTCAGCGGCGGTGCCTCGCTGCTGCGTGTCGCCGGCGTCGAGGCCAGTGTCAATGTGGGCGAAAGCGGCGGCTGGGCGCGCCTGCGCGTGACCGATGGCGCCCTGGTCAAGCTGCAGGGCAGCGACGTCAGCTATCTCAACCTGGGCCAGGGCGAGGGTTCCAGCGGCGTGCTGGAGATCCTGGCCGGCGGCCGCATCGAAGGCGTGCAGACCGTCAACATCGGCCAGGGCGGCCAGGGTGAGGCGCTGATCGACGGCGCCGGCAGCCGGCTGGACACGCAGCGCAGCGGCGGCACCAGCGGGCAACTCACCGTGGGCGGCAATGGCCCGGGCCGCTTGGAGCTGCGCAATGCTGGCGGCGCCTCGGCGTTCTCACTGGGCGTGGGCAATGGCTGGGAACTGGCCGGCCGCGGCGAGGTGGTGCTGACGGGGGCTGGCACCCAGGTGGACCTGGTGGCGGTGGACTGGCATCGCCTGGGCCTGGAGCGTGGCAGCGTGCTGGTGAGCGGCGGCGCGGTGTTGAACGGCCGCAGCAATGCCGCCGACTGCACTGGCCATTGGTGCGGCGTCTTCCTCGCCAACAATGCGGGCGGCGATGCCAGCCTGACGGTGAGCGGCGCGGGCTCACGCGCGAGCTTTCTCTCCAATCTGATCGCCGGGGGTTCCTACGTCACGGCGCCGCCGGACACGCCCTACACGCTGGGCCATCCCGGCGCCAGCAGCCAGGTGCGCATCGAGGTGCTGGACGGCGGCTTGCTCGAGACCGAGGCGGTCAGCCTGGGCTATGGCCCGCAGGGGCCGGCGCGCAGCGGCGCCGAGAGCGCCAGCGTGGCCGTGCGGCTCGACGGCGCCGGCTCGGTGTGGCGCATCCAGCCCGGCAGTCCGGGATCCACCAACACCGGCTTTGCGACCGGGGTGAACGGCGGAGCCAATAGCGCGGTCAGCATCGCGGTGCGCAATGGCGCCCGGATGGAGTTGTTCGCGCCCGCCGGCGGTGGCGTCGGCATGCAACTGGCGCGCGACGGTGGCCAGGCCAGCATGGTGGTGGATGGCGTCGGTTCGGCACTCAGTTTTGCCGACGGTGTAACGCGCACGCTGGTCCTTGGCCGGGCGGCCGGCCAGGCCCAGCTGTGGGTCAGCCATGGCGGTGCACTGTCCGGCATGAGCAATCTGGCCATTGGCACGGCCGGAGGCCAGGGCCTGCTCAAGCTCAGTGACGCCGGCAGCCGCATCGATGGCAGCGCAGCGAGCTTTGCCCAGGCCAGCGTGGGCTCGGGTGGCGGCCAGGGCGTGGCCCAGCTGAGTGGCGGTGGGCAATGGCGCATCGCGGCGCCCCAGGCCGTCACCCTGTTGGTCGGCTCGGGCAGCAATGGCAGCGGGGCGTCGACCGGGCAGCTGACGCTGCAGGGCGCGGGGACGCGGCTCGATCTGGAAAGCGGCGGCTGGGCCGATGCGAGCAGCACCTTCAATCCGCAGCTGAGCGTGGGCACGAGCGGCGGCAGCGGTCAGCTGACGATAGGCGCCGGCGCGGTGCTGGCCTTGAACGGCGGCAACCCGTCGACCCCGGCGCGCGCGGCCTTCACCCAGGCCAACATCGGCAACGGCTTGGGCAGCAGCGGCAACCTGCTCGTGCAGGGCGCCGGTGCGCGGCTGGAGATGAGCGGCAGCGACGCACGCCTGCTGATCGGCATCAACGGCGGCGCCGGCACGGCGGCCTTGCGCGACGGCGCTGCCATCGCCGGCACCTACCTGGGCGTTGGCGTGTCCAACGGTGGCGGCATCCTGCATATGAATGCGTCCAGCATCGCGCTGAGCGGGCAGTGGAGCAGCCAGGTGCTGGGGCCGCGCCTGGCCATCGGCGCCGGCAGCTCGGGCATGGGCCAGATGAACCTCAGCGCCGGCAGCGTGGTGACGCTGGACAACGGCGGTGTGGGCGATGGTGCCGCGATGGTGCTGGGCGGGGTGACGAGCACGCCGCTGGGCAGCGGCACCCTGATGGTGAATGGCGGCTCGCGCATCGACATCCTGTCGCAGCCGCACGAGGCCGCTGCGCTGATTGGCCAGACCGGCATCGGCACGGCCGACTTCAGCGGTGCCAGCCAGCTGAACGTGGCCGGCGGCGGCATCTTCGTGGCCCGCTTCCCCGGGTCCATCGGCACCTTGCGCCTGCGCGAGGACAGCAGCGCGACGGCATCCTGGGTCGGGGTGGGTGCGCAGCCCGGCGGGCTGGCGGGCGGCCAGGGCTGGCTCAACGTCACCAGCGGCGGCGTGCTGAATGCCGAGGTGCTGGACATCGGCCCGCAGGGCACGGTGAGCGGCAGTGGCACGCTCAATGCCGCGCAAATCCATCTGAACGGCGGCGTCCTGCGCCCCGGCGATTCGCCCGGTACGCTGACGCTGAACGGCGCCTTCGATGCCGCGGCAGGCAGCCAACTGGTGCTGGAAGTGCAGGCGCAGGGCGACAGCTTCGTCACCGACCAGCTGATCTTTGGCCAGGGCAGCGCGATCAAGCTGGGGGCGCTACAGATCAGCTTCCACTTCCTCGGCAACACCAACCCGAACGCCTTCCAGTCCAGCGGCGGCTTCCAGATCGGCAACTTCCTGATGCAGCAACAGGGCGCGGGTGGCTTGCAAGGCCTGGACGCCGGCATGTTCCAGCAGGTCAGCTTCAGCGCCACCGCCGATGCCTACCGCTTCGACAGTTTCAGCTTCAGTGCGGCGGGCGGTGCGGTGTTCGCGGCGCAGCCGGTGCCGGAGCCGGCCACATGGGGCATGCTGCTGCTGGGGCTGTTCACGCTGCGCCGTTGGTCTCGGCAAGCGCGGCGCTGAGCGTCGCGGCCAGCCAGGGCTCTTCGGCCGCAATGCCCTCGGCCACCCATGCATCGATCTGCCCCATGGCATGGCGTGCGCGCAGGGCCTGCATGACCTCGGCGCGCGCGAGCTGCTTGACGCGGTCCCTGCAGATCTCGCTGCGACCATGGAAGGCCTCGGAGGCGCCGATCAGGCGGGCCGCCAGCGCGCCCTCGCTGCGCCGCGCCAGCAGCCAGGCATAGATGTCGGCATGTGCGAGAAAGATGCCGCAGCGCTGCGCCAGCGCCAGGCTTTGCGCGCAGGCCCGGGCGGCATCGTCGATGCGGGCCTGGCCCAGCCTCGCCGCACCCAGTCCGATCAGCGCCTTGGCGAGGATGAGCGTCTGCGCGCGATGCGGCCGCGTGCGCTCGGCGAGCGACTCGAATTGCGCGCTCGCCTGCGCATACTGGCGCATCTGCAGCAGCACGCCGGCGCGGTCCGACAGGATGGTGAGTTCGTAGCGCAGGATGGACGCCGCGCTGGCCAGTTCGTGTGCCTGGGCGAAGGTGCTGAGCGACTCTTCGTGCAGGCCGGTGGCGGCATACAGCAGGGCCTGCACGCGCAGGCGCCGCATGCGGTCGGCCAGCGGCCAGTTCGGGCCTTCCATGGCACGGGCTTCGCGCAATGCCTGGTCCGCGCCGGCCAGGTCGCCACAAGCCAGCAGGGCCTCCGCCCGCATGCGTAGGCAGGCGTGAATATGGCGGCCATTGCCGGTGGCGCGGAACATGGCCTCGGCGCGCGCCAACGCCCGTATGCATTTCGAGGTGGGCAGCCGGCCATCGCTGCCGCCGCGCCCCAGCCATTGCCAGAAGCGCGCGGCGATGTCCGCCGGCGTGGCTGCACTGACGTAGGGCTCGACCTCCAGCAGGCGCTGCATGCCCTCCCGGGCCTGACCGGCGAGCACCATCACCATCGTGGCGGATGAGGCGGCCAGCGCAACTGCAAGTTGGCGATCGCCGCCCGGCCCCATCGCCCAGTCAAACGCAGCGCGCGTATTGTTCACCTCCGCCAGCGACCATTCGGTGTCGCGTTGTCTGGCCGCCAGTTCCAGCACCGCGCGCGTGGCCTCGGCGTGGCGGCGCAGCCATAGATCGGTCTCGCCGGCCTCGGCAAGTTTTTCCATCGCGTAGGCGCGCGTGGTTTCCAGTAGGCGGTAACGCGGCCGTTCGGCGGCGTCGACCAGCACCAGCGATTTGTCGATCAGGGCGCTCAGCACATCGAGCCAGGCCCAGCGGTCGCCCTCGTCATCGGCGCAGCTCAGCTGCACCGCCTCAATTGAAAAGCCGTCCACGAAGACGGCCAGGCGGCGGAACAGCTTCTGCTCCGCCGCGTCGAGCAATTGGTGGCTCCAGTCGAGCGCGGCGCGCAGGGTCTGGTGGCGCCTCAGCGGCACGCGCGCGCCGCCGCTGAGCACGCGCAGGCATTCCCCCAGGCGATCGCGGATACCATGCACGCCCAGCGCCGGCATACGTGCGGCCGCCAGCTCGATGGCCAGCGCAATGCCGTCGAGCGCGCGGCAGATATCGATCACGGCGCCAACATTGCGCTCGTCCAGTTCGAAGCCGCGGTCGAGCGCGCGCGCGCGCTCGACAAACAGTCGTACGGCCCCGAAATCGCCGGCACGTGCATGGGTGTCGTGATCCGGCACGGCCAGCGCGTCCAGCCGGTAGACGCATTCCTCGGGCACATGCAGCCGCTCCTGACTGGTGGTCAGGATCACCAATCCGGGCGCGTTGGCGAGCAGGCGCATGGCCAGCATGCCAACGCCGTCCAGCAGGTGCTCGCAGTTGTCCAACAGCAGCAGGGCGGCGCGCTGGCTCAAGGCGTCCACCAGATCTTCGATGCTCACGGCCCGGTTCAAGGGTGCGAGGCCGAGGGCCTGCGCCACCAGGGGCGTGATGAGCGCGGGATCCTGCGTCGAGGCCAGCTCGACCATCCACACGCCATGCGCGTAATGGCCCCGCAGGCGGTGCGCGAGCGCCTGCGCCAGTCGCGTCTTGCCGATGCCGCTGGCGCCGGTGATCGTGACCAGGCGCGCCTTGTCAAGCAGCGCCGTCACGGCCTCCAGTGCCTCGCCGCGACCATAGATCTCTGGAATGTGGTCGGGCACATTGCCGTCGCGGCGTTCGCCCGCGTCGCTGCGGCGCCGCCGCAGCGAGGGTTCGGCCGGCTGATCCGCGGCCGCGGTGAAGCGGTAACCCCGGCCCGGCACCGTGGCGATCACCGCGGGGCCCAGCAATTTGCGCAAGGCATGTATCTGCACCTGCAGATTGTTTTCTTCGACGACGAGATGAGGCCAGACCAGATCGAGCAATTCATGCTTGCTCACCACGCGCTCATGGCGCTCGGCCAGGGCCAGCAGCAGATCGTAGGCGCGCGCGCCGATCGGCACCTCCTTGTCATGCACAAAGAGGCGCCGCTCCTGTGGGCGTAGCTCGAAGTCCTGGTACTTCAACAATGCCGTGGGCATGCGACATGATGCCGCATCAGGGGCTCAAACGCAGGTTCTTGAAGGCGCGGAAATAGGGGTTGCTGACCCGGTCCAGCGCGGGCGGTGAGGCGAGCCTGAGCCCGGGCATGCCTGTGATCAGGGCATCCAGCGCGATCGGCACCACCGCGTCCGCCATCGGTGCGCCAATGCAGTAATGGTCGTCACGACTGAACACCAGGTTCAGCCCGGCTGCGGTGGTCCGGCTCATGTCGAAACGGTCGGCATCGGCGCCGAACACGGCCTCGTCGCGATTCGCCGAGCCATACACCACGGTGACCTTGGCACCCGCCGGAATGGCTACGCCACCCAGCGTTGTCGGCTTGGCGGCAAAACGGTCGGCCATCTGGAAGGGCGCATCGAAGCGCTGCATCTCCTGCACGGCCAGCAGGCGCGCGGCCGCATTGGCATTGCGGTATTGCTGCAGCGCGCCGGGCTCCGTCAGCAGCCGGTGCACGCCACTGCCGAGCAGGAAGTCCATCGACAGGAAGCCGCCCAGCGCGAAATGCTGGACCGTTTCCACCAGCTCTCTCGGGGTCCAGTGCAGCACGGGATCGAGCGCAGCCAACTGGCAGTGCAATTCCGGCCCCGTCGGTGGGACCGGGCATCGCTGTCGCAGCGATTCGAGCATGGCGGCAAGTTCCTTTGCCGCAGCCGCGGCGAGCATCTGCAACTCGCGCGGCAGCATGGCATCCGAATATTTCAGCATCGTGCCGGCCAGTTGCCCTGCTCTATCCCACAGGTTCTGCGGGACGCCGAACATCGTCATGAAGACATTGCGGGTGACCAGGTTGGTGTATTCGGTGATCAGGTCGAAATCGGCGTGTTGGGGCAACCGCGCCACCAGCGCAGCGGCCTGACGCGCGGCTTCCTGCGCCGACTGGGCCATGGCGGCCGGGAACAGTTTGTTGAGTTCGGTGCGCACCTGGGTGTGGCGCGGCGGATCCATGAAGAACAGACCGGGGGTGCCGCCGTTGATGCGCTTGGGGAAGTCCTGCGGAGCTGCGCAGACCTGACAGACCAAGGCGTGGCTGAACACCCAGTAGCTGCGGTAGTCCATATACCGAACCAGGGCCACGGGCGCATGCCTGCGAAACTGGGCATAGATGGGATAGGGGTCGGCCCGGAAGGCGTCGTCCCTGGGGTTGAAGGCGCTGGGGTCGAAGGCCGGCCCGGCAATGCCCTTGTGCCCGCTAGCGAAACCGCGCGCCAGGGTTCGGAGCCCGCCGAGCCCGGGCACCAGCAGATACAGGCTGCCGCGCGTGGTCACCAGGCGCGGCAGCGCCAGCTTCAGCGTCGTGCCTGGCACGGCGCCGGGGCAGCTGAAGCTGGCGCTGTCGTTCTGGGCGCCGATGATGGGGTCCTGGGTGCCGCGGATGCCGCTGGCGGCAATGCCGCCGTTGGCCCATTGCTGCATGATGAAGTCGAACTGGCGCGCCAGGTCGGCGCAGAAGAACAGGCCGAACAGGCCGCGTTCGGCCGCCGGGCCACGGCCCTCATCCCAGGCCGGACCATAGGGCATGCCCCGCCGTATCAGGCGCCGGCTGTGCGGCTTGCCCGACACCAGCGCACTGCGCGGATTCATGCGGCGCACATGCGCGCCGACCGGGCATCGCGCGCCTTCGTGGTCGTCGGCGATATCGGGATGCGCCATATTGGGCGCGTAGTCGAAGGCGTTGCTGCCCGGCGCCCGCTCGCCCTCGGCGAGTGGGGTGCCGTCGCGATCACGCCCCATCAGCTTGGCCGCGATGTCCCCGCGTGTGAGCCCGGTGGTTCGGCTGGCGCTGAAAAGCAGTTGCTCGAAGGCCGCCACATCCTGCTCGAGCAGGCGCACCGCGGCAAAGCTGGCGTTCTGGCACAGCGCCTTGTCCATGCTGCCCAGCGAGGTGGAACTGCCGCCGTAGATGCCTGGGTAGGCGTCACCGAGCAGGAACTGGCCCACCCCGGCCGCGGGTTGCCAGTCGGGCGCCGCCGCGTCGCTCACGCCGGCGATGCGTGGTTGCGCGATGCCGTCGACAAAGCCGAAATGCACGCGGCCGCCGGGCAGGGCGGCGCTGTCCTGGCTCAGCAGCAACTTCAGCCCGTGGCTGCCCCATGCTGCGTCCAGCTGTGTCGCGCGCCGCGCGAACTCGGTCCCATCGGTATCGTGCGAGAAACCGTAGAGCGACACGAGCAGGTGCACCGCTGCTTGACCTGCTTGGCCCAGCCGCCATTTGTCAGGGGCGCTTTCTCCGACATCGCCGTTCAGTCGCGCCCGCGTGGCCTCGGCAGGGCCTTGAGAAAAGGCCTCGGGCAGTTTCTCTAGCAACGCGCCCGGCACACCCAGGGCGGCCAGACCCATGGCCGTGAAGCCGATGTTCAGCGCATAACTCGGGGGCGGCGCGTCGTCCGTCCAGGGCCGGGCCGAGGTGACGAGCGGGCACAGGCTGCCATCGCCGCCAATGATGAGCGTCAGGAATTGGCGGGCCAGCGCCGCATCGCTGACCTGCAAGGCGAAATGGCGCGCCCTGCTGGCACGGTAGCCGCGCAGGATATTGCCCTGCACATCGGCCAGATCGACCTCGCAGGGCTGGGCGTCCGGCAGCGCCGGCGGCAAGCTGCTGCGCGGGCCGAGGATGTCGATCACCGTGCGCTCCGGATAGGCGCTGTGAAGCGAGTAGTCGTCCCAACTCATGCCTGGGCCCACGTCCACACGGTTGTTCTTCATGACGAAGTCGAGAAACTCGCGTGGATGGTCGCGCACCGACAGGTGCGGGGCCTGCTTGACGAAGCTGAGTATGAGGTCGAAGACATCGCCGATCGCGATCGCGAAATCCATCACATAGGGATCGAGCGGGCCGTCGAACTCGGTGATGACCAGCAGGGCCGTATTGCCGCGCGCGGGCAGAAAGCGCGCGAAATGCACGAAGTGCAGTTGCTGCAGGGCCGCAAGCGTCTTCGGCTTCACCTGATCAATGCCCCATAGCAGGATGGGCATGTCGGCCGGGTCCCGGAGTTCCAGCGTCAGGTTGAGGCCATGACTGACTTGGTCTTGTTCGGTCGACATCGCGACTCCTTCGCCCGACTACATTCGGCGCGCAGCAATGCTGGCATGTGCGGCAGACGATGCAAGTGCCTGGCGCTGCCGACGTCCTCCGGATTAATAACGTTTAAGGCGGTGCCAAAGCATTTAAAGCGGGTGATGCCCACAGTGGAGTCACTGCCTCGACCACGGGGCAGTGACTCCACTTCGTGTCGAATGCAAAGGCCCACTCACCATGCAGTACCCCAGTCCCCATGCGCCGGGCAGCAACCGTGCCGAACAGCTGCTTGCCGGCCTGCCCAATCCCCTGATGGTTCTTCACGCCGACAGGCGGCTTGTGTTCGGCAACCACGGGGCCGAGCGGCTGTTTGCCGACGGATTCGCCAGCAAGGTCTCGCAGCGTCTGATGAGCGTCGGCCAGCTCAATGCCTGCCGGCTGGAAGGCCTGCTGCGCCTGGCCTGCGGTGACACGCCGGCAAGGGCCGGGTTGTGGTTTGCACCCGGCCTGCGCACCGGCTGGCTGAGCCTGTCGCCGCTGCGGGCCGGCATGGCGAGCGGCGACTGGCCCGACGGTGCCCTGCTGCTGATGGTGCACCTGGACCAGCCGGATCTGGCGCAGGGCGCACGCATCGACGCGCTGTGCCAGCAATGCCGGCTCACCCATACCGAGCGCTATGTGCTGATGCTGCTGGCCGACGGGCTGGGGGTGGAGGCGGCGGCGCAGCAACTGGGGCTGAAGGTGAGCACGCTGCGCACCCATGTCAGAAGCCTGCTGGGCAAGACCCAGGCTCCTTCCTTGATGCAGTTGCTGCGCTGGCTGGGCAGCGCGGCGCCGCTGCTGCATTGAGTGCAGGCCCCCAAAGAAGAAGGCCGCTCGGTGGGAACCGAGCGGCCTTCTTGTTGGGCTGCGGCGCTGCATCACTTGCCGGTTTGCAGCGCGGCGATTTCGCCGCTGGTGTGCCGTGTCTTGCCGGCAGGCTTGCGGGCGACGGCGCCCTGCATGGCCGTGCCAGGCACATTGCCCAGGTAGCCGTTGACGCCGATTTCGGCGTGCATGGCCGCCAGTTCGCCACTCTCGCGGGCCTGCTGGAGTTCGGCGATGACCTCGGCGCGCGTCTTGGCCGGGGCCGTTTCCTGCGCCTGTGCCTGCGCCAGACCGGCGGCCGTCAGCGCGATGGTGAAGACAGTCAACTTGTTCATGATGACTCCTTGCGGGGTATGCCCTTGCGGGCGGTTTGGCGGAACCCGCGGCGGCCATGGTGACCGCCGCGGGCGCGGGGCTCAGTCCTTGGAGGCGAGCCGTTGGCCGGTGATGACGGCGACGCGCTGATCGGCCGGCAGGTCATCGTCCTGCCTGAACACGACGCGGAAGGCGTAAAGCTGATTGGACTGCTGGTCGCTGGCGCAACTCACCGCGCGCACCGCGCGACGCGTCAGGCCGCGCATTTCAAGGGGGCCGCCCTTGGTCTGCACGGCCGCCACTTCCGAGCCCTTGAGCTGGAAGTGCACTTCCATTTCACCGCTGGCGCCATGGCGGTAGACCGCGCCGGCCAGCGCGTCCTGCAGCGAGGCGCCGATGTCCGGGCAGGCGCGGCTGACGTCCACGCGCGGTTCCGGCACGCTGGTGCCATGCAGTTCCACCGGTTGCAGGCGGCTGTCGGCACGCTCTTGCGCCGAGGCGGTGAGGGTCATCAGTGCCGGCAAGGTCAGGCACAGCAGGCTCGGCAGGACTCGAGTCGAAAAAGTCGTCTTCATGATGTGCTCCCAGGTGTTTCGTTGCGAGCGGCCGGACGGCCACCCTGCGTGAAAGCTAGTGGGCTGGCCGCGGTGCGGCAACGCCGACGTCCCGGAAGCTCGGCAATTCTGTGGGTTAGCGCACCACGGCTGTGCAATCGCTCAGGGCGAGCCCCGCTCGCGCCGCTCTTCGCGCAGCGCCGCCACCTCCTCGCGCAGGCCGCGCAACTGCGCGTGCAGGTCGCGCATGATGTCCTGCTCCATGCGCCGCTCCGAGGTCTCGACCCACATCGCCGCGATCGCGGCGGTGACGAGCGAGAGCACCGCATAACCCAGCAGCACCACGAACACGGCGAAGATCTTGGCCGCCGGGGTGGTGGGCACGATGTCGCCATAGCCCACCGTGGCGGCGGTGGTGAAGGCCAGCCAGAGGCCGTCGCCCAGGTTGTGGGCGCGCGGCTCCAGCGCCCAGAAGCCAACCCCGCAGAAGCCCAGCACCAGCAGCGAGAGCGCCAGCAGATAGATGAGGCTGCCGCGCGAAACCCAGGACTTGACCGCCCAGACCATGCGCACCAGGGTCAGCAGGGCGACCAGCAGGCGCTCGGCCAGGGCCCAGCTGTGGTCGGCGCTGGGCGGCAGCAGGGCCGCGCCCAGCAGACAGGCGATCAGCACCAGATCCAGCGCGTTGCTGCGCAGATACTGGCGCGGATGGCTGACCATGCGTGCCACGCGCCACAGCGACAGCGCCGAGATGCCGGCCGCACCGAGGTAGATGCCGATAGCCAACGGCGTTGGCAGGTTTTCCAGCAGCTCGATGTAGAAGGCCGGGATGGTGGCGATCAAGGCCAGCAGCACCGGCCAGCGCCAGAAGCGCTCGACCCGGGTGGCGGCAGGATTCAGGGCCGAGGGCCGCGCCAGACCCCAGCTGCGCGTGCTCATGCGATGTGGCATGGCGCGAGCTTAGGGGCTGGTGCTCCGGGCGGCGTTGACTCTGGTCAAGCGCCTGCCGGGCACGACGTCACAGAATGAATCGGCTCAGATCCTCGTTCTTGGCCAGCTCACCCAGCTTGGCATCGACATCCGTGGCATCCAGGGAGATGCTCTGGCCGCCCAGATTGGGCGCGTCGAAGCTGATCTCGTCCAGCAGGCGCTCCATCACGGTGGCCAGGCGGCGTGCGCCGATGTTCTCGGTGCGCTCGTTCACCTCGTAGGCGATCTGCGCCAGCCGGCGGATGCCGTCGGGCTGCAGCGTCAGCGTCACGCCCTCGGTGGCCAGCAGGGCCTGGTACTGCTTCACCAGGCTGGCATGGGTGCTGGAGAGGATGGCCTCGAAGTCCTGCACCGACAGCGAGCCCAGTTCCACGCGGATCGGGAAGCGGCCCTGCAGTTCGGGGATCAGGTCGCTGGGCTTGCTGAGGTGGAAAGCGCCCGAGGCGATGAAGAGCATGTGGTCGGTCTTCACCAGGCCGTACTTGGTGCTCACCGTGGTGCCCTCCACCAGCGGCAGCAGGTCGCGCTGCACGCCCTGGCGCGAGACATCGGCGCCGCCGTGTTCGGCGCGGCTGGCAACCTTGTCGATCTCGTCGATGAAGACGATGCCGTTCTCCTGCGCGTTGCGCAGCGCCGCCGTCTTGATCTCGTCCTCGTTGAGCAGCTTGGCGGCTTCCTCCTCCACCAGCAGCTGCATCGCCTCGGCGATCTTGAGCTTGCGGGCCTTGCGCTTGCCCGCGCCCATCTGCGAGAACAGGCCCTTCAATTGCTCGGCCATGTCCTCCATGCCGGGCATATTGGTCGGGCCGAGGATCTCCATGGTGGGCCTGGGCTCGAGCAGCTCGATCTCGATTTCCTTGTCGGCCATGGTGCCCTCGCGCAGGCGCTTGCGCATCAGCTGGCGGGTGCTGTTGTCGGCATCGCTGCCCGGCACCAGGATGTCCAGCACACGCTCCTCGGCGGCGTCCTCGGCGCGCGTGCGCTGGCGGCGCATGGCGTGCTCGCGCTCCTGCTTGATCGCCATGTCGACCAGATCGCGCACGATCGAGTCGACGTCCTTGCCCACATAGCCCACCTCGGTGAACTTGGTGGCCTCGACCTTGATGAAGGGCGCGTCGGCCAGCCTGGCCAGGCGGCGCGCGATCTCGGTCTTGCCCACGCCGGTGGGGCCGATCATGAGGATGTTCTTGGGCGTGATCTCGCCACGCAGCTTTTCATCCACCTGCTGGCGGCGCCAGCGGTTGCGCATCGCGATCGCCACCGCGCGTTTGGCGGCCTGCTGGCCGACGATGTGGCGGTCCAGTTCGGAGACGATCTCCTGGGGGGTCATCATGAATGCCCCTCGACCGGGCGCTTGCTCGGTCGGTCCCCCGAGGGGACCAGGGCCGACTTGGGACGGCCCGGCGTTCGGCCCTGTGCTCATTCCAACACCTCAATCGTGTGGTTGCCATTGGTGTAGATGCAGATCTCGCCGGCGATCACCAGCGACTGCTTGACGATCTCGGCGGCCGAGAGTTGGCTGTGGTTGAGCAGCGCCTTGGCGGCGGCCTGGGCATAGGCGCCACCCGACCCGATCGCCACGATGCCCTGCTCGGGCTCCAGCACATCGCCGTTGCCGGTGATGATCAGCGAGGCCTCGCGGTCGGCCACCGCCAGCATGGCCTCGAGGCGGCGCAGCACGCGGTCGGTGCGCCAGTCGCGCGTCAGCTCCACGGCGGCGCGCACCAGATTGCCCTGGTGCTTTTCGAGCTTGGCCTCGAAGCGCTCGAACAGGGTGAAGGCATCGGCGGTAGCGCCGGCGAAACCGGCCAGCACCTGGTCGCGGTAGAGCTTGCGCACCTTGCGCGCGCTCGCCTTGACGACGATGGTGCCCAGGGTCACCTGGCCGTCGCCGCCGATCGCCACCTGCATGCCCTGGGGGGTCTGTCGGCGCACGCTGACGATGGTGGTGCCGTGGTAGGAGGGGAAGGATGAGGAGGAAGAGTCCATAGCGGCTCCAGATGGGGGCGCTCTGCGCGTTTCCAAGTGTTCGCACCACCCAGCGAACGCCGCAGATCCGGCTTTGCCGGGCTGCCGGTGTTGCCCCCTTGAGGGGGCGGCCGCAGGCCGTAGGGGGTGGGCCTAAACCTGGCGCACCTTGATGCGGGCGTGCTCGTTGATGCCCATGGCACCGAAGAACATCGCCACCAGGCGATGCGTCTCGCTGAAGATCACCGCGCGGTTCTCGCTGCGGCGCGCCAGCACCCAGTTGAGTAGGTCGCCCGCGGCCATGAAGTCCAGGCGGATCAGCTTGGGGCAGGCGATGTTGACGATGGTGGCGGCACCGAGTTCCTGGGTCATCAATTGCAGGGTTTCGCTGATGTCGCCGCTCAGCTGACCCGAGAGCTCCAGTTGCACCGCGCCATCGAGCTGGGTCTGGTCGGTGATGCTGGTCTCCATGAAGGAGCTGCTTACCTCGCCGGGCTGCATGGTGGTGGTGGCGGGCGCACTGGTCGAGAGGCTGTTGCCACTCACCCGCACGCTGCACCTGACACGCTCCCAGGAGGGCGGCGAGACCTCGTAGGTCACGCAGTAATCGATCGCGGCCTCGTCAAACTGGTCGGGCCGGTTCACCACCCGCAGCGCTTCCAGGCGCAGCATCCAGAACGCCGGATCGACGTCGCGCACGCCCACCGGGGCCTGCTCCTTGAGGCGCAGCAGAAAGTTGTCGCCTGCCAGCCAGCGGATGTCCAGCGGCTGGTTGGCCCAGGCGCGGAACACCTCGCGCAGCTTGGCGCAGGCTTCGGCGTCGATCTGGTTGAGCTTGGTCCAGTCCAGCACCCAGGGCATGGGTTGCACCTCGCAGCGCGAGCGCAGCTGCGCCACCGCCTCGGGGTCCAGGTATTCGGGCGCGGCCCAGGTCACGCCGCCAGCGTGGCCATGCGGCACGCGCTCGCTGCGCGCGGCCTCGGCCACCAGCTTGGGCAGGGAGAAATACTGCGGGGCCGAGAGCCCGAACTGGTGGGCGTAGTCGCCCGCCAGGGCTTCGAACTTGCCCTGCTGGCCGGTGGCGCGGTACAGGTCGAACAGCGCCAGCCAGGTTTCGGCATGCAGATTGCGTTGCCCGCCGGGGCGGGTCAGCTCCAGCAGGCCGCGTTCGCAGCTTTCGTAATCGGCATTCGCAAAGGCGATCACCGCCTCGTCGAGCTCGGCATCGTGCACGAACTCGTTCACCTCGACGGCCGGCTGGTTGGCCGCCCTGAAGCTCAGCGGCGGTTCGGGCAGGTCCAGCGGCGGCAGGATGCTGGGTTTGCCATCCGACAGCGGCGACATGCCCGCGCCCATCACCACGGCCGCAGGCGGCGGGGCGATCTCCAGGCGCTCGATCTCCTCGGGCGGGGCGTACTCGGCCACGCGCGCCGCCAGCTCCTGCTGGGCCGGCTCGGTGGGGGCGAAATGCGCGGGGCGCGTGCTGGTATCGAAGAAGCCGGGTGCGTGCTGGCTGTGCTGGCGTTCGGTGGGGGCGAAGTTCTCGCCCACCATCTGCTGCTCGATCTGGTCGATCTTGGCCTTCACGCCCAGGTCGATCTTGGAATTGATCTCGCTGTTGCGGACGATCTCGTCGATGCTCGAGGAGGAGCCGCCCAGGGCCGCCAGCTGTTCGGCGGTGAGGCCTTCGCGGCGGATGCGGCGCAGCATGTCGAGCTCGCGCTTGCGCACGAAGTCGTTGCGGCGCTTGCGCTCCACCATGGCGCGCAACTCGGCCTTGGCTGCATCGCCCTCGGGGTCGTCCTGGCGCGAATTGATCTCGGCCCAATCCGTGGTCGGATTGGCCACGAAGCGCGCCACCTTGCGGAAGAAGCTTTCGCCGTCCTTCTGGTCAGTCATGCGCGCTCGTCGGCTGGGTTCAGGAACAGAGCCGCAGGGCTCAATCGCCAAACATCTTCTGCTTGAGTTCGCGACGCTGCTGGGCTTCCAGCGAGAGCGTGGCGGTGGGGCGGGCGATCAGGCGGCCCAGTCCGATGGGTTCGCCGGTCTCGTCGCAATAGCCATAGTCGCCGGTATCCAGGCGGGCCAGCGACTGCATGATCTTCTTCAGCAGCTTGCGCTCGCGGTCACGCGTGCGCAGTTCCAGTGCGTGCTCTTCCTCGATGGTGGCGCGGTCGGCCGGGTCGGGGACGATGGAGGTGT
>Ga0208398_100490_pt1 | contig 25719 bp, 14 predicted proteins | sample LakWasMe79_HOW10_2_FD_183905 | JGI IMG/M metagenome (GOLD analysis project Ga0208398, IMG submission 183905) | Freshwater sediment methanotrophic microbial communities from Lake Washington under simulated oxygen tension - Sediment Metagenome... | ecosystem: Environmental > Aquatic > Freshwater >...
AAGAGGAAAAAGAAGTTTTAATTACTACGACTTTAAAAATAGTTGAAGGAAAAATTCCTGTTATTGTAAATATTGCAGAGCAAACTACAAGTGAAGCAATTACTTTGGCAAAACGTGCAGAGGAATTGGGTGTAAATGGTTTGATGCTGCTGCCTCCGATGAGGTATAAAGCTACCGATTATGAAACCGTTGTCTATTTTAAAGAAATAGCCAAAAGTACATCATTGCCTATTATGATTTATAACAATCCGGTCGATTATAAAATCGAAGTGACGCTGGACATGTTTGGAGAGCTTTTAAAGCTTGATAACATTCAAGCGGTAAAAGAATCAACAAGGGATATCAGTAATGTAATAAGAATCCGAAACCGTTTTGGAAGCCGATTAAAAGTGCTTTGCGGTGTTGATACCTTGGCTCTTGAAAGTTTGGTGACAGGTGCCGACGGATGGGTAGCAGGCTTAGTGGTGGCGTATCCGGCAGAAACAGTTGCAATTTATAACCTGGTAAAAGCTGGAAGAATTGACGAAGCGGTAGAAATTTATAAATGGTTTATGCCATTGCTGGAATTGGACATTTCTCCGCAATTGGTTCAAAACATAAAATTGGCAGAAGTAGCTACAGGGCTTGGAACTGAAAACGTAAGAGCTCCAAGACTTCCGTTGCAGGGAGCCGAAAGAGAACGCGTTTTATCAATTATTGATGCTGCAATGAAAAACAGACCCGTTTTGCCTGCTTACCAAGAAATTTAATTTAAGCTCAAAAGAAAGCCATGATAACAGGGAAAAATTATATTGGAGATACGCTTTCCGCAAAAGGTAAAACGACGTATAAAACAATAAACCCGGAATTAAATCTGGAGAATGAAACTGTTTTTTATGAAGCCACCGAAGATGAAATTTCTCAGGCAGCAACATTGGCAGATGCCGCTTTTAAAACATATTCCGCCATTGATGATCTAAAAAAAGCCGATTTCCTGGAAGCCATTGCCGAAGAAATCGAAGCTTTGGGTGAAGATTTATTAGTGACGTATGTTCAGGAATCCGGTCTCCCTGCGGGAAGGGCAAATGGTGAGCGTGCCAGAACAACCGGACAATTGAAAGCATTTGCAGCGATGCTGCGGGAAGGTTCGTGGGTCGAAGCAATCATCAATAAAACAGAAGGGAAGCCGGACATCAGAAGGATGCAGATTCCGATTGGGCCTGTTGTGGTTTTTGGAGCCAGTAATTTTCCGCTTGCTTTTTCCACGGCCGGAGGTGATACTGCAAGTGCTTTGGCCTCAGGCTGTCCGGTTATTGTCAAATCCCATCCTCTTCACGCGGGAACGGGAGAACTGGTTGCTTCGGCAATAATTAAAGCCTCAAAAAGGACCGGTATGCCAAATGGTGTTTTCTCGAATATCAATAGCAGCGGCATTGGCGTAGGCAAGGCTTTGGTTGAGCATCCTTTAATTAAAGCAGTCGGTTTTACGGGAAGTATTAACGGAGGTACGGCACTTTGCAAAATTGCTGCCAACAGACCAGTTCCAATTCCGGTGTATGCCGAAATGGGAAGCATTAACCCGGTATTGGTTTTTCCATCGGCTTTAAAAACGGATAGTGAGAAATGGGCCAAAAATTATGCAGCGTCAATTACGGCAGGAACAGGTCAGTTTTGTACAAATCCGGGGCTTATTTTAGGGATAAACAGCGAGGAATTGGAGAATTTTATTGCTATTTTAGCTTTAGAGACAACTAAACTGGAGCCAACCTGCATGCTGCATCCAACTATTAAAAGACAATACGAAAATCTAAAATCGGAAGTTCTTGGACAAGAAGGATATACGCAGCAGACTCATTTAAATAAAGAGATAAAACCAAATTATGCATTGCAAAATGTAATATCGGTTGACGGAGAGACTTTTTTAAAAAATAAAACATTCCACAAGGAAGTTTTCGGGCCTTTTTCAGTTGTTGTCAAATGTGATGATGTTCAACAGCTGAATGAAATCATTCATGACTTGGAAGGACAGCTGACAGGAACGATTATAAATTCTGATTTAAAAGAATTGGATGAGTTCAGCGAAGTAATCGAAAACCTTAAAAATAAAGTGGGACGATTAGTTTTCAATAATGTTCCAACAGGAGTTGAGGTTTGTTCCGGAATGACACACGGCGGGCCTTTTCCTGCCAGTTCAGACAGTAAATTTACGTCGGTGGGATTAACCGCGGTAAAAAGATGGGTTCGTCCGGTAACTTTTCAGGATTGGCCGGATGCATTGCTGCCAACTGCTTTGCAGGATGAAAATCCTTTAAATATCAACAGAAACATAAATGATATACTAACAAAGAATCCAATATAATTTATGCCAAGAAAAACATTTTTTTGTGTAGATGCGCATACCTGCGGTAATCCGGTAAGGGTTGTTGCCGGCGGAGGTCCAAATCTGGTTGGAAACAATATGAGCGAAAAGCGCCAGCATTTTTTAAAAGAATACGATTGGATCCGCAAAGGATTAATGTTTGAACCGAGAGGTCATGACATGATGAGCGGCAGTATTTTGTATCCGCCCAGTAATCCGGAGAATGATTTTGGAATTTTATTCATTGAGACTTCAGGATGTCTGCCTATGTGCGGTCACGGAACCATCGGAACAATAACTATTGCTGTCGAAGAAGGATTAATTACGCCCAAAATTCCAGGGAAAATAAAAATGGAAGCTCCTGCCGGTCTGGTTCAGATTGAATACCAGCAGACAGGAAAAAAGGTGGATTGGGTGCGTTTGACAAATGTAAAATCATATTTGGCAGCCGAAGATCTTACAGTTGATTGTCCGGAATTGGGCGAAATTGTCTTTGATGTCGCTTATGGCGGAAATTATTACGCCATTGTGGATCCGCAAAAGAACTTTTCAGGCATTCAGGATTTTACGGCGGGAAAAATTGTTCAGTACAGTCAGGAAGTGCGAAAACGTATCAATGAAAAATATCCAGATCTTTTTATTCATCCGGAAAATGATACGATTCGTGATGTGAGTCACATGCTGTGGACAGGTGATCCGATTGATCCAACTTCATCCGGTAGAAATGCCGTTTTTTATGGAGATAAAGCCATAGACCGTTCTCCTTGCGGTACTGGAACTTCGGCTAGAATAGCACAGCTTCATGCCAAAGGAAAACTGAAAAAGGGAGAAGATTATATTCATGAAAGTTTTATCGGAAGCAAATTCATCGGAAGGGTTGAAGAAGAAACGTCGATAGGAGATATTAGTGCTATTGTACCAAGCATTCAGGGCTGGGCAAAAGTATATGGTTACAATACGATTGTTATTGATGAAGATGATGATCCGTATGCTTTTGGTTTTCAGGTGATTTAAGTAAATAGTAATAAGAAACAATTGGTTTATGGATAATTATCACTGCCAATGTTTTTTTAAATTTATGTGAATAATGAAAAAAGTAAGTATAATAGGCGGAGGAATAATAGGCTTGTGTACAGCATATTATTTGGCCAAAGAAGGCTATGAAGTAGCTGTTTTTGATAAATCAGATATGACAGACGGCTGTTCTTACGGGAATGCGGGAATGATTGTGCCGTCCCATATAATTCCGCTTGCACAGCCAGGCATGATTGCCCAAGGGATAAAATGGATGTTTGACAGTCACAGCCCTTTCTATGTGAAACCCAGATTAAATTTGGATTTGATGAAATGGGGATTGCAGTTTTATAAACATGCCAACTTGAAACATGTTGAGAAAGCAATGCCGGCACTTTGTGATTTATCGCTGTTGAGTAAAGAATTGTATCAGGATTTTGCCAAGGAAAGCAGCTCTTTTTTCTATGAAGAAAAAGGACTTTTAATGCTTTATAAAACGGATAAAACCGCTGAAGACATGCATCACGAAGGAAAATTGGCTGAAGCATTGGGTCTGGAAGTTGATTTTCTTTCAAAAGAAGAAGTTTCAAAATTAGAAAAAGGAACTGCAACAAGCGTGATTGGAGGTGTTCATTATAAAAGTGATGCACATATTTATCCGCAAAAATTCATGCAGTTTTTAAAAGAAGAATTATACAGGCTGAATGTGAAGATTCATCTTCAGACAACCGTGAATGATTTTGTTTTAAAGAATGACACAATTGCTGAAATTGTAACAGACAAAGGAACTTTTGCAGCAGATGAGGTTGTTTTGGCATCAGGATCCTGGAGTCCTGAAATTGCAAAAAAACTGAATGTCAACATTTCAATTCTGCCGGGAAAAGGATATAGTTTTACTCTAAAAGACCAAAGTCACAAACCTTCAATTCCATCTATTTTATGCGAAGGGAAAGTGGCTGTAACACCTATGAATAATGATATCCGTTTTGGAGGAACAATGGAAATTACCCATACTAATGATATCAAAATTAATCAGAACAGAGTACAGGGAATCGTGAATTCAATTAATGATTTTTATCCTGATTTAAAAATTGAAATGCCCCGAGAGAAAGATACCTGGTTTGGATTCAGGCCCTGCACGCCTTCAGGAATGCCAATAATTGCCAGGGACAAAAAACTTAAAAACGTAACATTGGTAACAGGACATGCGATGATGGGGCTAAGTCTGGCTCCAGGAACCGGAAAAATAGTCACAGAAATTATTTCCGGAAAACGAACGTCTGTTGATACCGAAATGTTTCAACTCTAAAAATTCAGCTTCATTTTTGATTAAAAAGTGGAGCTAATTTTTTTTAATAATGCTATTGCAATTTTAAATTTTTTATTCAAACTGAATTCTAAATGCTGACCATATTTAGAACCTGAAATAGATATTTAAAATTTAACAAACTAACCAACTACATAATGACAAAAGACAATCAGAAAGAATTTAAGAAAGAACTCGGACTCCTTGACGGAACCATGCTTGTGGTAGGGTCAATGATTGGTTCGGGGATATTTATTGTGAGTGCTGATATTGCCAGACAGGTGGGATCCACGGGCTGGCTGATTTTAATATGGCTGATTTCCGGAATAATTACCATGATTGCTGCGGTAAGTTACGGAGAATTGAGCGCTATGTTTCCCAATGCCGGCGGGCAGTATGTTTACCTAAAAGAAGCCTATAATAAACTGATAGCCTTTTTGTACGGCTGGAGCTTTTTTGCAGTGATTCAAACTGGAACCATTGCGGCGGTGGGAGTTGCATTTTCAAAATTTGCCGCCTATTTGATTCCGGCTGTAAGTGACGAAAATATTCTTTACCAAGTTGGCAGTTTTAAACTCAATGTCGCGCAGATTGTTTCTATTGTAACCATTATTTTTCTGACGTATTTAAATACTTGCGGGGTAAAAAAGAGTAAAATTCTGCAGACGATTCTAACTATTATAAAAATACTTTCGATTTCAGGATTAATTATTTTTGGATTCGTATTGGCAGCGAAAGCTTCGATTTGGAATTCCAACTGGAGCGATGCCTGGACACCTCGTTCTTTTAATTCAGATTCAGGTTCCTGGCTTCCAATTGGCGGAACGGCTTTGATTTCAGGTATTTCGGCAGCAATGGTCGGGGCTTTGTTTTCAAGCGATTCCTGGACCGGGGTTACTTTTATTGCAGGTGAAATTAAAAACCCAAAACGCAATGTTGGGCTAAGTATGCTTTTGGGAACAGTTATCGTTACGATAATTTATGTTCTGACGAATTTAATGTACGTGGCTGTTATTCCGTTAAACGAAATTGCAACAGTCAAATCAGATAGAGTAGCGGTGGCGGCTTCCCAATATATTTTTGGAGACATAGGAACACTGATAATCGCGCTGATGATTATGATTTCGACATTTGCCTGCAATAACGGATTGATTATGGCAGGAGCCAGAGTGTATTATACAATGGCAAATGACGGCTTGTTTTTTAAAAAAGCGGCAAAACTTAACAATGCGAGCGTACCTGCATGGGCACTTTGGGCGCAGTGTTTATGGGCTTCAGTCTTGTGTCTTACTGGTAAATACGGTGATTTACTTGACTTTGTTATTATTATTGTGCTTATTTTCTATATTCTTACCATCATGGGAATAATTATTCTCCGCAAAAAAATGCCCGATGCAGTGAGGCCTTATAAAGCTTTTGGGTATCCTTATTTACCGTTGCTGTACATAATAATTGCTTCGGGAATTTGTATTTCATTATTATTTACAAAAATGTCAACTTGTGGATGGGGCGTTTTGATTATGTTAACGGGAATCCCGATTTATTATTTGATAAAAGAAAAAGGAAGCGTTTGACCAAACCTTTTTTGCTTTTGAAGAAAAAAATAAATCATAAAAGGAAAATTGGTATTTAATAACCTTATTTTTCTTAGAGTTGTTGTTTGTGGATAATATAGTCTTAGTATTTGTTAATATTAACCAACAAGGCTCAGTATATTAAAACTATTTTTATTAATAATTTAATTATGGGAAGAACTAGTAAAAAAATAAGTGTAATTTTAACACTTTATTGGTGTGTAATTGCACACAGTCAAGGAACACTGAAAGAGTATAAAAGGGCAAATGCCGTAGATTCTTTATTTAAAAATAAGGTAATCAATGCTCCCAAAGAATTTCACTGGATGGAAGATAATTACTTATGGTATAGCAACAACAATGAAAAAGGGAAAGAGTTTCTTTTGGCAGATTCAAAAGGCCAAAAACAATTTTCAGCTTTTGACCATAATAGATTGGCCACGGAATTATCCAAAAGTTTAGGTAAAGAAATAAATTTCAAAGATCTTCCTACTGATAATTTGGAATTTGGAAAAAACCGCGAAACGATTCAATTCAACATTGATACTGTGAAATTTTCGTGTGATTTAAATACGTATCAATTAAGCAGAATAAAAGGAGGTTATAAAAAACCGGGAAACAAAGAAGAATATTGGGGTGATAATTTTGATGAGTTGGGAAATAAACCTGTCGGTTCTCCGGATTCACTAAATACGGCATTTATAAAAAACTATAATTTATATATCAAAAACAAAAAAACAAAGGCAGAAACCCAGTTGAGTTATGACGGGTCAAAAGGATTTTATTATTCTTCCTATATGCAATGGTCACCGGACAGTCAGAAAATTATGGCTTATAAAGTAAGACCGGGCGAAGAACATAAAATCTATTTTGTGGAATCGAGTCCAAAAGATCAGTTGCAGCCAAAACTGCAGACGCGTGATTATTTAAAACCGGGAGATCAATTGCCTTTTAAAAGTCCGCAGGTATTTGATGTGGCTGCCAAAAAACAAATTTCAGTTGCAACAGATTTATTTCAGCAGCAGTATGATATTTCAGGGATAGAATGGAATGATAACAGTAGTGGTTTTACATTCGAGTACAATCAGCGGGGGCATCAGGTTTACCGTGTTCTGGAAGTAAACGCAGCAACAGGAAAAGTAAAGGTTATTATTGAAGAAACGAGTCCGACTTTTGTGGAATACAGCGGAAAAAGATACCGTTATAATATTAAAAAAAATAACGAAATAATTTGGGCTTCAGAGCGTGACGGATGGAATCATCTGTATTTGTATGATGCCGTTACCGGAAAGGTAAAAAATCAGATTACAAAAGGAAATTGGCCTGTTAGGGAAATCATTAAAATAGACGAAGAAAAAAGACAAATCTATTTTACAGCAAGCGGGCTGGACAGCAATCAGGATCCTTATCTGCTGCATTATTGCCAAATTGGTTTCGATGGAAAAAACTTTAAAAGACTGACAACAGAAAACGGAAACCATAAAGTGACTTTTTCGTCGGATTATAAGTATTATGTCGATCAATACTCCAGAGTTGATTTACCGCCTGTGACTCTTTTGAAAAGTGCCGATACACAAAAGACAGTTTTAGAAATGCAACAGGCTGATATTTCTGCATTGAAGGCAACAGGTTGGACTGCACCGGAAGTATTTACTGCAAAGGGAAGAGACGGTAAAACAGATATTTGGGGAGTTATTGTGCGTCCTACGACTTTTGATCCGAATCGTAAATATCCAATTATTGAATATATCTATGCAGGTCCGCAGGATTCATTTGTTCCAAAGAATTTTCAGCCTTATTATTGGGCAATGTCATCTTTGGCAGAATTAGGATTTATCGTAGTTCAGATAGACGGAATGGGAACTTCAAATCGTTCCAAAGCATTTCAGGATGTATGCTGGAAAAATTTAAAAGACGGAGGTTTCCCGGATAGAAAACTGTGGATGAAAGCAGCTGCAGCTAAATATCCCTATATGAATATTGACAAAGTCGGTATTCATGGGACATCAGCAGGCGGACAAAATGCAGGAGCGGCTCTGGTTTTTAATTCTGATTTTTATGACGTTGCAGTGTCGTCCTGCGGTTGTCACGATAATCGAATGGACAAAATGTGGTGGAACGAGCAATGGATGGGATATCCAATCGGACCAGAATATGAAGCTTGTTCAAATACTGCTAATGCAGCACAGCTAAAAGGAAATCTAATGCTTATTTTAGGAGAATTGGACGATAATGTTGATCCGGCTTCGACGATGCAGTTTGCAAATGCATTGATAAAAGCCAATAAGAATTTTGAATTGGTTACAGTTCCCGGCATGGGACACTCGGCTGGAGGTGATTTCGGAGAACGAAAGCGAAAAGATTTTTTTGTTCAGCATTTATTGGGAGTTACGCCTCCATCCTGGGATGAAATTTATAAAAAGTAACTATTTTAAAGGGTAAGGGGAAATGTTTTTTTAATCAAGAAGAAAAGGAATTATGAATAGATATAACTTGCTTATTTGTATAGTGTTAAGTTTTTTTGGATTAAACACAACAATAGTACAAGCTCAAAACGGAGATCAGATTTTAGACGGAATTGGTGAAACGGAATTAATTGCCCGGTATTTATTTGACGGCAATGTAAAGGACTGGTCGCGAAATAATCTGCACGGTAAAATTGAGGAATCTAAAGCCAAATTTGTCAATGATGAACAGTTTGGAAGAGTACTTTATTTGCTGGCCGATAATCAGGCTTTTGTTTCAATTCCGGGTGATGCATTGGCAGGAGAGGAATCACTTAGCATAACGGGATGGATTTTTATGCGTTCTACCGAAAAAGAACAGTGTTTTTTTGATTTTGGAAAAGATGCCAAGTCCCATTTTTTTGCTGCACCAATGGGAACCAAAACAGAGCAGGGATTTCATGCCGAAATCAGTAACGGGTTAAGTAAATACAAAACAGATTCTCCCGCTCTTGAAGCAGGCAGGTGGAATCATTTGGCTGTGGTGATCAATATACCTTCAAAATCAATAAGTACTTACGTAAACGGATTACTTGTAAGCGAAACCAAGAATGTAGAATTGGATCTGGAACAATTGTTCAGTAAAACTGCAGGTTCAGAGAATAAACTCTATATCGGTAAAGCATTGGGTTCTGGAAATACATTTCTTAACGCCAAACTGCATGATTTCAGAATTTACAGAGTGTCTTTGAGTGACAAGCAGATTGGCAGAATTTACAAGAATTCTTTAACAGCCGATCAGGAAGAGGAAATGGCAGAAGATCAGGATGCAGGTTTGCCTTTGTTCCCAAAAAATACTCCGCAGCTGTACAATCAGTTTCTGAAAAGTGTCGCTGATATTAAAGTGGAAACCGAAGTAGGGAATCTGCCAAGGATTCCGGCCTATGTAAAAGGTATTTATCGTGATGGCGTTCAAGGACCGGAAGTGCGCGTGATTTGGCCTTCGCCAAAAGACAACAGTCAAGTACTTAAAATTGGGCAGTACACGGTAACCGGAATTGTTCCCGGAACAGATTTGAAGCCAAAAGCCGTTGTAACCATAAAAGAAGAAAAAAAAACGATCACGCCGGAACGTAAGCTGGAAGCCTTCCATTTGGATCAGGTTTCATTAAACAACAATCTTGACGGAAACCATACAAAACTCATTGAGAACCGTGATAAGTTCTTGACAACTCTAGCCCAAACAGATCCTGATTCTTTTCTTTATATGTTCAGAAACGCTTTTGGACAAGAACAGCCAAAAGGTGCCGAACCGCTTGGAGTATGGGATACTCAGGAAACAAAACTGCGCGGACATGCCACCGGACATTACCTGACAGCAATTGCACAGGCTTATGCAAGTACGGGTTATGATAAAGCACTGCAGGCCAATTTTGCTGATAAAATGCAGTATATGGTTAATACATTGTATCAGCTGTCACAGCTTTCGGGACAGCCGAAAGAAGCTGGCGGGAAATTTGTTTCAGATCCTACAGCCGTGCCTTTTGGGCCAGGTAAAACAGCTTATGATTCCGATTTGAGTCCTGAAGGTATCCGTACTGATTATGAGAATTGGGGAAAAGGATTCATCAGTGCCTATCCGCCAGATCAATTTATTATGCTGGAAAATGGCGCAACATACGGCGGACAGAAAACCCAGATTTGGGCTCCATATTATACACTGCATAAAATTCTTGCCGGCTTGATGGATGTTTATGAAGTAAGCGGTAATGAAAAAGCGCTCGAAACTGCCAAAGGAATGGGAGACTGGGTTTATGCCCGTATGAAGAAGCTGCCAACGGAGACACTTATCAGTATGTGGAATAGATATATTGCAGGTGAGTTTGGAGGAATGAATGAAGCCATGGCAAGATTGTACAGAATCACAAAGAATCCTCACTATTTGGAAGTAGCACAATTATTTGACAACATCAAAGTGTTTTATGGCGATGCACAGCATTCTCACGGACTGGCTAAAAATGTGGATACTTTCCGAGGACTGCATGCCAATCAGCATATTCCGCAGATTATGGGAGCGCTTGAAATGTACCGCGATTCCAATACACCGGACTATTACCGTGTGGCCGATAATTTTTGGCATAAGACTGTAAATGATTATATGTACAGCATCGGGGGAGTTGCGGGAGCACGAAACCCTGCCAATGCAGAATGTTTTATCAGCCAGCCTGCAACAATTTATGAAAACGGGTTTTCATCCGGAGGTCAAAATGAGACTTGCGCTACTTATAACATGCTAAAATTAACGGGAGATTTGTTCCTTTACGATCAGCGTGCCGAATTGATGGATTACTATGAGCGCGGTCTTTACAATCACATATTGGCTTCGGTGGCAAAGGACAGTCCTGCAAATACGTATCATGTTCCGCTGCGGCCAGGTTCAGTAAAACAGTTTGGTAATCCGCACATGATGGGTTTCACCTGCTGTAACGGAACGTCTATTGAGAGTAACACAAAATTTCAGAATTCAATTTATTTTAAAAGTGCAGATAACAGTGCACTTTATGTAAATCTGTATGTGCCTTCAACATTAAAATGGACCGAAAAGAACATAACGATAGAACAAACAACAGATTTTCCCAATGAAGATTTTACCCGATTAAGTATTAAAGGAAGCGGAAATTTTGACATCAATGTCCGTGTGCCTCATTGGGCAGCCAAAGGTTTTTTTGTAAAAATAAATGGCAAAGAAGAAAAAGTGAAAGCCACGCCGGGAAGCTATCTTACTTTGAACCGCAAATGGAAAGACGGAGATACAATCGAACTTCGCATGCCGTTTGAGTTTCATTTGGAACCAGTAATGGATCAGCAAAATATTGCCAGTTTATTTTATGGCCCTGTATTATTGGCAGCACAGGAAACGGAACCTCGAAAAGATTGGCGAAAAGTGACTTTGGATGCTAAAGATATCAGTAAATCGATTCAGGGAGACCCAAAGAAACTAGAGTTTACCATTGAAGGAGTTCTCTATAAACCGTTTTATGATACTTATGGCCGTCACTCTGTTTATATGGATGTTACGCTTAAATAATTTGTATAAAAGCATTTAAAACAATCAAAAAGGCAATGAAAAAATCAATTATAAGCTTTCTTTTACTCTTATTTATGACGACAACAGCGTTTTCAAGCGAACTTGTAGATGTGGTGAACACTTTTCAGTCAGATAAAACGGCACTGCAAAATTTCTATTCAAACACTGAATCGGAAGAATATTATGTGCGTTTTTCCAAGTTCTATGATGATTGGGGCAAAACGGTAAAAAGCATTGATTTTAAAAGTTTGTCCAAAGACGGAAAAGTCGATTATCTATTATTGAAAAACCTGATAGTCAAAGGTGATTATTTCTTGCAGCTGGAGTATAAAGCTTTTAAGGAAATTGCCGGTGTTTTGGATTTTTCAGACGATATGAATCTTTTTATTAAAGAAAGAAGAAGAGGCAAAAAACCGGTTTCAAATCAGTTAGCCAAATCGTTTGATGTGGCTGTAATCAGTATTGATAAAAAAATCGAACAGTTAAAAGGTAAACCTTTCAAAGATTGGTTTGCTGCTGACAAAGCTTCAAAATCGGTAGCCGCTTTTGAAAGATCACTTAAAGAAGCTTATGATTTCTATTACAGTTATGATCCTGATTTTACCTGGTGGATGGAAAAGCCATATAAAAAGCTGTCAGAAAAGCTTAAAACATATGAGGATTTTTTAAAAACAAATTATCCCCAAACCAGTGTAAAAGATGACGGAAGCGGTATCATTGGCAAACCAATAGGCAGAGAAGCTGTAATTAAAAGTCTGGCTTTTGAATACATTCCTTATTCACCTGAGGAATTAATTGCCACAGCTCAAAATCAATTTGAGTGGTGCAAGAAAGAAATGATTAAAGCTTCGACTGAATTGGGTTATGGAAACAATTGGAAAGCAGCACTGGAACACGTTAAAGATACTTATGTGCCGGCTGGCGAACAGCCACAGGCGATTACTGATTTATATAATCAATCGGTAAAATTTATTGAAGACAGGGATTTAATCACTTTCCCGGATTTGGCAAAAGAAACCTGGCAGATGATTATGATGACGCCCGAGCGCCAAAAGGTGAATCCATTTTTTACAGGAGGATGGGAAATCAGTATTTCATATCCTACCGAGGACATGGATCAAAAAGACAAACTGATGAGCATGCGGGGCAATAATCCAAATTTTTCCCGTGCTACTGTTCAGCATGAATTGCTGCCGGGTCACAATCTTCAGTTTTTTATGAACAGCCGCTACAAATCGTATCGTGCTCCTTTTGATACTCCATTCTGGATGGAAGGCTGGGCTTTGTATTGGGAAATCAATCTTTGGAACAAACAGTTTCCGCAGACACCAGAGCAAAAATTAGGAATGTTATTCTGGAGAATTCACCGCTGTGCCCGAATCATTTTTTCGTTAAAATACCATCTGGGAGAAATGACACCGCAGCAATGCATCGATTTGCTGGTGAATGAAGTGGGGCATGAAAGGGCAAATGCCGAGGCAGAAGTAAGACGTTCCTTTGCAAGCGGGGATGCGCCTCTGTATCAAGTGGCGTATATGACGGGAGGATTGCAGTTTTATGCTCTTAGAAATGAATTACTGGCCAAAGGATGGACCGAGAAACAGTTTCATGACCGAGTTTTGAGAGAAAATATAATGCCGGTGGAAATGCTCAGGATTCTGCTTGAAGATTTGCCGGTTTCAGAAGATTACAAAACCAACTGGAAGTTCTCAACAGATTTTAAATAATTAAAAAGCACTTCTTTAAAGAGATGATTATAGACTGATAAAAAAACTATAAATACCGAGATATGAAAAAAATAAAAATATTAGCCTTATCAATTTGCTGTTTAGCAGCTTCAAGCAATGTGCAGGCACAAGAGTATTGGGACAGAATTAAAGCAAAAAAATCAACGCTTGAAATAGATAAGGGATTTATTAATTTGAATACAAAATCTTTTGAATTGAAATTGGTAAAATCTTCCCAGACAGTTGCTGCCTTATCTCCGGTCAGTGACAAAAGTTTCGATTTTACACCGGGAGACCGACTGGCTATTCGCGATAAAGACGGGCTGTATCAATTGGGCGATATTAATCTTCGGGTAAAAGCGGCTGACGGAAGCTGGAAAAGTTATTCGACAGCTGCCAAACGGTCTGCTGTTACGGCTTTGAATGTTTCCGGAAATGTTTTAGCAGCAGCAGATTTGTCCAATACGCTGCCTCAGGAAATTCCTTTAACGATAAAACGTTTTTACGAAGAAAAAGAAGGGAATTTGATACTGCGTTTTGAAATAGCAAACAAATCCAATACAGCTCAGGAAATAGGAGCTTTGGGTGTTCCGATGATTTTTAACAACATTCTTGAAGGAAAAACACTGGATGAAACCCATGTTCAAAACGTATTTTTCGATCCTTATATTGGTAGAGATGCCGGTTATCTTGAAGTGAAACGTTTAAGCGGTCACGGGCCGGCATTACTGCTGCTTCCTGATGCAAACATGCCTTTTGAGGCTTACCGTCCTTTATCGGATGATGAAACACCGCGAAGCATTGTTTTTGAAGGTTTTCACGAATGGATGCCATTAAGTAAAGCCTATGCGGAAAATGAATGGAAAACAGCCGATCAATGGAACACCCCAACTTCATTGGTGCTTCAGCCGGGAGAAACTAAAAGTTTTTCTTTGAAGTTTGTATTGGTTGATGAAATTAAAAACATTCAATCGGCATTAATACAAAATGAACGTCCTGTAGCCGTAGGAATTCCTGGTTATGTTTTGCCTCAGGATGTAAACGGACAGCTTTTTTTAAAATACAAAAAAGCAGTCAAATCCTTTAAAATTGAGCCGGAAGGAGCTTTGATATTGGAAGAAAAATCGAAAAACAAAAATGGATATTTCCAATATGCCGTGCACGGTAAAAAATGGGGAAGAGCCAGATTGACCGTGATTTATGAAGATGGAATGCAGCAGACAATTAATTACAAGGTGATTAAATCTGAAAAAGAAGTAGTGGCCGATTTTGGGCATTTTTTGACAACGGCACAATGGTTTGATCAAAAGAATGATCCATTTCACAGAAATCCTTCGGTGATATCCTATGATTATGAAACTAAAAAACAAGTAGTTCAGGACAGCCGTGCCTGGATTTGCGGGTTAAGTGATGAAGGAGGCGCAGGCGGATGGCTTGGTGCGATGATGAAGCAGCTGATAGAGCCTAATAAAGAAGAAATACAAAAGCTGGAGCAGTTTGTAGACAAAACTTTATGGGGCGGTATTCAATACAATACGGCTGATACTCTTAAGTATGGAGTTAAGAAAAGTGTTTTTTATTATGAACCGACAAAGATGCCGGAAGGAACGTACAGCAAAGACATTAATTTCAAAACTTGGGCAGCGTGGGACAAAAAAGGCGCCGATGATCCGGGACGTTCCTACAATTATCCGCACGTTGCGGCAGCACATTGGACAATGTACCGTTTGGCGAGATATCACAAAGGTTTGGTTACCAATCATCCTTGGGATTGGTATTTGAAGAGTGCTTACGAAACAAGTATTGCGATGACAAAACTGGCGCCTTATTATGCGCAATTCGGACAAATGGAAGGAACTGTTTTTCTATTGATTCTAAAAGATTTAAAAACGGAAGGATATACTGAAATGGCCAATAATCTGGAAGCCAAAATGAAAGAGAGAGCCGATCATTGGAGAACGCTTAATTATCCTTTTGGAAGCGAAATGCCTTGGGATTCCACAGGTCAGGAAGAAGTGTATATGTGGTCGGATTATTTTGGATACAATGATAAAGCCAAGGTTACTCTTGATGCTATTTTGGCTTATATGCCTACTATGCCGCACTGGGCTTACAATGGAAATGCCCGCAGATACTGGGATTTCTTATATGGAGGAAAACTTTCCAGAGTAGAGCGTCAGATTCATCATTATGGTTCTGCTTTGAATGCGATACCGGTTTTGGAGCAGTTCAAAAAAACACCTGATGATTTTCATCTGCTGAAAGTAGGATATGGAGGATTGTTGGGCGGAATTTCAAATATTACCGAGGATGGTTTTGGACCTGCAGCTTTCCATTCTTATCCTGAAACCCTGAAAATTGATTATTTATCCGGAGATTATGGTTCCGGTTTCTTTGGCTATGCCGTAAATACAGCGACCTTTATTACAAATGAAAAAGAATACGGCTGGGTTGCTTTTGGAGGTAATTTAAAAGAAAATGATGATGAGGTTGAAGTAGAAATTACAACGGCTGCAAAATCTAAAATATTCCTTGCACCTAAAAAAATGTGGCTGACTCTGGATGCGGGAACATTTAAAAGTATCAGTTACAATGCAAAAACCGGTGCTGTAAAAATTACTTTGGATGCTAAAAATGAGTACACGCCCGATGCTTATTTAAGAGTTAATGAAGATGTAAAACTGCCTTATGAGAAAGTTAGAGGTGCCTACAAAATTGCTTTGAAAAGTAAAGCCATTCAAATTAATTTATAACATCCGATGCTGAAAAAGAAACTATTATACAGCCTTGTTGCATTTGCTTTTGCGGGAACACTGTTTGCCCAAAAGGATATTGAAATAAATGCCCCTGGAGCAAAAAATCCGATTTTACCGGGCTGGTTTGCCGACCCTACCATTAAGAAGTTTGGTGATGTTTATTACATCTATGCCACTACGGATAATGAAATGCTGGCATCGGGTGCTCCCACGGTTTGGTATAGCAAAGACTTTAAAAACTGGTATAATTATGTGATGGAAATCCCTTCTTTTTCGGTAAAATCAATTACTAATTTTTGGGCGCCAGATATAATCGAAGGAGAGGATGGTAAATATTATCTGTATTTTGGGAACTGTGAAATAGGCTGCAATATCTACGGTTATGTTTCAGATTCACCTGTAGGACCTTGGAAGAAGTTGAGTGAAGAGGATGTTCCGGTGATTTCAAATGGATATCCCAGAGAAGGTTTTCCATCTCTCGATGCACAGTTTTTTAAAGATTCTGACGGAAAAATATATGGGTATTGGGGAACCTGGGTGCATTACAATGGCGGTTATGCTGTGGGAGAATTAAATAAATCCACGATGAGAGATATGACGCATTCTGTCAATATACCATTGGAACAAACTCCGGCTCCGTTTGAAGCTGCTTACATGATGAAGAAAGGCTCGAAGTATATCTTGATGTATTCCGGAGCATCCTGTCATGATGAGACTTACAATGTCCGTTATTCCTATTCGGATTCACCTTATGGGCCTTTTACAGCAGGAAAAAACAATCCTATTCTTAGTACCAATGAGGATAAATCGGTGCATGGACCGGGTCATCACTCTATTTTAAAAGAGAATGATGATTACTATATTGTATATCACAAACACGATTACCCGATGACCAGAGGCGGGCTTGCAAGACAGGTCTGCATTGATAAAATGATTTTTGAAAATGATTCGACTATCCAAAAAGTGGTGCCGTCGAGTAAAGGAATTGATGATTTGGTGAAATCTGATGTTTCTGATGATATTGCTTTTATGGCAAAAACAGCAGCTTCGTCATTTTATCATTTAAAATCACCGCAATATGATTATGAGTACAAGCCTTCATTTGCCACAGACAATAACAATGCGACGATGTGGAAAGCTGCTGATAATACTTCACCTCAATATTTAACCATTGATTTGGGCACAGCCAAAAAAATAAAAAGGGTAATGACCCAGTTTGAATTTGCCAGTTATTATTATCAATATAAACTGGAGTACTCTGCAGATGGAAACAAATGGAATTTGTATGCCGACAAATCCAATAATCATACTGCTGGCAGTCCAATGATTGATGATAATGACGTTACGGCACGCTATTTAAAGCTGACGGTTTTAGCTACAGAAAAAACCGGACTTTATGCTGCAGTTTGGAACATCAAAGTTTACAGTTCATTATTTGAGATTCCGTTACAATTGCGTAATGCTGCATCGAAAATAAGTCCGGCGGTAAAAAGTTCTAAGAAATTATTGGTAGATTTTGATGCAGGCAAAATTCAAAGTAATGCAGCTATAAATTCTGTTTCTAATAAAGGATTGATTGGAGGAATTTTTACAAAAAGCGGTGAGGTGTCTTTAGAAAAAGTAAACGGAATTAAGGCTTTTCATTTTAAAAACGGCGCTTTTACTTTAGATAAAAAGGTACCAAAAAGCTTAGCATGGAATGGTTCTTACACCATTGCCACCTGGGTTAAAAATCCTGAAATAGCAAAAGATGGAGAAATTTTGGCTTCGTGGTGTGACAGAACCGAATTTGGTCTTGCAAATTCATACAACGCTTTGGCTTACAACAGCGGGAATTATGGTGCTGGAGTGCATTTGGACGGGCATTTTGATATGAGATACAGCAAAGTTCCGCAAGCCGATAAATGGCATCATATTGTTTTGACTTTTGATGGTGTTGTAGAGAAGGTCTACGTGGATGGAGTTTTGGACAATTCACAAAACATGCTTTTGTCATCAGCTGTTGATAAAGCAAAAATTATAATTGGAGCATCAGATATTGGCGAAAATTTCTCAGGTTTTATGGCTTCGCTGCGGATGTATGATTATGCGCTTACTCAGGAAGATTTGGTTAAACTGATGAAACAAACAAAGCCTGGCGCAGAATAATTTTTTCAACTTTATAATTAAAAAAAATGACAATAGGTGTAGGCGGTTCCAATGCAACCATTGAATTGGAAAAAATAGAAAACAGAATTCAAAATGTGGAGCCTATTCAGCTGGGTGAATATTTGGAGCGCATTCAAAAAGCATTACGTTTAATGAAAGAGCATTCTGTTAAGGTGCTCTATCTAAATGCAGGAACAAATTTGTATTATTTTACGGGAACCCTTTGGAATGCTTCAGAAAGAATGGTGGGAGCATTATTGTTTGATGATGGTTCATTGGAATATATTGTCCCAAAATTTGAAGAAGGCACTTTCAAAAAATACATGAAAGTTCAGTCTGCCATCAATTGCTGGGAAGAGCATGAATCTCCTTATGTATTAATGGGTAAATTATTGAAGGATAAAAATCTTAGTGACGGTTCAATTGCCATTGATGAGTCGTCACCTTATTTCTTGGCTGATGGAATTTCAAAAGCAAATGATTCATTTGATTTTATAAATGCACAGCAGATTACTGCAGGCTGCAGAATGCAAAAATCTATAAATGAGATAGCCATAATTCAAAAAGCAAAAGACATCACGATGGAGGTTCAAAGAGCCGCTGCCAAGATATTAAGACCCGGAATTACCGTTGGCGAAGTGACTGATTTTATAAATAAAGCTCACATTAAAGCTGGAATAACTTCCGGCTCTTATTTCTGTATTGTTTTGTTTGGTGATGATACCCAATATCCCCATGGGGTTTCAGTGCCTCAGGCATTAAAAGAAAATGATGCCGTTATTGTTGACACTGGCTGTAAACTCGAAGGATATCTTTCTGATATTACCAGATCATACGCCTATGGCGAAGCTTCTGAAGAATATATAAACATTTGGAATTTAGAACAGAAAACACAGCTGGCAGCTTATAAAGCAGCGCAGCTTGGTTCTTCCTGCGGATCTGTTGATGATGCAGCGCGAAAAACTTTGGCTGAGGCTGGATTAAGCCCTGATTATGACTTACCCGGATTACCGCATAGAGTGGGGCATGGAACCGGACTTGATATTCATGAGTTTCCTTATCTCGTTCGAGGAAGCGAAATAAAACTGCTTGAAGGAATGGTGGTCAGTAATGAGCCAATGATATGTGTTCCCGGAAAATTTGGAATCCGGCATGAAGATCATTTTTACATGACCGAAAACGGACCGAAATGGTTTACCACGCCCATGCACAGTGTTGACAATCCTTTTGGGTATTAATTGTTTTCTAATTTTATAAAGAAGATTAATTCACTTTAGTTAAAACCATCGATTATGCAGCAAAATAGAACTCTGACAAAAATTTTAACCGGCTTACTTTGCGCTGCATTTTTTGTCGTTTTTTCTAATGAAATGAAGGAGAAAGAATTATATCTTCCTAAAAAAGTCTGGATGATTCCTGATGGTAATGATTATAAAAATCCAAAGAGTGATTATAATTTTGACCACATGGTTACTTCAGAAAACATTGCAATCTTTTGGCATAAAGATTATGGGAAGAATCCAATGTCGAATCCAGATGAATCTGAGCAATTCAATCCTGACAGAATGCTCATCGAATGTGAAAGAATTTACGATATCTATGTCAATAAGTTAAAACTGGTAGAAAAAGGGAAATCACTGACGGATAAGTACAAAATTTTGGTGTATGTATTCAAAGGCGAAGAGAAGACGGCATTTGGTGGTGGCGAAGAAGATAAAGTTGGAATTTTTTGGACACCTGCAGTTCGTGTGCACAAAGAACCTTATGGCGTTTTGGCTCACGAATTAGGACACAGTTTTCAGTATTTGAGCCATGCCGATGCGGGAAAAGGTACCGATGGAGTCATTCAGGAGATGTCTGCGCAGTATATGCTTTGGCAGGTGTATCCAGATTGGATGACCTTTGAAAATTATCATTTGGTTGATTATTTAAAAGGAACTTATTATGGATTTCTGCATCCGTACAATATGTATCATTCGCCTTATGTAATTGAATATTGGTCACAAAAACACGGAAAAGAATTCTTTGGAAAACTGATGCGAAATACCAATGAAGGAGAAGATCCCGTAATGACATACAAACGCTTGAATGGAATTGACCAAGAGCAGTTTAATGATGAAATGTTTGATGCTTCCCGAAGATTTATTACTTGGGATTTAAAAAGAATTGATTCTGTGGCCAAACAATATGCCAATAAACATTCTACCAAAGTATATAAAATGGAAAATGGCTGGTATAAGGTCGATTCGATTAATTGTCCTCAAAACTATGGTTACAATGGAATTAAGCTGAATGTTCCGCAATTTGGAACCAAAATAAAATTAGATTTTCAGGGAATCGCTGGAGCAGATGGATTTTCAAAGATGAAAGTTGATAAAGCAGGCTGGCGTTATGGTTTTGTGGCTCAGTTAAAAAATGGTGACCGGGTGTATGGAGAAACTTTCAGAAAGAATGCTGGCAAAGCTTCTTTTAAAGTCCCAAAAAACACAGAATATTTATGGCTGGTGGTTTCCGGTGCACCCGCCGAACATTGGTCACGTCCCAACAGATGGGGTGACAATCCTGACAAAACGCCAGACGAACAATGGCCGTATCAGTTTCAATTGTCTGGAACAGCAGTAACAGCTATTTCATCAAATTAAGGTTTATTCATTTGAAAATTATACATTTATTTTAAAAAAATAAAAGATGAAGCGATTATTATTCTTTATGCTGACAATGGTGTGTTCCTTCATTCAGGCACAAGAAAACGCATTGATTACTGTCGAAACTGAAAGCTCAGCTCTAGTTTTAAAAGTTGGGAAAAATAAAAAGCTTTATCAAACTTATTTTGGCTCGAAGCTGAATAACGGTTCAGAGTATGAATTCATTTCGAAGGAAAACACCAAAAAGTTTGTGATAAACGACGGGAATCCATTGATTGATTTACGCCATCTTGCTTATCCCACTTTTGGCACTGATAATTTATTTGAACCCGCCATCCGAATTACCCACAACGACGGAAATCCTTCATTAGAATTGGAGTATCAAAATCATAGTGTAAAGAAAATAGACGGCAACGTTACTGAGACCATTATTAGTTTAAAGGATCCTCAATATCCGGTATTTGTTGATCTTCATTATAAGATATTTTACAAAGAAAATGTGATCGAGTCGTGGACAGAAATTCAGCATCAGGAGAAAAAACCAGTGATGCTTTATAACTATGCTTCATCTGCCTTGCATTTGGATGCTGATAAATATTGGCTGACCCAGTTTTACAGCGATGTTGTCGAAGAGATGCGAATGGAAGAAAGCCAGCTTACGAGAGGCAGTAAAGTTATCGACTCAAAATTGGGAGTGCGGACAAATATGTTTGCGTCACCAAGTTTTTTTCTTTCATTAAATTCCAAGTCAGAAGAGAATACAGGCGAAGTAATAGCAGGAACAATAGCTTGGTCAGGTAACTTTAAGCATACATTTGAAATTGACAATAATAATGAACTGCGAATTGTTTCAGGCATCGATGAATTTGCTTCCGAATACAATTTGGAACCCGGAAAAATATTTAAGACGCCCGTTTTTATTTATACGTTTTCCAAAAACGGAAAAGGACAGGCGAGTAGAAATTTACACGCCTGGGCAAGAAAATATGGGCTGAAAGATGGTGAAAAACCACGGCTTACTTTATTGAACAATTGGGAAACCACTTTTTTTGATTTTGATCAAAATAAATTGGCCAATATGTTTACAGATGCGAAAACATTGGGAGTCGATATGTTTTTGCTCGATGACGGCTGGTTTGGAAACAAATACCCAAGAAGCGGTTCTACTTCAGGTTTGGGAGATTGGCAGGCGACCAAAGCAAAACTTCCCGATGGTATTGGTTTTTTAATGGAACAGGCTAAAAAAACAGATGTAAAATTCGGAATTTGGATTGAACCAGAAATGATTAATGAAAAAACTGAATTGTATGAAAAGCATCCTGATTGGGTATTGAGTCTGCCAAATAGGAAAAAAAGTCTTTATAGAACACAATTGGTTCTTGATTTATGCAATCCAAAAGTGCAGGATTTTGTGTTTAAAGTCGTGGATGACATTATGCAGACAAAGTCTGGTGTAGCTTTTTTTAAATGGGACTGCAATAGAATGATGACCAGCGCCTATTCCACTTATTTAAAGAAACAGCAATCCCATTTGTTTATCGAATACACCAAGGGATTGTACAAAGTTTTGGATCAGATAAAAGCAAAATATCCAAACCTGCCAATGATGCTTTGCGCTGGGGGAGGAGGCAGGACGGATTATGGAATGCTGAATTACTTTACTGAGTTTTGGGCCAGCGACAACACCGATCCTTTTGACCGTATTTTTATCCAATGGGGATATTCCAATTTTTATCCGGCACTGGCTGTCTGCAATCACGTCACTTCTATGGGAAATCAATCCATAAAGTTTAAAACAGATGTAGCCATGATGGGTAAACTGGGTTTTGATATTCATGTTGGAGGGCTCAAGGAAGAGGAGCTGAAATATGCTCAGGAGGCAGTAGCCAATTATAAACGATTAAGTCCTGCAATCTGGCAGGGAGATTTGTATCGATTGGTTTCTCCTTACGAGAACAGCAGGGCGGTGCTGATGTATGTGAATGAAAATAAGACGAAGTCGGTACTTTTTTCATATACACTACACCCATTGACAGATCCTAATTATGGGTTGGTCAGATTTGAGGGTCTTGATGCAAAAAAAATGTATAAAGTAGAAGAAATCAATGTAATGCCAAAAGAGAGAAACACTTTTGAAGAATCGGGAGCAGTTTTTTCGGGTGATTTCCTGATGAAAATTGGATTGAAAGTTTCGTCATCCAGACAAGAAAATAGTGTTGTGCTGGAAATTACAGAAGCTGGATTGAATAAATAGTTTCTGGCTTCAGCTTTTAGGTGTTTATTTTTTAAAAAAGCCTTGTAAGTCAAATGATTACAAGGCTTTTTGTGGAATCGCCGGGAATCGAACCTAAGTTCAAAAACCCGCATTAATACCTATATTTTACTTTGTAAAAATCTGGTTTGCCACGATTTTGCCATAAGTTTAAAAAGTCCTTGAAATCTTGGTTATTTTAAACTTTCCTGCATGAAACTGATTGACTTTAAAAGAACGACATAATTCATAATGATTACTACAAAAGTAAACATTTTTTGGAACTATAAACTTATTGGCAAGTGATTAGTGCGCTCAAATCATATTTGCTGCTTCTGCCTGTAGTATTCAAAGTGTTCTGTCACTGCCGAACAAATTCTGGATATAAGTTCTCAGACGGCAAAGTTTTGCAATTTACTATGATTTATGCTATAGAGATTTTGATTATATGTCAATTCAGAAAAAGCCTTACTGTGGTTTGTAAGGCTTTATAGTAATTTCCACTTCACTTCGATATCCGGGATGGTAGGATGGTCGGTAATTTACATAACCCATTTTCTGTAACTCCTTAAAGTATTTATGATAGGTTGGTAAGGTACTGATATGTGAAAGCGACATTATTTTGCTACGACTTACTTTAATTATCTTAGTGTGTCCTTGTCTATATCCGAGACAAAGAATTGCACTTAAAAGAGCGAAATGCCAAACATTAAGCCTGGGATCCTCTTCTAAAATGGAAAGGTATCTTGAAAGTTTTTGCAGTCTCATATTAGTTTTTATCGCTGAACAGATTCATTAAATCTGATTTGCTATAATAATAAGATCCTAAAACTTTTTTGAAGCGCACTTTTCCCGTTATCCGAAGATTCTGTAACGATGCTGATGACATATCCATAAGTTTTCTGACAACACGGCTTTTAAGCCATTCTGGATTTAAGCCACCTTCTTCTTTATTTTGGTTTTTCTCTATAATTTTTTTGAACTGCTCCACTAGCAATAGACCAAATTGGCTTAAATCATCTTTAGTTATATTATCGTTCATCTTCGCGCCTCCTATCTTAATTTGTTAAATAATGAGTGAAATTAAGGAGTAATTTTTTAGACTTTTGAAAAAGGTATTTCATGTCCTTGTTAGGCTTTTAATGTCTGAGAGCAGGTGTTTAGATGTGTTGAACTTTTTTGTGAATGAATCCTGAAGAAATATGATAATATTTTAAAAAAGCATCAGTCTTCGTACTTAAATTGTCTAGAAAAAAATATTGCTAGTTGTTATAACGCAATATCTTATTTTTATGAAGAATATCTATCAGAAAAAGGATTATATAACTAGTGGTAACAGATTTAATGATGGCATTAATTCTAAAGTATTTTCATACTAACAAATGTCGAACTTTTTTTATTGAAGATCTCAAAAGCTAAATCCAAAATGCCGATAACAGTATGTGTTATTATTCGTATGATAAATGATAATATTCGTTTTACTAGTTCTGATGTTGAGAGTTGCTGCAAAATATTGGTACTACTACAATAAATATTACAAATAATTAATAATCATTATAAATAATTTATTAATTATAAAGATAAAAATCATATTTTTACAGTCTTGAAATTTACAAACATCATATTGTCAATTATCATCGTAGTACTTTCCTGTATGCCTTGTGCAGACAAGGAACAAGGCGTTTCGTCTGAAAAAGTAACTATAACCGAAAGTTCAAAACAGCACCAAGAAAAAGACACTTGTTCTCCTTTATGTATTTGTAACTGTTGTGGTTGCCAAGGTTTCGCCTACAATACAATATGCAATTACAATTTTGTTGCCGTCAAAAATACAATTGACAAAAAACTACCTGAATACAAATCAATTCTTACTTCCAATTTCTACGGAAGCATTTGGCAACCGCCACAAATTAATGCTTAATTTTTTTTTGATTAATGTTTAAATGAATAGCTATTAATGACTTGTGCATTAATAACACTATTAGTTTTCATTAATCACTTTTACAGTATTTGATGCATTCAATTACTGTGAATTATAAATTAATTATTAAACATTAATCATCCTAAATAGTGTTAAACAGAATCATTCATTTTAGTATAAATAATAAATTCATCATTGGTTTGATGACTTTATTCTTAATCATTTGGGGCGTTTGGAGTGCTTCCAAATTACCTATTGATGCAGTCCCAGATATTACAAACAATCAGGTACAAATTATTACGCTTTGCCCCACTTTAGCAGGGCAGGAAGTGGAACAATTGGTAACTTTCCCAATAGAACAAAGTATTGCAAATCTTCCTGATTTAGAAGAAACCCGAAGTATTTCACGCTTTGGTTTATCAGTAATCACAGTCGTTTTTGATGATGATGTCAATATTTATTTTGCACGACAACTTATTAGTGAACGCCTCAAAGAAGCGATTAGTC
>Ga0208398_100491_pt1 | contig 25599 bp, 23 predicted proteins | sample LakWasMe79_HOW10_2_FD_183905 | JGI IMG/M metagenome (GOLD analysis project Ga0208398, IMG submission 183905) | Freshwater sediment methanotrophic microbial communities from Lake Washington under simulated oxygen tension - Sediment Metagenome... | ecosystem: Environmental > Aquatic > Freshwater >...
GGCGCCAGGTGGAACGCATCGGAAAAACAGTCATCACTGGAAATGCCGTGCTTGACGAATGCGGGTTGCGCCGCCTGCACCATCTGTACTGAGCCGCAGGCATACACCTGATGCTGGGACAGATCCGGAAAATCAGCCAAGATGGCTTCGTGAACCAGTCCGGTGCGGCCCGTCCATGCGTCCTCAGGCAGCGGCTCGGACAGAACCGGCACAAACTTGAAATTCGCATGGTCTCGCGCCCACTGCTCTGCCAGACTGCCAAGGTACAGGTCACTGCGACGGCGCACGCCCCAATACAGAATCATCTTGCGGTCCATGCCGGTGTGAAAGGCAGACTCGACCATACTCTTGACCGGCGCAAAACCGGTCGATCCGGCGACAAAGACAATGGGTTTCTCGCTGTCCTGGCGCAACGTAAACGTGCCCAGGGGCCCTTCAAACTCCAGCGCATCCCCGACCTTCATCTGGTTGAACACCATGGTCGTGAAACGCCCCCCCGGCACCAAGCGTACCTGGAGTTCGATTTCATCCGCTGCGTGCGGCGCACTCGCAAACGAAAAACTGCGCTTCTCGCCGTTGTCGAGAACAATGTTGATGTACTGGCCCGCATAAAACTTCAGCACCGAGCCGTCCAATAGCGTCAGCATCACCCGCATGACATCGGCCGACAGGTGCTCAAGACTGGTCACCCGGGCCACATGCAATTGCACGGGAAGACTTTGTGCACCGGCCTGTGGTACGTATTCGATTTCCATATCGCTGAGTGGCTCGGCGCAGCACAACAACGTCTTGCCGGCGGCACGCTCGGCGGCTGTCAGGACAGACTCTTGATACGGATTGAGCCGTACGGTTCCGTGCAGGACCGTAGCCTTGCATACACCGCATCCACCATTGCGGCACTCAAAGGGCATGGGCAGTCCCGCACGCAATCCTGCATCGAGAAGTGTTTCGCCAGTGCGCGCCGCGATGATGCGTTCATCGGGATGAACCGCCAGATTCCAGCTCGCCTGCTTGCCACGCACCAAGGGAGGTAGCCAAGGTAAAACGACCAACACCAGGCTCACTCCCACCGTCAGGTACCAGGTCTCCTTGCCGCCCCAGCTTTGAATCAATGGGTAGGCGAGCAGGTAAAACCAGTCGAAATCAACCGTAGCAGGCAATGTTGCCATGTCGACCGGCCCCTGGCTTACTGCGGGTTTGACGGCAGCCAGGACCAGCAGGGTAAGCCCGATGGCGATCATCAAAGGTCGTGGTGGATTGGTCTTGGCACTGGGTACGCGTTGGGTGTGAATCCACAGCACCGCCAGAACTCCCAGCGGCAGACCGATGTGCAGAAATGACAGCAGCGAGAACAGCCGGTCACTGACGTTGGCGTTGGTGATGAAGTTGCGGGACATCGATCCACCGATTACCGGCAAGGCATCAAACCATTCCGTGGTCGCAGTGACCACAAACTGGGCCAACCTGTCCCATGGAAGCATGTAACCGTTGACACCGGACGCAAAAGTAAGCCACAGCAGTACCACCCCTGATACCCAGGAAAACCAACGAAATCCCCGGTGGTGATCAAAGGTGAAATGTCGCACCAGGTGCAACAGCATCGTAATGACGAGACCGTCGGAGGCATAGCGGTGGAAGCTGCGCAATATGCCACCGGCAAACCACTGGCCATGGGTCAAGGCCTCAACCGACCCGTACGCAACCGCCACCCCTGTCTCGAAGAAAGCATACAGATAGAGACCGGTTCCTATGACGATCCAGAGCAGAAAATAAGTGATCGCTCCGAGGTAGTAAAACGGATTGAGCCGCTCACCAAAAATCGCGTTAAAGATCTTTTCAATAGAGAGAAACGCGGTCTGTCCAGTTTTTTGCAATGCGTGAAACACTTCGATACGATCTAAGAATTCTTCGAGGAAGAAAAGAATATGCGCCGTGCCCGGCGGTTGGCGAGCCACTCTGACAGGAAGAACCACAGCATGGTGACCGCAAACGTGACACCACCTGCCACCTCAATCAGAAGGCCATACTTGACCTCGTACTTTCCGGTCTTGGGGTCGTACACGGTACACAGAATGCGCACACGATCCACGAGATCATCGATGCTCAGCTGCTGCGGGGCAGGCGCATTCGTCATCAGCTGCTTGATGGGCTCGCCAATCGAGTCGGCCGTGAGCTCTTCACCATAAATCTGCTGGTAAATGCGCCCCTGAGCGTCTAGCAGCGTCACTTGCAAGATGTGATCAAAACCAGCAGGCGTCGGCAGGTAGCTGAAACCAAATTCTTTGGTGAGTTGCGCAACGCTGCTGCCCGCGGGACTCAGGAACTCCCAGTTTGTTGCGTCGATGCGGTACTGCCGCGCAAAAGATTTGAGTGACTGGGGCGAGTCCGCAGGTTGGTTGAAACCGATACTGACCACATTGAACTGGCTGGTTCCGAAAACGCCACGTCCCGCTTCAATCGCGGTTTGCAACGAACGGGTGGTAAGGGGACAAACCTGAAAACAACCGGTGTAAATGAAGCTCACCAACAGTGGCTTTCCACGGTACTGCGACAACCGAACGGGCCGGCCCTCACGATCAAGGAAAGCAAAATCTCCGGGCGTTGTGCCGATCATCGCCTGGCTGGCGCTTAATGCCGCCTTCTGGTCCAGCGTAATGACGCTGTCCGACTCAGCGGCCCCTGCGATCGCAGCGAATGCGATGGCTACACCAAACACCAACCAACGGCACAGCGAACATCGTGGGGTCATGGTGAGCGAGTCCTGCGCATCTTCACGCTACCCAGCTGTCCAGCGTTGACGCCACCAGAAGCAGGCTCAGCTGTATCAAGGAAGCAAAGAAAGATCCCATAGCCGTCTTTCGCGAAGGCGACTTTGCGAGCAACCAAGCCCTGTAGACAAAATAACCGCCACCGACAGCCGCCCCGAAAAGGTAGATAACCCCAGCCCCAAACCAGATGGGCATCAGTGCGGTGATCGCCAGTGCAACGGTGCTCCACAAAACGACTTGCGCGGCCCGCGGAGTACCAATGACCACCGGCAGCATGGGAACCCCGGCCGCGGCATACTCTGCCTCATTGGCAATTGCCAGACTCCAGAAATGAGGCGGGGTCCACAAAAACAGGACGATCGCCAGCAACAGCGGAAGTGGGCCGATGACAGGGTCCACTGCAGCAGCTCCTGCCAAAACCGCAAAGCTGCCGGCGAGTCCGCCCACCACGATATTCATCCAGCTCCGGCGTTTGAGCCAAACCGTATAGACGATGGCGTAAAAGAACGCCCCAAGAAAAACAAAAACTGCAGATATCGGGTTGATGACCCAGGCGGCGATGGATACCGAGGACACCAGCATCACCGCCATCAGCACCAGCCATGCAGGGGAATCTGGAAGAGAACCGGTCACAAATGGGCGCCCACGGGTGCGCGCCATCAGGTGGTCCGTATGGCGTTCGTAGTACTGGTTGAAGGCACCCGCGCTGGCGGATGCAACAAATACCGTCAGTGCCACTACGAGTAGTTTTAGCAGCCCGATGGACGGACCCGGCGTAACCACCAGCCCAACCAGGGCGGTGATCATGATCATGAAACCGATGCGTAGCTTGAAAAGCGCCAAAACACTGCGTGCTGTGGAGATATTCATTGTCACGCCTGAATTTTTTGTATGGAGCATCTCGTTCATCAATCAAATTCCCATGCCGCCTGAGCCGCATTAGCCACTACGCGGGCAAATGCCCGCGTAGTGTGTTGCCTATTTAGCTCAGACCCCAAACCTGTGAAAGGTACTTCCAGTTGATGAAGTAATACAGAACAAACGACACCAGGAACACCATGGCCAGCACAAAGGTACCGGGTGCCGCGAACCCGGCTGAACCGTAGGACTGTGCAGCCGCGGTGGGTGCGGTCGGTGGAATAGGTGTGAAGTTTGCGCTGACGCTTCCGCCGCTCAACTTCTTGCCCCACAGCAGGGAGCCCACAGTGATGTAGATGTAAATGGCTCCGCCCAGGATCGCGGCAATACCCGCAATGCCCACCAATCCCATCAACAGGTAGGCAGCACCTGGCCATTCGTAGGCCATGGGCGCGCCGTTGAAGGCCATATCCCAATGCCGGCGCGAGACGCCCAAGGTGCCTGCCCCCATCATGACCAGACAGAAGAAGTACATGGAAAAACCAAACAGATAAGGCTGTAACTTGGCCAGACCCGGATTGATCATTTCACGACGGAACAGAACAGGGATCAGGAAATAGGTCAATGCCATGAACGACAGCGTTGTACCCACCACCACCGTGGCGTGGAAGTGACCCGGCACATAAATCGTGTTGTGGATGATCATGTTGAGCTGCTCGGTACCCATCATGACGCCCGAGATGCCACCGAGGAAGCCAAAGCCGATGATGGAGATGAAGACTCCAGACCACACGGGGTTGCCCCAAGGCGCCTTGCGCAGCCACTCAAACAGGCCGTTGTTGTAACCCTTGGCGCGTTGTGCAACTTCGATGGCACCAGGAATGGTCAGACCGTGAATCATGGAGGCCAACACCGCGAAGTACATGAAGTAACTGGTGTTGACAACTTTCCACGCGGTGCTGACACCAGGGTCCGCCAACAGGTGGTGTGCGCTGGCCAGCTGCAGGAACAAGATGTACAGCAGGAAGGCACCACGGCTCACGCGCTCGGACATGGGTTTGGCGCCGAATGCAATAGCAGCCACCGCGTACCAGATGGAGATATGCGCGGCGACGTTGATCTGCTGCGACGAGTGGCCAAATGCCCACCAGATCGTGCGGTAGATCAGGGGATCGACAGAGCTGATAACGCCCACCGACAACAGAAAGGTCGGAATCAGGATGATGGCGCCAGAGGCAATCGTGAACACGGCGATGATGGCGGCAACGATGGCGCCAAAGGTCACCAACGGCACCGATCCCTGGTATGTTTTCTCGCGTTTGGCAATCACGAGTGTTCCGAAAAATATGAAACAACCGATCAGCGCACCAACGGCAAACAGGATCAACCCCAGGTAGAACTTCGGATCCGCCATCATGGGAACATAAGACGTCATCATGACGCTCGAACTGCCCTGGAATACGGCCACGTTGTTCATGATGGCACCCACCAGCATCAGCACAAATGCCACCCATGCCACCTTGGGCGTCGCTATGCGGCAACGCAACAAGGTTGATGAACAGAAGTACAGGACGGCCATCTCAAAAAAGATGATCCAGAAAATCAGCATGTCAATGCCGTGCGCTGTCAGCACCATGTAGAAGGTGTCAGCGGCCAACCAGTGGATGGTGGGCCAGCGGGTGAGAACCACCCCAATCGCAAGAATGCCACCAACCAGCAAGGCCACGACGGCAGTGACGGCATTCACAATCATCAGCTTCTCGGCCTGTGATTCAAACTGCAGCCCGGAACGGGGGCAGGTACGGTAAGTTGTCGTTGTCATCTGCGTCACCTTATTTCACGTAAATGCGGCTGACCATCGTGTGATGGTTGATTCCGCAGAATTCGTTGCAAACGACCGAATAGGTTCCAGACTTATTCGGCGTGATTTTTACTACGTGTTCATAGCCTGGAACAATCTGGATATTGATATTCACTGGTTGCAGAGAAAATCCGTGGTTGTAGTCCATGGAGGTGAGGTGCAGACGGTAAGTCTTGTCTTTTTCCAATTCAAGAATGGGCCAGAAGTTCCACAAACGTGCGGTCAGATAAACGTCACTGCCGGCAGGTGGCGCTACCACGGGGATGTTTTCTGCTGTCTCAGTGCGGACTGTGTACTTGTCCACCATCGCCTGGGCTTTCTTGGAGAACAGCTCTGGTGTGGTCTTGTAGGTTTCCGTGGACAGATTCTGGTTACCAAAAATGTGCCAACCAATCATCATGGCAAACATGGTCAGACACCAGATCAGGGCGATTGCGATCCAGGTTCCCTCGACACGATCCAACGGGTGCTTCCACCAGAGTCGTTCTGCGGGCGGCAATATTGCGCTCATATGCTTTTCTCCTAGTTTTTTGGGGGTGCTGTCGGCGCGTTACTTGGCGAGTGGTACGGTCAGGATGTCGATCACACCCCACAGGGAATAGACGACCATGGGAATCATGACCCCGAGAAAAAGCAGAATGAACGGGTTATCGAGCAACTGCTGCATCATCGGGACCGGCTCATTGGGATCGTCGGTTGCGTGCGTGGAAGCGTTGGTGTGTTTGGGTTGCGACATGTCGTGATCCTTCAGTGAAATACCATCGTCAAAACGGCGTTCGACGCCTGACGTCACTGTAGACAGGTGGCCCCAAAATTAACTTAATGTGTCTTAAGAATTGACGACATCAACTTTGACTTGGCGCAAATCAAACAAGGTTTGGAGCAGAGACAAACCTCGCACGTCTGCTGACGTGCGTAACCCACAAACGGAGAGCGGCTCAGGCTTGCGCTAAGCGCAGCAAGTGCTTGTTGTGGGTAAGGACCTTATTCCCACTCAATCGTGGCCGGCGGCTTGCTGGACACGTCGTAGGTCACACGGTTGATGCCACGCACCTCGTTGATGATGCGTCCAGACACCTTCTTCAACAAGGCATAGGGCAATTCGGCCCAATCGGCCGTCATGAAGTCACTGGTCTGCACGGCACGCAAGGCCACCACGTAATCGTAGGTACGGCCATCCCCCATCACGCCCACGCTCTTGACAGGCAGGAACACGGTGAACGCCTGGCTGGTAAGTTCGTACCAGGTCTTGCCGGTCGCTTCGTCCTTGAAATTGCGCAATTCTTCAATAAAGATCGCATCGGCGCGGCGCAGCAAATCGGCATATTCCTTTTTGACTTCGCCCAGGATACGAACGCCCAAGCCCGGCCCCGGGAAGGGATGGCGGTATACCATGTCGTGCGGCAGGCCCAGTGCGACACCCAGTTCACGCACCTCGTCCTTGAACAGCTCACGCAAGGGTTCCAACAGTTTCAGTCCCAACTGCTCGGGCAAACCGCCGACGTTGTGGTGGCTCTTGATCACGACTGCTTTCTTGCTCTTGGCTCCGCCGGACTCGATCACGTCCGGGTAAATGGTCCCTTGTGCTAGCCAAGCTACGTGGCGAGACTGGTCGTTTTTGAGTTTGCCGGCCTCGGCCTTGAAGACTTCGACAAACTCACGGCCAATAATCTTGCGTTTGGCCTCGGGCTCACTAACACCGGCCAAGTGGCCCAAAAACTGGTCAGCGGCATCTACCCGTACGACTTTGGCGTGCAGTTTCCCAACAAACATGTCCATAACCATGTCGCCTTCGTTGAGGCGCAACAAACCATGGTCCACGAACACGCAGGTCAACTGGTCCCCAATGGCCCGGTGAATCAGCGCAGCTGCAACAGATGAATCGACCCCACCCGACAGGCCAAGAATGACTTCTTCGTCACCAACCTGGCTACGGATGCGCTCAACCGCCTCTGCAATGTAGTCACCCATGATCCAATCCGCCTTTGCACCACAGATGTCGAGCACAAATCGATTCAAAATGGCTTGGCCTTGCTTGGTGTGGGTCACCTCGGGGTGGAACTGGACCGCATAGAAACGACGGTCCTCGTCAGCCATGGCCGCAATCGGACAACTGTCGGTGGTGGCCATCAATTTGAAGCCCGTCGGCATTTGGGTCACGTTGTCACCGTGACTCATCCACACGTGCAACATGCCGTGTCCATCGTCAGTGGTGTAGTCGGAAATACCATCCAGCAGTTTGGTGTGCCCCCTGGCTCTCAACTCGGCATAGCCAAACTCGCGCTTGTGACCACCTTCGACCTTGCCACCCAATGCCTCGGCAATGGCGTACATACCAAAGCAAATACCTAGTACAGGAATCCCAAGCGAAAACACAGACACCGGTGCGCGAAGGGTTTCGTCTTCCCAAAGGCTCGCATGGCTGCCCGATAAAATGACTCCCTTCAGTTTTCCGTCCTTGGCATAGTCGCGAATCCAGTCATCGCTGACGTCGCAAGGATGCACTTCACAGAATACGTGGGCTTCGCGCACGCGGCGTGCGATCAACTGCGTGACTTGAGAGCCGAAATCGAGAATCAGAATGCGTTCATGTGTCATGGATGCCAAAGCGAAAAAAGGTTCAGTGAAGCGTGGAAAAAAGATCAGTCGGCACGGTAATTGGGTGCCTCTTTGGTGATCTGCACGTCGTGCACGTGGCTTTCACGAATGCCGGCGGTCGTGATCTCGACGAATTCGGCCTTGTTTTGCATATCCTCAATAGTGGGGCAGCCGCAGTAACCCATAGAGGCGCGAATGCCGCCTGCCATCTGGAACACGATGGCCACCATGGAACCCTTGTAGGGAACGCGGCCTTCGATGCCCTCGGGCACCAGCTTGTCCGCATTGGGGTTGCCGGTGCTCGATTCCTGGAAATAGCGGTCGGCGCTGCCCTGCTGCATGGCGCCAATGGATCCCATGCCCCGGTAGCTCTTGTAGCTGCGGCCCTGGAACAAGATCACTTCCCCGGGCGCCTCTTCAGTTCCGGCAAACATGCCGCCCATCATCACCGTGCTGGCACCAGCGGCCAGCGCCTTGGCGATATCGCCGCTGTAGCGGATTCCGCCGTCGGCAATCAGGGGAATGCCCGATCCCTTGAGGGCCGCTGCCACGCTGTCAATCGCCATGATCTGTGGCACACCCACACCCGCCACAATGCGCGTGGTGCAGATGGAACCCGGGCCAATCCCCACCTTGACGGCATCGGCGCCTGCTTCGGCCAATGCCAGCGCCGCTGCGCCCGTGGCGATATTGCCACCGACCACGTCGATGTGCGGGTAGTTTTTCTTTACCCAGCGCACCCGCTCGATCACACCATGGCTGTGGCCGTGGGCCGTATCCACCACGATGGCGTCCACACCCGCGCGGGCCAGGGCTTCCACGCGCTCCTCGGTGCCCTCACCCACCCCGACCGCAGCGCCGACCCGCAGTTTGCCCTGGGCGTCGCGCGCGGCATTGGGGAAGCTGGTTTGCTTGGTAATGTCCTTGACAGTAATCAAGCCCTTGAGCTCAAAGGCATCGTTGATGACCAGCAGTCGTTCGATTTTGTATTGGTTCAGCAACACCTTGGCCTGGCTGATGGTCGTTCCATCGGGCACGGTCACCAGTTTGTCGCGCGGAGTCATGATCTGGCTGACCGGCAGGTCGTACCGTGTCTCGAAGCGCAGGTCGCGGCCGGTCACAATGCCTACCACCTTGCCGCCGTCGCAGACCGGAAACCCGGAAACACCCAGTTGCTCGGACAGATTCATGACCTGGCGCACGGTGTGCGAAGGCGTGATCACCACCGGGTCCCGCAGCACGCCGGACTCGTAGCGCTTCACCTTGGACACCTGGGCGGCCTGCTCTGCGGCCGTCAGATTTTTGTGCACGATGCCCATACCGCCCTCTTGCGCGATGGCAATCGCCAATCGCGCCTCGGTGACCGTATCCATGGCTGCGGAAACCAGGGGCAGGTTTAGGGAAATATTGCGGGAAAAACGGGTGGCGAGGGAGGTGTCCTTGGGCAGGACTTGGGAGTACGCGGGAACCAACAACACATCGTCGAAGGTGAGCGCTTTGCCGAGGAGGCGCATGTCAAAGCTCCAAATGTCGAAATTGTACCCGTGGCGTCAGTCCGGAAAATCCGCCAAAGCCACGGTCGGAGGGGAAAATACGGGCTGTTTGCTCGATTTTTAATGTCTTCCGGGGCCATGGACGCTACACTTTGGCCATGAAAATGATTCGAACACTCCTGGCGTCGGCGTTGGCTGGGCTGTGCTTTGCAGCGTCAGCCCAGTGGCAATGGATCGACAAAGACGGCCACAAGGTTTTCAGCGACCGCGCTCCGCCGGCCGATATTCAGGAAAAGAACATTCTCAAGCGCCCGGGTAACCGCAAGCTGCCTGTCACGGTAACGCCTGACGCAGCGTCAGACGCCGACGCACCGGCAACAGCGGCTGCCCCCTTGTTGCCCGCGTCCGCCGCCAAGACGTCGGGCCTGGACAAGGAGCTGGAAGCCAAGAAGAAACAGGCAGCGGAGGCCGAAGCCGCCAAACGCAAGGCAGCCGAGGCCGAGGTCACCAAAGCCAAGGTCGAGAACTGCGCGCGCGCCAAGCAGGCCAAGGCAACATTTGACTCGGGTGTGCGAATTGGACAAACCAACGCTGCCGGAGAGCGCGAAATTATGGATGAGGCCGCTCGCGCCGCAGAAGTCAAGCGCATCAACGCCATCCTGGCCAGGGATTGCAATTAGGCCCGTCGCCTCACTGCCTTGCGTTCAGTAGCCGGCTTTGGCACCGGCCCGGCGCTGGGCAAACAGTCCCGCAGCCTTTTTAGCCCCTTGACCGACAAACCGCTCGCGACGCGCGACCTTGGGGTCAACCGTCAACGGACGGTAGATCTCCAGCCGGTCCTGATCCTGCAACACGTGGGTCAGTGGGACCTTTCGACCCCAGACCCCCTGCCCCGCCGTCGAAAGACCGTCCTGGTCGGCAGCATCAAACCATCCGCAGGCCTGCAGCGCCTGCGCAACCGTGCACCCCTGTGGCAGCATCAGGACCCGTTCTGCCACGGTACGCGGTTTGGCGGAATAGACCACGGTGACGGCAATCTGGGCTTCAATCACCATAGATTTGCTCCGCACGTTTGACGAAGGCATCCATCAGGCTGGCCGCAATTTTGTCAAAAACCGGGCTCACCAGCTTGCCCATGGCCGAGCTGTCAAAGCCGTAGTTGAGGACGAGTTCGACCTTGCAGGCCCGCTGCGAGCCATCCCCCAGCGCGACAAAATTCCACTGTCCGTCCAGCCGCGAAAAGGGACCATTCATCAACTGCATGTGCACCTGGCTGTCAGGGGTATGGACGTTGCGGGTGGTAAAGGTTTGGCGCACGCCGCCAAAAGCAATGCCCAGCTCGGCGGTCATACCGTCGTCGTGTGCCTCGACCACGCGCGCATGCTCGCACCACGGCAAAAACTCGGAATAACGGTCAACATCCGTCACCAGCACGTACATCTCCTGCGGGCTGTACCAGATTAAAACGGACTTGTGAACGGTTTTCATAGAATAGGGGCCTGCGCGGGATTGTAGACAAGCCCTTTTGCACACCTTCCTTTCCCGTCTGTCATCCCCATCTGAGTCCCATGGCCAAAAAACCAGCAGTCAACACCCGCATCGCCGACAACAAGAAAGCCGCGTTCAATTATTTCTTTGAAGAACGCTTTGAGGCGGGCCTGGTGCTGGAAGGCTGGGAGGTCAAGTCACTGCGCGAAGGCAAGGTACAGCTGACCGATGGCTATGTCGTCATCCGGGGCGGCGAACTCTTCATCATCGGTCTGCAGATCAACCCGCTGCACACGGCGTCGAGCCACATCAGTCCCGACAAGGTGCGAACAAAAAAGCTGCTGATGCACAAGGAGCAAATCCAGCGGCTGATTGGCAAGGTGGAACAAAAAGGCTACACGCTGGTGCCCATCAACCTGCACTGGAAAGATGGAAAAGTGAAGTGCGAGATCGCCCTGGCCAAGGGCAAGGCGGAGCACGACAAGCGTGACACCATCAAGGACCGTGAAGGCAAGCGCGAGGTCGAGCGGGCCATGAAGAGCAAGAGCCGCTAAGAGATATTTTCTTGCGCCCCGGGAATAAAACGGGCGCGGCTGGCGTTCATCCAGTAGCAGACCACTCTTGCGCACTGCACTACCGGAGAATCCCATGAAATTTCTTGCACTGGCCACCCTGACCGCCGCCCTGCTTGGCGGCTGCGCATCCATAGCCGATACGGCACCGGTCAAAACGGCCGACGGCGTCTTGACCGGACCCAATGGCATGACGCTCTACACCTTCGACCCGGACCCCCAGGGCGGCGGCAAATCGGTCTGCAATGGCCCCTGCGCGACCAACTGGCCACCCCTGATGGCGATGGACACCGACAAGGCCAGCGGTGACTACACCGTGCTCACCCGGGACGACGGCAAGAAGCAATGGGCCGTCAAGGGCAAGCCGCTGTACTACTGGGCCAAGGACAGCAAACCGGGCGACAAGACCGGTGACGGCGTTCTGGGCAAGTGGCACGCGGCCAAGCCCTGATATTCCGTCCATGGACCGATCCGAACTTCTCGCCCAGATACCCGGTTTGCGCCGCTATGCGCGCGCGCTCACCGGCAACACCTGGGCGGCCGACGATCTTGTCCAGGACACGCTGGAGCGGGCCTGCTCGAAATGGCGGCTCTGGACGGCGGGCAGTGATCTGCGCGCCTGGCTGTTTACCGTGATGCACAACGTGTACGCCAGTGACATGCGCCGCGCCCTGAGACGCCAGCAGGCAGGAACCGCGGTCGACGTGGACACGCTGGCGAACGAGCTGGCCGCACCGGACACCGCGACGGCGCTGGAAATCGACCTGCAGCGTTGCCTGTTGCAATTGCCCGAGGAACAACGGACGGTGTTGCTGCTGGTCAGCATGGAGGACATGAGTTATGAACAAGTTGCACGGGTCACCGGCAGCCCCCTGGGCACGGTGATGTCACGCCTGTCACGCGCCCGGTCCCGGCTGCAACAACTGCTGGATGCGCCTGCCATCGCCCCGGCAACTTCCGTCGCACCGACTGAAGCCGCGCCGGTGTTGCGGCGCCTGAAATGACCCCCAGGATGGATGCCATGGATTCACAATCACCCCGCCCTTTGAGCGACGACGAACTGCATGCGCTCGTCGATGGCCAGGTAGCGGCCGCCGATCGCAGCGCGCTGGAAGCCCGCCTGGCGCTGGACCCAAATGCCCAGGAGCGGGTGGCGCAATGGCAGCGGCAAAACCTGGCGTTACGTGGTCTGCATCGGTCGGTGCTCAATGAAGCCGTTCCCTCACCCCTGCTGGAGGCCGCACGGCAAACCGCCGCGGCACGCCAGTCCGCAAAGCGTTGGGGGCGCCTGGGCGGGATAGCCGCTGGTGTCGTGATGTCGTTTGGCATGGGCTGGTTGGCCAACACCACGTGGCGGGCCCAGTACCCGGGATCCATGAGCGCCCATATACCTGCCTCCAGCGAGTTTGTGCGACAAGCCCGATACGCCCATGCGGTGTACGCACCCGAAGTGCGCCACCCAGTGGAAGTGACAGCCGCCGAACAGGCACATCTGGTGCAATGGCTGTCCAAACGCTTGGGTCGGACGCTCAAAGTGCCCAACCTGTCAGCACAGGGTTTTGAGCTGGTGGGTGGGCGCCTGTTGCCAGGCGATACGGGGGCGAGGGCCCAGTTCATGTTCCAGAACGGAACCGGTACGCGCCTGACCCTCTATCTGGGAGCCATGCAGGCGCCAGCCCAGAGCGACGTGGCGCAGGAGACGGTCTTCCGGTTTACGACCGACGGTGCCGTGCCCAGTTTCTACTGGGTGGAGCAGGGTTTTGGCTACGCCCTGTCAGCTCCGCTGCAGCGCGACGCCCTGATGCAACTGGCCCAGGCGGTTTACCAGCAGTTGTAGATTGCCCCCTCGATCAGACCAGATCGCGCAGCGGATGCGTCGCTGCGCTCCAGGGGCTGACAAAGAACGGCTCCACCATGGCCGCTGTCACATGGTCAAGACGCGCCGGATTCCATACCGGCTTGTAGTCTTTGTCGATGGCCAGGGCACGAATGCCCTCGACCGTTTCACTGGCATGCCCACTGCGCTCCAGGTGGGCTGTGTAGAAGCAGTGCTGCACCAGATCACGCTCCATGCGCAGGTCATCGGCCAGCGTCATGTTGCGGGCACGGCGTACCTGCTCAAGCACCACGTGCAGCATCAGCGGGCTGCGGTGGCGCAAAGTCGCGGCCATGGCACGTGCGGGTTTGGTGCCCGACGCTTCCAGGGCGGCAACGATGGATGACACGCTCCCAAGGCCGAACGCGGCATAATCGTTTACATAAAAATCGGCTGTAGCCATCGTGGAATCTGCATATCTAGCTATAACATTGGTAGCAATCCACTGTTGCAGACTTTCGAGAGAACCCTGCGTCTGTAGGTCCGCCCACAGTGCGGGCAAGGCCTCAGAAGGCACGCACGCATCAGCCAGACCCCATGCCACGGCTTGGTCCCCGCCAATGGTGTCTCCGGTTAGTGCCAGGTATTCACCCACGTGGCCGGGACAGCGGCTCAGAAAATAGCCTCCACCGACGTCGGGAAACAGCCCAATACCGGTCTCCGGCATGGCCATCTTGGTGCGTTCGGTGACGATGCGCAGGCTCGCACCCTGGCTGATTCCCATGCCACCGCCCATCACGATACCGTCCATGAAGGCGATGTAGGGCTTCGGGTAGTTGTGGATCAGGTGGTTGAGGGTGTATTCCTCGGTAAAAAAATCATCCAGCGCCGGATCACCCGCCAGCGCAGCCTGGTGGAAGAAGCGGATGTCCCCACCCGCGCAGAAACCGCCAAACAAGGCCTCGGGGCTGCCCGGTCGGCCGATCTTGTTGCTGCCGCGGATCGCGACAGCCAGCACCGTTGGATCATCGCGCCAGGCCCGCAGCGTGGCCAGCAGCGCCTGCACCATGGGCAGGGACAAGGCATTGAGTGCCTTGGGGCGGTTGAGCGTGATCAGGCCCATACCACCGGCAATGGTGGTGTGTACTTCTGCGATGTCGTGATTCATGATGTTCCATTCCTTTGTTTCCAGCCCAGCAGCTCGTTGGCCACCAGCGCGCCCATTACCAATGCGCCACCCACCAATACCGTCGCACCCGGTGCTTCACCGGCGCCCAGCCAGACCAGCAGAATGCCAAATAGCACTTCCAGCAAAGCCAGCAGCGACAATTCTGGCGCCTTCAGCACGCGCGCGCACAGCACCGACAGCACACAGGGAATGGCGAGCTGGAAGGCGCCCAGGTAGGCCAACAGACCCAGATCATGCGCGGTAGCCTGAAACGGATAGGCCAGCGGTAGCGTGACCAGCGCACTGACCACGGCGCCGACAAAAACAGCGGGCACCAGATCGACATCGTGCCCTTGCGCATGGGCATTTTGGGTAACGGTCCAGTTGGTGGCGCCAGCAATCGGCACGCACAGCGCCACCAGGGTACCCAAAAGCTGGCCAGTCGCGATTTGTGGGGCATACATGTAGGCAATACCGAAGCCGGCCACGACGATGGCAACCCAGGTGCGCATGGCAATGCGGTGACCGATGAAGATGCGGGCAATCAGGGCCGTCATCAACGGCCCCAGTGACATGGTGATCAGCACATTGGCCACGCTGGTCAACGTGAGTGCCACCATGTAGGCGGTGAACATCACGCTCCAGCAAACGCCCGAGACCCAGAAGGCCCGTCCAGCGTGGCGGATGTTCGCAAAGACACCGCGTCCCCGCATCAGCGGCAGGATGAGCAGCAGAGATACAGCCGTAAACAGCGCCCGCCAGAAGGTGACTTCAAAGCTGCGGGCCCCGTCCAGATGGCGCGTGACCACGCCCGCGGTGGACCACATGAAGGCCACGGCCACCATTAAGAAGACCGCGCGGTTGTGTGTGAGTTTCATTGTTAAAACAGCGATTTCACCGGAGCGCGTGTACCTATTCAGGGCTATCGCGGAACCGGCTTAGCCGGGCCGCTGGTAGCGCCCCCTGCAAGGGGGAAGGCGGCAGAGCCGCCACGGGGGTGAGCCGATTTACGAGCGCCCAGCGCGCTTGCGCTCGCTCTCGGTCAGATGGCGCTTGCGCAAGCGTACCGACTTGGGCGTGATTTCGACCAGCTCGTCGTCCTCGATGAACTCGACGCCGTATTCCAGCGTCAGCTCAATCGGTGGCGTGATCTTGATCGTGTCTTCCTTGCCAGAAACGCGGAAGTTGGTCAGCTGCTTGGTACGCGTGGCGTTGACCACCAGGTCGTTGTCGCGGCTGTGGATGCCCACAATCATGCCCTCGTACACGGGGTCGTTGGCGCGCACGAACATGCGGCCACGGTCGTCCAGCTTGCCCAGGGCGTAGGTGAATATTTCACCAGCGTCCATGGAGATCAGCACGCCATTCTTGCGGCCGCCGATGTCGCCCTTGTGCGGCTCGTAGCTGTCGAAAATATTCGAGATCAGTCCGGAGCCACGCGTCAGATTCAAGAATTCGTTGGTGAAACCAATCAAACCCCGAGCCGGAATGCGGTATTCCAGGCGCACGCGGCCACGGCCGTCCGGCTCCATATTCACCAGATCGCCCTTGCGCTCGCCCAAAGCCTGCATCACGCCGCCCTGGTGCTGCTCTTCGATATCGGCGGTCACCAATTCGATGGGTTCGTACTTTTCGCCGTTGACTTCCTTCATCACCACGCGTGGCTTGCTGACAGCCATCTCGAAGCCTTCGCGGCGCATGTTTTCCAGCAAAATGGTCAGGTGCAACTCGCCGCGGCCCATGACTTCGAAGATACCTTCTTCGTCGGTTTCCTTGACGCGCAAGGCAACGTTGTGTTGCAGTTCCTTTTGCAGGCGGTCCCAGATCTGGCGGCTGGTCACGTACTTGCCTTCGCGGCCGGCCAGCGGGCTGGTGTTGACGCAGAAGTTCATGGTCAGGGTTGGCTCATCAACCTTGAGCATCGGCAGCGGCATCGGATTGGCCGGATCGGTGATCGTGACACCAATGCCGATATCGGGAATGCCGTTGATCAGCACGATCTCGCCGGGGCCAGCTTCCGTGGCCTGCACGCGCTCCAGACCCTGGAAAGTCAAAACCTGGTTGACACGGCCCTTGACGGGCTTGCCGTCCGGACCTTCCATGACGACCACGTCCATCATGGGCTTGATCGTGCCCTGGCTGATACGGCCCACGCCGATACGGCCGACAAAGGTCGAGAAGTCGAGTGCGGAAATTTGGAGTTGCAGCGGTGCGGCAGGGTCACCCTGTTGGTGCGGCACGTGCTTCAGAATGGTATTGAACAGGGCCGACATGTCGGGACCCCACTGCTCATTGGGCTCGCCCTCTTCCAGCGACGACCAGCCGTTGATACCCGAGGCATACACCACGGGGAAATCGAGCTGTTCGTCGGTGGCACCCAGCTTGTCGAACAAGTCAAAGGCAGCGTTGACCACGTAGTCGGGACGCGCACCGGGCTTGTCCACCTTGTTCACCACCAGAATGGGCTTCAGACCCAGGGCCAGGGCCTTCTTGGTCACAAAGCGGGTCTGGGGCATGGGGCCTTCTTGCGCGTCGATCAGCAGCACCACGCCGTCCACCATGGACAGGGCACGTTCCACTTCGCCACCAAAGTCCGCGTGTCCGGGGGTGTCGACGATGTTGATGTGCGTGCCTTCCCAGGTCACGGCGCAGTTCTTGGCCAGAATCGTGATGCCACGCTCTTTTTCAATCGCATTGTTGTCCATCACGGTGTCGACGATTTTCTCGTGCTGGGCAAAGGTGCCGGACTGGCGCAACAATTGGTCGACCATGGTGGTCTTGCCATGGTCGACGTGGGCGATGATCGCGATATTGCGAATTTGGTTATTGCTCATGGTTCACTTTCTCTCTTGAATCTGTTGTGCCAGACGCCTGGGGCGCGCCAGCGGGTTCCTGGTTTCCTGCTTGCTGGGTTTGAGACTGTGCAATCTCAAGCGGGCTCAGCAAGCGCCCCGGTATCAACTCTCCGGCCGTGGTATGGGCCGTGCCCAGCAAAGCATGGGGTTGTGTTCCATACACCGCCACCATGCCCTGATCAGGCCAACTTCCTCTACGCCGCACGCCGCTTAAAAAGCGCCCTGCATTCTCGCTGTCCAGCGTGACAGTTGTGTGGTTGGGCAACAATGCCTCCACTGGCAACAGGCACGCCAGCCTTTGTTCTTCTGACATCGCCTCCAGCGCCTCCAGCGTCACGCACTGCGCCACCGTGAAGTCGCCGGTGGCCGTGCGCCGCAGCCGGGTGAGGTGGGCACCGCATCCCAGTGCCTCGCCAATATCCTCGCCCAGCGTCCGGATATAGGTTCCCTTGCTGCATTTTACTATCATATTGATAGCTGTCTGACCAGCATCGACGAGGGCTAGCGCCACATCTAGCTTATGAATTGTCACGCTGCGGGCCTCCCGCTCCACCTCGATGCCGGCCCGCGCATACTCATACAAAGCCTTGCCGTCCTTCTTCAACGCACTGTGCATTGGCGGTGTCTGCCGAATCGCCCCGGTAAACCCCGGAACCACACGCTCAATATCAGCGACCGTCACCGCAACCGGTCGCACCGCGATTACATCGCCTTCTGCGTCGCCCGTGCTGGTCTTGGTTCCCAGCAGCGCCGTCGCAGCATATTCCTTGTCGGCATCAAGCTGCAACTGGCTGAACTTGGTGGCAGCACCAAAGCACAACGGCAGCACGCCCGTGGCCAGCGGATCCAGCGTGCCGGTGTGGCCCGCCTTCTCTGCCCGCAACAACCACTTCACCTTTTGCAGGGCGTCATTGCTGGACCAGCCCAATGGCTTGTCAAGCAACAGCACCCCATGCACGGGGCGCCTGGCAACCCGTATGCGCTGACCCCCACGCTCCTTCACTGCGTGCAAATCGCTGCCCCCCAAGGGGGCCTTCGCTCCTTGGGGCGGCCCGGCGGTACTCATGGCTATTCGGTAGGCTCGTTTTTGGAACGCGAGGCCACGGCCTGCGCGATCAGAGCATTCATGTCTGCCGCACGCTCCGTGGTACGGTCAAAGTGGAAGTGCAACGTGGGTACGGTGTGGATGTGCAGGCGTTTAAACAAGCCGGCGCGCAAAAAACCTGCCGCCTGGTTCAATCCTTCTGCACACGCCACCGGGTCCCCGGCCAACAAACTGAAAAACACCTTGGCGTGCGCGTAGTCCGGTGTCACTTCCACCGCCTGGATCGTCACCATGCCGACACGCGGGTCTTTCAACTCGCGCGCGATCAACTCGGTCAGATCCCGCTGGATCTGATCGGCCACGCGGAAACCGCGGTGGGGTGTGGAAGACTTCTTGCGCGCCATCGGGGTCTATGGTTTACAGCGTACGGGCGATTTCGCGGATTTCATAGAACTCCAGCGCGTCACCTTCCTGGATGTCGTTGTAGTTCTTGATGGTCAAGCCGCACTCGAAGTTCTCCTTGACTTCCTTGGCATCGTCCTTGAAACGCTTGAGCGAATCCAGCTCGCCGGAGTAGATGACCATGTTGTTGCGCAGCAAGCGCAACTTGGCGGTGCGGCGCACCACACCCGAGGTAACCATACAGCCCGCAATCGAGCCAATCTTGCTGACCTTGAGCACCTGGCGAATCTCGGCGGTGCCGATGACTTCTTCCTTCTTGTCCGGTGTCAGCATGCCCGACATGGCCAGCTTGAGGTCGTCCACGGCGTCGTAAATGATGTCGTAGTAGCGGATATCCACACCGTTGTTCTCGGCCAGCTTGCGCGCACCGGCGTCGGCCCGGGTGTTGAACCCGATGATGACGGCCTTGGCGGCAATCGCCAGGTTGACATCGGACTCGCTGATGGCGCCCACCGCGGTGTACACCATCTGCACCTTGACTTCGTCGGTAGACAGCTTGAGCAGGGACTGAGCCAAAGCTTCCTGTGAACCTTGCACGTCGGCCTTGACGATGATGGGAACCATCTTGACTTCGCCAGCGGTGATATCCGTGAACATGTTTTCCAGCTTGGCGGCTTGTTGCTTGGCCAGCTTGGTGTTGCGGAACTTGCCGGCGCGGTAGGTGGCGATTTCACGGGCCCGGCGCTCATCGGCCAGGATCATGAATTCGTCGCCGGCCTGCGGCACTTCGGTCAAACCCTGGATCTCGACGGGAATCGACGGACCAGCAGTCTTGATCGTCTTGCCGTTTTCGTCCAGCATGGCGCGCACGCGGCCATAGGTCTGGCCAGCCAGCACCACATCTCCGGTCTTCAGCGTGCCGGATTGCACCAGAATCGTGGCAACGGGTCCGCGGCCTTTGTCCAGGCGGGCTTCAATCACCAGGCCCTTGGCCATGGCATCGACCGGTGCCTTCAGCTCCAGCACTTCGGCCTGCAACAGCACTTGCTCCAGCAGTTCGTCGATGCCTTGACCGGTCTTGGCCGACACGGGCACAAACGGTGAGCTGCCACCAAATTCTTCTGGGATCACCTCTTCCACCACCAGCTCGTTCTTCACGCGCTCGGGGTTGGCATCGGGCTTGTCGATCTTGTTGATCGCCACGACGATGGGAACACCCGCCGCCTTGGCGTGCTTGATGGCTTCCTTGGTTTGCGGCATCACGCCGTCGTCAGCCGCTACCACCAGAATCACGATGTCGGTGGCGTTGGCGCCACGGGCACGCATGGCCGAGAAGGCCTCGTGACCCGGAGTGTCCAGGAAAGAGATCACGCCGCGCGGAGTTTCCACATGGTAGGCACCGATGTGCTGGGTAATGCCGCCAGCTTCGCCCGACGCGACTTTGGCGCGGCGAATGTAGTCCAGCAAGGACGTCTTTCCGTGGTCAACGTGGCCCATGACGGTAACCACAGGTGCGCGCGGCAGTGCTTCGGCGTGCTGTTGTTGCACTTCGTCATCGGTGAAGGCTTCGGCGTCGTCCAGCGCGGCCACAACGGCCTTGTGCCCCATTTCTTCCACCACGATCATGGCGGTGTCCTGATCCAGGGGCTGGTTGATGGTGACCATCTGGCCCAGCTTCATCAAATGCTTGATGACCTCGGAGGCCTTGACCGCCATCTTGTGCGCCAGTTCGGCCACGGTGATGGTTTCGGGCACATGCACCTCCATCACACGCGCCTCTACGGGTGCTGCAGCGGTCTGGTGGTGGTCGCGATCACGGTCATTGCTGCCACGGCGGCCCCGTGGGCCCGCACGCCAATTGGTGGCACGACCCGCACCCGCACCGGTATCGCCGCGCGTGGGGATGGCTTTCTTCTTGGCAGGATCACCTGCCCAGCTGCTGGAGAGCTTGGCGGACTTGACTTCTTTGCCCGAACCCGGTGCGGCATTGACAGCACCGCCTGGCGTGGCCGGCTTGGCAGGCTTGGCCACAACGCTTCCCGCTGCAGGCTTGTGCAACGTGCCCTTCATGCCAGCTTTGGCGTCAGCCGCTGCTGGTGCCTTGGGGGCCTCGGGTTTGTGTGCCACCAGAACACGCTTTGGGGCGGACATCATGGAACGAATAGCTGCGGCCTCGGCTTCCGCCTTACGACGGCGATCCCCCAAATCAACGGCTTTCGCGACTTCTTCGTCGGCCAGGGCCTTGGACGCGGCAGCGGCCGCCACGGACTTTTCGCGCGCCAAGGTAGCCGACCTGGCTGCGTCGGCGACGTCAGCCTGTGCCTGGGCGGCTGCTACTTCGGCAGCGACCTCGCCGCTGGCCTTCTTGGACGATTCAGATTCCTTGCGGGCCACCGCTTCGGCAGCCAGCTTCTCCGCAGCTTCACGGGCGCGTGTTTCCTGCTCTTCGCGGTCCCGGCGACGCTGCGCCAGCTCTTCTTCCTGTCGACGAATCAATTCGGCCTGGCGCCGGGCTTCCTCTTCGCGGCGGGCCAGCTCGGCATTGTCAATCAGAGGAACTGCCGGCGCGGGAGCCTCAGCCTCGTGCTCAACAGCTTCTGGAACGCCCACAACATCGTCATCGCGCCGAACAAAAGTCCGCTTCTTGCGAACTTCCACCTGAATCGTGCGCGCCTTGCCCGTCGCATCAGCCTGTTTGATCTCGGTGGTCTGCTTCTTGACCAGCGTAATCTTCTTGCGATCAGGGCTGGCGGTGCCATGCGCAGTCTGCAGAAAGTTCAACAAGCTGTGCTTGTCGGAGTCCGTCAGGACATCGGAGGCTGCCGTTTTGGCGACCCCGGCCGACTTCAGCTGTTCAAGCAGCGTGTCAGTGGATTTTTTGAGTTCATTTGCAAACTCGGCGACGGTCGTACTGGACATTTGTGGTGAAACCTTTGGCGTCGGCCCAACCACCACAAGGGTAGTTGTTGGCCTTTACTGAAATTCTATTTACATAACCATTACTCTTGAGAAGCGGCTTCATCGGTAAACCAATGTTCGCGCGCTTTCATGATCAGGGTCTTGGCTTCGTCTTCGGACTGGCCAGTAATATCGGTGAGCTCATCGACTGCCAGATCGGCCAGGTCGTCGAGCGTGTGCACGCCACCGTCGGCCAGCTTGCCAATCAGTTCTGGCGTCAGGCCTTCAAGGTCACGCAAATCCTGTGAGACTTCTTCCACGCTCTCTTCGTGCGCGATTTCCATCGTCAGCAAGGCGTTCTTGGCACGGGTGCGCAGCTCGGTAACTGTCTCCTCGTCAAAGGCCTCGATCTCCAGCATTTCCTGCAACGGCACATAGGCCACTTCTTCCAGGCTGGTGAAGCCCTCGGAAATCAGGATGTCGGCGATTTCTTCGTCCACATCGAGCTTTTCCATGAATAGCTTGCGGCCCTGGTCGGTTTCGCTGGCCTGCTTCTGGGCAGACTCCGCAGCATCCAGAATGTTAATGCGCCAGCCGGTCAGCTCGGACGCCAGACGCACGTTCTGGCCGCCACGGCCAATCGCGATAGCCAGGTTTTCTTCGTCAACCACCACATCCATCGCATGGCGCTCTTCGTCGACCACGATGCTGGACACATTGGCCGGGGCCAAAGCGCCAATCACAAACTGGGCAGGGTCTTCGCTCCACAGAACGATGTCGACACGTTCGCCGGCCAGCTCATTGGTCACACCATTGACTCGAGTACCACGCACGCCGACGCAGGTGCCAATGGGGTCGACGCGCTTGTCGTGCGACAGCACGGCGATCTTGGCGCGCGAACCGGGATCACGGGCGCAGGACTTGATCTCCAGCAGGCCTTGTTCGATTTCGGGCACTTCCTGGCGGAACAACTCGATCATGAACTCGGGCGCCGAGCGCGACAAGACGATGGGTGCGCCACGCAGCGTCAGGTCCACTTCCATGATCATGGCGCGGACACGGTCACCAGTGCGCAAGTTTTCCTTGGGGATCATCTCGCTGCGGCGCAGTCGGCCTTCCACGCGACCGCTCTCCACAATCAGATCACCCTTGTCCATGCGCTTGACGGTACCGACAAAGATCTTCTCGCCGCGCGACATGAAGTCGTTGAGCAGCATTTCACGCTCGGCGTCACGGATCTTTTGCAGAATGACCTGCTTGGCCGCCATGGCGCCAATACGGCCAATCGGCACGGAGGGCACGGACTCTTCGATGTGCTCATCAACCTCGATGTCGGGAATCTGCTCTTTGGCTTCAAACAGCAGGATTTCCTGATCCGGCAATTGCAGGCCCGCCTCATCGGGGACCACATGCCAGCGGCGGAAGGTTTCGTAGTTGCCACTATCACGGTCCAGGGCGACGCGAATATCCACGTCGCCGGGATACAGCTTCTTGGTCGCTTGGGCCAGGGCTGCCTCTACAGCCCCCAACACCACATCACGCTCCACGTTCTTCTCACGTGAGATTGCCTCTACCAGCATCAACAGTTCGCGATTCATGCCATGACTCTCCTGAACACTCGATTTAACCAATACAAAACTTGAAACCCACAGATGCAGACCCTTGAAGATCTGCCACTTCTCTCTTATTCCGTGTCACCGCCCACGTCGCCAGCCACCCCGCGGCCCTTGAAGCTCACAATCGGTGCCAGCCGCGATTCGCGCAGCTCATCCAACGTAAAACCCAAGGCCTGCAGCGGCGGCGGAACACGTTTCTTGCTAACTTTTTGGCCCGGCTTGACCGGTGGCGCATCGCTCCACACAATTTGCCAACCCATCGCCCCGTCGGCAGCCAAGACCTTTTCCAGCGTGCCCCTGAATTTCTTGCGACTGGCATGCACTTGCCCACCCGCCGCAGCCCCCATCGGGGCTTTGAGCGTGATGTCGATTACGCGACCGACAAAACGCTCGAAATCTTTCGCGTGCCGCAAGGGACGGTCAATGCCAGGCGAGGAAATCTCCAGTCGCTTGTACTCAATACCATCCACTTCCAGCGCAAACTGCAACTGGCGATTGACCTTTTCGCAATCTTCAACATTGATGAACTGCTCAGCCGCCACCGCCCCCTCTGCTGGCTGCACCCACGGCAGATCAATCGTGATGCGCAACAGGCCACCGGCGGAGCGCTCAATCTCCACCAGGTCATATCCCAGACCGCTCACGGTTTGTTCAACAATGTCCTGCAATGCCACGTCTCATTTGCCCGTTCAAAAACAATCGCCCAAAAAAAACGGGCGGTAATTACCCGCCCGTTTGGTCGTGAGCCCAAATTATACCTCAAAAACGCGCTAAGTGCCTTGATTCGTAAGGAGTTATTGACCAAATGTCAACAAATGACCCTGCGTTGGGGCTTTCTTTGAGCACCGCTTCGTCTGTCGATGTCCGCCACAGCGACTTTCGCATGCGACAATTCTGCCCAAAGCAAGGGCTATTTATACACAAACGCTATGGGCTTTTTAGCAGGCAAAAGATTATTGATAACTGGCGTTTTGTCGAATCGTTCCATCGCTTATGGCATTGCCAAAGCTTGCCACACACAAGGGGCCGAACTGGCATTTAGCTATGTCGGGGAGCGCTTCAAGGAGCGAATCACGGAATTTGCTGCCGACTTCAACTCCGACTTGATTTTTGACTGCGACGTCGGCTGCGACGAACAGATCATCAAGCTTTTTACCGATCTTGCCACCCACTGGCCCCAATTTGACGGCTTTGTACACAGCATCGGTTTCGCACCCCGAGAGGCAATTGCGGGAAATTTCATGGATGGTTTGAGCCGCGAGAATTACCGCATTGCGCACGACATCAGCGCCTACAGCTTTCCCGCAATGGCCAAGGCCGCCCTTCCCTACTTGAACGACAAGTCGGCGCTTCTGACACTGACGTATCTTGGTGCAGAACGCATTATTCCCAACTACAACACCATGGGTCTGGCCAAAGCCTCACTGGAAGCTTCTGTGCGCTATCTTGCTGAAGCTGTCGGTCATATGCCGGATGGCCGCAGCATCCGCGTCAACGGCATTAGCGCCGGCCCCATCAAGACGGTCGCAGCCAGCGGAATCAAGGACTTTGGCAAACTTCTGAACTATGTCGCAGCGGCAGCCCCAACCCGGCGCAACGTGACCATTGATGAGGTTGGCAATGTTGCTGCATTCATGCTGAGTGAACTGGCAAGCGGCATTACAGCCGAAATCACCTATGTTGATGGCGGACACAGCAAGACCATGGGAGCAGTACCATCGGACTAATCTAGCCTGACGTTTTCGTGCTCCAGAAGTGCGCCCTGAGGGGCGTTTTTCTTGCTCCTAGCTTAGGCGACGAGCTTAAGTGATTTTGCGTTCCCCGAAAAGTAATAATATGAATATGAAAACACCAATCCCTTTGCATCTACTTCCCCAGAAAACCATTTTTCGCGCAGGCGATGTGTTCGTATTGTTCGGCGAACTCTTCGGACGGGGCTATGCCAATGGCCTGGTCAATGAAGCACGCCACGCAGGAATGCAGATCATCGGAATCACTGTGGGTCGCCGTGACGCCAACAACGCTCTCCGCCCTTTGAACGACGAGGAACTGGCGGCCGCAGAACAGAACCTTGGCGGCAAAATCATCAATATTCCGCTCATGGCGGGTTTTGACATGGACTCGCCTGCGGGTGAGCCTACTCCCACCGACTTGCTCTCCA
>Ga0208398_100492_pt1 | contig 25487 bp, 22 predicted proteins | sample LakWasMe79_HOW10_2_FD_183905 | JGI IMG/M metagenome (GOLD analysis project Ga0208398, IMG submission 183905) | Freshwater sediment methanotrophic microbial communities from Lake Washington under simulated oxygen tension - Sediment Metagenome... | ecosystem: Environmental > Aquatic > Freshwater >...
GGCGAATGGGTCAAGGACCTGCGCGCCAAGGCCTTCGTCGAAGTGCGCGAGTGGCTGGACTGATGGCCCAGCACATTGCGCGCAAGCGCTTCGGTCAGCACTTTCTGACCGACCGGGTCATCATCGAAGCCATCGTCGACGCCATCGCTCCGCAGCCCGGCGAGGCCATGGTGGAGATCGGCCCCGGCCTGGGTGCGATGACCTTGCCGCTGCTGGCACGCCTCAAGCCGCTCACCGTGATCGAGCTGGACCGCGACCTGGCGGCCCGCCTGCGCCAGCGCGACGGGCTGGTGGTGGTGGAGTCCGACGTGCTGAAGGTCGACTTCGCCGCCCTGGCCGCAGAGCGCGGTCAGAAGCTGCGGGTGGTGGGCAATCTGCCCTACAACATCTCCACGCCCATCCTGTTTCATCTGCTGGACTTTGTGGACCAGGTGCAGGACCAGCATTTCATGCTGCAAAAGGAAGTGGTCGATCGCATGGCCGCCGCGCCCGGCTGCAAGGACTACGGGCGCCTGTCGGTGATGCTGCAATGGCGCTACCAGATCGAGTCCATCCTGGACGTGCCGCCCGAGTCCTTCGACCCGCCGCCGCGCGTGGATTCGGCGATCGTGCGCATGATTCCCTATGCCGAGCCGGTGCAACTGGATCGCAAGCTGTTCGGCGAGATGGTGGCGGCGGCGTTCTCGCAGCGCCGCAAGCTGCTGCGCCACAGCCTGGGCGTGTGGCTGGCGCAGCGTGGCTTCACGGGCCACTTCGACCTGCAGCGCCGCGCGGAGGAGGTGCCAGTGCACGAGTTTGTCGCGTTGGCGCAGGCGCTCTGAGCAAAACAAAAGGGGCCCATGGGCCCCTTTTTCCTTGCGCTGAAACCGAGTTCAGGCAGCGCTGAGCCACATCGCCGTGTCGAAGGCGCTGCTCATCATCGGCATATTCATGCCGAAGTTTGGATTGGCGTTCGGCTTGTTGCTGCTGCTCTTGGCTGCAGGCTTCACAGTAACGCTCGGGGCCACCTCAGTAGCCCGCTCCCATGACCCGTTTTCTTGGGAGCGGGCTACTGAAAAGAATAGAAGCACCGGAACTGGACCTTGCGATCGGCCCAGTAATCGGCCGCGTCTCGGAACACATCGAGCAACTGCTCGCGCGCCTCGCGGTCGAACTTGATGCTGTCGGGGATCTGCTCCAGCACCACCACAAAGCCGGGTTGCGCGCCCGACTTGTGCACGAGGTCGGTCATGCAGTCGTACAGCGCGTCCAGGTTCTTGCCGAAATGGGCGGGAAACAGGAAGGCCTGGGCAATCCCTTCGAGCACGTCCTGCTTCGACTCGGCGTCGGTCAGGTTGGCATACAGGAAATGCTGGCCCGCATCCTGTGCGGCTTGCATCAAGTCCTCTACGCGATAGGCCCTTATGGCCTGCACGATATTGGGACGGACGGTCTGCAAAAGCATGGTCGCGATCCTCCTATATAGTCACAGAACTTTGTGGCCGCCGATCACGGCGCGATCTTCTTGAAGCTCGCGTAATGGTCGTCGGTGTAATAGCAAACCTCAGGCTTCGTGGGTGGCGTGCCACCACACACCAGACGCCGCGCGCCCCGGTTCCGGGCGCCTGGCGTTCTGACGGTATATTCGTGGTAGTAGCCCCTCGTCCGTGGCGGCAGTCTGCGTTCGCGATTGCCAAACACGACGCCATCCTTGGTGTGCGGGAACGGTCCCCCGGCGAGTACCAGACGATGCGTGGTTTGGGCTTCGGGCGGCAAGGCCGTCAAAGCGACCGTGTCTTGCGCTGCGGTGGAATCCTTGAACGATTCCCTGGTATTGGCTGGGCCTGCCAGCCCCAGCATCGCCACCAGAGCGACTGCTGAGCCTAGCTTGTGCCACAGTGGCCACGCCGGTGACCGGGAGAGCAACAACACGGGTTTACCCTGAATCCTGAAGGCAACATGGTACAGAATGAGGCCCGAAAGCTCAAGACCGGGGCTTTGCCCAGCCTTCAGGAATTGGCTAAGTTAGTGTGCGCACGCACCTTTGAATGATCAAGATTGGCGCCGAATTAATGGCGCCGTCACGCCCTTGTGAGCCTTTACAAACTTTTGTTTCTCAGGGCTCATACGGACGTGATTTCGCCCGCTCGTGCGGCCATTCGGGCCGCCAAGTGGGCGAAATGGGGCGCTGAATTCAGCGTGCGGCGTTGGCGTCGGCGACCGTCAGCGCAGTCATGTTGACGATGCGGCGCACCGTCGCCGAGGGGGTCAGCACATGCACCGGCTTGGCCGCGCCCAGCAGCACCGGGCCGATCGCGATGCCGCCGCCGGCGGCGGTCTTGAGCAGGTTGTAGGAGATGTTGGCGGCGTCGATGTTCGGCAGCACCAGCAGATTGGCCTCGCCCGTCAAGGTGCTGCGTGGCATCAGCTGGCCGCGGTAGGAGGCGTCCAGCGCGGTATCGCCATGCATCTCGCCGTCCACCTCCAGCCAGGGCGCCGACTGCTGGATCAGGCCCAGGCATTCGCGCATCTTCAGCGCCGAGGGCTGGTTGCTGGAGCCGAAATTGGAATGCGAGAGCAGGGCGGCCTTGGGGCGGATGCCGAAGCGCATCAGCTCCTCGGCGGCCATGATGGTGATCTCGGCCAGCTGCTCGGCGCTGGGGTCGTAGTTCACATGGGTGTCGACCAGGAAGACCTGGCGGCCGGGCAGGATCAGCCCGTTCATGCAGGCATAGGTCTTCACGCCGGGGCGGCGGCCGATCACCTGGTCGATGTACTGCAGGTGCATCGCGGTATTGCTCCAGGTGCCGCACAGCATGCCGTCGACCTCGCCCTTGTGCAGCATCATGCAGCTGATCAGCGTGAGGCGGCGCCGCATCTCGATCTTGGCGAGTTGCTGGGTCACGCCCTTGCGTTCGGTCATCTGGTGATAGGTCTGCCAGTAGTCGCGGTAGCGATGGTCGTTCTCGACATTGACGATGTCGTAGTCGCGGCCCTCCTGCAGGCGCAGGCCGAAGCGTTCGCAGCGCTCGGCGATCACGCCGGGGCGGCCCACCAGGGTGGGGCGGGCCAGGCCCTCGTCCACCACCACCTGCACGGCGCGCAGGATGCGCTCTTCCTCGCCCTCGGCATAGGCCACGCGCTTGTTCAGCGCGCGCTTGGCGACGTTGAAGATCGGCTTCATGGTCGTGCCCGAGGCATAGACGAAGCTCTGCAGCTTCTCGCGGTAGGCGTCCATGTCCTTGACCGGGCGCGAGGCCACGCCCGAGTCCACCGCCGCCTGCGCCACCGCCGGCGCGATCTTCATCATCAGGCGCGGGTCAAAGGGCTTGGGGATCAGGTACTCGGGGCCGAAGCTCAGGTTGGCGCCGGCATAGGCCGCGGCCACCACCTCGCTCTGCTCGGCCTGGGCCAGCTCGGCAATCGCGCGCACCGCGGCGATTTCCATCTCATCGGTAATGGTGGTCGCGCCGCAGTCCAGCGCGCCGCGGAAGATATAGGGGAAGCACAGGACGTTGTTGACCTGGTTCGGGTAGTCGGTGCGGCCGGTGGCCATCACCGCATCGTCGCGCACCTGCTTCACTTCCTCGGGCAGGATCTCGGGCGTGGGGTTGGCCAGCGCGAAGATCAGCGGCCGCGCCGCCATCTTGGCCACCATCTCGGGCTTCAGCACGCCACCGGCCGAGAGGCCCAGGAACACGTCGGCACCGGCGATCGCCTCGCCCAGGCTGCGCTGCGAGGTGGGCTGCGCGAACACCGCCTTGTCGGGGTCCATCAGCTCGGTGCGGCCCTCGTAGACCAGGCCGGCCAGGTCCGTCACCCAGATGTTCTCGCGCGGCAGGCCCAGCTTCATCAAGAGGCCCAGGCAGGCCAGCGCCGCGGCGCCGGCGCCCGAGGTCACCAGCTTGACCTGCTTGATGTCCTTGCCCAGCACCTTGAGCCCGTTCAGAAAGGCCGCGCCCACCACGATGGCCGTGCCATGCTGGTCGTCGTGGAAGACCGGGATCTTCATGCGCTCGCGCAGTTTGCGCTCCACATAGAAGCAGTCCGGCGCCTTGATGTCCTCGAGATTGATGCCGCCGAAGGTGGGCTCCAGCGCCGCGATCACGTCCACCAGCTTGTCGAGGTCCATCTCCTGGATCTCCAGGTCGAACACATCGATGCCGGCGAACTTCTTGAACAGCACGCCCTTGCCTTCCATCACCGGCTTGGACGCCAGCGGGCCGATATTGCCCAGGCCCAGCACCGCCGTGCCGTTGGTGACCACCGCCACCAGATTGCCGCGCGAGGTGTAGCGGAAGGCATTCGCCGGATCGGCCACGATCTCTTCGCAGGCCGCCGCCACGCCGGGCGAGTAGGCCAGTGCCAGGTCGCGCTGGTTGACCAGCTGCTTGGTCGCCGCGATCGCGATCTTGCCCGGGGTCGGGAACTCGTGATATTCGAGTGCGGCTTGGCGCAGCTGGGCTGCTTTCTGTTCAGAGGTGGACATGGCGTGGTCTCGGTACTGGCCGGCGATTGTAGGAGTGCATCTTGGCGCGAAGCTTGCGCCCTCATGCCTATCGTGCATTGCAAGTGTCGGGCCAGGCGCGGGCTTCGGCATACGCGAAACTGCGCATCCCCGCGGCCAAGGCCGCTCGCATACTGTGCGGCAGCTCGCAGATCCCACGCATGACGCCTCACCCCGTGCCCGATGCGGCCACCTCCTCCAGCCCGGCGCTCAGGCGACGTTGGCGCCGTGCCCTGTTGTGGGGGGCGCTGGTGGGCCTGCTGCTGGTGGCGCAATCGCTGCTGGTGGCGCTGACCCTCAGCTACGAGGCGGCGCGCTCGCAGGAGCAGGTGGACCAGGTGGCGGCCGAGGTGGCGGCGCGCGCCAAGCAGCTGGTCGGGCGCGAGCTGCAGAGCCTGCAGGCCCTGCTGTGGGTCGAGGCCCGCGATGCGCGCTGGCTCGGCGAGGCCGCCGAGTTGCTGCGCTTCAACCGGCCGGTGCTGCGCATCGAATACCGCGATGCGCGCCGTCAGGTCCAGACCGCGGTCGAGTCGCCGTTTGCCACGCCGCTGTTTGCCCAGCTCTCGCGCGAGCAGATGCAGCTCGAGACCGAACTTGCCTGCGCGGCCGCGCTGCGCCAGGGCACGCCGCTGTTCTCGCGCTCCTACTTCGTGCCGCTGGCGGGCGGCGAGGGCCTGGAGGTGGTGGACCTGTGCCTGCCCCAGCTGCGCGCCGGCCAGACCCAGGCCTATGTCGTCGCCACCCTGGGGCTGCGCCAGCTGCTCGACGAGGCCACCAGCAGCGAACACGCGCGCCACCATGAGCTCAGCTTCGTGGAGGGCGATGGCACAAGGCTGGCGCGCGTCGGCCTGACGCGCGGCGCCGGCTACTACCTGGCCGAGCGCGTGGTCGATCTGCCCGGCCTGAGCCTGCAACTGCGCGTGGACAGTGCCGCCGGCCAGCCCAAGCTGATCCCCAATCTCGCCACCGCCCTCGTGCTGGGCCTCTCGCTGGCCCTGTTCGCCGTGGTGCTGCTGCTGGCGCGCGACGTGCGCCGGCGCGCCTTTGCCGAGCATGCGCTGGCCGAGTCGCTGGCGTTTCGCCAGGCGATGGAGAACTCGCTCATCACCGGCCTGCGCGCGCGCGACATGGCGGGCAACCTCACCTATGTGAACCCGGCCTTCTGCGCCATCGTCGGCTTCCCGGCCGAGGCGCTGCTGGGGCAGTCCATCCAGCCATACTGGCCGCCCGAGTTCGTCGAGGAATACCAGCGCCGCCACCGCGACCGCAGCGCCCGCATGGAGGCGGGCCTGGACCCGCGCCAGGGCTTCGAGACGGTGTTCATGCGCCGCAGCGGCGAGCGTTTTCCGGTGCTGATCTTCGAGGCCCCGCTGTTGAATGCCGAGGGCCAGCAGACCGGCTGGATGAGCGCGGTGCTGGACGTGAGCGCGCAGCGCCGCGTCGAGGAGCTGTCGCGCCAGCAGCAGGACCGCCTGCAGGCCACCGCCCGCCTGGCCACCGTGGGCGAGATGGCCTCGCTCTTGAGCCACGAGCTGAACCAGCCGCTCTCCGCCATCTCCAGCTATGCCACCGCCTCGCTGAATCTGCTGACGCATGAAGCCGCCGATCCGCAGACGCCCGACATGGTGCGCCAGGCCGTCACCCGCATCGCTGAGCAGGCGGCGCGCGCCGGTCGCGTCATCAAGAGCGTGCACGACTTCGTGCGGCGGCGCGAGCAGGCGCGCGAGCCGATCGCGGTGGACGAGCTGATCGATGCGGTGCTGCCGCTGGTGAGCCTGCAGGCGCGCAAGAGCGGTACCCGCATCGAGCTGGACCTGCCGCGTCCCGCGCCGCGCGTGCGCTGCGATCGCACCATGGTCGAGCAGGTGCTGCTCAACCTCACCCGCAACGGCATCCAGGCGATGGACGGCCCCACCCCGCCGGCCGAGCGCGTGCTGACCCTGCGCGTGCGCCAGCTGCAGCAGCAGCGCTGGGTCAGCATCGCCGTGAGCGACCGCGGGCCCGGCATCGCGCCCGCCATCGCCAAGCAGCTCTTCACGCCCTTCTTCACCACCCGCAGCGAGGGCATGGGGCTGGGGCTGAGCCTGTGCCGCACCGTGATCGAGCAGCATGGCGGCGCGATGGACTTCGAAACCCGCACCGAGGCCGCCGCCGGCCAGCCCACCGGCACCGAGTTCCGCTTCACCCTCCCAAGTGCGGAGCGCGGCGCGTTAGCATCGCCCACCGACGAAGGAGGGATTGCTGCATGAACCGAGTCGCCTTGCCCATGGTCTATCTGGTGGACGATGAGGAGGTGGTGCGCGATGGCCTGGCCTGGCTGCTGCGCTCGCGCCGCCTGCTCTCCGAAGGCTATGCCAGCGCCGAGGCCTTCGAGGCCATGCTGGATGCCCTGCCGCGCCGTGGCGAGGGCTGGCCCGACGCCCCCAGCTGCCTGCTGCTGGACGTGCGCATGCCGGGCATGAGCGGCATCGCCCTGTTCGAGCGCCTGATCGAGCGCGGCCTGGCGGCCTCGCTGCCGGTGATCTTCCTGACCGGCCATGGCGACGTGCCCACCGCGGTCGCTGCGGTGAAGCGCGGCGCCTTTGATTTCTTCGAGAAACCGTTCTCCGACAACGCCCTGGTCGACCGCGTCGAGCTGGCGCTGGCCGAGAGCGCCAAGGCGATCGCCGCGCGTTCGGCCCAGGGCGCGCTGGCGCATCGCATGGCCGAACTGACCGAGCGCGAGCGCGAAGTCATGCAGCTGGTGATCCGGGGTCTGCCCAACAAGCTGATCGCCGACCAGCTCAACATCAGCGTGCGCACGGTGGAGGTGCACCGGGCGCGCGTGTTCGAGAAGATGGACGTCAAGTCCGCGGTGGAACTCTCCAACATGCTGCGCGACGGCTGAGACGCTCAGCCGTACAGCGCTTGCGCGCAGGCCCGCACGCGCTGCGGCACGCTGCCGGCCAGGGCGATGGCCGGGCGCGGCCGGCTGGGCTGTTGCGGCTGCGGCAGCAGCTGCTCGAACACCGCCTGCACCTGTGCCGCCGTGACCGCCTGCAGCTGCGCCATCAGCTCGTGCGGCTCGCGCAGCCGGCCGAAGTGGAACAGCTCCTGTGCCGCCGCTTCCATGCGCCGCGCCGGCTGCTCCAGGGCGCGCAGGCCGCGCATCTGCAGCTGCTTGCGTGCGCGCGCCAGCGCCACCGCATCCAGCGGACCCTGGGCCTGGCGCTGCAGCAGCGCATGCACCGCCTGCAGGTATTCCTCGGCCTGGGCCGGCGCGGTGGCGCCCTCGATCAGGAACTGGCCGTAGAGCGGCAGGATGTCGGGCGAGCAGGCCACGTGGTAGGGCCTGTTAACACGACGCCAATGGGCCGCGTTGTCGGCCAGAAGGGCCGCAGGCAAGGCGCAAACCGGAGCCGGGTTGGTTACCCGGCGAGGATTTGCAACGCGGCCTGCGGCCTTTCTGGCCACAACCCTGCGGGAAGGCTCGCCTCAGCGGGCCACGCGTCGTTGCACCGCTGGCCCGCACGCGAGTGCGGGCGGCGCGCCACGCCTAGCTTGGCCCGCTGAGGCGAGCCTTCGCGACCCATTGGCGTCGTGTCAGCAGGCCCTAGGCCGCGGCGCTCGCGGATCTCGTCCAGCAGCGGCGAGCTCATGCCCTCGCCCAGCAGGGCGGCGGCCAGCACATGGGGCAGGTGGGCCGTGCTCTCGGCATCACCCAGACTCGGCGCCTCGAAACCCAGCAAGACCTGGCACTGGCCGCTGCCGGCCATGCTGCGGGTTTTCAGGCCGCCCTGCCAGCGCGGCGCGCTCAGGCCATTGGGCTGGCCCGTGGGCATGGCAGTAAAAGCCTGCTCCACCAGACGCGTGAAGGCCTCGGCATCCACCGGCCCGGCCGCCGCCACCACCACATTGCAGGCGGTGTACTGGGCCTGGGCATAGGCCAGCAAGTCCGCGCGGCGTAAACGCTGGATATTGGCGCGGGTGCCGATGATGGGCCGGCCCGCCGCATGGCCCGACCCATAGCAGGCGCGGTCCAGCAGCAGGAAGGCCACGCTGGCCGGGTCGTCCTCGAACTCGCTGAATTCCCGCAGGGCCTGTTAACACTACGCCAATGGGTCGCGAAGGCTCGCCTTGGTGGGCCAGGCTAGACGCGGCGCGCCGCCCGCACTCGCGTGCGGGCCAGCGTTGCAACGACGCGTGGCCCACCAAGGCGAGCCTTCCCGCAGGGTTGTGGCCATAAAGACCGCAGGCCGCGTTGCAAATCCTCGCCGGGTGTCCAACCCGGCTGCGGTTTGCGCCTTGCCTGCGGCCTTTCTGGCCGACAACGCGACCCATTGGCGTAGTGTTAACAGGCCCTAGATCACGCGCCGCTCGCGCTCCAGTTCCTCGGCGGGGAAGCTGCTGTTCAGCACGATATCGGCCAGCCACTCCACAAAGGCCGGCAGATCGCCCGGCAGGCCCTCGATATGAAAGGCGGTGTGGTCCTTGTCGGTGTGGGCATTGACCTCGGCGCCCAGCGCCTCGGCGTCGAGATTGATGCGCTGGCAGTCGCGGTTTCCCGTGCCCTTGAAGGCCATATGCTCCACCACATGGCTGATACCGTTCAGCCGCGCGCTCTCGTGCAGGCTGCCGGTGCGGATGAAGACGCTCAGACTCAGCGTCTCACGCCAGGGCATGGGGATGGTGACGGTGCGCAGGCCATTGGGCAGGGTCGCCAGGGTGGCGGGCGGGGCGGAGGCGGCGGGTGTATCCAAAACGTTCCAGTGGCGTGGTCGTGAACAGCGGGGAATAGGAGGAGGAAGGTGAGAGGTGCTGAGTGTCGCGCAAGCGCCGGGCGTGCCGCTCAGGAACGCGCTGGGCACTACCTCGGCTGCGTCGATGCCGAGATCACCGACGGCCTGCAGGCCGGCAATTTCGGTTTCTACTTTCTTTTCACTTCTTCAGTCGGTACTGAGGCCAGGGCTATGCCAGCGAGGCCGCCGCAGCCGCGGCGACGCAGCTAACGGCGCGAGGCGTGTGCCGGTTTTCTTGTCGTCACCGTGACCGTGGGCAACCAGGCCTCGGGGCGGCTACGGTCATTGACTGAGCCGAGCCGAGCCGAGCCGAGCCGAGTGCCAGCGCGACTCACGAATTGGGAGCCAAGTCTTGGACGCGCGCGGCGACAATGGTCACTATGAATCGCACCTCCGCTTTCGACTGGGATGACCTGCGTATTGCACTCGCCATCACGGAGAGCGGTACCTTATCCGGCGCGGCGGCCGCGCTGCATGTAAGCCATCCAACGCTGTCTCGCCGTCTGCAGCTGATGGAGCGGCGCCTCGGAACGCGATTGTTCGAGCGCACCCCGGGCGGCCTTCGGCCGACGGAGGCGGGAGAAGAGGTCAGGGTGCTGGCGCTGCACGTTCGAGATGAGATCGCCTGCCTGGAACGCCGCGTGTGTGGGCGCGACGATGGCCATGACGGGCCCGTGCGTGTCACTGCGCCTGATGCAGTCTCCGAGTACCTGCTGCCCGGCGTACTGGCCGCCGTGTGCAGAACGCACGCTGGATTGCAGCTCGAGCTTCACACATCCAACGATGTTGTTTCGCTGGCCCGGCGCGAGGCCGACATTGCGCTTCGCGTGACCCGGGCGCCGCAAGAGACCTTGCGCGGGCGCGAGGTCGGTAGCGTCGCGATGGCGGTCTATGCCTCGCGTCAGTTAACCGAGGCGAGAGGGGTGTCGGTGCCGCCCACCCGCCTGCCATGGGTTGGCTTCGATGCTGGTCTTGCCTGCAGTGCGCCCGGAAGCTGGCTGGCGCGCAATGTCGCTCCCGGTGAGGTGCGGTTTCGCGCGAACACCCTGCTCGGCGCTGCGCAGGCCGCACGCGCGGGGATTGGCTGCGCCGTCCTGCCCTGCTTCGTCGGCGGTTCGATTCCGGAGCTCGTCCGCCTCGGTCCGCCGCTGGACGAGCTGGCCCAGCCGCTGTGGCTGTTGATGCACGACGACGTCGCGCGCGTGCCGCGCATGCGGCGCGCGAGCGCGGCGCTGTCCGAGGAGATCGCGAGATCGTCTCGGCTGATGTCAGGCCTCGAATGAGGTCGTCTCGGCAGCAGCCGCGAGTCGAGCCATGTGGGAGCCACGCCCGGCCAGATAGCGCAGGAAGACCTGTCCGTAGTCGGGGACCACGGCTGTGCGCACGCTTGGCCTCACCGCCAGAATGAGACGATACGCGGCTGTTGCCGGAAGCCCTTGAAGGAGGCGGAAATCCGCCAATTGGTCGAAGGTTTCCAGCAGCCGGAAGATCGGCGCGAACGCGGCATCTACCAGGCCGAAGCGCTCGCCGCCGAAATACGGCCCCGCTCCGGAAAGCTGGCTCTCGAGCCGCGCGAAGCGTCCGGCAAGCTCCGCTCGTTTGCGTTCGAACGATGCCTCGTCCGGCGCCATGTAGAAGCCGAACACATCGCCGATAACGGTTGAGGCGAACTCGGCCCACGCGCGGTGGCGAGCGCGATCCAGAGCGTGAGCGGGCCACATGGGAGCCCGGTCGGCGGTTGCCTCTTCGATGTACTCGCAAATGACAGCGGTCTCGAACACGGCCGTGTCGCCCACGCGCAGCACCGGCACCTTGCCCAGCGGCGACAGTTGGACGAACCAGTCCGGCTTGTCTGCGAGGTCGATGTAGGTTCGCCTGGCTTCCAGACCCTTCTCGGCGAGCTGGATCGCCGCCCGCTGGGTGTAGGGGCAAAGGATGTTGCTGATGAGTTCAAAGTTGTGCATGTCATGCCTTCATGAAAGAGCGCACGACGTTACGCATCGACGGCATGCGGCGCCATCGAAAGCTTGTTCAGGCCGCTGTGCGGAAATTTACAGGCGCGGGCGTGTGTTCACCTGCGACGGCTGGACGAGGCGCCCTGCCTTGGCGCCGCTACATTGGCTTTCTACGGCAGAAGCGGTCGTACGTTCGAGCGACGCCGACCGTCTGTTCCCAGCCTCGACCTGCCCGTCAACCATGGCAGCGCAGCCGTTGATGGCCACGGAACAAGGCTACTTGCATGCAGCCCGAGATCGCCGCCCAACTGGCGGCCGCCATCGAAACGCCCCGGCTCCTGCTGGAGCCGCTGTGCGCGCCATGCCGATGCGTTCTTCCAGCCCCTGCAGGACGACGAGGCCTTGTACCGCTGGATCTCCATGGCCAAGCCGACCAGTCTGGACGCCTTGTGTGCGCATTGGCAGCGCATCGAGCACAGCCGCATGGATCCCGAAGCCCAGTTTGCATGGCCCATCTGGGCGGTGCGCCGCAAGTCCGATGGCCACTACCTCGGGCGCGTCGACGCCGAGATCACCGACGGCCTGGAGGCCAGCAATTTCGGTTTCTACTTCTTCAGCCGCTACTGGGGCCAGGGCTATGCCAGCGAAGCCGCCGCAGCCGCGACGACGCAGCTAACGGCGCGAGGCGTGCGCCGTTTTGTCGCCACCGTGACCGTGGGCAACCAGGCCTCGGGCCGGCTGCTGCAGAAAATTGGTTCTCAATTCACACGCATCCTGCCGGGCAACGATGTGATCAGGGGGGTGGTGATGGATGACGAGGAGTATGTGAGGGGGTGGGGGCGGGATAGGGCGGGGATGCAGCGGTTGCAGCCGATGGCCGCCGACTGGCGTACGCACGCTGTCTGGCGCAAATCAGTCGTTGGGGTCGGTGGCACCAGCTACTGGCCGGGACCTGCAGTTCAGAATACTTGCAGATAGCGGCCTGTCGCCTGGCCGAAGCATCCGCGAGGCCGGTCGCCTCGTAGGTGCCTGGCTGCCGCGGGGATGGATCAGATCTCGGTCTGCTCCGAAATTTCGAGGGCATCATCGACTTCAATGCCGTGATATCTCACGGTCGACTCCAACTTGGAATGCCCCAGGAGCAGTTGCACCGCACGCAGATTCTTGGTCCGCCGCATCGAGTGCGTGCCGTATTCGGCCGGATTAAATCCCAACTCTTCCACCTAGCGTTCGAGGATCCTGGCGTACTGCCGTGTCCCAAGATGCGGTGAGGCTACCAGCGGGCATCGTTGCCAATAGTGGCACAAGCCAATACAAAACACCCGAGCGCAAATGACGGCAAGGCGAGCCATCCGAGTCGGTCCAGCGCGGGCGGGACAACCTTCTGCGCGAAGCGCCGGTGCCATGCCCATGGCAGTACGAGCAGGCAGCCCGTCGTCACCACAAGAGCCCAGCCAAGCAGACTGAAGGCTTCGGTGAACGGCATGAAGGGTGATCGCAGCACGAAGGCGCCGCCAACGAGCAGGCGGGCGGACATTTCGAGATAGTGGGCGGAGGCAGTCGAAGCGAAAGCTGTCAGGAATCGCTTGGCCGCCTCAGGCGCGAACCATGCGACCAGCGCCAATCCGACCAAGTAGCCACCGGCCAGAATGATGACAAGTTGCGCGACCGCGCTCATAGCAGTAGCAAGCCCGCAGCGGCCAGCCCGGTCGGACAGTGCGCGCCAAGGAGCGGGCCACCGGCGCCGATGAGCCTGTAAGCAAGCTTGTGCGTGAGGTCTAGCATGTCGACAAGGCGCATGAATACCACGCTTTTCTCTATGAGTCCGACGCGCATCTTGGGTGTCCGTCGGATTGTGACCTTCTGGAAGCGGACGGTCGGGATCAAACTGGCCTCTCCACGATCACCGGCCCGAATGCCTGCGTCACGGCACCAGCGCGCCAAGCCGTGCTCGCGACCACGACCGTGCTCAATTCGGCTGCAGATACTGAACCGCGACGGTAATGAAGTACAGGCTCAACAGAAACAGGCTGGTCCAGTTCACAGTGTTCCAGATGCGCGATACCGGGCGGTAGGTCAGCGCCACCACGATGGCGCCGCTCATCATGCAGGCGGCAATTGCGGAACTGGCGTGAAGCTGCTGCACGGTCGAAAAGATTGACCCGCGCAAATAGGCCATGTCGTCAACGGCCAGGATCAACACATCAAACAGATTGCTGCCCAGCAGATTGCCCAGAGCCATGTCGATCGCACCAATGCGCACTGCGCCCCAGGTAGTAGCCAGCTCTGGCACGGATGTCGCGAATGCAATGAACAAGGTTCCCACCAAGGAATGCGACCAACCCATCGCACGTGCGAGCTCCACGCCGATCTGTGGCAGCCAGATGCCGGCGCCGACAATCACGATGGCCGCCATTGCATAGCCCAGCGCGGCCTGGCGCAAACTGATCGACGCCCCGTCTGTCGAAATAGACGCCACCTGACTGCCACGGCGCTGTTCGGAGATGTACAGCGTTCGCATTGCCACCATATAAAGCGCCACGATGAACAAGCTGGCAATGCTGATATGGCCGACGGTGGGCAGCACATCCAAAGGTGCGAGCAGGATGGTTAGCGCAACGCCAGCCAGCGCCAGCACCCCGAAACCCGCGGACACGACGTGCCCGCCACTGGCGACCGCGTACAGGGACCCTTTGCGATAAGAAAGATCGATGCCCGCAACAATCGCCAGATTGAACACGCAACTGCCGAGCACGTCGCCGATAGCGATGTCAGGTGCCGAGGCAATCGTCACTGAGCTCACGCCGGTGACCAGTTCGGGCAAGGACGTCACGGTCGCCATCAGAACCAGGCCGATCCAGTTGCGAGACATGCCGGTCAGCGCTGCAAGAGCGTCGCCATAGCGGGTAAGGCGCAGTCCCGCATAGCCAATCAGGGCGGTGCACAAGCCGAACTGCAGCCATATCGAGATCGGCGAATTCATTGAAGTGCGTCCTTCAGCCCATGGACATGTGCGCCGCTGTCCGACAGTATCGGCCAACGGCTTGCATGCTCGACAGAATGGGGCGCTGCCATTCCCAGCAGGTCATGCGTGGACACGCCTGAACCACGCGACCAACGCCAATCCAACCAAGTAGCTCCCGGCCAGGACAACGACTAGCTGCGCCACCGCATTCACAGCAGCAGGAAGGCCGCAGCGGCCAGCACGGTCGGGCCGAGTGCACCCAGCAGCAGGCCACCGGCGCCGATGGACTCGTCCTCGAAACCGCGCTTGAGCAGGGCCACACCTGCGGGGTTCGGCGCATTGGCGATCACCGTCAGGCCGCCGCCGGCTATGGCACCGCCCACCAGCATGTACCTGGATTCGGTGGAGATGCTCGTGATGAGCGAGCCCAGGTAGGTCAGCGCCGCGTTGTCGGTAACGGCCGTCAGGCCGAGTGCGCCGAAGAACAGGGCCAACGGTTCCAGGCTGGAGACGATGGGCTGCAGCCACCAGGCCTGCATGCCGCCAAGCACCACCAGGCCTGCCAGGAAGAAGGCCACCAGCAGGGCCTCCTTGAGGATGAGCGGGCTCTGGTGCCGCTCATAGGCCTGGGTGAAGCCGAGGAACATCAGGAACAGGCCCAGAAAGGCGACCGGGTGGTGGGCCAGCAGCACGACACCCGCCAGCAACGCCAGGTGCACCAGCACCACGGGCAGCGGCACAGGGGCCTCCGGCGTCGCGCCGTCCTTTGCGTCGGCGCGCAGATGCTTGCTCAGTAGCAGGGTCGCGACCGTGGCATTGGCAAGGACCGCCAGTGCCGCCTTCCAGCCGAAGTGCGAGAACATGAAGGCGCTGTCCCATTGCCAGGTCGAAGCGACCATCAGCACCGGCGGCGCCGCGTAGGAGGTGAGCGTGCCACCGATGGAGACATTGACGAACAGCACGCCGAGGGCCAGGTACTTGAGCCGCTCAGGCACTTCAGGCCGGAACACCTGCTGGGCCAGCATCAGCGCCGCGATGGTCATTGCAGCCGGCTCGGTGATGAGCGAGCCCAGCAGTGGCACCGCAGCCAAGCCCAACCAGGCGCTGGCTACGCGTGCCGGCAAAGGCAACAGGTGCGCAAGGCTGTCCACCGCCCAGACCACCGTTCGCAGCACCGGCCGGGACGCGGCAACCACCATCACGACGAAGACGAACAGCGGCTCGGTGTAGTTGCGCGACTCCGCATAGGCGAGTGCCTGCGGACCACCCTGCATCAATGCCATCGCCAGAATCAGGACGATGGCCCAGAAGCCGAAGACGACCTCAATCTCGCCAAGCAGGTGAAACAGCCCAGCGTGCCTGGGGTAGCGGTGCGACAAGCGTTCGAACTGCTTGGCGGCGAAGGTGTGCCCCAGAGCCAGCGCGAAGATGGTGAGGGCGACGTACTGGATGGCCTGGTCGGAGGTCGGGTGCATGGGCGTGTCGATTCCGCGTGGCGGCCCGACCAGCGCGACAAACCTGCTGTTCCGCCCATCGGTTCAGCACCCGCGATAAGTGTAGCGACCACCGGTGGGGGCAACTGCGACGGCGTGCAGAGTCTTGTCGCGCTGCATTGAAAAGATGAGCCGCCGTACGGCCAGCCCTGCGGGTCAGCACCACCGCCGGGTCCTCCCATTCAAGTCGGCGTAGTGCGGATCGAAGCAGCATTGAAGAAGAAAGACGGATGCGCAGGCTACCCCTTCATTCTTGGCCACCCGATGAAACCCATATGCGCTCGCCCGCGACTGCGGTCAGCGCGTTGACGGTGCATCCGCCCAGCAGCCGACGCCAACTGCTGCAGTTGCAGGCACCAATCACGATCAGATCGCATGCCTGTTGCCGCGCAAACTTGGTGATGCCCTGTGCAATCGAGATGCCTGCTGTGACTGCATACGACGTCTCGACGCCCGCACCATGTGAGCGCTCTATCACCTCGGCGAACAGCGGCGAAGCTATGGCATTCAGGCCAGACTGCAATTGCTCCGGGGAGAGGTATGCACGCGCCGGGGCATCGATGATGGGCTGATCGAATGCGGTCACGACATGCAGGTAGATGATTGACGCACCCAGCTCATGCGCCAGTTGGAGCGCATCGCTGACCGCAGGTTCTGAGCCGCGGCCGGCGCCAACAGCAACAAGGATCTTCCTGACGACACGCCCCATATCACTCGCCTCGCACCAGGACCCGCCACCTGAGGCGAGCCAATCTGGGCACGGTTGCTCCACAGATGACTATATTGGGACAAATGTATCAGTGCGGCGCGCAAGCCGGCATCCAGTCAAAGGACTATGACAGCTGGAAGAAGCGACTCAAAGGTTGGCCAGCGGGATGCTTCCGCCGCGCTCATCGGCATGTAGCACGTCGATCAATCGCGCGAGATCGACTTCAAGTCGCTCCAGCGACTCCTCGTCCAGGGCCGCGAGTGCTTCGGGCAGCACGCCGGTAAAGGGACCGGGGCTGCGTTTGAGGAGCTTGGCGCCGCCGGGTAGAAGCCTCAAGGTCACGGCGCGGCGATCACTGCCATTCCTGGCCGCAAGCACGAGTTCACGCTCGACCAAGGACTTCACCAGATTGCTTGCCGTCGATTGGTGAATATTCAATGCCTTGCCCAAGTCACCCATGCCAATGTCTGGATTGTCACGTATGACGCCAAGGGCCCAGAGCTGCGCGCCACCCAGCCCGACCTTCTTCTCGACCTGCTGAAAATGGGTCTTGACCGCGTTGAAGATCTGCCGGAACTGGCGAAGCACGCGGATCGCCGCCTCATCTTGCTCTTCGGGTTTGCCGGATCGGGTTCGAGCCTTCTGCTTCATGGATTGATCATATTCGGCAAAAAAAAGGACGCCTGAGAAGGCGTCCAAATCCCGTTAGAACTCCCACTACAGGAGGCCTGTCGCACAGAGGCTCGAGTCACTGCACGACACATTCGCTTGTATCACTTTGAATAGACGCTGTCCGCGCGACGACTCTGGCGCCATGAGGCCTCGTCATGGCCGGCAGCTACCGGCTTCTCTTCACCAAATCTCACGGCCTCCACCTGAACGGTGCACGATGTCTCCAATGAATCGTTTGGAAAATATTCCCGGCTGTAAGGTCGCCGGTGCGCAAGCTTACACTGATTGTATTTGTACCAATATTGTTGACCTTGCGCTCGGCCTCCGGAAGGGTGCGATTCGTGAAGGGCTGCGCGCGTGTAGCCTGAGACCAGCCGAAAGCCTTGCCACACCATGCAGCTACCAGACTTCATTTCGGCCCTTCACCGCGACGTCGCCGATTGGCGTCAATGGATGGGCCGGGCGGTTGTGCTGGCGTATGCCACCGGCGCCGGCCTTGCCGTAGTGGCCTTCACCTGGCTCAGCGAACAGGCGCTGAACGGATTCTTTGCTTTGCAGGCATGGAACCCCTGGCTGCCACTTCTTTGGGTGCCGGCATGCACGGCCAGCCTGGTCTGGTTGACGCGGCGATTTGCTCCGGGCGCATCGGGCTCGGGCATCCCGCAGGTCATGGCCGCCCTGTCGCCTGCGGTCGAGCCGGTACGGAGCTCGCTGTTCGTGTCGCTGCGGCTCAGCATCGCCAAGATCATCCTCACTGCAGGCGGTTTGCTGGGCGGCCTCGCGATAGGCCGTGAAGGCCCTTCGGTGCAGATTGCCGCCGGCGTGATGCAGCACGCGGGGCGCTGGCTGCCTGAGCGGTCCGCCATCAACCAGCATGGGTTGCTGGTGGCCGGTGGTGCCGCCGGCATCGCCGCCGCGTTCAATGCGCCCTTGGCCGGGGTGATGTTCGCGATCGAGGAATTGACCCGCAAGATCGAGCAGCGCAACAGCGGTCTGCTCGTTGCGGCCATCGTGCTTGCCGGCCTGATGGGGGTGTCGGTCTACGGCAACGCCAGCTACTTTGGCGAGATCCGCGTCGGCACGTTGGGCTGGCGCTACCTGCTGCCGGGCGTTCTGGTCGTATTGGGTTGCGGCCTAGTCGGAGGCCTGTTTTCACGTCTGCTCTACACCAGCATGGTCGGCGGTCAGGACTTCTTCAGCCGCGTCAAACACAAGCATCCGGTGCGGTTTGCCGCCGCATGCGGCCTGGCTATCGCGGTGCTGGGCCTGGCGAGCAGTGGGGCCACATTCGGCAGCGGTTACGGCTACACCCGCCGTCTTGTCGAGGGTCACATGGACATGCCCATGCTCTACGTGACGCTCCGGCTCGTCGCCACCTGGCTGGCCGTCTGGTCCGGTGTGCCAGGCGGCATCTTCGCGCCCTCCCTGGCCATCGGCGCCGGCATCGGCCACGACATGGCCCTGCTTAGCGGCCTGCACGAAGGCTCGGCGCCCTTGATCGCCATCGGCATGGCCGCCTTTCTGGCGGCCGTGACACAGGCGCCTCTGACGGCTTTCATCATCGTGATGGAGATGGTCGACGGCCACGCGATGGTCCTGAGCCTCATGACAGGGGCCCTTGGGGCTAGCCTGGTGTCGCGCTGGCTCAGCGTGCCGCTGTACTCCGCGCTGGCCCAGGCCCAGTTGCGTCGCCTGGATGCTGTGGCTCCGCCCTGATGGCGGGCCGGCATCCTATGGGCCTCGCTCGCCCAGGAGTACTAGCATCCGATCAAGAAGCGAGGCCATTTCAATGGGGCTGTCCAGATAGAAGCGCGCCTTGGAGGGCGCGGTGGTCCTGCCGACCTTGATCGTTACCCAGCTGGCTGGCGCACTCGCAAAAACCGGCTCATCGTTCACGTCGTCACCGACAAAGATCGCGGCGGCACTTCCCGCATCGCGGACCAAGGCATGCACCGCGGCGGCCTTGTTCGGCGCCTTGGCTGCCACGATATTGCAGACGAATTTGCCGCCAAAGGCGTGCAGCTCAGGACCCAGCAAAGGCAAGAGCTCCTCGAGCCTGCGACTGGCGAGTTCGCGATCTGGCGCCAGGCGGTAGTGCAAAGCGATCGAGTTGCGCTTGTCCTCGACTCGAACGCCAAGCCGCGTCAACTCGGCATGGTAGGTATTCAGCCAATCGCGTGCATGCTGAAGCGCCGGGCCCCAGTCAGTCCCATCAATGCCTAGATCGCTTTCCGCCCCATGGCTACCAACGATGTACCTGGGCTCAAAGCCCAGCCTGGTTCGCACATCGGCGACTTGGCGCCCGGTCACGATGGCAACAGGCAACTGCATGGCAAGCATCTTCAGCCGAGTCGCGACCCCCGGCGTCATGCGCGCCTGCTCGGGCCTGGCCACGATGGGCGCCAGCGTGCCGTCGAAGTCGAAAGCGAGCAATGGTCGCATGCCTAGCGTGGCGGCCAGCTGTGCCAGTCCTCTCGGACCGAGTATTTGCAGCATCGGGGCAACCCCGCTCAGCTTTCACCGAGCCGGCGGACCCGGGCTTCCACCCGTGCACGCAGGCGCCAGCGGGCGGCGTCGGCCAGCATGCGGCCAGCCCACCGGAACACATTGAATTCCCGCACGGTGCTGCGCAGGCTGGCCATGCGCTCGCGCTGTTCGGCGGCCGGCATCATCGCCGCGCGCAGCAGGGCATCGGCCGTCTCCTCGACGTGATACGGATTGACGATCAGCGCCTCGGTCATCTCGCGCGCCGCGCCGGCAAAGCGGCTCAGGACGAGCACGCCCTGCTGATCGTCCCGCGCGGCGACGAACTCCTTGCAGACCAGATTCATGCCGTCGTGCAGACTCGTGACGATGCAGATGTCCGCAGCACGGAACAGCTCGTTCACGGCGTCCGGCTCATGATGCTGTGCCAGCAGGTGAACAGGCTGATAGCCGGGGCGGGCAAAGCGCGTGTTGATGCGTTCAGTGACGCGCTCGACTCGCTCCTGGAAACTGCGGTACTCGTCGAGTGCTGTGCGCGTGGGCGCAGCGACTTGCACGAACACGAAGCGGCCAATCCATTCCGGCGCCTTCTCCAGCAGGCGTTCCACGGCGTTCAGCCGCTCCAGGATGCCCTTGGTGTAGTCGAACCGGTCGATGCCGACGGCCAGACAGAGCCCTGAGGGCAAGCTCAATCGCTCGACGACGCGGCGGCGACATTCCGCTATCGCCGGCCACGCTGCCACCTGAGCCGCATCCGGCCAGTCGATGGAGATTGGGTAGCTCTCGACCAGGGTTTCCTTGTCGTGGAAGCTGATCGTCGAATGCTCGTCCTCGATACGCGCCTCCAGGAACCGGTCGACCGTCTCCATGAAGTTCTTGCAGTGGAAGCGCGTGTGAAAGCCGAGGATGGTGCTGCCCAGCATGCCTTGCAGAATTTCGCGGCGCCAGGGGCAGATGCCGAACGACTCGGGATTGGGCCAGGGGATGTGCCAGAAGGTCAGGATGGTGGCCTGCGGCAGCTGGGCACGGATCATCGCGGGCAGGAGGGCGAAGTGATAGTCCTGGACCAGCACCACCGGGTCTTCGCTGCGCGCCTCTGCGACGACGGCATCGGCGAAGCGCTGGTTGACCCGCTTGTAGGCCTCCCAGTCCGACTCGCGGAAGACGGGCCTCACATGCGCCACATGGCACAGAGGCCACATGCCCTCATTGGCGAAGCCGTAGTAGTAGCCTTGCTCCTCTTCCGGGCTCAGCCAGATGCGGCGCAGCTGGTAGTCCTGGTGGCCGGGGGGCACGGAGACTCGGTCCGCGCTGTCGACGACTTCGCGATCGGCGCTGCCGCTGCCGTGAGCGATCCAGGTACCGGAGCAGGCCCGCATCACGGGCTCCACCGCCGTCACCAGCCCGCTGGCCGGGCGCTTGACGACGATGCCGGACGGGCCGTGCTCATGGATATAGGGTTCCCGATTCGACACCACGATCACCTGATCGCCACGCAACTGGGTATGCAGCAACATGCGCAACCGCTCGCCGGTCCATTCGACCTCGGGTCCCTGCATGCGCCGGTACTCGTCCTCCAGGTCCCTCAGACTGGCGCGCAGATCATCGACGAAGGGTGCCAGCTCGGGCGGCGGCAGCAGCGGACTCACCAGCCCTTCGCCGCGCATGATGGCCCGCACACCATTGACCCAGCCGCGCCAGCTCAGCTGGGCCACCACCACCGTGATGAGCGCAATCAGCAAACCCAGGCTGGCGATGAAGCCGATCAGGTATCGACGTGTGTCCTGGCTGCGCTTCTCGATGAAGCTCAGGTCATGCAGCAGCACCAAGCGCCCGACCAGCATGGGCGCCGGGCGCGCTTGCGGCTCGGCCGTTGCGCTCGACTCGGAGGCTGGCATCGACGCTGCCTCAGACGCAGCGACGTCGGCAGCATCCGGCGCCGACGACGCGGCCGCGGCCGGGACTGAAGGCACTGGCGCTTGCCCCATCACTTCGTGCACGCCGACATGGACGGCACCGCCGGTCAGATCGACGCGAGGGTCCGGGCGGTTCGCGAGTTCGACGCTGCGGGCGCATGTCAGGTCGGCAGGAAAGGCGCGCGTGCTCTGCAGCACACGACCATCGACGCCGCAGACGGCGACGGCAAACAGGCGCTCATCCTGCACGGTCCGATCGAACAGCGCCTCGAGCCGCTCCGGCTTGCCCGCCTGCAGCGCCTCCGCCACCGAGTCGGACAGCGCATTGGCGACCAGGACGCCGCGGCTGTTGAGGTCGCGTGAGAACCAGCGCAAGGTGACCTGATCGAGCAGAGGCACGGCGACATAGGCTGCCGCCACAAGCGTCAGCACCAGGGGCAAAAGGAATCTCAGCTGTAGTCGAAGTGTCTTCATCGTTGCGGCGGTATGCGCCCGTCTTGTCGGCACATGAATGTATATATATTTGTCCCAATATACATTGGCGCGGCGTATCGGAAACGCGCACCCCAACCTGGAAGGCCGTTATGAAAACAAGGACAACCGCCCCCGCGAGCCAGGCATCCCTGAATCTGGCGCTCATCGGCAATTGCAATGTCAGCGCGCTGATCGACGAGCGGGGCAGCATCGTCTGGTGCTGCATGCCTCGCTTCGACAGCACGCCGGTCTTCGACGCATTGATGCACTCGGCGGATGGCTGTGGCACTGATGGTGCGCTCAGCGTGGAGCTCGAGGACTTTGCTCGCGCCGAGCAGTGCTACGACCCGGGCACGGCGATCGTCCGCACAAGGCTTTGGGATGCGCAGGGCCAAGGCATCGAGCTGGTGGACTTCGCACCGCGCTTCATCACTCGCGACCGGCCATTTCGACCGGCACAACTTGTCCGCAGGGTGCGCCCGATCTCGGGGCACCCTCGCGTGCGCATGCACGTCCGTCCGCGCGGCGACTGGGGCAAGGCTCTGCCCGTCATCACCCGCGGCAGCCACCACCTTCGCTACGTGCTGCCCGAGATCACCTTGCGCCTGACCACCAATGTGCCCCTGACCTACCTGGTCGATGGCAGCTGGTTCGCGCTGCACAAGTCGGTCGGCCTGTTGCTGGGACCGGACGAAACCCTCGATGAGGGCATCGAGGAAACCGCGCGCAGCTTCGAGGAACAAACCTCGCTGTACTGGCGGCACTGGACGCACCGTCTGGCCGTACCGCTCGAATGGCAGGACGCCGTGATCCGCGCTGCCATCACGCTCAAGTTGTGCCAGTTCGAGGAAACTGGCGCCATCGTCGCTGCCATGACCACTAGCATTCCCGAAGCGCCCAACAGCGGGCGGAACTGGGACTACCGCTACTGCTGGCTGCGCGATGCGTTCTTTGTCGTGCGCGCGCTCAACAGCCTGTCTGAAGTGGGCACCATGGAGAGCTATCTGAACTGGCTCTACAACGTGGTGCGCGGTGCCAAGGACGGGCATGTGCAGCCCCTGTATGGCATCGGCCTTGAGCCCGACCTGCCCGAGTCGGTGCTGGCCGATGTCAGCGGCTATCGCGGCATGGGGCCGGTGCGCATCGGCAATCAGGCCCAGGAGCATTTCCAGCATGACGTCTATGGCAGCGTGGTGCTGGGCGCCGCACAGGCCTTTCACGACCACCGACTGTTCCGGCGCGGCGACGCGAGCGACTTCGCTGCCCTGGAGGTGATGGGCGAGCAGGCCTGGCGCCTGCACGACCAGCCGGACGCCGGCATTTGGGAGCTCCGAACCCGGGCACGTATCCACACATCCTCGGCATTGATGTGCTGGGCCGCATGCGACCGCCTCTCCCACGTGGCAGATAGCCTGTCCCAGCCGGCGCGGGCCCGCGTGTGGCGCGAGCGCGCTCAAGTCATCCACGCCAAGATCGTCGACCGCGCCTGGAACGCGAAGCGGCAGGCTTTCGTCGAGAGCTTCGATGGCACCGACCTGGACGCCAGCGTGCTCCTGATGGGCGAAGTGGGATTCCTGAGTCCGAAGGATCCGCGCTTCATCAGCACCGTACAGGCGATGGAGCAGAGCCTTTGCGACGGCCCCTTCATGCGGCGTTATGAAGCCCGCGATGATTTCGGCCTGCCCGAGACGGCCTTCAACGTCTGCTCCTTCTGGCGCATCGATGCACTCGCGCGAATTGGACGTCATGCGCAGGCCCGCGAAGCGTTCGAGGCGATGCTGGCGCGCCGCAACTCCCTGGGCCTGCTCAGCGAGGATCTCGCACCAGCGACCGGTGAACTCTGGGGAAACTTCCCCCAGACCTATTCAATGGTGGGGATCATCCATGGCGCCGTACGCCTTTCGGCGCCGTGGGAGCGGGTGGTCTGACGGCATGCCGCCACCTCATTGGCCGCATGCATTTCCTTAGGATCCTGCTGTAGCTTTAGGCGTGCTCCGGATGACCGCTTTGGCGGCGAGGAGTCGTTCGGTGGAAAGTATTGGATGACGGCAACCAGCCTTGCCGCCCCCCGATCCCGTCGCCACCCCCCCACCCTGACACAATCCCCCCATGGGTGAATTCGATCTGATCCAACGCTTCTTTGTTGTTCAGCAGGGCCAGGGCCGGCCGGCGGCGGATGAAGATAATGAAATGGTGCCGGTGGGCATTGGCGACGACTGTGCCGTCATCAATCCGACGCCGGGCATGCAGTGGCTGGTCTCCACCGACATGCTGGTGGAGGGGCGGCACTTCCTCTCTACGGTGGCGCCGGAGCGCCTGGGGCACAAGGCGCTGGCGGTGAACCTGAGCGATCTGGCGGCCTGTGGCGCCACGCCGCGGGCCTTCACGCTGGCGCTGAGCCTGCCGCGTGTGGACGAGACCTTTCTGGCCGGCTTTGCGCGCGGGCTGTTCGCGCTCGCCGACGCGCATGGCATTCGCCTGGTGGGCGGCGACACCACCGCCGGGCCGCTGAACATCTGCATCACGGTGATGGGCGAGGCGCCGCGCGGCCAGGCCTTGCTGCGCAGCGGCGCGCAGCCGGGCGACGACATCTATGTCTCCGGCAGCACGCTGGGCGATGCGCGGCTGGCGCTGGAGGTATTCCGCGGCACGGTGAAGCAGCTGGCGGGCGAGGCGTTTGAAAGCGTGCGCCGCGCGATGGAATTGCCGCAGCCGCGCGTGGCCCTGGGCCTGGCCCTGCGCGGCCTGGCCAGCAGCGCCATCGACGTGTCGGACGGCCTGTGCGGCGATCTGGGCCATATCCTGGCGCGCTCCGGCGTCGGCGCCAGCCTGGAGGCGGACGCGCTGCCGCGAAGCGAATTCCTGGCCGCGCAAGACCTGGCCCTGCAGCGCCTGTGCACGCTCAGCGGTGGCGACGACTACGAACTCGTGTTCACCGCGCCGGCCGCGCGGCGCGCCGAGGTGCAAGCGGCGGCCGGCCTGGCCGCCACCCCCGTCACCCGCATCGGCCGCATCGAGGCCGAGCCTGGCCTGCGTCTGCTCGACGCCCAGGGCCAGGTCTTGCCCCTGGCCCTGTCATCCTTCGACCACTTCAAGTCATGAGCGAAATTCCGGACACGGCCCCGCGCCGCGCCACTGGCGCCTTCATGCTGGAGCATCCGGCGCACTGGATGGCGCTGGGCTTCGGCAGCGGGCTCTCGCCCAAGGCGCCGGGCACCATCGGCACGCTGTGGGCCTGGCTGGCGTTTCTGGTGCTGAACCGCTGGCTCACGCCGCAGGGCTGGGCCTGGGTGATAGGCCTGGGCACGCTGATCGGCTGGTGGGCCTGCACCGTCACCGCGCGCCACATGCGCACCCCGGACCCGGGCGCCATCGTCTGGGACGAGGTGCTGGCCTTCTGGCTGGTGCTGTGGCTGCTGATGCCGGCCGGCCTGTGGATGCAGCTGGCGGCCTTCGCGCTGTTCCGCTTCTTCGATGCGGCAAAACCTGGCCCCGTGGGCTGGGCCGACCGCTTGTTCAAGGGCGAGCGTGGCGCGGCCGTCAGCTGGGCCCAGG
>Ga0208398_100493_pt1 | contig 25458 bp, 19 predicted proteins | sample LakWasMe79_HOW10_2_FD_183905 | JGI IMG/M metagenome (GOLD analysis project Ga0208398, IMG submission 183905) | Freshwater sediment methanotrophic microbial communities from Lake Washington under simulated oxygen tension - Sediment Metagenome... | ecosystem: Environmental > Aquatic > Freshwater >...
GCCGGCGGCAACTCGGCCAAGGACAGCACCACCAAGGCGCTGTTCGGTATCGGCCTGCGCTACGCCGTCAGCAAGGAATTCGGCCTGCGCGCCGAGTTCCAGAAGCCCGAGAGCAGCACCAATGTGCTGACCGTCGGCGCCGACATCCGCTTCTAAGCAAGCGCGTCCCGATTCGCGATCAGGCCAGGGGCCGGCGGCGCAAGCTGCCGGCCTTTTTCATGCGCCCTGCTCACTTCACCACGAACACCGGCACCTTGGCCAGGGTCAGCACCTTGTGCGCCACGCTGCCCAGCAGCACCGCATCGAGGCCGCGCCGGCCGTGCGAACCCATCACGATCAGGTCGGCACCGTAGGCCTTGGCATGCTCGACGATGCTTTGCGCCGGGCCATGCTCGCGCAGCACATGCGAGACGAACGCCACGCCGGCCGCCTTGGCCGCCGCCTCGGCCGCGGCGATGCCCTGCTTGGCGCCCTCCTCGGCCGCATCCAGGTAATAGGCCAAGGCCTCGCCGCCGCCCTCGGGAAAGCTCACGAAGGGCACCGGATCGATCACGCTGACGATTTCCAGCGCCGCGCCATAGCGCTTGGCCAGGTCGCAGGCCACCGCGGCGGCGCGCGCCGCATGCTCGGAACCGTCGGTGGGGAGCAGGATGCGCTTGAACATGGAGGCCTCCTTGGTAATGATTGGCTTCATCGTCATCATGCCACCGCACTTGCGGCTCGGGCGGGGCTGGGCACAATGAAACGCAAATACCGGGAGTCTCATGAGCGAGGAATTGAAGCCGCCGCCCGAGCCCGAACAACGCCTGCTCGCGCGCATTGCGACGGTCAGCCCCTATGTGGCCCTGCTGCTGGCCCTGGCCATCGTGTGGGCCGCCTGGGGCTGGTTTGCGCTGGTCTACCCGCGCCAGCAGCTCGAGGCCTGGGAGCAGACCATGCACGACGCGGTGCTGGTGACCAGCCAGAACATGGAAAGCTCGCTGCGCCAGGCCGAAAGCGCCCTGCGCTCGATCGATCTGCTGCTGCTGACGCGCGCCAAGGACAGCCCGGCCAACGACGCCACCGTGGCCCTGATGGCCGACGGCCTGAAGGAGAGTTCGGCCGGGCTGATGGAGCTGATGCTGGTGACTCGCGACGGCCGCCTGTTTCGCATCCCCACCACCAGCAAGCATGCCTCGGCCGATCTGGCCCACCATGCCCTGATGCGCGAGCTGGCGGCGCAGCCGCCAGGGGGCAGCCTGCTGATCGGCAGCCCGGTGCGGCTCAAGCCGAATGGCCGCGAGCTGATGCCGATGGCGATGCGGCTGAGCGCACCGATCGGCGAGTTCAGCCATCTGCTCGCGATGATCGACCTGGGCCTGCTGGCCGAGCAGCAGCGCCCCGACCTCAGCCACCCCGACATGAACCCGCGCGACACCGCCGTGGGCCTGCTGCGCGACGATGGTCTGCTGATGTTGCGCCTGCCGCGCCTGGACGACGAGCGCGCCCAGCCCGGCAGCAATGTGCTGGCCGAGCGCCCGGCGCTGCGCGCGCGCCTCGCCGAGCGCAAGGGCAGCTTCCGGCAGATGGGCTGGGACGGGCACGAGCGCCTGTTCTCATTCCGGGCCTTCGAGAACTATGGCTTGCGGCTGGTGATCTCGCAGTCGGTGGACGCCAGCCTGGCGGAGTTTCGCGGGCAACGCCTGACCCTGCTGGCGGTGGCGCTGGCGGTGAGCCTGGGCGCGACCCTGCTGACGGTGCTGCTGCAGCGCGCGCGGGCGCGCAGCAATCTCTACGACGCCGAACTGCGCGCCACCAGCGACGCGCTGCCGCTGGGCCTGTTCCGCTGCGATATGCAGGGCCGGGTGGTCTATGCCAACCAGACCTATCGCGAGCTGATCGGCGTGCCTGAAAGCGAGCAGGACTTCGGCTGGCTGAAGCTGCTGCCCGAGGCCGAGCGCGCTGGCGCCCTGCAGCGCTGGCGCGACATCATCGAACGCGGCGAGCCGCAGGAGCTGATTCGCTCGCTGCCGCTGCGCGAGGGCCGGCCGCATCTGGTATCGATACGCACCGCGCCGCTGCGCGTCGGCAAGCGCCTGGTCGGACAGGTCGGCACCTTCACCGACATCACCCGCGCCGCGCAGCAGCAAAAGGCCGCCCAGACGCTCACCGCGATCTTCGACCTGACGCCCAACTATGTGCTGCAAAGCGATGCCGAGGGGCGACTGATCTACCTGAACCCCGCCGTGCGCCGCCTGCTGGGGCTGGCGCAGGACGCACCGCTGCAGGGCCTGCACATCGCCCAGTACCTGCCGCCGCAAAGCCGTGCCCGCTATGACAACGAGGTGCTGCCGGCGCTGCAGAACGAGGGCTACTGGTTCGGCCGCGGCGAACTGCTGGATGGCGCCGGCCAGGTGGTGCCGGTGGAAACCACCGTGCTGATGCACCGCAACAGCGCCGGCGAGGCCGAAACCATCTCGATGATTCTGCGCAATATCAGCGCCGAGTTGCAGGCACAGCGCGAGCGCAGCCGCAGCGAGGCGATCCTGCAGGCGGTGGCGCAGAACTCGCAGGCGCTGATTTCGGTGATCGACCCCGACTACAAGGTGCGCTTCTTCAACGACGCCTTCGCCAGCACCCATGGCGTGCGGCTGGCCGATTGCCTGGGCCGGCCGGTGGCCGAGGTGATCGGCGCGGCCGCCTTCCAACAGACCCTGCCCCATATCCGCGCCGCCCTGCAGGGCCAGCGCGGCCAGTTCGAGCGCAGCCATGGCGAGCCGGGCGAGGCGCAGACCCTGCAGATCCAGTACGCACCGCTGCGCAACAAGGAAAACGGCGAGATCGAGGGCGTGATCGGCATCTCGCACGACATCAGCGACATCAAGCGCGAGGAACAGCGCCTGCGCGATGCCTCGCGCACCGACCCGCTGACCCAGCTGCTGAACCGCAGCGGCTTTGCCGCCCAGGTGCAGGAGCGCCTCGCCGAGGTGCATGAGCAGCACGACTGGGTGGCCCTGCTCTACCTGGACCTGGATCGCTTCAAGCCCGTCAACGACACCCATGGCCACCCGATCGGCGACGCCCTGCTGAAGGCGGTAGCCGGGCGCCTGCGCCATGCCCTGCGCGGCGAGGACATCGTGGCGCGCCTGGGCGGCGACGAGTTCGCCGTGTTCCTGCCGCACCTGGCCCATACCGGCGACGCAAAACTGATCGCCGACAAGCTGGTGCATGCGATCGGCCAGCTCTTCACGCTGGGCCATCTGCAGCTGCAGATCGGGGCCAGCGTGGGCTTTTGCGTGGTGCCGGCGGTGCAGGCCGAGATGGACAGCCTGGTGGCGCGCGCCGATGCGGCGCTCTACCAGGCCAAGCGCGAGGGGCGCGGCCGCGCGCGCGGCGAAGTCCTCAGTGCGCCGCCACCTGCCTGACGCGCAGCAGCGCCAGCTGCAGCACGCGCGCGTCGCTGCTGGCGCGGTGGCGGCTGATCTGCAGCTCGGCGCGCACCTCGTCCAGCACGCGCTGCCAGCAGGCCGTCTCGGCCTCGGAGAGCAGGCTGCGCAGATCGGCCAGGCGGAAGCTGGGCACCAGGTCCACCACATCGAACAGCCGCGCCAGCCAGGGATAGTCGTGCGCCCAGGCATCGCAGTAGACGGTCTGGCCGGCCAGGCGCTCATTGGCCTCGCGCGCCACCCAGGCCGCCGGCCGGCCATGCTGTTGCAGCAGCTCGCGGCTGATGCCGTGCAGGGCCTCGGCGCTTTCGTCCCAGTGCAGCCAGTCGGGGTCGGGGCGTATCAGGGTGCAAAAGCTGCTGCCGTCCGCCGCCACGAAGCCCAGCTCGATCGGGTAGCTGCCGCGGCCAAAGCCCGAGGCTTCAAGATCCAGGATCGCAGGGGGCCAGAGCATGGTCGCGCGCTCGCTCATGGGGAGAGCCACCAGTGTAGCGGGCGATCGCCTCGCCCATGCGCAAGACTTGACCCTCGCGCAGGTCCGGCAGCAGCGCCAGCCCCGGCGGCAGGAACAGGAGGATGGTGGAGCCATGCTGGAACCAGCCCAGCTCCTCGCCCTTGGCCGCGGCGGCGCTGCAGGGCAGCTCGTTGGCGCCGCGGTAGCCAAGGTGCAGCAGCAGGTCCAGGCAATGCAGACGCAGGCTGGCCACCAGGACGGCGGCCACCGGCACGATGGCAATGGGCAAGCCGCTGTCTTGCAGGCGCGCATGGATGGCCGCGCGCTCGTTGCGGCAGAACAGGCGCTCGACGCGCTTGAGCGCGATCGGATTGACGTTCCAGGTATCGCCGGCGAGATGGGTCACATGCTCGATGCGCAGATCCGCCGGCGCATGGAAGCGGTGGTACATGGCCGAGGTCAGGCGCAGGGTCAGGTAGCTGCCGTCCAGAAAGGGCAAGGCGCGCGCCGTGCTGCCGAACAGCTCCTCGATGCGATAGGGGTAACCCTTGGCCTGGAACAGCTGGCCGGCCCGCACCCGGCCATGCGCGCCGACGATGCCGTCGCAGGGGCTGGTGAGGCACAGCGGGTCGGGGTCCAGCGGGCGCGCGCCGGCCTGCAGCTCGCGGATGAAGCAATCGTGCAGGCTGCGGTAGCCGCCGGGGGGCTGCTTCGCCTCGCTGAGGTCCAGCTCGGTGAATTGCCGCCACACGCGTATCGACAGCCGCGCCAGCAGCGGGCTGCGGATCTGGCTGAACCAGCCCATCGCCCGCGTCAGCGCGATGCGCGGCACCCGGTTGGTGAGCAGGAAGTTCAGATCCTCCTGCTGCAGAACGAGATCTCGCCAGCGGGCCTTGTTGCTACTTTTCATCAGAGCGTCAACTGTTTGCGGTTCCATGCAGTCTGCCCACTCTGTGTGACATATGGACGAGACCCTGCCCCTCTACCTGTTCGGCGCCCTCGCGCTCGGCGCACTGGTCCCCAAGGCCTGGCGCCGCTTGCAACTCTCGCGCGCCAAGCACCGCTCGCTGGCCGGCCACGCGCGCATGGCCAAGCGCGTCGCGTCCTGGCTGCCCGGCTATGCCTACGACGAAGCGCAGTTCTTCGCCGCTGATGGCGCGCCGCCCGAGGTCGCGGCGCAGCGCCGCGCCGGCTTCATGGCGCTGGCGCAATGGCTGCAGAGCCAGCACCCGCGCTCGATCGCCCTGACCGAGCCGGCGCGCGAGGGCCTCTCGGACCTGCAGTTCACCGGTGCCTACCGCGTGCCCTTCCAGTTCAGCCCCTATCTGCGCCGCCATCTCAAGCTGGGCGCCTTCTACGCCGCCAGCGAGGGCGTGCTGCTGCGCGATCTGGACGGCCAGGCCTTCTACGACCTGAGCGGCTCCTATGGCGTGAACGTGTTCGGCTATGAGCGCTACAAGCGCTGCATCGCCGAGGGCAGCGCGCGCGTGGCGGCGCTGGGCCCGGTGCTGGGCGGCCTGCATCCGGTGGTGGCGGAGAACGTGGCGCGGCTGCGCCGGATCTCCGGCCTGGACGAGGTGAGCTTTCATATGTCGGGCACCGAGGCGGTGATGCAGGCCGTGCGGCTGGCGCGTTATCACACGCGCCGCAGCCATCTGGTGCGCTTCTGCGGCGCCTACCATGGCTGGTGGGAGGATGTGCAGCCGGGCCCCGGCAACCCGCAGCCGCCGCGCGACACCTACACGCTGGCCGACCTGGACCCGCGCGCCCTCGAGGTGCTGCGCACGCGCAGCGACATCGCCTGCGTGCTGGTGAACCCGCTGCAGGCCCTGCACCCCAACCGCGGCGCGCCGGGCGACAGCTCGCTGCTGGACAGCTCGCGCCGCGCCGGTGTGGACCGCGCCGCCTACACGGCCTGGCTGCAGCAGCTGCGCCAGGTCTGCAACGAGCGCGGCATCGTGCTGATCTTCGACGAGATCTTCGTCGGCTTCCGGCTGGCGCGCGGCGGCGCGCAGGAATACTTCGGCGTGCGCGCCGACATGGTCACCTACGGCAAGACCCTGGGCGGCGGCCTGCCGGTGGGCGTGCTGTGCGGCCGCGCCGCGCTGATGAAGCGCTTTCGCGAGGAGCGCCCGGCCGACATCTGCTTTGCGCGCGGCACCTTCAACGCCCACCCCTATGTGATGGGGGCGATGGCGAGCTTTCTCGACTATCTGGAAACGCCCGAGGCCGACGCGATCTACGAGGGGCTGGACGCACGCCAGGATGCACGCGCCGCCCGCATGAACGCGGCCCTGCAGGCCGCCGGCCTGCCGCTGCGCGTGGCGCATCTCTCCTCGATCTGGACCGTCGGCTACACCGAGCCCTCGCGCTACAACTGGATGCTGCAGTTCTATCTGCGCGCTCAAGGGCTGGCGCTCAGCTGGGTGGGCACCGGCCGGCTGATCTTCAGCCTGGACTACAGCGAGGCCCAGTTCGACGCGGTGCTGCAGCGCTTCGTGGCCGCCGGCCGCGCCATGCAGGCCGATGGCTGGTGGTGGGCCGCTCCCGGCCAGACCAACCAGCGCATCAAGCGACAGCTGCTCAGGGAGGTGCTGGCGCGCATGTTCTGATCGCAGCGCTGCCGCGACAAACCACAACAGTCTGCTGGCGGCACAAAGCAGCCAATAGCTCTGCTCTGCTTGCCAAGGCCATCGGGTGAGGGACTTCGCTCGTGTCCCCCGGCCCTGGCTGCGCCAGGCCCTCCTCCTTTACCTCGCTGCGCCCCTCACCCGACGCCCTTGGCAACTCCACCGCCGTGCCCCTGCTACGAAGTGGCACGGCGGTGCCGGATCAGGACGGTTGGGGGTTCTGCGAAGCGAGGTAAAGGAGGAGCCGATGGCGCAGCCAGCGGCGGGGGACACGAGCGGAGTAGAGCCCCCAAGCGGCCTGATCACCGCCGGATCAACAGGCAGCAATGTGCCGGTACCGGCCGGCCGGAGATCTGTATCGATCACGGCGTGTGCTGTCTGACTCTGTTCCGCGCCGCCGACCCTTCCTAGACTGCGCCGCTTCCACACGCATGAGGGAGTGAAACCGATGCTGCAGTTCTGGAGCCGCATACAGGCTTGCGCCAAGCCGGTGCGCCTGCTGATGTTGAGCGAGATGCTCCATCTGCTCGCCAGTGCGGTGGGGCAGGTGGCGCTGAGCTGGTGGATCGCGCAGCGTGGCGGGGCGGCGGATCTGAGCCGTTATGGCACCTTGATGGCGGCGTGCTCGCTGCTGGCCATGCCCTTGCTCTCACCGCTGGGCGACCGCTGGCCCAAGCGCCAGCTGATACGCCTGGGCAAGCTGTTGCTGCTGCTGGATGCGCTGGCGCTGTGGCTGCTGGCCTGCAGCGGCGTCTACAGCCTGCCCCTGCTGTGCGCCTGCAGCCTGCTCAGCATTCTCGCCAATGCCGCGCTGCTGCCGGCCCAGGCCAGCATCCTGCCGGAGCTGGTGCAGGCCGCGCAGCTGCCCGAGGCGATACGGCTGCGCCGCGGCTCGCAGGCCCTGGGCGGCCTGCTCGGACCGGGCCTGGGTGGCGCGGCCCTGGCGCTGGGGGATGTGCGCCTGGCCATGGGTGTGAACCTCGTGATGTTTGCGGCCGCGGCCGTGGCCGGCTTTTGTCTGGCCGAGCCCAGCTACCCGTCAAGGCCCGCAGCGCGCGCCGGCTGGTTCACCGACTTGCGCGCCGGCCTGTGCGCCAAATGGGGCGTGCCGCTGGACCGCTGGTGGACGCTCACGGGCGCGCTGATGATGGTGTTTTTCTTGCCCGCCACCGGCATGCTCTTGCCCTTGCGCATGCAGTCGCTGGGCCTCTCGGCGCTCTGGTTCGGGGCCTGCGCTGCGGCCTTGTCGCTGGGGTTGCTGCTGGGCGTGGCGGGCCTGGCCGATCGCCTGATCGCGCGCCTGGACCGCGTGCGCGCGATGGCGGTTGCCTTGGTGATGTGCGGGCTGGCCGTGGCGGGCATCGGCCTGTGTGCCTGGCCGCCCGGCCTGGTGCTGCTGTTTGCGCTGATAGGGCATGGCATGTCGGTCACACAGTTGGTGGGCCAGACGCACCGCACTCTGGCCATACCCGAGGCTTTCCGCGCGCGCATGGCGGCCGGGCAGATGGCCTTGGCCCAGGTGGCCGCCGCCCTGGCGCCGCTGCTGGCCGGCCTGCTGCTGCAGCGTTGGGCGGTGGCCAGCGTCTATCTGCTGCTGGCCGTGGGCTTTTGCCTCAGCGGCTTGTTGCTGCTGCTGGTGCCAGGCCTCGGGCCCTTCTTGCGCATGGACCACGAGAGCGTGCGCGGCTGGTACGGGCGGCGCTACCCCGAGGCGTTTGCGCCGCCCAGGCTTTGAGCCCGACTCAGCCGGCCTGGATGCGCTGCGCCAGATGCGCCAGCGCCTCTTCCACCTGGTCCACCAGCACCAGGCAGAGCTCGCCGGGTTGCAGGCGCGCCAGCGCGGTGTCGATGGCGACGAACTCGCCGCGGATCTCGTCGATGTGGCTGACGCGCTTGGCGCCTTCCAGGCCCTGGCGCAAGAGCGCCAGCACCTCGCCGTCCTCGCGGCCGCGCTGGCAGGCGTCCTGGAACAGCAGCACCTCGTCGAAGGCATCGCCGAGGATCTGGGTCTGGATGCGGATGTCCTCGTCGCGGCGGTCGCCGGCACCCGAGATCACCACCGAGCGCTTGCTGGCCGGCATGGCCTGCACGGCCGCCACCAGGGCGCGCATGGCGTCGCCGTTGTGGCCGTAGTCGGCAATCACGGTGGCGCCGCGGTAGTCCATCACATTGAAGCGGCCGGGCGCGTTGTCGGCGTCGTTGGCAAAGCTGCCGACGCCGCGGCGGATGGTGTCCCAGTCCAGGCCCACGCCCCAGGCCGCCGCCACCGAGGCCATCGCGTTCTCGACCTGGAAGCCGATCGTGCCGTGGCGGGTGATGGGGATGTCGCGCAGCGGGATGCTTTCGCGCCAGGAGCCTTGCGCGGCCACCAGCTGGTCGCCGTCCACATAGACGCAGCGCTTGCCCTGGGCACGGTGCGTGGCCATCAGCGGGTGGTGGCGGTCGGCGGCAAAATAGATGATCTGGCCGGGACAGACGCTCGCCATATTGGCCACCACCGGGTCGGCGGCGTTCAGCACCGCATAGCCGCTCGCTGCCACGTTCTGCACGATCACGCGCTTCACCAGGGCCAGCTCTTCCACGGTGTTGAGGAAGTTCATGCCGAGGTGGTCGCCCTCGCCGAGGTTGGTGACCACCGCGACCTGGCAGCGGTCAAAGCCCAGGCCCTCGCGCAGCACGCCGCCGCGCGCGGTCTCGAACACGGCCGCTTCCACGTCCGGATGCATCAGCACATTGCGCGCGCTCTTGGGGCCCGAGCAATCGCCGCTGTCGATCTGGCGGCCATCCACATAGACGCCGTCGGTGTTGGTCATGCCCACGCGCAGGCCCATGGTGGCGAACAGATGGGCGATCAGGCGCGAGGTGGTGGTCTTGCCATTCGTGCCGGTGACGGCCACCACCGGGATGCGGCCGTCCTCGCTCTTCTGGCCATGGCCGTAGAGGTGGCTGATGATGGCCTCGCCGACATTGCGGCCCTTGCCGTAGCTGGGCGAGAGATGCATGCGCAGGCCGGGGGCGGCGTTCACCTCGACGATGCCGCCGCTCTGCTCCTCCAGCGGGCGCAGCACGCTCTCGGCCACCACGTCCACGCCGCAGACATGCAGGCCCACCACCTGGGCGGCGGCCACGGCACGCGCGGCCACATCGGGGTGCACATCGTCGGTCACGTCGGTGGCGGTGCCGCCGGTGGAGAGGTTGGCGTTGTTGCGCAGGACCACGCGACGGCCCTTCTCGGGCACCGATTCCGGGGTCAGGTCTTGCTGCACCAGGCGCGCCACGGCGATGTCGTCGAAGCGGATCTTGGTGAGCGAGGTGGCATGGCCGTCGCCGCGCTTGGGGTCGGCATTGACCTTGTCCACCAGCTGCTTGACGGTGTGCTGGCCATCGCCGATCACATGCGGGGGGTCGCGGCGCGCGGCGGCGATCAGCTTGTCGCCGATCACCAAGAGGCGGTAGTCGCTGCCGGGCAGGAACTTCTCCACCATCACCTGGCCGATCTCGTCGGCGGCCTTGTAGGCCTCATCCAGTTGCTGGCGCGTCGTCACGTTGACGGTCACGCCCTTGCCCTGGTTGCCGTCCACCGGTTTCACCACCACCGGCAGGCCGATCTCTTCGGCCACGGCCCAGGCCTCGTCGGGCGTGTCCACCGGCGCACCGATGGGCACCGGCACGCCGGCGGACTGCAGCAGGCGCTTGGAAAGATCCTTGTCCTGGGCGATCGACTCGCTCACCGCGCTGGTGGCGTCGACCTCGGCGGCCCAGATGCGGCGCTGCTTGGCGCCCCAGCCGAACTGCACCAGGCTGCCCTGGGTGAGGCGGCGAAAGGGCACGCCGCGCTTCACCGCGGCGTCGACGATGGAGCCGGTCGAGGGGCCCAGGCGCACGTCTTCGTCCAGTTCGCGCAGCTTGGCCAGCACGGCCTCGCTGTCAAACGTGCCGCCGTCCATCGCGGCCGTGACCAGGCGCACCGCTTCTTCGAAAGCGAGCCGGCCCACGTCTTCCTCGCTGTACTCGACCACCACCTGGTAGCTGCCCTCTTCGGAGGTCACATGGGTATGGCTGAAGGTCACCGGGCAGCCGGCCTGGGCCTGCAGTGCCAGGGTGGCCTGCTCCAGCACATGGGCCAGCGAGATCGCCACGCGCTGGGCGCTGGCGGGCCGCAGGGCACCGATGCTGGGGAAGAGGGCGCGCAGGCGGGCCTCGAAGCCCGCCATGTCGGTGATGGAGCGTTCGGCTTCGTTGCACATCACCACCGCCTCGATGGCGGTGTGACGGCTCCACATATTGGGGCCACGCAGGGCTCGGGTGCGAGAGACTTCCATGGTGCTCGGTCTTCTATGTGGGTTGCTTATTGGGCGAGTTCGGGCACGAAGGTGTCCAGGCCGGCCGAGATCAGTTCGGGGGAGATGTTGAGGGCCCAGGCGGTGGCCACCGCGGCCAGCAGGGTGGCCGCATCGGTGGCCTGGCCGGCGGCGGCGAAGCGTTTCATCAGGGCCTCGATATTGGCGCCCGAGGTTTCGGAAGCGCCCTGCGCCAGCACCGCGGCGCCGCCCTGCAGGAAGACCGCACGGCCACCCTGGTCGCGGTGGGCGGCCAGGGCGCCGCTGTCGAGCGCGTAGAACACCACCTCGCCATCGCAGAGCTCGGCCATTTCCACCAGCTGCGGGTCGGCAGCGTTCAGCACCGCGGCGCCATCGGACAGCACCACGTCGACCTGGGTGCGCAGCACCTTGAAGAGCTGATCGTGGGTACGGATGTCGTGCTCGTCGAGCTGGCCCAGGGCGGCGGTGTCGGTCACCACGCCGACCTGGCAGCGGTCATAGGCCAGGCCGTCGGTGAGGATGGTGGCGGCGCTGTTCTGCACCACCACGGCGTCCACGCCGCGGTTCATCAAGAGGCGGTGGGCGGCATCCCAGCGCGCGCTGGGCTTCTTCTCGACCCGGCGCGTGCCGAGGAAGAGTCCGTCGTTGCAGGCCAGGCCCACGTGGCGGCCGTTCAGGTGCAGCAGCCAGGCCACCAGGCGGGTGATGTGCTGGCCGCCCGCGGAGGCGGTCACGCCGACGATGGGGATGCGGCCGTTCTCGTCCTCGGCAAAGAGGTGGTCGATGATGGCCTGGCCCACCGGCTGGGGCATGCCCTCGGCGGGCTTCAGGTGCATCAGCAGGCCGGGGCCGGCGTTCACCTCGACGATGGCGCCGCCGGTTTCCGACAGCGGCTTGGAGATGTCTTCGCTCACCAGGTCGACGCCGGCGATGTCCAGGCCGATGGTGCGCGCGGCCAGCGAGACCACATGGGCCACCTCGGGGTGGACCTGGGCGGTGCAGTCGATCGCCACGTTGCCGTTGCGCTGGATCAGCACGCGCTGCCCGGCCGCGGGCACGGCATCGGGGGTCAGGTCTTGACGCTGCAGGTCGAGCAGGATGACGGCGTCTTCGGCGATGTCGATGCGATTGAGCGGGAAATCTTCGGTGAGGCCGCGGCGCGGGTCGGTGTTGATCTGCTGGTCCACCAGCTGCGTGACCCGGTGCTTGCCGTCGCCGGTGATCCAGGCCTCGTCGCCGCGCGCAGCGGCCACCACCGATCCGCCCACCACCAGCAGGCGGTGCTCGTTGCCGGGGATGTTGCGCTCCACCAGCACCTCGGAGCCATGGTGCTCGGCGAGTTCGAAGGCGGCGCGCACATCGGCCTCGCGCTTCAGGTCCAGGGTGACGCCGCGGCCATGGTTGCCGTCGGAGGGCTTCACCACTACCGGCAGGCCCAGGTCCTGGGCGGCTTCCCAGGCCTCGTCGGCGTTCTTCACCGCCTGGCCCTCGGGCACCGGCACACCCACCGACTTGAGCAGGCTCTTGGTGAGGTCCTTGTCGCGCGCAATGCCTTCGGCGATGGCGCTGGTCATGTCGGTCTCGGCCGTCCAGATGCGGCGCTGGCGCGCGCCATGGCCCAGCTGCACGAGGTTGCCGTCGTTCAGGCGGATATGCGGGATGCGGCGGTCGGTCGCTGCGGCGACGATGGCTGCGGTGCTGGGGCCGAGGTAGCAGTCGTCGACCTTGTCGCGCACGCGGGCCACCGCGGCGCTCACGTCAAAAGCCTCGGCGTTGATGGCGGCCATCAGCAGCGCATGGCCCTCGGCCAGGGCGGCGCGGGCCACCTGCTCGTCGCGGGCACGGAACACCATGCGGTAGACGCCGGTGGTGGAGGTGCTGCGGGTCTGGCCGAAGCCGGTGGGCATGCCCGACAGGTTCAGCAACTCGATCACCACATGCTCCAGCACATGGCCCATCCAGGTGCCCTCGGTGAGGCGCTGCATGAAGCCGCCGCGCTCGCCCACGCCGCAATGGTGCTCGATCAGGGCCGGCAGCTGATGGGTGAGGCGATCGTTGAAACCCGGCAGCAGGTTGGAGGGGAAGTCCTCCAGCTTGCCCAGATCCAACCAGACTTCGAGGACCGGGCGGTAAGTCCACATATTGGGACCCCGCAAATAGTTGACGCGCAAAAGCTTGATGTCGTCGTGTCTGCTCATGGGTGAGGGGCCTGTACGGGTCTTGGCAAGGGCTGGGAAAAAGGCAAGGCGCAATTGTGCGCTCAACCGGGGGTGAGTTTGGCGGCGGGGGTGTTAGCGCCTGCTTCTGATACGCACCGGTACAGGCCAGCGTCCTTCTGAGTGAAAATCGGCGCTCAAACACAGCAACATGGCCCTCTCGGGGCGAAGTTGGCACAACACAAAATGCAGCATCACCATCCCGACGGCGCGCCGGACCAGCATCCGGAATTGGCTACCTTGCAGGCGCGTCTCACGAGAGACGAGAACGTTGTAGCCCCGCTGGAGGTTGACCTGGACTCGCAGCTGCGCTTTGCGCGCAGCTTGTTGGTGCTCACCAACAAGCGCCTGCTGGCCTGGGATGCGGGCACGGGCCAATGGTCGGAATGGGCGCTGCACCCCGGCCTGGCGATGAAGATTTCGGACCATGCCGGGGTCGGTTGCCTGGAACTTGTGGATCAAACGCAACGCCTGGCCCTGTGGCGCTTCACCCTGCAGATCAATCTCCAGGCGCAGCGCTGGCAGGAGGCCTTCGAGCGCCGTGACGAACCCGAGCGCGCCCAGGCCGAGGAGCTGGAGCTCTGCCCCAGCTGCCACGCCCCCTTGCCGCCGCCGCCCGACAACGAGGAATGCCCCACCTGCGCACGCGAGCTGCACACACCGCCCTCCACCTGGGTGCTGCTGCGCCTGTGGCGCTTTGCGCGGCCCTACCAGGGTCAGCTCCTGCTGGGCTTTCTGCTGATGCTGGGCGCCACCGGCGCCACCCTGGTCGGGCCCTATCTGTACCGGCCGCTGATGGACGAGGTGCTGATCCCCTTCCAGCAGGGCCACAAGATCGACCCCTGGCTGGTGGCCCTGTACCTGAGCGGCCTGCTGGGCGCGGGCCTGGTGTCCTGGCTGCTGGGCTGGGCCAAGACCTATATCCTGGCCCTGGTCTCCGAGCGCATCGCCGCCGATCTGCGCACCAACACCTTCGAGCACCTGCTGAGCCTCTCGCTGGAGTACTTCAGCAACAAGCGCACCGGCGACCTGATGTCGCGCATCGGCTCCGAGACCGACCGCATCAGCGTGTTCCTCTCGCTGCACGCGCTGGACTTCATCACCGACGTGCTGATGCTGGCGATGACGGCCATCATCCTGTTCTCCATCAACCATTGGCTGGCGCTGGCGACCCTGGTGCCGCTGCCCTTTATCGCCTGGATGATCCACCTGGTGCGCGACCGCCTGCGCACCGGCTTCGAGAAGATCGACCGGGTCTGGGGCGAGGTCACCAGCGTGCTGGCCGACACCATTCCCGGCATCCGCGTCGTCAAGGCCTTCGCCCAGGAACGCCGCGAGGCCAAGCGCTTCAAAGACGCGAACCAGAACAATCTGCAGGTCAACGACCGGCTCAACAAGACCTGGAGCCTGTTCGGCCCCACCGTCTCGCTGCTCACCGAGATGGGCCTGCTGGTGGTCTGGGCCTTCGGCATCTACCTGGTCTCCAAGCAGGACATCACGGTCGGCGTGCTGACCTCCTTCCTGGCCTATATCGGCCGCTTCTACGGCCGCATGGATTCGATGAGCCGCATCGTCTCGGTGACGCAAAAGGCCGCCGCCGGCGCCAAGCGCATCTTCGACATCCTGGACCATCAATCGAATGTGCCGGAGCCGGTCAACCCGACCAAGCTGGGCCCCGTCAAGGGCGGCATCCAGATGCAGGACATCGGCTTCCGCTACGGCAATCGCGCGGTCATCCGTGGCCTCAGCCTGGACATCCAGCCGGGCGAGATGATCGGCCTGGTGGGCCACAGCGGTTCGGGCAAGAGCACGCTGGTGAATCTGATCTGCCGCTTCTACGACGTCACCGAGGGTTCCATCAAGGTGGACGGCGTGGACCTGCGCCGCATCGGCGTGGCCGACTACCGCCAGCACATCGGCCTGGTGCTGCAGGAGCCCTTTTTGTTCTTCGGCACGATTGCCGAGAACATCGCCTACGGCAAGCCCGAGGCCACGCGCGAGGAGATCGTGGCCGCGGCGCGGGCCGCCCATGCGCATGAGTTCATCCTGCGCCTGCCGCAGGGCTACGACTCGCTGGTGGGCGAGCGCGGCCAGGGCCTCTCGGGCGGCGAGCGCCAGCGCATCTCGATCGCGCGCGCGCTGCTGATCAACCCGCGCCTGCTGATCCTCGACGAAGCCACCTCCTCGGTGGACACCGAAACCGAGAAGGAGATCCAGAAGGCGCTGGACAACCTGGTGCAGGGCCGCACCACCATCGCCATCGCCCACCGCCTCTCGACGCTGCGCAAGGCCGATCGCCTGGTGGTGATGGACCGCGGCCAGGTGGTGGAGGTGGGCCCGCACGACGAGTTGATGGCCAAGCAGGGCGCCTACTGGCGCCTCTATGAGGCGCAGGCGCGCCGCATGGACGAGGGCGAGCCCGAACAGATCACCCTGCCCAATCCCAGCGCCCACACGGCGGAGGCCGCATGAGCACGACGACGACCCCCCTCTACCAACAACTCGCGCGCAACGCCTATGGACGCCTGGTGCTGATCGATGCCGAGGGCATCGAGCATGTGGGCGTGAACCCGGTGCGTGCCCACCCGATCTCGGCGCCCGACGAGGGCGTCTCGCTGATCGGGCCGGACGGCCATGAACTGGCCTGGATAGACCGCCTCTCGGCCCTGCCCAAGGCCGAGCGCGAGTTGCTGGAGAGTGAATTCGCCGCCCGCGAGTTCACGCCGATGGTGACACGGCTGGTCAAGGTCTCGACCTTCTCCACCCCCAGTCTCTGGACGGTGGAGACCGACCGCGGCGAGGCCAGCTTCATCCTCAAGACCGAGGAAGACATCCGCCGCCTGGGCGAGGGCCGGCTGTTGATCACCACCAGCCATGGCCTGCAGTTCATGGTGCAGGACCGCTTCGCGCTGGACCGCGGCTCCAAGAAGCTGCTGGAGCGCTTCCTCTGAGGTCCTAGTCCAGGCGAAAGGCCGACACCAGCTCGGCCAGGCGCTGCGATTGCTCGCGCATGGACTGGGCAGCCGCCGCGCTCTGCTCGACCAGCGCGGCATTCTGCTGCGTCATCTGGTCCAGCTGGTTGATGGCCTGATTCACCTGGCCGATGCCGTCGCGCTGCTCGCTGGAGGCGGCGGCAATCTCACCAATCATGTCGGACACCCGGCGCACCGAGGCCACGATGTCCTGCATGGCGCGGCCGGTCTCCTCGACCAACTGCGCACCTTGCTCCACATTGCCCACCGAGTCCTGGATCAGTCCCTTGATCTCGCGAGCCGCCGCCGCGCTGCGCTGGGCCAGGCTGCGCACCTCGCTGGCCACCACGGCGAAGCCGCGGCCCTGCTCGCCCGCCCGCGCGGCTTCGACCGCCGCGTTCAGCGCCAGGATATTGGTCTGGAAGGCAATGCCGTCGATCACGCCAATGATGTCGCCGATGCGCCTGGAGCTGTCGGTGATGCCCTGCATGCTCGCGACCACCTGCGCCACCACCTGCCCGCCTTTTTGCGCCGACTGTGCGGCCGATATCGCCAGCTGATTGGCCTGCCGAGCGGTATCGGCGGACTGTGAGACGGCCCCGTTCATCTGCTCCATGGAGCTGGCCGTCTGCTGCAGGTTGGAGGCGGTCTGCTCCGTGCGTGCGGAGAGGTCGTGGTTGCCCTGGGCGATCTCGGTCGCCGCGGTCGTGATGGAGTCGGTGGCGGCTCGCACCTGCCCCACGGTCTGGTGCAGGGAGTCGACCATGGCCTGCAATTGGCCCATCAGGCTGGCGGGATTGCCGGCGCTGAGCCGGATGCGCAGGTCGCCACCGGCCACGGACTGCATGGCCAGCATGGCATCGCCGGGCTCGCCCCCGAGCTGCCCCAGCACGCTGCGGACGACGGCGGCCGCCACCGCGCCGACCACCAGCAGCACCAGCAGGCCCAGGCCCAGGCGCGTCAGCAGCAAGGTCCAGACCAGGGCATTGACGTCATCCATATAGAGGCCGGAGCCCACCATCCAGTCCCAGCCGGGCACGCTCATCACGTACTGCAGCTTGGGCACGGCCACGGTCTGGCCGGGGCGGGGAAACTGGGTGTCGACAAAGGCGGCCCCTGTGCCCGAGGCGCGCAACCCGGCCACCATGTCCTTCAGGGTGTAGCGGCCCAGTCCGTCCTTGACCTTCTCGGACATGTTCTGTCCGGCCCATTCCAGGCGCATCGGATGCATCACGCTGACGCCGTCCAATGTCCATGCATAGAAATATTCCGCCTTGCCATCCTTGCCGCCGAAGCGCGCCATGCGCACCAGCTCCTTGGCGGCGGCCTGGGCGGCTTCCTGGCTGAGCTTGCCGCTGGCGGCCAGTTCCTGATAGCCCAGCACCGCTCTTTGCACCGATTCGACCGCCGAGCGCAAGGCCTCTCGGCGGCCGTTCAGCAGTTCCTGGTAGGACTGGTAGGCGGAAATGCCCACCATCGCGACCACGCCCAGGATGGCGGTCAGCACCAGCATTGCGATACGTCGCTTGAAGGACGTGGACTTGCCGTTCATAGATGTCTCCAGCGCCTTGTCGGGCTTGTTCTTTATTCGCCGCGGCTTTGACGCATGGCGGCGACCAACGCCGACCGAGTTTCCACCTGAGCGGCGGCTGCCCCATCAGGGTCTGCACCTAGGTAGCGCTGCGGGCTGTCGGCGAGCCCCTCGGCCTCATTTACAATTGACGTTTACGTAAACGTAAATCAACTAGAGCAGGAGCCGGCCCATGCAAGCAGCGGATCAGCAATATGCCCAGCGGGTGCGCGACTCCTTTGCCCTGCAGGCGGTGATGAAGACGCTGGGTGCGGAATTGGGTGAGGTGGAGGCCGGCAAGGTGGTGATCACCATGGCCCACAAGCCCGAGCTGTGCCAGCAACACGGTTTTCTGCATGCCGGCATCGTGTCCACGGCGCTGGACTCGGCCTGCGGCTATGCCGCCTACAGCCTGATGCCGGCCGAGGCGGCGGTGTTGACGATCGAATTCAAGATCAATCTGCTCGCGCCGGCGCGCGGGCCGCTGTTCCGCTTCGAGGGCCAGGTGGCCAAGGCCGGTCGTACCATCAGCGTGGTCGAGGGCCGCGCCTATGGGTTCGAGGCCGGCGCCGAAGAAAAATTGGTGGCGACCATGAGCGCCACCGTGATGACGGTTCTGGGCCGCGACGGCCTCAAACATTGATTGAGAAACAGGAGACAAACCATGAATCTGCCCGGCCTGAATTTCCAACTCGGCGAAGACATCGACGCGCTGCGTGACACCGTGCGCGCCTTTGCCGACGCCGAGATCGCTCCGCGTGCCGCCGCGATCGACCATAGCGACCAGTTCCCCATGGATCTGTGGCGCAAGATGGGCGAGCTGGGCATCCTGGGCGTGACCGTGTCCGAGGAATACGGCGGTGCCAATATGGGCTATCTGGCGCATATGGTGGCGATGGAGGAGATCAGCCGCGGTTCGGCCTCGGTGGGCCTGTCTTATGGCGCACACAGCAACCTCTGCGTCAACCAGATCAACCGCAACGGCAATGCGGCGCAGAAGGCCAAGTACCTGCCCAAGCTGATCAGCGGCGAGCATGTGGGAGCGCTCGCGATGAGCGAGCCGGGCGCCGGCTCCGACGTCATCAGCATGAAGCTGAAGGCCGAGGACAAGGGCGGGGTTTACCTGCTCAACGGCAACAAGATGTGGATCACCAACGGGCCCGATGCCGACACCCTGGTGGTCTATGCCAAGACCGAGCCCGAGCTGGGCGCGCGCGGCGTCACCGCCTTCCTGATCGAGAAGGGCATGAAGGGCTTCTCGATCGCGCAGAAGCTCGACAAGCTGGGCATGCGCGGCAGCCATACCGGCGAGCTGGTGTTCCAGAACGTCGAGGTGCCGGCCGAGAACGTGCTGGGTGCGGTGAACGGCGGCGCCAAGGTACTGATGTCGGGCCTGGACTATGAGCGCGCCGTGCTCACCGGCGGCCCGCTGGGCATCATGCAAAGCGTGATGGACAACGTCATTCCCTACATCCACGACCGCAAGCAGTTCGGCCAGAGCATCGGCGAGTTCCAGCTCATCCAGGGCAAGGTGGCCGACATGTACACCGTGCTGCAGGCCGGCCGCAGCTTTGCCTACACGGTGGCCAAGAACCTCGACCTGCTGGGCAGCGAGCATGTGCGCCAGGTGCGCAAGGACTGCGCCTCGGTGATCCTCTGGACCGCCGAGAAGGCGACCTGGATGGCCGGCGAGGGCGTGCAGATCTTCGGCGGCAACGGCTATATCAACGAGTACCCGCTGGGCCGCCTGTGGCGCGATGCCAAGCTGTATGAAATCGGCGCGGGCACCAGCGAGATCCGCCGGATGTTGATTGGCCGCGAGCTGTTTGCGGAGACCATGTAATTGGCAACGCCGACGCTGCACCTCAACACCCCCTTGCTGCGGGCCGCTCCCGGCCTGTTCCCGCAGGCCGAGGTGTGGCTGAAGATGGACGCCCTGCAAGCCAGCGGCAGCTTCAAGCTGCGTGGCGTGGGGCGTCTGGTGCAGCAGGCCGCGCTGGACGGCGCACGCGAGATCGTCTGCGCCTCGGGTGGCAACGCCGGCTTTGCCGCTGCCTATGCGGCGGTGGCCCTGGGCCTGGGCGTCACCATCGTGCTGCCGGAGACCAGCAGCGCCGCGGTGGCCGAGAAGATCGTCGCGCGCGGCGCCACGGTGTTGCGCCATGGCGCGATGTTCGACGAAGCGAATGCCTTTGCCCAGGCACTGGCGGCCGAGCGTGGCGCCACCTATGTGCACCCCTTCGACCACCCCATGCTGTGGGCAGGGCACTCGACCTTGATCGACGAGGTACTGGCCGAGGGCCTGGAATTCGATGCCGTCATCACCGCGGTGGGCGGCGGTGGCCTGTTCTGCGGCATCGTCCAAGGCCTGCAGCGCCATGGCCTGCATGAGGTGCCGGTGGTGGCGATGGAGACCCGGGGTGCCGACAGCCTGAGTCAGAGTCTGCAGGCCGGCCACGCCGTGACGCTGCCGGCCATCACCTCGATCGCCACCTCGCTGGGTGCGCGCCGCGTTGCCGACGAGGCCCTGCGCCTGGCGCAGAGCCATCCCACCCTGAGTCTCACCGTCAGCGATGCCCAGGCCACGCAGGCCTGCGTGCGCTTTGCCGACGCGATGCGCGTGCTGGTGGAGCCCGCCTGTGGCGCGGCACTGGCGGCCTTGAGCGCGCACGAAGCGGCGCTGGTCGGGTTCAAGAAGCCACTGGTCGAGGTCTGCGGCGGCATCGCGGTCTCGCTGGCCCAGCTGCAGGCCTGGAGCGCGGCATGACGTCGTCCTTGCTGCGGCTGCCGAGACTCGACGGCCACCGTTGCAGCCTGCGTGAGTTGCGGGCGAGCGACGCGCCGGACCTCAGGCGTCATGCCGACGACGAGGCCGTCTGGCGCAATCTCTTCGATGGCTTCCCGCATCCCTACACCCTGGCGGATGCCCAGGCCTGGTGTGGTGGCGATTGGCGCCATGGCGGTCATGTCTGGGGCATTGAATGCGAGGGCGCCATCATTGGCTGCGTGGGTTTCAAGCCCGAGGCGGGCTGGCTGCGTTGCAATGCCGAAGCAGGCTACTGGATCGGGCAGGCCTACTGGCGCCGCGGCATCGCCAGCGAGGCCTTGCGTCTGGCCACCGCATGGGCCTGGGGCAACTGCCCCGAACTGAGCCGCCTGTATGCCCCCATCTTTGCCTGGAACGAGGCTTCGCAGGCGGTAGCGCGCAGCGCCGGCTATGTGCTCGAGGCACGCTGGCCTCAGAGTGCGCTCAAGGCCGGCCAGCTGATTGACCGAGTGGTGTGGGCGGCTTATCGGGCCGAAGCCAGCCGATCGTCATTCGATCCCCTGACAATCAAGCCATGAGCACCGAACTTCAAGAACTGCTGGACAGCAACAAGCATTGGGCCGCCGAGACCGAGGCGCGCGAACCCGGGTTTTTCTCGCGCCTGCTCAAGCAGCAGACGCCGCAATACCTGTGGATAGGCTGTGCCGACAGCCGCGTGCCGGCCAATGAGCTGGTGAACCTGCTGCCGGGCGAGCTGTTCGTGCACCGCAATGTGGCCAATGTGGTGGTGCACTCGGACCTCAATTGCCTCTCGGTGATGCAGTTCGCGGTGGATGCGCTGAAGGTCAAGCACATCATCGTGGTGGGCCATTCCAACTGCGGTGGTGTGAAGGCGGCCTTGCTGGACGCCCGCACCGGCCTGGTGGACAACTGGCTGCGCCATGTGCAGGACGTGCGCAACCACCACCACGAATGGCTGGACAGCCTGGACGCGAATCAGCGTGTCAACGCCCTGTGCGAGCTCAACGTGCTGGAGCAGGCGCGCAATGCCTGCCAGACCACCGTGGTGCAGGACGCCTGGGCGCGCGGCCAGGAGGTGGTGGTGCATGGCTGGGTCTATGGCCTGCACAACGGCCTGCTGGAGGATCTGCGCATCACCGTGGCTGCCGCGGACCAGTTGGCCGCGGCCTTCCAGAAAGCCTTGAGCGCCGTCAAGGCCCGCTACGAAGGCGCTCGACTAAGCTCGGCAGCCTGAACTCAGCCGGAGTCGCGATGTTCCCCCAGAAGCTCACCGACGCGCGCGCCTTCGAGATCGCGCAGACCATGCTCGGTGGCTTCAATCGCCATTACCGCCTGTTCCGCGCCACCACGGCCGAGGCCAAGCAACGCTTCGAGCGTGGCGACTGGCATGGCCAGCAGCGCGCGCAAGCGTTGCGCATCGAGTTCTACGACAAGCGCGTGGACGAGGGCATCGCGTTGCTGGAGGAGCGCTTCCAGGCCAGCCGGCTGGAGATGGAGGTGTGGCAGCAGGTCAAGCTGCACTACATCGGCCTCCTGACCAACCACCACCAGCCCGAGCTGGCCGAGACCTTTTTCAACTCGGTGTGCACGCGCATCCTGCACCACAGCTACTTCCACAACGATTTCATCTTTGTGCGGCCGGCCGTCTCCACCGAGTACATCGAGAACGAAGAGCCCGCCGCCAAGCCGACCTTCCGCTGCTACTACCCGACGCGTGAGACCATGCGCGAGACCATGGTGCGCATCGTCAACAACTTCCAGCTCGAGCGCGAGTTCGAGGACCTGGGTCGCGATGCCGACCATGTGCTCAGCGCCGTGCAGCGCGAGCTGGGCCTGTTCCGCTGGCGCACCAACTTCCAGATCCAGGTGCTGTCCTCGCTGTTCTATCGCAACAAGGGCGCCTATCTGGTGGGCAAGATCATCAACGGCTTCACCGAGACGCCGTTCGCCTTGCCGATCCTGCACAACGAGCGCGGCCTGCTGCAGATCGACGCCGCGCTGTTCGGCGAGGACGAGCTGCTGCTGGTGTTCAGCTTTGCGCGCGCCTACTTCATGGTGGACATGGAGGTGCCCAGCGCCTACGTGCAGTTCCTGCGCTCCATGATGCCTAGGAAGCCGCGCGCCGAGCTCTACAGCGCCATCGGTCTGCAGAAGCATGGCAAGAACCTGTTCTACCGCGACTTCCTCTACCACCTGCGTCACTCGTCGGACAAGTTCCGCATCGCGCCCGGCATCAAGGGCATGGTGATGCTGGTGTTCGACCTGCCCAGCTATCCCTTCGTCTTCAAGCTCATCAAGGACTTCTTCCCGGCGCAGAAGGAGACCACGCGCGAGCTCATCCAGAGCAAGTACCTCTTGGTGAAGCAGCACGACCGCGTCGGCCGCATGGCCGATACGCTGGAGTACAGCAACGTGGCCTTCCCGCGCTACCGCTTCGAGGAAGAGCTGATCGCCGAGCTCAAGCACTACTGCCCCAGCCTGCTGGAAGAGCAGGGCGACGATCTGGTGCTCAAGCATGTCTACATCGAGCGCCGCATGGTGCCGCTGAACATCTATATCCAGGAAGCCACGCCGCAGCAGCTCGAGCATGCGGTGATCGAATACGGCAATGCCATCAAGGACCTGGTGGCCGCCAACATCTTCCCCGGCGACATGCTGTGGAAGAACTTCGGCGTGACGCGCCACGGCAAGGTCGTGTTCTACGACTACGACGAGATCGAATACCTGACCGACTGCAACTTCCGCAAGGTGCCCGCGCCGCGCAACGAGGAGGAAGAGATGTCGGGCGAGATCTGGTACCGGGTCGGGCCGCGCGATGTCTTTCCCGAAACCTTCGGGCCCTTTCTGTTGGGCCATCCGGGCGTGCGCGAAGTCTTTATGCGCCACCACGCCGATCTGTTGGACGCCGAGTTCTGGCAGGGCCACAAGGAGCGCATCCTGGCCGGCCATGTGCACGACGTCTTCCCCTATGAGGCGCACAAGCGCTTCTATGCCAAGCACGGCAAGCCGCCCCGGCAGCTGGCCGAGCCCGAGCATCGCGAACTACCGATCCAGTAGTCGTCCTGTTTCAATGAAGGAGAACCTCCATGTCTGACTCCATCGTCATCGTCTCCGCCGCCCGCACGCCCATCGGTGGCCTGCTGGGCGACTTCTCCGGCCTGCAGGCCTGGGAACTCGCGGCCGTGGCCATCAAGGCCGCGGTCGAACGTGCCGGCGTGCCCGGCGACGCCATCCAGGAAGCCTTTATCGGCAACTGCCTGATGGCCGGCCAGGGCCAGGCCCCGGCACGCCAGGCCGTGCTCAAGGCCGGCCTGCCGCAGTCGGTGGGCGCGGTAACGCTGTCCAAGATGTGCGGCGCCGGCATGCGCGCCACCATGTTCGCGCACGACACGCTGAAGGCCGAGAGCGCCGACATCCTGATCGCCGGCGGCATGGAATCGATGACCAATGCGCCGCACCTGATGTTCGCGCGCAAGGGCGTGAAGTACGGCGCCACCACCATGTACGACCACATGGCCCTGGACGGCCTGGAAGACGCTTACGAGCGCGGCAAGGCCATGGGCGTGTTCGCCGAGCAATGCGTGAGCAAGTACTCCTTCACGCGCGAGGCGCAGGACGCCTTCGCGATCGCCTCCACCGAGCGCGCCAAGCGCGCCAACACCGATGGCAGCTTTGCCTGGGAAATGGCCCCGGTGACGGTGGCCGGCCGCGCCGGTGACACCGTCTTCGACAAGGACGAGCAACCCTTCAAGGCCAAGCTCGACAAGATCGCCGGCCTCAAGCCCGCCTTCAAGAAGGACGGCACCATCACCGCCGCCACCTCGTCCAGCATCTCCGACGGCGCCGCCGCGATGGTGCTGATGCGCGAGAGCACCGCCGCCAAGCTGGGCCTGGCCCCGGTGGCGCGCATCGTGGGCCACGCCGTGCATGCCAATGCGCCGGAATGGTTCACCACCGCGCCGGTGGGCGCGATCCAGAAGCTGCTGGCCAAGAACGGCTGGGACGCCAAGAGCGTGGATCTGTGGGAAGTCAACGAAGCCTTTGCCGCCGTCACGATGGCGGCGATGGCCGAGTTCAAGCTGCCGCACGAGATCGTCAACGTGAACGGTGGCGCCTGCGCGCTGGGCCACCCCATCGGCGCCTCGGGCGCCCGCATCATCGTGACCCTGCTGGGCGCGCTGAAGCACCGCGGCCTGAAGCGCGGCGTCGCCGCGCTGTGCATCGGTGGCGGCGAGGCGACTGCCGTGGGCGTGGAGCTCCTGTGAAGCTCCACGCAAGGCAGTCGGCCGTCGGCGTGGAACTGCTCTGATGAGCAAGACCCTGGTCATCGGCGCCTCGCGGGGCATCGGCCTCGAGTTCGTGCGCCAGTACCGCGCCGCCGGTGCCCAGGTGGTGGCCACGGCCCGCAGCGAGGAGGGCCTGGCGCGCCTGCGCGAGCTGGGCGCCAGCGCGCTCAGGCTCGACGTCGCCGACACCGCCAGCGCCGCGGGCCTGGCCTGGCAGATCGACGGCCACCAGTTCGACGAGATCGTCATCGTGGCCGGCGTCTACGGGCCGCGCATCGCCGGCCTGCAGACGCCCAGCGAGGCCGACTTCGATGCTGTGATGCACACCAATGTGCTAGGGGCTATGCGCGTGCTGCCGCAGCTGAGCGAGGCGCTCGCGCCCGGCGCCAGGCTGGCCATCATCTCCTCGCGCATGGGCTCCATTGGCCTGCGCAGCAGCGGCAGCGGCTGGCTTTACCGCGCCTCCAAGGCGGCGGTGAATTCGGTGCTCAAGGACGCCTCGCTGCTGCTGCAGGAACAGGCCATCTGCATCAGCATCCACCCCGGCTGGGTGCGCACCGAGATGGGCGGCGAAGGCGCCGACATCGATGTGGCCACCAGCGTGGCCGGCATGCGCACCGTGCTGGCCACCCTCAAGCCCGCCCACAACGGCGGCTTTTTCAATTACGACGGCCAGCCCCTGGCCTGGTGAGACGACCCTATGCTTTTGAGTGACGACCATCGCGCGGTGCAAGACGCCGTGCGCGCCTTTGTGCAGGACCAGATTGCCCCCAAGGCGGCCGAATGGGACAAGAG
>Ga0208398_100494_pt1 | contig 25448 bp, 20 predicted proteins | sample LakWasMe79_HOW10_2_FD_183905 | JGI IMG/M metagenome (GOLD analysis project Ga0208398, IMG submission 183905) | Freshwater sediment methanotrophic microbial communities from Lake Washington under simulated oxygen tension - Sediment Metagenome... | ecosystem: Environmental > Aquatic > Freshwater >...
AGTAGCTATTCCTTGATGCTTTTTTAAAACCTCATTTACACAACGAAGTTTAAATTCATAATCGTACTTGACTTTTCTTTCCATAAAAATGCCCCCAAATAGTGTCTAACTTTTTGGGGGCAGTTCATATCGGATAGCTTTTTTTGCTTAATCAAATAATACAATAAAGAACAAATAACTCCTTATTTATTATGACTATATTTTTTATATGGCATTTATAAATAGTACTTTTGCAAACTATTGAAATAAAAATATGAGTTTTTTAAAAGAAATACAACGAAGACGCACTTTTGGGATTATTTCACACCCAGATGCCGGAAAAACAACACTGACTGAAAAATTACTTCTTTTCGGAGGAGCAATTCAAGAAGCCGGTGCGGTTAAAAACAATAAAATAAAAAAAGGAGCAACGAGTGATTTTATGGAAATTGAGCGTCAGAGAGGAATCTCGGTTTCTACTTCTGTTTTGGCCTTCAATTACAAAGAAAAAAAAATAAACATTCTTGACACACCTGGTCACAAGGATTTCGCCGAAGATACTTTCAGAACCCTTACAGCAGTTGACAGCGTAATTGTTGTTATTGACGTTGCAAAAGGGGTCGAAGAACAAACCGAGAAACTGGTTGCCGTATGCAGAATGCGAAAAATTCCAATCATTGTTTTTATCAATAAATTAGATAGAGAAGGAAAAGATGCTTTTGATCTAATGGACGAAGTGGAACAAAAACTTGGCTTAACGGTAACTCCTCTAAGCTTTCCTATCGGGATGGGTTATGATTTTCAAGGAATTTACAATCTTTGGGAACAAAATATAAATTTATTTAGTGGTGACAGCCGCAAAAATATTGAGGAGACAATCGCTTTCTCCGATGTGCAAAGCCCTGAATTGGAAAAAATAATCGGTCAAAAACCCGCGGACCGTTTGCGAGAAGAACTTGAATTAATAGATGAAGTATATCCAAAATTTGACCGTCAGGATTATTTGGACGGAAAATTGCAACCTGTCTTTTTTGGATCTGCATTAAATAATTTTGGAGTTCGTGAATTACTAGATTGTTTCGTAACAATTGCTCCATCACCAAGAGCAAAAGATTCAGAAACCAGACTTGTAGACCCAAAAGAAGAAAAGATGTCTGGATTTGTATTTAAAATCCACGCCAACATGGATCCTAAGCACAGAGACAGATTAGCATTTATAAAAATTGTTTCCGGGACATTTGAAAGAAACAAACCGTATTATCATGTACGTCAGAAAAAAAATCTGAAATTTTCAAGTCCAAATGCATTCTTTGCCGAGAAGAAAGAAATAGTAGACATCTCTTACCCTGGAGATATCGTTGGACTGCATGATACAGGAAATTTCAAGATTGGTGACACTTTGACTGAAGGGGAAATAATGAGTTTTAAAGGAATTCCTAGCTTCTCTCCGGAACACTTTAGATACATCAATAATGCTGACCCAATGAAAGCCAAACAGCTTGACAAAGGAGTAGATCAATTAATGGACGAAGGTGTAGCACAATTATTTACATTAGAGATGAATAACCGAAAAGTAATCGGAACAGTTGGAGCGCTACAATATGAAGTAATTCAATACCGATTGGAGCACGAATACGGCGCAAAATGTACTTATGAAAACTTCCCTGTTCACAAAGCCTGCTGGGTAAAACCTGATGATGCAAAAAATGAAGAGTTTAAAGAATTCAAACGTATAAAACAGAAATTTTTAGCAAAAGACAAATATGGTCAATTGGTATTTCTTGCCGACTCTGATTTCACCATTCAAATGACTCAAAGCAAATATCCAAGTGTCAAATTATTTTTCACTTCAGAATTTGATTAATTTACAATTAAACTACAAAAAAAAACGCCAACATTACGTTGGCGTTTTTCATATATACAAATTAATTCTAACCTTAAATTCTAACAAGATTTTGTATTTATAGCTTTTTTCAAAAGCGTTTTTACTAATAAGTGATTTGGCTCTCTGCCTGAAGTTAAAATACTTTTTTTAGAATAAAATGAATCAACTGGCATCGTGCTATTGATATCTTCTTTCGTTCCCATAAACCACAAAATAAAATTCATATTTGAATTCAACTCTGAAGCAGATACCTTCGCAGGAACTGGATTATCGATGTTAGCATTTTGATTCATTGAAATTTCATTCGAAGAATTTTCAAAATCAGATTTTTGTGCAAAAACGGCAGAGCTTGTAAAAAAAACAGCTATAAATAAAATACAAAATTGAATTTTGTTTATGTTTTTTTCTACTAATTTAAACACTCCATTCATTTTTTTCGTTAGTGATGAATCTTAATCATCAACTGAGCGCGAAATTAATTGAACAGATATCTACGAAAAAAAATAGTCGTTGAAAGGTTCAAAAACCCGTTTAAATACAAAAAATCAAGAATTTAATTCCTGCAAAGCAAAATTCAGCTGTCAATTCACATCCAAATTGAAAATGAAACTCGAATATATACTTATATATAAAGTAAAGTGATTAAATAAATTATATATTAAAAAAAAGACCTCATTTCTGAGGTCTCATTTTTAAATTATGCTTGTCCTGTAGGACCAAAATTAATGGGAATTGCAGGTTGTTCAACCTCTTTGATTTCACCATGTGTAACTTCGAAACGATGAATGTTTTCACCCAAAGCTTTGAGAAGTCTTTTAGCGTGTTGCGGAGTCAAAACAATTCTTGATTTAACTTTTGCTTTTGGAACACCAGGCATAATACATACAAAATCTAATACAAATTCAGACGAAGAATGATTTATTATAGCCAGATTGGAATAAATACCTTCCGCTACTTTTTCATCTAATTCTATGTTAATCTGTTCTTGTTGCTGTTTAGAATTGCTCATAAAATTTATTTTTATCAAAATTCTCTCTCCACATAAGTAGAGAGAGAACATTGAGGAAAAGAATTAATAAATATATTCTTCTTTATTAGCCATCATATCATTATAATCTTCTCTAGATCCTACAATTGCATTATCATACTCTCTCATACCTGTACCGGCAGGGATTCTATGACCAACAATTACATTTTCTTTCAATCCTTCCAATAAATCAAGCTTACCTGCAACTGCAGCTTCGTTTAATACTTTTGTTGTTTCTTGGAAAGAAGCAGCAGAAATAAATGATTTAGTTTGAAGAGAAGCTCTGGTAATACCTTGCAACACTGGGGTTGCGGTTGCTGTAATTACATCACGTGCAACAACAAGATTCTTATCTGTACGCTTCAATAATGAATTTTCATCACGCAACTGACGCGGAGTAATGATTTGTCCTGGTTTTAAAACACCTGAATCACCGGCATCTTCAACCACTTTCATTCCATATAATTTATCATTTTCAACGATAAAATCTTTGGTATGAATCAATTGATCTTCTAAGAACAATGTATCTCCCGGATCTTCAACTCTAACTTTACGCATCATTTGGCGTATTACAACTTCAAAGTGTTTGTCGTTGATTTTTACACCTTGAAGACGGTATACCTCTTGAATTTCATTTACCAAATACTGTTGAACAGCAGCAGGCCCTTGAATTCTCAAAATATCATCAGGAGTAATAGCTCCGTCAGACAATGGCACACCAGCTCTTACGAAGTCATTTTCCTGAACTAGAATCTGGCTTGATAATTTAACCAAGTATTTTCTAACATCTCCAAATTTAGACTCAATAACGATCTCACGGTTACCTCTTTTGATTTTTCCAAAAGAAACAACACCATCAATCTCTGAAACTACAGCTGGATTTGAAGGATTACGAGCTTCTAACAACTCTGTAATTCTTGGAAGACCTCCTGTAATATCCCCAGATTTAGATGAACGACGAGGAATTTTAACTAAAACTTTACCAGCTTTAATTTTCTCTCCGTTTTCAACCATCAAGTGAGCTCCAACTGGTAAGTTGTAAGAACGGATTAATTCACCTTCTTTACCGTAAACCAATAAAGTAGGGATTAATTTTTTGTTTCTTGCCTCAGAGATTACTTTTTCCTGGAAACCTGTTTGCTCATCGATTTCAACCATGAACGATTGTCCTTGCTCTAAATCTTCATAAGCAATTTTACCAGTAAACTCAGAAACAATTACCCCGTTATATGGATCCCATTTACAGATTACATCACCTTTAGCAACCGATTGACCATCAGCCACAAAAATACTTGAACCGTAAGGGATATTATGAGTACTTAATAAAATACCTGTTTTTTCGTCAATCAATTTCAATTCTGTAGAACGAGAAACAACAATATCAACTGAGTTACCTTCGCTGTCTTCACCTTTTACAGTTTTTAAATCTTCAATTTCCAGTTTACCTGCAAAACGGGTAATAATACTAGATTCTTCAGAAATACCTCCTGCAACCCCTCCAACGTGGAAAGTACGAAGTGTCAACTGTGTACCTGGCTCACCGATTGATTGTGCAGCAATTACACCAACTGCTTCACCTCTTTGGGTCATTTTTCCAGTGGCTAAGTTTCTACCGTAACATTTAGCACAAATACCTTTAGTAGCCTCACAAACCAATGGAGAACGTACTTCAACTTTCTCCACAGGAGAAGCTTCAATACCTTTCACTAATGCTTCCGTGATTTGCTCACCAGCGTGTACTAAAATCTCACTTGTTAATGGATTAATTACATCTTGCAATGCAACACGTCCTAAGATTCTTTCACCTAATGATTCAACAATTTCCTCATTTTTCTTCAAAGCAGAAACCTCAATACCTCTAAGAGTACCACAATCCTCGATATTAACAATAACATCTTGAGAAACGTCATGTAATCTTCTAGTTAAGTATCCAGCATCCGCTGTTTTAAGAGCCGTATCCGCAAGACCTTTACGAGCACCGTGAGTAGAGATAAAGTACTCAAGGATTGAAAGACCTTCTTTAAAGTTGGAAAGAATCGGGTTTTCAATAATTTCACCACCACCAGCAGTAGATTTTTTAGGCTTAGCCATCAAACCACGCATACCTGTTAACTGACGGATCTGTTCTTTGGAACCCCTCGCCCCAGAATCAAGCATCATATACACAGAGTTGAAACCTTGTTGGTCTTCTCTAATGTTTTTCATTGCCAGCTCTGTCAATTGAGCATTTGCTGAAGTCCATACGTCAATAACTTGGTTGTAACGCTCGTTATTGGTAATAAGACCCATGTTATAGTTAGCAGAAATACCTTCAACTTGCTCTCTGGCATCTGCAATTAATTTTGGTTTTTGTTCTGGGATTCTAATATCACCAAGAGAGAATGATAATCCTCCTTTGAATGCAAATTTATAACCCATATTTTTCATATTGTCCAAGAAAGCTGCTGTTTCAGGCACATTAGTCGAACTCAATACGTGTCCGATAATGTCTCTTAAGTTTTTCTTAGTCAATACGTCATTGATATATCCAGCTGCTTCAGGTACTACTTCATTAAATAATACACGTCCAGCAGTAGTTTGGATAATTTGGTACACTAACTCTCCGTTTTCATTAAAATCTTTTGCTCTGATTTTCACACGGGCATTCAATTCTAATCTTCCTTCGTTTAATGCAATATTCACCTCTTCAGCAGAATAGAATGTAATTCCTTCTCCTAAAATTTTCAACTCAGGTGTAGACAAACGTTCTTTGGTCATATAATAAAGACCAAGTACCATGTCTTGAGAAGGTACAGTAATCGGAGCACCATTCGCTGGGTTCAAGATATTGTGAGAAGCCAACATTAGTAATTGTGCTTCCAAAATAGCTTCTGGTCCTAATGGCAAGTGAACCGCCATCTGGTCACCATCGAAATCCGCGTTAAACGCTGTACAAACTAAAGGGTGCAATTGGATTGCTTTTCCTTCAATTAATTTTGGTTGGAACGCTTGGATACCTAATCTGTGCAAAGTAGGAGCACGGTTTAGTAATACTGGGTGTCCTTTAATTACGTTTTCAAGGATATCCCAAACTACCGGCTCTTTTTTGTCAATTATTTTCTTAGCAGATTTTACTGTTTTTACAATTCCTCTTTCTATCAATTTACGGATAACAAAAGGTTTATATAATTCAGCTGCCATATCTTTTGGCAAACCACACTCAAACAATTTCAATTCAGGTCCAACAACAATTACCGAACGAGCAGAATAATCCACACGTTTTCCAAGCAAGTTTTGACGAAAACGTCCTTGTTTACCTTTTAACGAATCAGATAATGATTTCAAAGGTCTGTTTGATTCTGTTTTTACTGCAGAAGCTTTACGAGTATTATCGAAAAGTGAATCTACAGATTCCTGCAACATACGTTTTTCATTACGAAGGATTACTTCAGGAGCTTTAATCTCGATTAATCTTTTCAAACGGTTGTTACGGATGATTACACGACGGTATAAATCATTCAAATCCGAAGTTGCAAAACGACCTCCATCAAGAGGCACAAGAGGACGCAATTCTGGTGGAATTACCGGAATTACTTTCATAATCATCCACTCAGGACGATTTTCTCTGTTCAACGTAGATTCACGGAAAGATTCTACAACTTGTAGTCTCTTTAACGCTTCAGTTTTACGTTGTTTAGACGTTTCGTTATTAGCTTTATGTCTTAAATCATAAGATAATTCATCAAGATCAATACGTGCCAATAAATCCATAATACACTCTGCTCCCATTTTGGCAACGAATTTATTTGGATCAAAATCATCTAAATATTGATTATCAGCTGGAAGAGTATCTAAAATATTCAAATATTCTTCTTCTGTCAAGAAATCTAATCTTTGGATAGATTCTCCATCTGCATTTTTAGCAATACCAGCTTGGATTACTACGTATCTTTCGTAGTAAATAATCATATCTAATTTCTTAGATGGAAGACCAAGGATATAACCAATTTTGTTAGGAAGAGAACGGAAGTACCAGATATGAGCAATTGGCACAACAAGGTTGATGTGTCCTACTCTGTCTCTACGTACTTTCTTTTCAGTAACTTCAACACCACAACGGTCACAGATAATACCTTTGTAACGTATTCTTTTATATTTACCACAAGCACATTCGAAATCTTTTACCGGTCCGAAGATTCTTTCGCAGAAAAGTCCGTCACGCTCTGGTTTGTGAGTTCTATAGTTGATAGTTTCAGGCTTCAAAACTTCACCTCTTGATTCTTTCAAGATAGATTCTGGAGAAGCTAATCCTATCGATATTTTGTCGAATCTTTTTACAGTATTCTTTTCTTTATTATTTCTATTATTTATCATAGTTTTTACTATTGATTTATTTGCAATTAAAAATTGATTCTTGTTTTTAGTCTAAAGTCAGATGTCATAAAGTTTTTAAAGTCACGAATGACTTTAGACTTTAGACTTTCAAACTTTCGACTTAAAAACTACCTCGGATTACTTCTCTAAACTTCAAACTAAATTTTGAAAGTGCTAGTTATAAAATCTTTTGAAATTTTATAAAAAATCGGAACGGGTTACGGGGCTAAATCCTTAAAAACTCTTATAAAATCTATAATAGAGACGTAGCATTGCTACGTCTCTACCTGAAAATTTATTCTTCTAAACGAATATCAAGTCCTAGACCTTTCAATTCGTGCATTAACACGTTGAATGATTCTGGCAATCCTGGTTCCGGCATAGTTTCGCCTTTTACGATAGCTTCGTAAGTTTTGGCTCTACCTATAACGTCATCAGATTTAACAGTCAAGATTTCACGTAGTGTACTTGATGCTCCATAAGCTTCAAGTGCCCAAACCTCCATCTCTCCAAAACGCTGACCTCCAAATTGAGCTTTACCTCCAAGTGGCTGTTGAGTAATCAACGAGTATGGACCGATAGAACGTGCGTGCATCTTATCGTCAACCATGTGTCCTAATTTCAACATATAGATAACTCCAACAGTTGCTGCCTGGTGGAAACGTTCTCCAGTACCTCCATCATAAAGGTGAGTATGTCCAAAACGCGGTACTCCAGCTTCATCAGTCAAAGCATTGATCTCATCTAAAGAAGCACCGTCAAAAATTGGAGTAGCAAATTTTCTACCCAAATTCATACCAGCCCATCCAAGAACTGTCTCATAGATTTGTCCAATGTTCATACGTGAAGGTACCCCAAGTGGGTTCAACACGATATCAACCGGTGTTCCGTCTTCAAGGAAAGGCATATCTTCATGACGAACAATACGTGCAACAATACCTTTGTTACCGTGACGTCCAGCCATTTTATCCCCAACTTTCAACTTACGTTTCTTAGCGATATATACTTTAGCCAATTTCAAGATTCCTGATGGCAATTCATCCCCAACAGTAATTGTGAATTTCTCTCTACGTAATGCCCCTTGTAAATCGTTCAGTTTAATTTTATAGTTATGAATCAAATCATTAACCATTTTATTAGTTGCATCATCAGCAACCCATTGACCTTTACTTAAGTGAGCGAAATCTTCAACAGCATAAAGCATTTTTTGAGTATACTTTTTACCTTTTGGTAAAACTTCTTCACCCAAATCATTCATTACACCTTGAGAAGTTTTTCCGTTTACGATGTTGAAAAGTTTCTCAATCAATCTATCTTTAAGCTCAACAAACTTCACTTCAAACTCCATTTCAAGTGCCCCTAAAGCATCTTTGTCCTGAGTACGTTTACGTTTGTCTTTTACCGCTCTTGCAAATAATTTTTTATCTAAAACCACACCATGCAAAGAAGGAGAAGCTTTCAATGAAGCATCTTTTACATCACCTGCTTTATCCCCGAAGATTGCACGAAGCAATTTCTCTTCCGGAGTAGGATCAGATTCTCCTTTTGGAGTAATTTTTCCGATAAGAATGTCACCAGGTTTAACCTCGGCACCAATTCTAATCATACCGTTTTCATCTAAGTCTTTAGTAGCCTCTTCAGAAACGTTTGGAATATCATTCGTTAACTCTTCATTACCTAATTTTGTATCTCTTACCTCTAATGAGTAATCGTCTACGTGGATTGAAGTAAAGATATCGTCACGAACCACTTTTTCAGAAATCACAATCGCATCCTCGAAATTGTACCCTTTCCATGGCATAAACGCAACTTTTAGGTTTCTACCTAAAGCTAATTCTCCATTTTGAGTAGCATATCCTTCAGACAATACTTGGCCAGGAATCACTCTGTCACCTTTTCTTACGATAGGCTTAAGGTTAATACTTGTTCCTTGATTGGTTTTTCTAAATTTAATTAAGTTGTATGTTTTATCATCAGATTCAAAACTTACCATTCTTTCTTCTTCAGAACGATCGTATTTGATAGTAATGATGTTAGCATCAACGTACTCAACAACTCCATGTCCTTCAGCATTAATCAATACTCTAGAATCTGAAGCTACTTGACGCTCTAAACCGGTACCAACAATCGGAGCCTCAGGACGTATCAATGGTACGGCCTGACGCATCATGTTTGATCCCATCAATGCACGGTTCGCATCATCATGCTCCAAGAAAGGAATTAAAGATGCAGAAATCGAAGCAATTTGGTTTGGCGCAACGTCTGTATAATGTACTTGAGAAGGGTCAATTACTGGAAAGTCACCTTCTTGACGCGCAATTACGTTTTCGGCAGTGATTTTACCTGAATCTTCCATTTTAATGTTCGCCTGAGCGATTAACATTCCTTCTTCTTCTTCAGCACTTAAATAGATAGGAGTAGATTCTAAATCTACAACACCATTATTTACCTTACGGTAAGGTGTTTCAATGAATCCCATTCCGTTTACTTTAGCATAAACACCAAGAGATGAAATCAAACCAATGTTTGGTCCCTCTGGAGTTTCAATTGGACATAAACGTCCGTAGTGCGTGTAGTGAACGTCACGAACCTCAAATCCGGCTCTTTCTCTCGAAAGTCCACCAGGTCCAAGTGCAGATAATCTTCTTTTGTGCGTAATCTCAGCTAATGGATTCGTTTGGTCCATGAATTGAGACAACTGGTTAGTTCCAAAGAAAGAGTTGATAACTGATGATAATGTTTTGGCATTGATCAAATCTATCGGTGTAAACACCTCGTTATCCCTAACGTTCATTCTCTCACGAATGGTTCTAGCCATACGAGCTAAACCAACACCGAATTGTTGAGACAATTGCTCACCAACTGTTCTAACACGACGGTTAGACAAGTGGTCGATATCATCGATCTCAGCTTTTGAGTTGATCAACTCAATCAAATATTTAACAATAGTAATGATATCTTCTTTGGTAAGCACTTGCTTTTCCATTGGAGTATCAAGACCAAGTTTTTTGTTAATTCTATAACGACCTACTTCACCTAAGTTGTAACGTTGGTCAGAGAAGAATAATTTATCGATAATACCACGAGCAGTTTCTTCATCAGGCGGTTCTGCGTTACGCAATTGTCTGTAGATATGCTCAACAGCTTCTTTTTCAGAGTTTGTTGGGTCTTTTTGTAACGTATTGTGGATGATAGAATAATCAACAGCGTTATTATCTTCTTTGTGCAACAAAATAGATTTAACGTTTGAATCGATAATTTCTTCAACATTATCTTTGTCGATGATAGTATCTCTATCAAGAATAATCTCGTTACGTTCGATAGAAACAACTTCACCAGTATCCTCATCAACAAAATCCTCGTGCCAAGTGTTCAAAACACGTGCAGCAAGTTTTCTTCCAATATATTTTTTAAGACCTGTTTTTGAAACTTTAATTTCTTCAGCAAGGTCAAAGATTTCAAGGATATCCTTATCTCTTTCAAAACCTATCGCACGGAATAAAGTTGTAACCGGTAATTTTTTCTTTCTATCGATATACGCATACATTACGCTGTTAATATCTGTAGAAAATTCAATCCAAGATCCTTTGAAAGGAATTACTCTCGCTGAATATAATTTTGTTCCATTTGCATGGAATGACTGTCCAAAGAAAACACCCGGAGAACGGTGCAGCTGAGATACTACTACACGTTCAGCACCATTAATAACAAAGGTACCGCTTGGTGTCATGTAAGGTATTGTTCCAAGATATACATCTTGTACAATAGTTTCAAAATCTTCGTGTTCAGGATCAGTACAATATAGTTTTAACCTTGCTTTTAAAGGCACACTATAAGTAAGACCTCTTTCTATACATTCTTGAATGGTATAACGTGGTGGATCTACAAAATAATCAAGGAATTCCAAAACAAAGTTATTTCTTGTATCTGTAATTGGAAAGTTTTCCATGAAGGTATTGTACAACCCTTCGTCGCCTCTTTCGTCTGATTTAGTTTCTAATTGAAAAAAATCTTTAAACGATTTTACCTGAACATCTAAGAAATCTGGATATTGAGGTATGTTTTTGGTAGAGGCAAAATTCAATCTTTCAGTCTGATTTGTTATCATCAATGGACAAAATTTTGATTAAAAAAAAGTAGTTTTTGTGTGTAAAACACTGTTCAATTTATAAAACAATCTATACTTTCTTTTTATAATCGATACATCTTTAAAAACAAACAAATTAAAACTTTGCAAATTTTCTTTCTTCGTATTGATTAAAAACTTTTTCGTATTCTAAACTATTTTATAATAAAACTTGATATAATTTTATTATACGAAAAATGGTTTAGACCGTTGGACGTTACTGTCCAAGGTCTAAACCTACTTTTAAACTGGGGTTTTGTTATTTTAACTCAACAACAGCACCAGCTTCTTCTAAAGATTTTTTAAGACCTTCAGCCTCTTCTTTAGATACACCTTCTTTAACGTTACTTGGAGCACTATCAACTACATCTTTAGCTTCTTTAAGACCTAAACCTGTAAGTTCTTTAACTAATTTTACTACAGCTAATTTAGAAGCTCCAGCATCTTTCAATACAACTGTAAATTCTGTTTGAGCCTCTTCAGCAGCACCTTCACCACCTCCAGCAGCAACTACTACAGCTGCAGCAGCTGGTTCGATACCGTACTCATCTTTTAATATTGTTGCTAATTCGTTAACTTCTTTAACTGTAAGGTTAACTAATTGCTCTGCGAATTGTTTCAAATCTGCCATTTTTTCTATCGTTTTAAAATGATTTGTAAAAATATAATTTATTTATTGTGCGCTAATTAAGCAACAAGGAGACTTAACTCCCCGTTTTGAGTATTATGCTTCAGCCTCTTCGCTTCCTGCGAATTGGTTTTGTAAAGCAGAAATAACTCTTTGAGCAGGTGATTGTAATAATCCAATGATTTCACCGATAAGCTCTTCTTTAGATTTAATTGTAGCTAATGCATCTAATTGATCATCTCCAATGTAAATTTCAGAATTAATATAAGCCCCTTTCAATACAGGTTTTGCTGATTTTTTTCTGAAATCTTTAATGATTTTTCCAGGTGCGTTTGCAACATCTGCAATGAAAATAGCACTGTTACCTGTCAATACAGAAGGTAAATCTCCATAATCATTATCAGAAGCTTCCATTGCTTTAGCAAGCAAAGTATTTTTAACTACCTCTAATTTAATACCTGCTTTAAAACAAGCTCTTCTCAAGTTTGAAGTTGTTTCTGCGTCTAACCCAGAAATATCAGATACATAAATAATGTTTGTACCAGCTAACTGTGCAGTTAAATCTTCAATCGCGATTGATTTTTCTTCTCTAGTCATACTAAAAATTATTAACTACCAATTATACTGCTTTTGGGTCCAATGCAATTGCAGGACTCATTGTGCTTGTAAGGTGAATACCTTTAATGTAGGTACCTTTAGCAGCAGTTGGTTTAAGTTTGATTAATGTTTGAATAATTTCGTGTGCGTTGTCAACAATTTGTTCAGCTCCAAAAGAAACTTTACCAATTCCTGCATGTACGATACCAGTTTTATCAACTTTAAAGTCAATTTTACCAGCTTTTACCTCTGCAACAGCTTTTGCAACATCCATAGTTACAGTACCTGTTTTAGGGTTTGGCATTAAACCTCTAGGACCTAAAATACGACCTAACGGACCTAATTTACCCATAACAGCAGGCATAGTGATAATTACATCAACATCTGTCCAACCGTCTTTAATTTTTTGCAGGTAATCGTCAAGACCAACATGATCTGCTCCAGCTTCTCTAGCTTCCGCTTCTTTATCTGGAGTTACCAATGCCAATACTTTAACATCTTTTCCTGTTCCATGAGGCAATGTTACCACACCTCTCACCATTTGATTCGCTTTTCTTGGATCAACACCCAAACGAACTGCGATATCAACAGACTCATCAAATTTTGCAGAAGCAACCACTTTAATCAATGCAGCAGCATCTTTCAAAGAGTATAATTTGTTCTTTTCAATTTTTGAAGCAGCCTCTTTTTGCTTTTTTGTCAATTTTGCCATGTCTTTCTCTTAATTAAAAAGGAGAATCTCCTGATACAGTTATACCCATAGATCTAGCTGTTCCAGCAATCATGCTCATAGCAGATTCGATTGTGAATGCATTTAAATCTACCATTTTATCTTCAGCAATTGCCTTGATAACATCCCAAGTAACGCTAGCTACTTTTTTACGATTTGGTTCACCAGATCCTGACTTTAGCTTTGCAGCTTCCAATAACTGGACAGCCGCTGGAGGAGTCTTAACAACAAAATCAAATGATTTGTCTTTGTACACAGTGATTTGCACTGGACAAATTTTGCCAGGTTTATCCTGAGTTCTAGCATTAAATTGCTTACAGAACTCCATGATGTTTACCCCAGCAGCTCCTAAAGCAGGTCCAACCGGTGGCGACGGGTTCGCAGCACCTCCCTTAACTTGTAGTTTAACTACCTTACTAATTTCTTTAGCCATTTTTAAAAAATTTAACACAACAATCTTGGAAGCGATTGAAGTGGTTATTATAGATGTAACAAAAATTATACTTTTTCAACTTGCATAAAACTCAATTCCAAAGGTGTTTTTCTCCCGAAAATTTTCACCATTACCTCAAGTTTACGCTTTTCTTCATTTATTTTTTCAACAGTACCGTTAAACCCATTAAAAGGACCATCGATCACTTTAATAGTTTCACCAACATTGAAAGGTATAGAACGAGTATCAGTATTAACAGCCAACTCATCTACTTTACCTAACATTCTGTTTACTTCAGACATTCTTAATGGAACAGGCTCACCACCTTTAGTCTCACCCAAGAACCCTATAACACTTGTAATAGACTTAATAATATGAGGAATTTCACCAACTAAATTGGCTTCCAACATAACATATCCCGGAAAGTAAACTTTATCTTTAGATAATTTCTTTCCTTCTTTCACAGTAACTACTTTTTCTGTAGGCACAAGAACCTGCGAAACATAATCACTCATTCCTAAACGAGCAATTTCTGTTTCGATATAAGCTTTCACTTTATTTTCTTGTCCGCTTACTGCACGAACGACATACCACTTTTTAATATTATTATCTGCCATTAGAAAAAATTATGCTTTTATCCAATTAAAAAACACAGCTAATGTTTTTGCAAATACTTCATCTACTCCCCATGTTGCTAAAGCGAATACCACTGAAAAAACAGCAACAACGATTGTAAGACGTTGCACTTCAGCCCAAGCCGGCCAAGTTACATTTGATTTTAATTCTTCAAATGATTCTGATATGTAATTAACAACTTTTGTCATAGTGATTAGTTTATTTTGCACGGGCGGAGGGATTCGAACCCCCATCAACGGTTTTGGAGACCGCTATTCTACCCTTGAACTACGCCCGTAGTAATAAAAACCAGTGTCGCCATAAACACGACACTGGTCTAGCATTATATATTAGTATTAAGCTACAATTTCAGTTACCTGACCTGCACCTACTGTTCTACCACCTTCACGGATAGCGAAACGTAAACCTACGCTCATTGCGATTGGGCTTAACAAAGCAACATTAATAGTTAAGTTGTCACCTGGCATTACCATCTCTACACCTTCTGGTAAAGTAATAACTCCTGTTACGTCAGTTGTACGTACGTAGAACTGTGGACGGTAGTTATTGTGGAATGGAGTGTGACGTCCACCTTCTTCTTTTTTCAAGATATACACCTCAGCTTTGAAAGTAGCGTGTGGTTTAACAGATCCTGGCTTAATGATAACCATACCTCTTTTGATATCAGCTTTATCAATACCTCTCAACAACAAACCTACGTTATCTCCAGCTTCACCTCTATCAAGGATTTTACGGAACATCTCAACTCCAGTGATTGTAGAAGTCAATTTCTCAGCTCCCATACCAATGATTTCAACTGGATCTCCAGTGTTAGCAACTCCAGTTTCGATACGACCTGTAGCAACAGTTCCACGACCTGTAATTGTAAATACGTCCTCAACCGGCATCAAGAATGGCTTAGCTACATCACGTACTGGCTCTTCGATCCAGTTATCAACAGCTTCCATCAATTCAATAATTTTAGGAACCCATGCAGCATCATTGTTCAATCCACCTAAAGCTGAACCTTGAATAACTGGACAGTTGTCTCCGTCGTACTCATAGAAAGACAATAAGTCTCTGATTTCCATTTCAACTAACTCTAATAACTCAGCATCGTCAACCATATCCACTTTGTTCATGAAAACAACGATTCTTGGAATACCTACCTGACGACCTAAAAGGATGTGCTCACGAGTTTGTGGCATTGGACCATCTGTAGCAGCAACTACTAAGATAGCACCGTCCATTTGAGCAGCTCCAGTAACCATGTTTTTTACGTAATCCGCGTGACCTGGACAGTCAACGTGCGCATAGTGACGGTTAGCAGTTTCATACTCAACGTGTGATGTATTAATTGTAATACCTCTTTCTTTTTCTTCTGGAGCATTATCAATTTGATCAAATGATTTTGCTTGACAGTAACCAGCATCAGATAACACTTTTGTGATTGCTGCTGTTAAAGTAGTTTTACCGTGATCTACGTGTCCGATCGTACCAATATTTAAGTGCGGTTTCGAACGGTTAAAGGTTTCTTTTGCCATTTTACTTAATTTTTAATCTAGTTTATATATTTATTTCAATTTCCTACTTACTTGAGCCAATGTCGGGAATTGAACCCGAGACCTCTTCCTTACCAAGGAAGCACTCTACCCCTGAGCTACACCGGCAGAATCCTTGATTTAAGAGTTTTTTATTCTGATTCCAGATTACCAACCTATCATCCAAAATCAACTTCCTAAAATTTATTCTTGTGGGGAGAGCAGGATTCGAACCTGCGAAGTTCACACAGCAGATTTACAGTCTGCCCTCGTTGGCCGCTTGAGTATCTCCCCGACTTTTTTTATTTATTTTTTTACTTTTTGAGCCGATAGAGGGACTCGAACCCACGACCTGCTGATTACAAATCAGCTGCTCTAGCCAGCTGAGCTACATCGGCATTATCAATAAAAAAAGTCCGCTATTTCTAACGGACTGCAAATGTAGATATTTTATCCTTTAATCAAAACATTTTTTAAAAAAAATTTTAATTAAATATGTGTTCTTAACTTTTCTTTACGTTTTACCAGTAATCGTTCTAGAGATTCTGCTGATTGTTCGACCGCTTCTTCAAAGGATTTACACTGTTTTTTAACCAAAAAATCATCCCCAGGAACATTAATCTTTATTTCGACAATTTTATTCTCCTTCTCACTTGTCTTTTCTACTTTCATAAAAACATCAGAAGAGACCACTCTATCATAATATTTTTCCAATTTACCCATTCTCTCTTGGACGAAATCCACCAGCTTTCTGTCAACAGTAAAGTTAACTGCATGAACATTTACCTTCATAATAAATCTTTTTAATAGTTAAACATTTCAGAATTATTTTTTATTCCTAGGATGAGCCTCCTGATAAACTTTTTTAAGCTCCGACAAACTACTGTGAGTATAAATCTGCGTAGAAGCCAAACTGGAATGCCCTAATAATTCCTTAACCGAATTCAAATCAGCTCCGTTGTTTAATAAATGAGTCGCAAATGTATGTCTTAACACATGAGGACTTTTTTTTACTTTTTGGGAGACACTACTAAAGTATGAATTTATTAAACGATACACAAAAGAATCACTCAATTTTAACCCTTTTTTTGTTAGAAATAAATAATCATCATCCACTATTGTTTCCAGCAAAGAACGCTCCTTAATATACAACCCCAACTGCTCTGCCACCACAGGCAAAACCGGAAGAATACGCTCCTTGTTTCTTTTTCCCAACACCTTCAAAGTATTACTTACTAAATTAACATTAGAGCATTTCAAATAAACAAGTTCCGCTCTACGCATTCCCGAAGTATAAAATAACTCCACTATAAGTTTATCTCTCACATCCTCAAACCCTTTAGGATTTAAATTCTGAGACAACACCTCCGTAAGTTCTTTTTCTGAAAATGGAATCTGAAGTTTTTTTTCTGTTTTTAAAGCCCTATGCTTCAACAACGGATTAATTTGAATTTGCTTTGTCTTTAAGAGAAATTTATAAAAAGCTTTTAAGGAAGCTATTTTTCTATTTACAGTACTATTGGAAACACCATCCTCAACAAGTAAAACAATCCAGCTTCTTATCTGACTGTAACTAACCCCTTCAACGGCGTCCTGCTCAAAATACTCCTTATTAAATGACTCAAAGCAAACAACATCATTTAAATACGCATTTATGGTATGCGGAGAATATTTTTTTTCAAATTGCAGATAATCTCTAAATGCATCTTTATTATTTGTAGCCATAAAAAAAACCGTTAGCATCAAAGTTAAGAAACTTTAACCACTAACGGTAATTTAATTCAAAATGTAATGACAATATTAGATATTCTCAATACTATCTCTTAAGCCTTGGATATAAGCAGCTTTTTGGAATTTCATTCTATTGATAACTGACGGCTTAATAAAAGCAGTACGCGCTCTTAATTGTCTTACAGTTCCAGTTTTATCGAATTTTCTTTTGTAGCGCTTAAGTGCTCTATCGATATTTTCTCCGTCTTTAATTGGTATAATTAGCATAATTTTATCACCCCCTTTCGTTAAGTGCGCAAAATTAAACATTATTTTGAATCCAGCACACTTTATTTTGTTTTTTTTGAAAAAAAAATATTTTTAAAAGGAATCTTTACTCAAAATATTTTTAATCACACATACAGACTGCCTACATTACTTCAGCAAATTTCTCGATATTACCAGTTTCTGAATTTCGGTTGTACCTTCTCCAATAGTACATAATTTTGAATCTCTGTAAAATTTTTCAACAGGATAGTCTTTTGTGTAACCATAACCTCCATGTATCTGAACAGCATCATTGGCAACCTTTACACATACCTCAGAAGCGAACATTTTGGCCATTGCGCCTAATGTAGTTACAGGCCTGCATTGCTCTTTAAGAAAAGCAGCCTTGTGCAATAACAATTCTGAGGCTTCAATTTCAGTTGCCATATCAGCCAGCTTAAAAGATATAGCCTGAAAATCGGAAATAGGCTGACCAAACTGATGCCTTTCTTGAGAATACTTCAACGCAGCCTCATACGCGCCTTTTGCTATTCCTAACGACAAAGCCCCTATTGAAATACGGCCGCCATCTAAAATTTTCATAGCCTGAACAAATCCCTGTCCAACTTCTCCTAATCTATTGGCATCCGGAATACGGCAATTGTCAAAAATCAATTCTGCAGTTTCACTGGCACGCATTCCTAACTTGTTTTCTTTTTTTCCTGAAGTAAATCCCAGTGTCCCTTTTTCAAAAACAAATGCAGTCATTCCTTTAGAGTCACCTTTTTCACCAGTCCTAACAATCACTACTGCAATATCTCCTGAAATTGCATGTGTTATAAAATTTTTGGCTCCATTTACCACCCAATAATCACCATCACGGACTGCCGTCGTATTCATCCCTCCTGCATCAGACCCGGTATTATGTTCAGTCAATCCCCAGGCTCCTATATGTTCAGCAGTTGCTAATTTTGGAATCCATTTTTTCTTTTGCTCCTCATTACCAAAAGTCAAAATATGATTAGTACATAGGGAATTATGTGCCGCAACAGACAATCCTATAGACGGATCCACCTTTGAAATTTCTTCTACAACACTAATGTATTCATGATATCCCAATCCTGATCCTCCCAATTCAGTTGGAACCAGAACTCCCATAAATCCCATTTCTCCTAATTTCTTAAAAAGCGGAACTGGAAAAATCTGGGCTTCATCCCACTCCATTATATAAGGTCTTATATTTTTCTCGGCAAAATCTTTTATTGATTGCGCTATTAAAGACTGTGTTTCGTTGTAATCAAAATTCATCATAAATGTCTTTTATATTAAAAGTCCAAATATAAGGCAATAAAATTTGCTTTTTCAACAGGAAAGCCGTTAATTTTTATCAAATCCTCAATATTTTTAAAATCCCCATTCATACTCCTGTATTTCACAATCTGTCTCGCTAAATCATATTTGAAATAAAAAAACTGCGAAAGCTCCTTTAAGGAAGCGTTATTGATATCAATTTTATTCAAATTTGGAAGCCTCATAACTTTAAAGTTGCTATTTAAAGTCTGAATTACTTCCGGAGACAGGCCCCAAACATCTTTCAACTGCTCCATAGAGACAAATCCTCCAAGTTTTTCTTTTTGAGTTAAGATCCTAAGAGAAATAACTTCTCCAATTCCATTAATTTTAATCAAATCTTCTTTGGTTGCCTGATTGATGTCAATTAAAACTATTTTTTCTTTTTTCCCAAAAGCCGAATTTTGAGCAAATTTGCGCTCCCCGAAATCTTTTTTACGATTTACCCAATCAGGGAATTTAAAAAACGGAGCAATTACATTCAACAATGAATCCGAAATTTTCGTTACCTCCTGAAATTCCCTGGCTGAATTAACAAACTTATTTTTCTTTCTAAAAGCCAATAAGAGGTCTATTTCCTGAACAGACATCCCCAGTTTATAACCTTTATAATCTGAAATAAAATTGGGATTAAAAGGATATAATACGGGCTTAAAGTTTTGCTTCTCTGATTTTAAAAAATCTACTTTTCCTTGCAGGGAGAGCCATTTCTGCCTGTCAGGGTAATCTTTTTCAATGGAATCAAAATCAACAAAAAAATACACCAATTGCAGTATTACAATAATCCCAAACAAGAAGACAACTCCTGTCCTTTGTTCCCGTGTGAATTTAAAATAATCTTTAACAGTCCTAAAAGTCATAACTCATTATTATATTCTTTTTAAGTAAAACATTTGAAAACTAAAATATAAAAAAATATTTACAAATAAATACTTACAAGAAAAACAGTCAATTATTTTCACGGTTTAAAACTGCTCAAAAGTCGTTCTTAGCATTTTTTTTCAAAATAAAAAACCCAAAAACTCAATTAATTTGTTAGTTAAATGAAATTATAATTTTTATTTTTTATAAAAAACAATACATTTGGCACTTAATAACATTTAAACCAAAAACCATGTCTATTTGGAAAAGAAAACCATTAGCTCAACTACTAGCAGAAGCAGCGGATTCTGAAAAAGGATTAAAAAGAACATTAACCGCCTGGTCACTAGTTGCATTAGGAATCGGTGCAATTATTGGTGCTGGATTGTTCGTTAGGACAGCAACTGCTGCAGCTCAAAGCGCAGGACCATCAGTAACAATAGCGTTTATTGTAGCCGCTGTAGGTTGCGCATTAGCAGGATTATGTTACGCAGAGCTTTCGTCTTCTATTCCAATTTCAGGAAGTGCTTACACTTATACCTATGCAACTATGGGTGAATTTCTGGCATGGATTATCGGTTGGGATTTAATTCTTGAATATGCAGTAGGAGCCGCAACAGTTGGGATTGCCTGGAGTGAATATTTAAACAACTTACTCACAAACGTCTTGCACATGGATCCTATACCATTCGCCTATAGTCACTCACCATTTCAAACGTCAGCAACGGGTGAGCACGGAATCATAAATTTACCCGCTCTTTTTATTGTTGCAGTAATCAGTTTTCTATTGATAAAAGGAATACATGAATCAGCAGTTGTTAATGCCATTATTGTTGTTGTAAAAGTTCTGATAGTTATACTAATCATTGTTGTAGGTTGGCATTTCGTAAACCCAGCCTATCATACACCTTATATCCCGCCAACAGATGTTTTTGTTGACGAACACGGAGTTGGTCACGCCTATGGAGGTATAATGGGAATATTAGGAGCCGCAGGTACTGTTTTCTTTGCATTTATTGGATTTGACGCAGTGAGTACTGCTGCACAGGAAACTATTAATCCTAAAAAAAACATGCCAATTGGAATTTTAGGTTCTTTGGCTGTTTGCACTATTTTATATATTCTTTTCGGACATGTTCTTACAGGTCTTGAACCAGTTGAATTCTTCAGAACAAGTGGTAAAGAAGCATCTGTAGCCAATGCCATAATCCATGCCATGGGAGAAAGCTACAACTGGCTTGCACAATTCGTAACAATTGCCATATTAGCTGGTTTCTCATCTGTTATTTTGGTGATGTTATTAGGACAATCAAGAGTTTTTTACTCTATGGGAAAAGATGGTTTACTACCAAAATCATTTAGTGATTTACATCCAAAATTCAAAACTCCATACAAAGCGAATCTAGTAATTTTGGTAATTGTTGGAGCTTTTGCTGCTTTTATTCCTGGAGATATTGTTGGAGATATGACAAGTATTGGAACTTTATTTGCTTTTGTTCTAGTTTGTATTTCTGTTATTATCTTAAGAAAAAAAGAACCAAACATGGTCAGAGAATTTAAAACTCCATTAGTTCCTTTCGTACCGCTTTTAGGTGTATTTGTATGCTGTGCTATGATGTATGGTCTAGGCTGGACAAATTGGCTGAGACTTTTTGTATGGATGGCCATAGGAGTCATTTTCTATTTTTCTTATGGAAAGAAGAACAGTAAATTGAACGGTACTAAAGAAGTATAATTTCAATTAAATATAAAAAAAAGGATTTTAAAGCTTAAACCTCTTTAAAATCCTTTTTTTATGCCTTCTTGTTTTCTATAAATCAAAGACCGAAGTTCTCTTGGCTCTAATCAAATCTTTTAGCCGAATCCAAAAAGCCAGTGTAAGATAAACACCAAATCCCAATCCGGCAGTAACAAAAGAAATATAGATAAAGAACAATCGGACATTTGTCACACGCATTCCCAATTTATCAGCCAAGCGGGAAGATACATGGAAACCGTATTTTTCAAGAAAAAACTTCAGTCGAATTATTGCCCTCATTTTTTAAAAAAATTTTATACAAATCTACAAATTATCCATTTACCAGATTTTCTTATTATCTAATTATTTTTCAATAATTCAATCCCAATAGCGCAATCCAGACATTTATTCCTATTGCAGTATTCATTCTTGAGTTGCAGCAAAGACTGACTTTCAAACGCATTTTTTGCTTTTATTCCAAAAGAACTGAATTTCTCAACAATTGAATTCTTTTCAGGTTGAATACAGTTCAAAATAGCGATTAAATCTTCCGAGATTTCTTTTCCCTGACTTTTAGCGTAAGCAAACTGAAGTGGAATAACAGTATTCAAAACAATTAAATCTACAAAAGATTTGGTCATAGCTTTCTTTTTCTTCGGGCTTTCTTTATCAAATTGATAGTGTGTTTCCCAATAAGGAGTAACGGAAATATTGAAAATTTCATATACCGCTTCGAGGGAATTTAAATCAGTTACAATTGAAAACAAACTTTGTTGTTTATGGTACAAATTAGCCAGTTGCGAAAGTCTGACCGTCGGGAAATTATCGGGGCGATGTTTGAAAAACTGAACGGGTTCGATGCAGGTTTTCTCAATTTGGTATTTATGGAGCAAATAAAAATACCTGAATTTTAAATCTTTGAAATAGGAATCTTCTTTTTCAGCATCAAGTAACCCGGCTGATCCGAATAATAATGCTTCCAGATTTTCGACTTCAAAGCATTCTTTTCTAATAACTGAAAAAGGAACTGACTGAGCAATTTTAAGAAATATTTCCCCGTTTGTATTCAAACCAAAATTCTTTGCCAAAAGACAGAATAAAACCGCTTCCCAATCATTACTAGTTAACTCTAACAACTGCAGAACAGGTTTTGACTTTCGTTCCAAACGCTCAAAAAACAAACGCTCCTGCCAATTCATTAATGAAAATTGAGGAATTTCCCTTAATTGCTTTTCGCAAAAAATCCAGGATTTAGGAGACAACAGTTTTTTATAATTATTTATAGTTTCTTTATCAATATAATCCTTGAGTTCAAGAACCGGAATTTCGGTATTATTGCTTCTGTAAACTTCGGAATCATGTTCCCAAACCACATGCAAAATTACATTCTCATAACCCGAATCTTTTTCATGATGATGCAGATACCAATCGGAGGACTTAACATGGATTTCAACATTCCCAGCCCATTTTTGATTTCCAATTGTAATTTGAGCATTAAAAAAATCAGGTCCGGCCATTTCCAGATACTGCCCGGAATTGTTTATTACAATTTCTTCTTGATTACAAGTTTTTAAATTTAAAGTATCAAACTTTTTGAACTTCCAAAGATAGTGGAGAAAATCTTCTTTCATTTTGTTCTGCTTTTTATACTTCTTAGATATTAAATAACATATCTAAAGTAACAAAAAAATAAACAACTTAACTTACAAATTACAAAAAGAAAGATAATTCTTTAATATTAAAATAAAAGATACAGGAAGATTTTATTTCAATAAATACAATTTAGCACAAGCACGTGCATCCGAAAGAGCCTCGTGATGATTCAACTGAATTTTCATAGCTCTACAACAATCACTTAATGTTGTTGGTTTTAATCCCTTGGATTTATATATTTTTACGGTACATTCCCAGCGGGATGCAATATTCAAATCCTCATAATTCAGTCCGTAAAGTGTCATCGATTTTGAAAGGACATTACGATCGAAGCTTTCATTGTGGGCAACTACAACTCTATTTTGAAGTCTCTTTTGAATTTCTGGAAATACTTCCAAAAATGTTTTAGAATTTACTGTATCTCTAGGGTATATCCCATGTACCCTTATAGTGAAAGGGTTATATTCGTTATTGGGTGGTTTGATTAAGGTCACAAACTCATCTACAATAACACCGTTTTCTACGGTAACAATACCCACAGAACATGGATGATATTCGGTTGCAGTTTCAAAATCTATAGCAGTGAAGGTCATATTATTCTAACACTTTAGGATAGTTGAAGACAAATTTACACAAATCATAAATCTGTCTTCAACGTAAACTTTACTTCATCGACTTAATTATATCCGACTTCGTTATTATCTGATAATTTCCATTTTCAAGCTCTACTAATACAGCATCATTATCCTTGCTGAATAATTTTGACACTTCTTCGATTGGGGCACTTAATTTGACCACTGGAAAAGGTTTTCCCATAACCTCTTTAATAGGTTTGTCGACCACATTTTTATCGGCTACATAGCTTCTAAACAAATCGGTTTCATCAACAGAACCTACAATACCGGAAATATCAACAACAGGAAGTTGTGAAATATTGTGCTTACGCATTCTTTCAATAGCATGCGAAACCAATTCTTCTGTTCGTACAACAATCAGTTGCTTATCGATATGATCCTTGATAATATCTTCAGCCTTGGTAAAATCTTCATCAAGAAACCCTCTTTCACGCATCCAGTCGTCATTGAACATTTTACCCACATATCGGCTTCCAGAATCATGAAACAACACCACAACCACATCTTCTGGTTTGAAATGTTCTTTGAGCTGCAGCAGTCCCTTTACTGCCGCACCAGCAGAATTACCGACAAATATCCCTTCTTCAAGGGCAATCTTTCTAGTATAAACAGCTGCATCTTTATCAGTTACTTTAGTGAAACCGTCGATTATCGAAAAATCCACATTCTTTGGCAGAATATCTTCTCCAATTCCTTCAGTGATATAAGAATAAATTTCGTTTTCGTCAAAAATACCCGTTTCATGATACTTTTTAAATACTGAACCATACGTATCAATTCCCCAGATTTTGATATTAGGATTTTTCTCTTTCAAGTATTTTCCAACTCCTGAAATAGTTCCTCCAGTACCAACTCCAACCACAAAATGAGTAATCTTTCCTTCAGTTTGTTTCCAAATTTCAGGCCCCGTCTGTTCATAATGTGCCAATTTATTGGATAAATTATCATATTGGTTCACATACCAGGAATTGGGAGTTTCTTCAGCCAGTCTTTTGGAAACCGAATAATACGAACGTGGATCTGTCGGCTCAACATCAGTTGGGCAAACCACTACTTTGGCGCCTACAGCACGAAGTATATCCATTTTTTCTTTGGATTGCTTGTCTGATATAACACAAATCAATTTATAGCCTTTTATAATGGCTACCAGCGCCAGTCCCATTCCTGTATTCCCGGAAGTTCCTTCAATTATTGTACCTCCAGGCTGTAAACGGCCATCTGCTTCGGCATCTTCAATCATTTTTACAGCCATACGGTCTTTTACCGAATTGCCCGGATTGAATGTTTCCACTTTGGCCAAAACCAAAGCATCGACTTCAG
>Ga0208398_100497_pt1 | contig 25272 bp, 20 predicted proteins | sample LakWasMe79_HOW10_2_FD_183905 | JGI IMG/M metagenome (GOLD analysis project Ga0208398, IMG submission 183905) | Freshwater sediment methanotrophic microbial communities from Lake Washington under simulated oxygen tension - Sediment Metagenome... | ecosystem: Environmental > Aquatic > Freshwater >...
GACTCCTGGGCGCGGGCTACCGCTTCTTCCGCATGCGCTGAGGCGGCGGGCAGATTGCCACTGGCCTCCATCACTACGGCGGCTAAAACCTGGTGTGCCGAATCTTCGGGAGCGAGCGCCAGCACACGCTCAACGGCTTCCCGTGCGGTCTGCAAATCACCTGCCTCCAGCGCCAGCCAGGCGGTTTGAGTCCACACCTCCGGTTGCGCTGGTGCCAGACGTCGGGCGCGTGCGAGAGCGCGCGCCGCTACGCCCGGACGCTTGCGTTGCACCAGAGTAAGCGCCAGCAAATACCAGCTCGTCCCTTCTCGCGGTTGCAGCGTAAGCAGACGACAGCATGCATCGCGCGCTTCCTTTGGGCGGTGCAGAGCCAGCAGCAGGTGAATGCGCTGGAGCAGGAGACCGGTGGCCTCGGGCGACAGCGCCAGCCCATCCGCGAGAACCTGAAGCGCCTCGTCGCTTCGCCCCAGTCGCTGCAGCGCGGTTGCCAGATGGTTGCGTGCATCGAGTCTCTCGGGCTCAAGCGACAGTACCTGCGACAGCTGGGAAACGGCCTCTTCCCATTGCTCCTGGCACACCAGAAGCCATCCAAGTTGGGCCATGCGGTCCAGCTGCGCTTTTTTTGCCAATGCCGCCCTGGAGAAGAGGGTCGCCTCCGCAAATCGGCCCAGATCACCCAAGACCCATGCCAGCGTGACCGCTGCTTCATCGAGTTCCGGGTCGATGGTGACACTGGTTGCCAGGGCCTGACAGGCTTCCTCACGGCGACCCTGACGAACATAGACCATACCCAAATACCAGTGCAGGGGGGCAAATCCAGGGTGTAGTCCAAGGGATGATGTGAGCGTCGCTTCCGCTTCGTCCACAGACCCTGCCGAGAGCAGGAACCAGCCCAGGGCGGCGTCAGCGTGGGGCTGACCGGCGGGTGATTGCTCGATCACTTGGCGTGCCAATGCGATGGCCGCATCCAGACGGCCTTTGTCGAAAAGCGCCCAAGCGTCCGCGAGATTGGCAGGTGCTGCCTCAGGGCTTCGTTCGGCGTCTTTCATTCGGGATTGTTCACGATGGATCGGTAACCACGCGCCAGTGTAATGGGTCAAGCCAGTGGCAACTCCCCCCCAAACTTGCTGCGCTTGATACTGAAGAACGCCTTGACGTTACGCACATTGGCGTCGCTGGTGAACAGCCGCTGCGTGGCTGCCTGATAGTCCGGCATATTCAGTGCATGCACCACCAGCACAAAGTCTGGCCCTGGCGATACACGGTAGCACTGCTGCACGGCGCGGTCATGGGCCACGCGGGCTTCAAAATGGTCGAGCGCCTGAGCGTCTTGCCGATCCAGCGTGATTTCAACAATCGCCGTCACACCGAATCCAAGAGTAGCGGACAGTTTTTCCGGGTTGAGGATGGCGATCTGGCGCTCAATCAAGCCGGCGTCCTGCAGGCGCTTGACGCGGCGCAGGCAAGTGGGCGCCGAAGTGTGGACGTGCTCGGCCAAGGCCTGATTGCTCAAACTGGCGTCCATCTGGAGTTGCGCCAGCAATTGCATGTCCGTTTTGTCTAGCGTGATTTGTTTCATTTATTTATGCTTTATGAAAATAAGTGCCAGTTGCAATGATTTATGAAATTATCTTCCATTTACTTGTCACATTTTTAACGACAATTATTTTTATAGACCGATACCATTCGCCAATCTTTGGTAACGATAGGGAGTACAGCTATGTGTGGAATCGTCGGCGCGGTGTCCAACCGCAATATTGTTCCGGTCTTGGTGCAAGGGCTGGAGCGGCTGGAATACCGGGGCTACGACTCCTGCGGCGTTGCGGTGTATGCGCAGGGTACAGATGCAACCCACAGCGGATTGCGCCGAGCCCGCAGCACCTCCCGGGTGGCAGAGTTGGCGGCGCAGGTGGCGCCGGGTTCCGAGACGGGTGGTTTGACCGGTCATTTGGGCATTGCCCACACGCGCTGGGCCACCCATGGGGTGCCATCGGTCAGCAATGCCCATCCCCACTTCAGCCACGGCCCCGGCGCAGATGCTCACCAGCGGCCCGGTCGTATTGCGCTGGTGCACAACGGCATTATTGAAAACCACGACGAACTGCGCGCCGCGCTCAAGGCCAAAGGCTACGTGTTCGTCAGCCAGACCGATACCGAAGTCATCGCCCATCTGGTGGACAGCCTTTATGACGGTGATTTGTTTGAAGCCGTGCAGGCGGCCGTCAGCCAACTGCATGGTGCCTATGCCATTGCAGTGTTTTGCAAGGACGAGCCCCACCGCCTGGTCGGTGCACGTGCGGGTTCGCCGTTGATTCTGGGTGTGGGCAAGGATGGACAAGAGCACTTTCTGGCCAGCGACGCGATGGCGCTGGCCGGTGTCACGGACCAGATCGTCTATCTGGACGAAGGCGACATGGTTGACGTGCAGCTGGGCAAATACTGGTTGATTGACAAGGCCCGCAAGCCGGTCGCACCCGCACAGCGCCCCGTCAAAACCGTGATGGCACACAGCGGTGCGGCCGAGTTGGGCCCGTATCGCCACTACATGCAGAAAGAGATATTTGAGCAGCCGCGCGCCATCGCCGACACGCTGGATGGTGTGGAAGGTATCGTCCCCGAGCTGTTTGACCAGCAGATGAACCACGCACCGGGCGCCAATGCGGCCCGCGTGTTTGCCGAGATCGATTCGGTGTTGATTCTGGCCTGCGGCACCAGCTACTACAGCGGCTGTACTGCCAAGTACTGGATGGAGAGCATCGCCAAAGTGCCCACGCAAGTGGAGGTTGCCAGCGAGTATCGTTACCGTGATTCGGTGCCGAACCCCAGGACACTGGTCGTCACCATCACCCAATCGGGCGAAACCGCCGACACGCTGGCCGCACTGCGCCACGCCAAAAGCCTGGGCATGCACCACACACTGACCATTTGCAACGTGGCCACCAGCGCCATGGTGCGCGAGTGCAGCCTGGCCTACGTGACGCGCGCTGGCGTGGAGATTGGCGTGGCATCCACCAAGGCTTTCACTACCCAATTGGCCGGGCTGTTTTTGCTGACGCTGGCGTTGGCGCAGGCCAAGGGGCGCCTGCCAGAGAGCGAAGAGCAGCGCCACATCAAGGCCATGCGCCACTTGCCAGCGGCGCTGCAGGCCGTGCTGGCGCTGGAGCCGCAAATCATCAGCTGGTCGGAAGACTTTGCCAAGAAGGAGAACGCGCTGTTCCTGGGCCGCGGCCTGCACTACCCCATCGCCATGGAAGGTGCCTTGAAGCTCAAGGAGATCACCTACATCCACGCCGAAGCGTATGCCGCCGGAGAACTCAAGCACGGCCCGCTGGCGCTGGTCACCAGTGAGATGCCGGTGGTCACCGTGGCACCCAATGACGCACTGTTGGAAAAGCTCAAGAGCAACCTGCACGAGGTGCGTGCCCGAGGTGGCGTGCTGTATGTGCTGGCCGATGCCGACACACGCATTGAGAGTGGCGAAGGCATGCACGTGATCCGCATGCCCGAGCACTACGGCGAGTTGTCACCGCTGCTGCATGTGGTGCCCTTGCAGCTGCTGGCCTACCACGCGGCCTGTGCGCGAGGGACTGACGTCGACAAGCCACGTAATTTGGCCAAATCGGTCACAGTCGAATAGACGAAAAATCGGGAAATGTGTTGCGGTTTGCTATCAATAATATAGTGACAAATCCAGTATTGACGAGGGCTAGCGGGTCGTTTTGCATACAACGACCGGCGCACTAGGTGCGCCACAGGCTGACTGGTGCTGTGCCGTTGCTTCAATTGGCCTGGGCAGCCACAGTCTCGGTGATCAGGCGGTGGTAGAAGCGAATGGCATCGGCATAGTTGCCGGTGCTCAGGCGCTCGTTCGTGCCGTGAAAGCGTTTCAGATCTTCAGGGTTGGCGCGCACGGGTGAGAACTTGAAAATGTGGTCGCTGATATCGCCATAGTGAATCGAGTCGGTCCCGGCCACCATCAGGCCGGGCGCAACCAGCGCGTCGGGGAAAATTTCTCGGATGGTCTTGTTCAGCACCTTGTACTGAGCCGAGTCCGTAGGCGCCACTTTGGATGCATCCACCGCGCCGGGCAGCGCAAACAACTCAAACTTGTCGCCTGGCACCGCAGCGCTCACCTTGGCGCGCACGTGTTGCATCACCTGCTCTTTGGTGTCCCCGGGCAGGATGCGGAAATTCACGGTGGCCTCGGCGCGGCCGGGCAATACGTTTTCCTTGTTGCCGGCGTTCACAATCGTCAATGCGGTGGTGGTGCGGATCATGGCGTTGGTGCTGCCAGCGCCTTCGAATTGCTTCTGCACCACCGGGCCAAACAGCCACAGGTTGGACAAGGCCACCCGCGCAAAGCCACCCATTTCCGGTGCCAGGGTGTCAAACATTTCGCTGGCCACTCCGCGGATGCCGGCCGGCAGCTGCTCATCGTCCAGGCGCTTCAGGGCCGCGCTCATCATGGCGATGGCGCTGGTGCCCTGCTTGGGCGGCATGGACGAGTGGCCGGGTGTGGCCGACATCTTCAGTACCACGGACATATAGCCCTTTTCCGCCACGCCAATCAAGGCGGTGGGCTGTTTGATGCCGGGCATCACGCCATCGAGCACCAGCAGGCCTTCGTCAATGACAAAGTCCAGTTGCACCTTGCGTTCCTTCAGCAGCGCGGCAATCTTGGCGGCGCCGCGGGCACCGGCCACCTCTTCGTCTGCGCCATAGGCCAGGTAGACCGTGCGTGCGGGTTTGTAACCCGATGAGAGCAACATTTCCACCGCTTCCAGCTGTGACATCAGGTTGCCCTTGTCATCCCAGGAGCCACGGCCCCACACGAACCCGTCCTTCACCAGGCCAGAAAACGGGTCTACCTGCCAGTCACCCTCGGTGCCGGGGGCCACGGGCACGACGTCCTGGTGCGCCAGCAACATGATGGGCTTGGCCTTGGGGTCGGTGCCCTCCCAGGTGTAGAGCAGGCTCAGGTCCGCCACGGTCTCGCGCTTCAGGGCAGCGTGCACTTTCGGGAACTTCGCCTGCAAGAGCGCATGAAACGCCAGAAACTGGTCGGCATTGAGTTTGGCATCGTCGCGTGACGAAATCGTCTTCAGTCGCACCGCCTCACCCAACCGTGTGGCGGCCCCGGCCTCGTCCACCGCGATGGGCGCAAGCGGCGCAACCACCATTTGCTGTGAGCCTTTGCGGGCAGTGTTGATGCCCAGCGCGGCCGCGATTACCAGCAAAAGGGCGCCGAGGGAGAGCAGTATTTTTTTGATCACGCGGATTCGCTTTCGGTTGTGTCGATCGGACCATGCAACTCGCGGATTGCGGCAGGTGGGTGGATGCTAGAAGCCATGCCTGCTTGTGTCAATTGCATAATTTATGTCAATTCAATCGCTTTTTTGCATACCATGACCGCATCCATTGCCCAACTGCGTAACTTTCTCGCGCTGGCTGACAGTGGCTCTTTTTCCCGGGCCGCAGACCAGAGCCGCCGCTCGCAAGCGGCATTCAGCCGCAGCATTTCGGTGCTGGAGAGCAACCTGGGCGTGAGCTTGGTCGATCGGGTAGGGCATCGCAATGCCCTCACACCCATCGGGCGCATCGTGCTGGCACATGCGCGCCAGGTGGTAGCCCAAACTGACGAACTGATGCAAGTCGTGCAGCACCATACAAGCGGCAATGCGGGGCATGTGCGCATCGGCCTGAGCCCAACTCCCAGCGTTTTGCTCACCCGCCCCCTGTTGCGCTTTGCGGCCCAGCAGGCGGGTGGCATGCGCATCACGGTTTCACTGGGACCCATGGAGCAGCAGGTGAGCGCTCTGCGTGAACGCCGGCTGGACGTGCTGGTAGCGGATTCGCGCTCAGTACCGCATGCCAGCGGTGACCTGCAAGTGGAGCAAGTGGGCGAATTCGCCATAGGGCTGATGTGCCGCAAGGGCCATCCACTTTCCCGAAAACGGGCTGTCAATCTGGATGACCTGTTGCAATACCCGATTGCCAGCACCGAGGTCAGCGACTCGCTGGCGTACAAGTTGGTGGACCGATTTGGGCCGCAGGCCCACCCGGCCTCATTCGTATCACTGCGCTGCGAGGACGTCGCCAGCTTGCTGGACGTAGTGAGCCAAAGTGACGCGGTATACGCGGGTATGCTGGCCAGCGCCCGACCGTTGTTGGCATGCCATGCCCTGGTGCAGTTGCCGTTTCCCACGCAGGGGCTGGAATCACAAGTGGCATGGGTCCAGCGTACCCAACGCGCGCCCAATCCGGTGTTGGATGCGGTGCATGCGTTGGTGCTGGCGGAACTGGCGCCTTACAAGAACCTGCGTTGACCGGCCTACCTCGGGCGTCGTTGCTGAACATCGTAATATGGCGCCTCATCACCCAAGGGAGGGGGGAAATGAACTACAACAACGACACACTGAAGGCGCTCTGCATGGCCGTGGCACTGACGGCTTGCATGTCTGTGCCAGCATACGTGCAGGCCAAGCCGGGATTGAGCGCGCAACAGCGCACCGAAGCGCATTTCCGCTCCATACGCGCGCAGCCGCCCGAGCTGTGGGCTTTTCTGAAAGACATGCCCAAAGGCGGCGACCTGCACAGCCATTTGTCAGGCGCCATTTACGCAGAATCGATGATCGGCTGGGCGGTGGAGGACGGCCTGTGCGTGGAACCCAAAACGCTGACCGTGGTGAAACCGCCCTGCGACCCCGCGCTGGGCCAGGTTGCGGCCAAGGACGCGCAAGCTGACGGCGTGCTGTACCGCCGCCTGATCGATGCCTGGTCCATGCGCAACGCCGCCACCTCCGGCCTGAGCGGCCACGACCAATTCTTTGACAGCTTTGGCAAGTTTGGCCTGTCCAACAAGAACCGCACCGGTGACATGCTGGCCGAGGTTGCCGCGCGTGCCAGCGCAGGGCATGTCAGCTACCTGGAGTTGATGCTGACCCCCGGCGGCTCAGCCGTCGGCAAAGTGGCGGCCAAGGCGCAGTGGAATGACGACTTTGGCCGGATGCGCGCAGCCATGCTGGAGAGCGGTATGCCCGAGGCCGCCCAGGCTGCCGCCGATGAGTTGGGCCGTGCGAATGCGCGCAAGGCCGAGATTTTGCGCTGCGGCACCCCACAGGCCGCGCCCGGCTGTGCGGTGACCGTGCGCTACCTATACCAGGTACTGCGCGGCCTGCCCAAGGAAATCGTTTTTGCCCAGATGCTGGCCGGGTTCGAGCTGGCCAATCGGGCGGATGCCCAGGTGGTGGGGCTGAACCTGGTCATGCCGGAAGACGCGCTGGTACCAATGCGCGATTTTTCGCTGCACATGCGCCTGCTGGACTACCTGCACAGCGTCTACCCCAAGGTCCAGGTCACGCTGCACGCGGGTGAACTGGTGCCTGGTCTGGTGCCGCCCGATGGGCTGCGCTTTCACATCCGCGAATCCATCGCGCTGGGCCATGCCAAGCGCATCGGCCATGGCGTTGCCGTCATGCAGGAAGACGATGCCGTCGGCCTGCTCAAAACCATGGCGCGCAACAAGATCATGGTGGAAATCTGTCTGACCAGCAACACCGGCATCCTGGGTGTCAGCGGTGCCCAGCATCCCCTGTCGGCCTACCTGAAGCACGGCGTGCCCACCGGGCTGGCCACCGATGACGAGGGCGTGTCGCGCTCGGAGATGACCCACGAGTATGTGAAGGCGGTGCAGGAGCAGAACGTCAGCTACCGGCAGCTGAAAACCATGGCGCGCAACAGCCTGCACTACGCGTTTGTGGAAGGCGAGCCGCTGTGGAAAGACGTGGACCGTCTCAACCCCGCACTCGCCTGCGCGGGCAACCGGCCCGGCGCCACCAAGACCACTGCGCGCTGCCAGACCTATCTGGAGCAAAACCCCAAGGCGCGGCTGCAGTGGCAGCTGGGGGGGGCGCTGACGGCGTTCGAGCGCAAGTTTTGATTGCGTCAGGGGCAGGGCAATGCACCTTGGGCCACTGCGGCCTGCGGTGTGTCCTTTGTCACAGTAGTTTCAAGGGACGCCAATCGGGCGAGGCGCGAAAGTCTTTGATCGACAGAAGACCGGGCACCACCAACTCCTTCCAGCTCTTGCGCAACCGGCGCAGCGCGCCGGGCACACCCTGCAATCCTGGCTGTGGTGCGGTTTGCGCCATAAAGAGCTGGTAGACCCCCTCCTTGGCACCTGCCAGGGTTTTGCTGGCCAGCACGGTCTTGCCGGCCACAAGGTAGGTCTGCAGGTCGCCAAAGGCCAAAAGGATCGGCGTGGCGGGCGGCTTGAAATCCTTCAGGCTTTCATCCGCCAGCCAGCGGATCACGTTCTGCGCCGCCAAGGCACCCATGTCGATAGCGTTGAAGGCTTGCTTGCTGGCGGGCTTGGGCAAGGCCGCTGCATCGCCGACCACAAAAATGCTGGAGGCGTAGCGACTCTGCAAGGTCTGGTGCACGGCTGCCCAGGTGTGGGGCGGTCGAATCAGCTTGGCGTCACGTAGCAGGGGTGGCGGTGCCAGGCCGGCGGCCCAAATGGTCAGGGCTGAGGGTAACCGCTTGCCGGACGCCAGCCAGACGCCTTGGGGCGTCACGCGGGCAACCGATTCCCCGGTGTGAAACGTCACGCGGTGTTCCAGGCAGATCCGCCGCAAGTCGGCGTCCAGGTTTTTTGGAAAGCCGGGCATCAGTTGCGCACCGGCCTCGACCATGGCAAATGAAATCTCAGTGCGGTCGCGGTAGCGTCGCAGGAGTTCGCCCAGCGCCTCGACGCCCGACAGGCCACCACCCACCACCACCACGTGCAGGGGTGTTGGCTTGTGCTGCAACGCTTCCATGCGCTTTTCAATGGCCAGGCTGTCTGCAACGGTTCGAAACGGCCAGGTGTGCTGGTCCACTCCGGGTATGTGGTAGTTGTTGCTGATGCCGCCCACGGCGACTATTGCCCCGTCAAAAGGCAGGATGTCGCCACCCGCCGTGGTGGCGCGGCGCCGGCGGGTGTCGATGTGGGTAACCTGGTCCTGCACAAAGCGGTGCCCCGCGCGGGCGACGATCTGGGAGCGATTGAGCCGCAGGCCCTGGGGGGTTTTGACACCGGAGAGAATTTCGTGGATGCCCGGAATCCACTCAAAGTCTGGTGAGGGGTCGACCACGGTCACGTCACAAGTTTTGGGCAATTGGATAGCCGCGGTCAGACCGGCAAAATTGGCGCCAACGATGAGAATTTTTTTGGGTCTTTGGGTCATTGGTTGGGTCTCGGGTCAGTGATCGGTAGCCGCGCAAGCATAGGACGCAGGGGCCCTGTAGACGAGCACTTTGAGGGCGCGCTGTGGCGACGCATCTGCAAAGGCTGGCGGATTGTCCACACGCTCAACAAATGTGAACTCCGGGGCCAGCTCGGCCATGAGTGCCTGTAAGAATGCGGTGTCCAGTTCGGGCGCGTTCAGGCACAGCAACACGTGCCCGCCAGGAGCCCACAGTTCGGGAAGGCGACGCACCAGCCGCGCGTAGTCTTTGGTGGCCACAAAGCTGCCCTTCTGGAAGCTGGGCGGGTCGACGATGATGAGGTCGTAAGGGCCGCCCCGCTGAATCTTTCCCCAGGTCGAAAAAATGTCATGGGTCCAGAAGCTGGCACCGGCCAGCAGGCCATTGAGCTGGTGGTTCTGCTGCCCCAAGGCCATGGCGCCATGACTCATGTCGACGTTGACCACCTGCCTGGCACCGGCCTGTAGTGCCGCGACCGAGAACGCACCGGTGTAGGCAAACAGGTTGAGCACTTTGATGCCGGGGCGCTGTGCCACGTGCTCGCGCACCCAGCGCCGGCCTTGCGCCATATCGGGAAAGAAACCATGGTTCTGGCCCTTGAGTAAATGCACCAGATAGCGCGCCCCGTCTTCGGTGACGATATGCGGGGTGGGCACCGCGCCCGCCATCAGACGTGTCTCGGTCTGGCCTTTGTGGCGGCATTGGTAGACCCAATTCAGCGGCTGCTCCGGGGCAAGCTGGTGCAGTCGTGCCCGCAGTGCCGCCTCCACGCTGGCCAGCTCATCGTCCGTCGCCGGCTGAAAGCTGGTCAGCAGCCAAACCGGCGGAAAGACATCCAGCGCCCAGTGCTCGCTGCCCGGGTACAGGCCGCCACGGCCATGGAATACGCGCTGGGCGTCGGGGGGCAGATCCATCCGTGCGATGGCGTTTAACAAGGCATGCATGGGTGCCAATGTACCTTGCCCGCGGCTGTGAGCAGGATCAGTGCCCGCCCAAGCCGGCCGTTTGGGCTCTGTCAGCCGGTGTGCGCAGTGGGGGCGCCGATTCGCGTTGTGCTAGCCCTGGATCTGGGCCGTCTTGACCACGCTCTCGGCCTTGGATACCAGGCGTGGGAAGAACGACAGGCGCGGCGCGACAAAGGAGGCCGCATACAGTTCGCCCTTGCGGATCGCGGCCCAGGCCACTCCGTTGAGTTGCACGCCATCGCTCTTGCGCATGACGGCGAACTCCAGGCGAACCCCTTTCTCTCCGGCGAACACGGTGGGCTCCACCTTGTTCATGGTGACCAGGGAGCCGTCCACGGAGTACATCACCTCAAACAGGTTGACCAGCTGGTCGGGTTGCATGCCGGCCATGAAGGTTGGCAGGCGCGGCGCGGTTTGGCCACTCGGCGTGCTCTGTGTGGAGACCACCAGGCTCTGGCCCGACGGCAGGGCCGCCCACAGGCGCAACTGGTCCAGTGCCATGCCCTCCTGCGTCCAGATGTCATAGGGCTGCTTGTTGTTGACCAGGGAGACCTTGTTCCATGCATCGGTCACGCGAACGCGCATGCGGTTGTTGACCAACTGGTCGCCTTCAACTTTGACAATAGTTGTTCCGCAACCGGCCAGCACAGTGATCAGCGCGGCAAGAATGATTTTTTTCATAATGTAAGTCCTGAAATATAGGTTTTGATCAAGGTGGCGTCGGGCGCATCGGGTGCTACCGACAGGTATTTCTCGAATGCTTGCGTGGCCGCCACTGCGTCGGAGCGCTGTTTGTGCAATAGCCCCAGCGATCGGTGGGCCTGCAACGGCGCAGACTCCAGGCGCACGGTCTCGTTCAGATCGGCCAGGGACTTGGCGAAATCGTCGGGACCGGCCCGCAGGCGGTAGACCTCGCCACGCGAAAACAGCGCCTGCGCATCGTTCGCGCGCTTGGCCAGCATGCGGTCGAACAGCAGCAGACTTTCTTCGTATTGCCCGCGTTTGACTTCATCGAGCATCCAGTCCAGGCGGTGCGTCGATGTGGCCTTCAGGAATTCATCTTCCCCCAGCCTGCCGGGCGTGGTGCCCGCCAGCTGCAACAGGTCCGCCCGGCGGGTCTCCACGGGAGGGTGCGTCGCCATCATCGGGCTGCGCTTGCCCGCGTCCTCACCGCCGGTGACCTTGAGCTCACCCAGCAGGTTCTCCCATACCTGGGCGGCCTGCCGTCCGTCATAGCCCGAGCGTTGCATCAGCTGCATGCCCAGCCGATCGGCCCGTGTTTCGTGGTCCCTGGAGAAAGCAAATGATCCGGCCAATACCCCCAACTGCCCCAGCGCCCCCACGGCGCCAAACAAGCCCATGAATTGCGCGAAGGCCATGCGACTCTTGGCGTCGCGCAGACGCTCGGTGGAGTGGCGCTCCAGGTAGTGGCCTATTTCGTGGCCCAGCACCGCGGCGAGTTGCGCCTCGTTCTCCACACGCAGCAGCAGGCCGGTCCAGACCTGCATCATTCCGTTAGGCGCCATATTGGCGTTGAACAGAGGAGTGCGGACGACGTGGACGCGGATATCGGGACAGTGGTCACCGCCCAGACGGCAGGCAAGGTCCTGCACGTATTGGGTCAAGGCCTTGTCGCGCAACACGAACGGGCTGCGCCGCAACCGCGTCTCTTCGCGGTCCATCATGGCCCACAGGCCGCCCTCGTCCGAATCCAGGCTGGGGCGGCCGAAGCGGTCCGGTAGGGCGTTGCTGGTTGGGGCTAAGCTGGCGTCGGCGGGTTGCGCCAACGCACTCGCCGCACCGAACAATCCGGCCATGCCCAAGCAGTGCCCGCAGCCCCAGCGCAAGGCGCTGCGGCGGGTCAAGCCGGGTGTCTTCACTGAACGGTCGGGAAGCTGTTGAGCAGGGTCGCCACGGTTTCCATGGCCGACGCTTCCTCGCGCAGATCGCCACTGACACGCCGCAGTGTGTTGAACCAGACCACACGACCCGAATTCAGGTCGACCAGGGAGGCGTAGCCAATCTGCGATCCGCCTTGCAAGCCCACGCCGAACAAGGCCATGGCCACCATGGCGGCCTTGCGCTCGGGGCTGGCGTAGCTGTCGCGGATCCAGATGAACAGCGCGTAGTCCGCACCGGTTTTGTCTTTCAGGGGTTTGACGGAATCACCCAACGACCAATCAAGCTGGTCGTTCTTGGTGGGCAGCTTGATGAAGCCCGGCAGGTGGTGCAGGGACACTGACTGGGCCACCGCACCATGCAGGGCATTGATCTCGGACAGCTCGTCCAGGTCGGCCTCCGCCAGGCTGAGGGTCGTGGTGCCGAAGACAGGCTGCATGGCCTTCAGCGACGCGCGGAAATGCTTGCCCGCCGCCTCGGTCCAATCCGCCCGGGGCTCGGGCACGCCACCGGCACTGATGGAGAACAGCTCCATGTCAACCGGCACGACCACCAGTTTCGAATTCACCGGTCGATTGGTAAACCCGGGTGCCAGGTTTTTGGATGACTGGGCATACGCATTGACCCCAATCAATACTGCCAGCAGCGCGCAAGCACGCAGAAGAAAACGCACGTTCAAACTCACAATGACCCCCCTTTTTGTCGGCTGATTGTAGGGACGGGAATGGCCGTTGCAGGAATGCCGAGCCAGTTATTTTCAGTCCGTGGCAAAAAGGTTACGCAGGGGTGGACGCCGTCCATGGCGACAGACGATGGGCCGACGCTACCGCACTCTCCAGCAGGGGGATACCCTGCGCAGCGTAGGCGCCGCAGAAAAACACGTTGCGCTGCGGCTGCGCGTGCAGCGCGTCGAGCGCCTGCAAGTTGGCCTGTGTGGTCAGGTCAACAACAGGGCGTTGCAACCGGCAGTCCTGCAGCACCAGCCCTGCACCGGGCTCCAGCATGGGGTTGATGGTTTGAAACAGCGGCCGTGGGTCTTGGTAGCCTGGCAACAGGCGATTGACCCATATGCTCACCATGGGCCGATCAAACTGCGGTGACAGCAGGTAGTTGACCGGCCCCCAGTCTGATCGCCTGGCGGGCATCAGACGCGCGTCGTGGTGCATGACTACCCGCACCGCGTCGTAACGCACGGCGCCCAGCACGCAGCGCTCGGCGGGGCTGGCATCGTCGAGCATCGGCAACACCTGGTTGGCCTGGGTGGCGAAGACCACGGCGTCAAATGTCTCAGCGCTGCCGTCGTCCATGGTGATGACAACGCCATTTCCGATCCGGTGGACGCGGCGAATGCGGGTGTCGAGTCGCACTTGGGCAGTGCGCGCCGCGAGCGCGTGTGCAATGGCTTGGGCACCCCCCGCTGCACGGAAGACGCTGGAGACCAGGAAGCTGCGGTTGAAATACTGGGCAATCAATTCGGCGGGGTAGTCACGTACCTCCTGGTAGCCTACAGTGTTGATGCCGGCAAAGACCGGGATCAGAAAGCGGTCAACAAAGGCGCGGGAATAGTGTTGCCGCTCCAGATAGTCGCCAATCGTGTGGTCACCCAAGGTGCCGCTGGCCAAAGCCTGGGGCGCCTGCCACAGGAAGCGCCCGAGATCGAGCAGGATGTTCCGTGAAGCACCGCGCAGCCAGCTGGCTGGTGTGACCCAGGGCAGGGTCTTGCCCATTGCGCGCAGGTTGCGGTAGCGGAAGTAGCTAGTACCGCCCAGGTCCGAAAAGCCGATGGATGCGTCCAGCGCCTCGGTTGCCACCCCGGTTTCCGCCAGCAACGCAAACAGTTGCGGGTAGTAGCCCGGGTAGATGACCCGCAAGGGCACGTCGACCACGCCGCCCGGCGTCTGCACACTGTGTGCGCCAATGCCCAGGCGCGGCTGGCGCTCAAACAGCGTGACGTGGTGCGCGTCCCCCAGGAACCACGCCGCCGCCAGCCCTGCCATGCCACTGCCAATGATTGCGATGCGTTGCGTCATCGTTGGATGATCTTTGCAGGGAAGTCTTGGTGAAAAAGTGGCATCTAGCCCTCGTGAAATATAGGACTATCGCTACCAAAATAATAGCAAGCACCGGTCCGGACTACTGCGGTACGGGAACCGGTCCCAAATAGCGCTGGATATCAATGGCATCGATTTGCGAGGCTGCGAGGTACTTGCTGGCGTAGCGCAGGTACACCCCGGAAGTCAGGAAGAGATCAAAGATATCGGCGTCAATGTGACCCTTGTGCTTCAGCGTGTGCAGGATGTGGAGTGCCTCGGACAGCGGTTTGGGTTTTTTGTACGGACGATCCGTCGCTGTCAGGGCCTCGAAGATGTCCGCAATCATCATGATGCGGGCCGGCACCGACAGGTCGGCGGCCCCGAGCTTGCGGGGGTAGCCAGTGCCCAGGAGAGTCTCGTGGTGGGTGCCCGCATATTCGGGCACGCGGCGCAGCGACTTGGGGAAGGGCATGCGTTCCAGCATCGTGATGCCGTGGGTCATGTGCTCATTGATCTTGTAACGGTCCTCCGGCGTCAGCGTTCCCCGCAGGATAGACAGGTTGTAGATCTCGCCGTGGTTGTAGGCGTGGTCCGGCATGTCGAGCTTGAAGCCCATGTCGGCGTCGGGCAAGTCCGCAAGTCCGCGAACGATCACATGGTGGGGTTGATCGGCCAACAGGAACTCGGTTGCTGGCAAGGTGCGCAGTGGTTCCCGCTCCCGGCGCGCGAGTTCCTCCTCGGCCAGGCCCAGACGGTCGTCAAAATGGCGCAGCCATGCGGTGGCACCTATCTGTTGGATGCGATCACGGTGCGCCTGGCTCAGGTTTTCGCTACCCAGATTGCATTGGGCGATGAAAGCAAAGTCATCCTGTAACCGCGCCTTTTGCGCGGCACACCGGGTTTCGACCGCCGTGACATCGTCACCCGCTGCCAGTGCCTGCAGGCGTTCGATCTCGGCATCCCGCCACAGCACTTCAAACCGTGTGCGAATCTCGTGGATGCGGTTGTAGATGGTTTCCAGTTTGGTGGCCTTGTCGATGACATGCTCTGGCGTGGTGATCTTTCCGCAGTCATGCAGCCACGCGCCCACCCGGAACTCATGCCACTCGTCGTCGGTGTGAAAGCCGAAGGTGGCGAGTGGTCCGAGGGGCTCGGCATGGGCCGCTTCGGCCAGCATCAGGGCCAGTTCCGGAACGCGTTCCGAGTGACGCGCGGTGTACGGGCTCTTGGCGTCGATGGCGGTGGCAATGGTGCGTATCAGGCTCTCCATGGAGGCCCTGCGTTCGTCCAGCAGACCCAGATTGTCCAGCGCGACGGCCGCCTGGGCCGCCAGCGCTTCGACCAATGGAACCAACTCGGAAGGGAACGGGATGACCCGGCCTGTGGCCGGGTCCAGCTTGTTGATGAACTGCAATACACCCAACACCTCGCCCTTGCGCGGAGCCATGGGCACCGTCAGCAACGACACGGTACGGTAGCCGCTGTGGGCATCGAATCGGCGCGTGCCGCTGAGGTCAAACCGGGTTTCGCTCGTCACATCATCGACCAGAATGGACTGTTGGTGCAGTGCGCACCAGGTGGAGACGTAGTGCGTATCGGGCGCACCGGTGTCCGGGTCGTACAGCGGAATTTCTTCCTGTGCCAGCGCATCGTCGCGGGTGCGCATGGCAAACCGCAGGGTGCCCTGCGGGGTCACCAGATAAACGGATGCGGCGTCGCAGGCGATCAGCCGCTGCCCTTCAAACAGGGTGTGGCGCAGCAAGCTGGTGCGATCATGGGTCCTGGCCATCAGGAGCCCGTTTTCGATCAGCATGCGCAGCCTGGAGGAGCGCGTTTGCAGCTCCACACGCAGTTGATCCTTGTCGTTCAATGCTGCGTGGTACTGATCCGACATCAGCAGAAGGTTTCTGGTCCGCAGCGACCATTCGTCACCATCCATGGGCAGAGTCAGGAAGTCGTTGGCGCCGGCCCGCAAGGCACTTCTTTTGGCGGGTCCGTCCAATGCTTGTGACACCACCAGTATGGGCAATGCCGCTGCGGGAAGGCGCTTGCGGATGAGTGCGATGGTGTCCAGACCCGTGCCCAAAGGGTTTGTGAGGCCCAGGACGACCAGACGATACGAGGCGCCCACCTCTGCGGGCGGTACCGGAGCCGGGCCGTTGACCGCGGTGACACCCGAGTAGCCCAGCGACTGGAGTAACCGCGCCAACTCCGCGGTTTCGCCGGACGTACCGGCAGCGACCAGAATGGGCAAGCTGGACACGTCCGGCTGTGCGGTCGTTTCTTCGTGCAACGGCATGGGTGGCCTTGTCAAAGGGGGCAGGTGACCGAGCGTACCCCATAAAACGGCTACAGTGAATCGGTTGCCTTGGACCGAAGAACGGCACCAAGTTGGTGCAAATTGACTGATGGCAAGTATTTCCGGTGGATTTTCAAAATATTTTTAAAAATAGCCCTAAATAACCCTCTAAATCTGCCGTTAAGAAACATACGTCTACGAAGAAAAGTAAGTGGAGGGGCCAAAAGCCCAAACAAAATGCAATTGCCTACCATTGATCGAACACCTAATCTGCGGCCTAGCGGCGCAGACATGGTTTCGTCTGGGGCAAACAGGGTTATTCCGGTTGCCCCGGTGAATCCATCAGTGAGTGCGCACCCTAGCATCCAGCCCGTACCCAGCGTCGTGGACATGGTCAATCCTGCCCTGAAGACCACTGAGGGCGAACCGGTGTACACCAGTGTCTCGGACCCCGGCAGACACGGGTCAGAGGCGGCAACGGCGCCGCGTGACTGGACCATCCACCGGCCAGCGCCTGAAAAAGTGGAAGATCCGCCTCCCAAACCCATGTACCAAGTGCTGATGGAGCACCTTAGCCGCATGTGGACCGCAGGCGCCAGCGCGGTTCAGCTTGAGCAAGTGAGCAACCAGCTGAATCCACCCACGGCGGTTGTACCTTCTGAAGTGCCTGGCGATCTTGCCAAGCAAGTGCTGGTCTACGACCACCCGACCATCAAAAAGAACGAGCGGCTCTGATCTACCATTGGGGCCATGCATACCAGCGCCCTCGTACTTTTTTCCGGTGGACAGGACTCCACCACTTGTCTGGCCCACGCTCTGCATCGCTATGAACGTGTGGAAACCATTGCCTTTGACTACCGACAGCGCCACAGCGTCGAGTTGGACGCCCGGCTGGTCGTCTTGCGCGAGATCCGCGCGCAATTCCCGCATTGGGTGCCAAAGCTGGGGCAAGACCATCTGCTGGACTTGGCAGTGCTCGGCTCGGTCAGCGAGACCTCGCTCACCCGCGAAACCGCCTTTCGCATGGAAAGCACCGGTTTGCCCAATACCTTTGTACCCGGTCGCAACCTGCTGTTCTTGACCCTCGCGGCGGCGGTAGCCTACCGGCGCGATTTGCAGGTGATCGTCACGGGGGTGTGCGAAACCGATTTTTCCGGCTACCCGGATTGCCGTGATGACACGATGAAAGCCATGCAGCTTGCGCTCTCGCTGGGCATGGACAAGCGCTTCTTGATTGAAACCCCGCTGATGTGGATCGACAAGGCCGCCACCTGGGCCATGGCGCATGACCTGGGGGGGCAGCCGCTGGTGGACCTGGTCGTGGAGCACACCCATACCTGTTATCTGGGTGACCGTATCCATCGCCATGCCTGGGGATACGGCTGCGGCGAGTGCCCGGCCTGCCTGTTGCGGGCCAAAGGCTTTGCGGGCTATCTGGCGCCGACTGCGGGGTAATCAGTTGCGGATGCCGCTGGCCACATGGCCTGATGGCACGTGGCGGGCGGCTGATTCGATGTGGCCGGTCTGGTCGTCAAAGAAAAAATCCGGTTCGAACTCGCGCAGAAACTCGCCCTTGTCCAGCCCGCCCAGGAACATGGCTTCGTCGACGGCGATGTTCCAGTTCATCAACGTGCGCACGGCACGCTCATGTGCCGGTGCGCTGCGGGCCGTGACCAGCGCCGTGCGTATGCGCATGCGTGGCGTGGCGGCCTGCTGCAAGCGGTGTAGCGCGACCAGCAGGGGTTTGAAGGGGCCGTCGGGCAGGGGCAGTGACACCTTGTCGGTCTCGTGCTGCTGAAACGCGTTCAAGCCATGGGACTGGTAGACACGCTCGGCCTCGTCGCTAAATAGCACGGCATCTCCGTCAAAGGCGATGCGTACTTCATGGGGGTGCGCATCACTGGCATGCGCGGAATGCGGGTACACCTGTGCGGCAGGCACGCCCGCCGCAAGAGCCGCCCGCACATCACTCAGATGTGTGCTCAAAAACAGGTTTGCATGCAGGGGCTTGAGGTAACGCCAGGGCGGCTCACCACGGGTAAACGCGCAACGGATGATGGGCAGCGCGTAGTGCGCCGCCGATTTCATGACCCGCAGGCCACTGACCGGGTCATTGCGTGACAGGATGACGACCTCGACCTTCTGCGACAGCTCCTCGTTGAAGGCGAGCAGCTTCTGCACCAGCGAGAACGCGACGCCAGGCTTGGCCGGAATTTCCAGCCGCTCCAGTTGCAGGCCCATATATGCGGTGTCGTCCGTCTGTTCGAAGACCTGGTTCTCTTCCTCAAAATCAAACAGGGCGCGGCTGGAAATGGCGACTACCAGTTTGCCGTCAAGTGTCATTGCCATGGGGATTCCAATCTGTTGAGGACAGAGCTACGCTGCGCTCAAGTCTGCCCCGCAAGGTATCACGAGCGCAAAAACATGCGGTACACCGGGTTGGCGGTCTCTTCCACATAGGGGTAGTCCAGGGTTTGCAGGAATTTGGCAAACGCCTTGTCGTCGGCCTTGGGCACCTGCAGACCGACCAGAATGCGACCGTAGTCCGCGCCCTGGTTGCGGTAGTGGAACAGGCTGATGTTCCAGCCCGGGCGCATCAGGCTCAGGAACTTCATCAGGGCACCGGGGCGTTCAGGAAAGACAAAGCGCAACAGCCGTTCGTTGTCCGCCAATGCGGAGTGGCCGCCCACCATGTGGCGAACGTGTTCTTTGGCCAGTTCGTCGTGCGTGAGGTCCAGCGTGGCAAATTTGTGCTTGGTGAAATTGGCTGCAATTTTCAGCGATTCGCCTTTTCCCTGCGTGGTGATGCCGACAAACACATGCGCCTGGGCCGAGTCGCTGATGCGGTAGTTGAACTCGGTCACGTTGCGCGGCCCGCCTGGCAGCTCGCCGATCAGTTCGCAAAAACGCTTGAAGCTGCCACGCTCTTCGGGAATGGTGACCGCGAACAATGCCTCGCGCTCTTCACCCACCTCGGCACGCTCGGCCACGAAGCGCAGCCGGTCAAAGTTCATGTTCGCGCCACACAAAATGGCGGCGTAGGTCTCGCCCCTGGTCTTGTACTGGGCAACATACTGTTTGATGGCGGCGACCGCCAGCGCACCGGCAGGCTCCACAATACTGCGCGTATCGACAAAAATGTCCTTGATGGCGGCGCAGACCGAATCGGTGTCCACCGTCATGAACTCGTCCACCAGGCCACTGGCAATGCGAAAGGTTTCCTCGCCCACCAGCTTCACCGCAGTGCCGTCGGAGAACAGCCCCACGTCCGCGAGCGTGACGCGTTGTTTGGCAGAGACCGATTGGATCATGGCGTCCGAATCATTCATCTGCACGCCAATGACCTTGATGCGCGGGTCGACCGCCTTGATGTAGTTCGCCACGCCCGAGACCAGGCCACCGCCGCCAATGGCGACGAATACCGCATCCAGCGCGGGGCGGGTTGACAGGGCCTGTCCCGCAGGGGTGTTGCGGGTGTGCAGGGTCTGCACCTGGCGCAGGATTTCCATGGCAATCGTGCCCTGACCGGCAATCACGTCGGGGTCGTCAAACGGGTGCACAAAGGTCAGGCCCTGTTTCTTTTGCAGCGTCAGCGAATGGCCGTATGCGTCAGAGTAGCTGTCACCATACAACACCACTTCACCACCAAAGCCACGGACCGCGTCGACCTTGACCTGTGGCGTGGTGGTGGGCATCACGATGACGGCACGCGTGCCCAGTTTGTGGGCACTCAAGGCAACGCCCTGGGCGTGGTTGCCGGCGGATGCGCAGATCACGCCGTTTTTCAGTTGCTCTGCGCTGAGCTGCGCCATCTTGTTGTAGGCACCACGCAGCTTGAAGCTGCGCACCGGCTGTTGGTCTTCACGCTTGAGCAGCACGGTGTTGTGCAGGCGTTTGCCCAATTGTTTGGCAGGCTCCAGAGCCGACTCGGTGGCGACATCGTAAACACGCGCCATCAGGATTTTCTTGAGGTAGTCGGCCGGTGAAAGAGGTTTGGGCTGTTTGGTCGTCATGGAGCGCGGGTAAGTGTGTACGCATGATAATCGCCACCTTGCCGCCGATGCGGTTTGCGGCGTATGCCAAGGAGTGAGAACATGGAATGCACAGTCAGCTGGACCGGAGGATTGAATACCCGCTCTGGAATGGGTTTTGTGGCCGAAACCGGTAGCGGGCATACCCTGGTCATGGATGGCGCACCTGACGACGCCAAGCCGGAAAATGGCGGGCGCAATCTGGCGCCCCGTCCGCTGGAAACGGTATTGGCAGGGACCGGCGGCTGCACGGCCTACGATGTGGTGTTGATCTTGAAACGCGGCCGCCATGCGGTGACGGGCTGCACAGTCAAATTGACCGCCGAACGGGCCGACACCGATCCCAAGGTGTTCACCAAGATATTGATGCATTTCACCGTGACCGGCAAAGGTATTCCTGCCGTCGCAGTGGAGCGCGCCATCGCGATGAGCCATGAAAAGTACTGCTCTGCAAGCATCATGCTGGCAAAGACGGCCGAAATCACGACCAGTTTTGAGCTGATCGAGGCGTAGGCGGCCCAGCCCGGCAATGTCCGGCTGGGCTTAAACGCGCTGCGCCACGGTAGTCATCACCTTGGCGGCGGCGCGCATCAGGTCTTTCACAGGCCGCGGCAGTTCCATGGCTCCGGCGTCTTGGGCGTCCTGGGCGTGGCGCAGTTCGTCGTCGCGCATCTGCGCCACAATGGCCCGCGAGTCGTGGTCGCTGGTTGGCAACCGGTCGAGGTGACTTTGTAAGTGTGCGCCCACTTGAATTTCGGTCTCCACCACGAATCCCAAGCTCACTCTGTCCCCCAGGCGGCCAGCCAACAGCCCTAAGCCAAATGCTCCGGCGTACCACAGCGGGTTTAACAGGGAAGGACGGGAATGCAATGCCGACAAACGTTCAGCCGTCCAGGCCAAATGGTCAGTTTCCTCCACGCAAGCACGCGTGAACTGCTCACGTAACACCGGGTTACGCGTAGTCAGCGCCTGCGCCGTATATAACGCCTGGGCACAAACTTCTCCCACATGGTTAACCCGCATCAGGCCCGCGGAGGAGCGGCTTTCAGCCGCGTCGAGCCTGGTTACCTGGTCCGCCACGGTGGGGCAAGCCTGCGTGGCGTGCGGGCGCGCAAACAGCGTGCGCAGGGCTGAATCAGCGGCATTTAGCAGCGAATCCATGGTCAGACTCCGTAATAAGATCGGTCCGTGAGTCTAGCGCGAATGGATAGTCAAAGGGGGGAAACAAATTGTTGCAACCCTGCAACGGAAGGCGTTGGATTTAGGGTTTTTCAGGCCTTTTTGGGGTCAATGCTTTGCCAAACCGCCATGGGTCTGGTGCAATAGACCCAACTTCCTGAACTAGGAGGTTGGCCCGGGGTTCTGATCCCGTCGGACCTGAGCCCGCTGTTTAACCTTTTTGAGAAACCCGAAATGAAAAAAACCCTCATCGCTTTGGCCGTTTTGGCCGCTTCGACCGCCTCCATGGCGCAAGTGACTTTGTACGGCGTCGCTGACGTCTCCCTCGGCGCGATCGGTAACGTTCCTGGCCAAAAGAGCGACGCCAACATGAAGACCAATGATTTGACCAACGACGGCAACAGCCGTTGGGGCATCAAGGTTGTGGAAGACCTCGGCAGCGGCATGAAGGCTACTGCCCAGTTCGAGCAAAACATCGACTACTCCACTGGCGCTACCGGTACTTCTGACGCTCGTTACGCATACTTGGCTCTGGACACAAGCATCGGCCGTTTCAAGGCTGGTCGTACCCTGTCCCCATCTTTCTTCGGTGTTGCTACCTGGGAACTGACTGGTGCTGCCAACTTCTCCGCAGTGGCTAACCAGTTCGGTTTTGCTGGTGCTGGCTCGCGTAACAGCCGCGAATTCAGCTACACCTTTGCCGCAAACGGCTTTGGCGCTACGTTGGGCTATGTGACCGAGTTGGACGGCATCGAAAACGGCGGTCTGGGTAGCAAGTTCGACATGAACGCTACCTACGCTGCTGGCCCATTGGCTATTGGCCTGTCCTACTGGAAGAACGACAAGGTTGCTGCTGGTCAGTCGACTGATGGCAACTACGCTTTGGGCGCTAGCTACAACTTTGGTTCCTTCGTTGTTGCTGGTTCGTTCCAAGACGCAGCTGGTGCTTCACAAGGTTGGACCCTCGGCGCTTCCGTGCCAATGGGCGCTTGGAAGTTCACAGTTGACGTCGCTCAAGACACCGGCTTTGACGACACCGACTACCTGCTGTACGCAGGTTACAGCCTGAGCAAGCGTACTACCGCTTACTTCGACTACCGTCGTGACGGCAAGTCTGGCAAGGCTGGCGGCAAGTCCGCAGTTGATGCTGACATCTACGGTGTTGGCGTTCGCATGAACTTCTGATCTGACGCTGGCTTACGCCAGCTGACGGTTTAAAGTCAAAAACCCCGCTACGGCAACGTAGCGGGGTTTTTTCATGGGCTTGAAGCTTCAGGTATAGCGCTTGCTGCGCAAATTGCTTTTCATCTCGCGCAGCAAGGGCTGCAACGTGTCACCACCAATGCGCAGCGCCATGCAGGTGGCCAGGATGTCGATGATCATCAGGTGCAGCAGGCGTGACACCATGGGGCTGTATTTGTCGAAGCTTTCCGGGTGGTCGGCACTGAGGTGGATGTGCCCCGCGCTGGCCAGCGGCGAGCCGCTGGCGGTAATCACGATGGTGGTCGCCCCGTTCTTGCGCGCGATGTCGCAGGCGTCCATCAGGTCGCGCGTGCGGCCCGAATTGCTGATGACGACCACACAGTCTCCGGGTTCCAGTGCAGACGCACTCATGACCTGCATGTGACCGTCGCTGTAGGACACGGTATTGACTCCGAGCCGGAAAAACTTGTGGTGCGCGTCCTGTGCCACGACACCGGAGTTCCCGACGCCGAAAAACAGGATGCGATGCTTGCCCTGGTAGGCTGCCAGTAGTGCGGCAATGGCTTTTTCCAGGGCGATGGTGCTGGCCTCGTTGCGGTATTTCAAAAATGCCGCCACGGTGTTGTCAATGACCTTGACCATGACGTCCGACGTCTTGTCATCGGTATCCACGCTGCGGTGGATGAAAGGCACGCCCTCGTTGACCGTGCCGGCCAGTTTGCGTTTGAAATCCGCCAGGCCGTCGTAGCCCACGCTGCGGCAGAAGCGCACCACTGTTGGTTTGCTGACGTGCGAACGGTCAGCCAGGACACTGACCGGGAGCTTGGCAAACGTGCGCGGGTCCGCCAGGCACAGCTTGCCCACACGCTGCTCAGCAGGGGCCAGTGATGGCAAGGCGGCCTGGATGCGGTCTAGCATGATAGTACTCCCGCAGCGCAGTACGCGGAGTGACAAGCGTGGGGGCTCATGCCGCAGCGCTGGGCCGCCCCAAGCAAGGCGCGACCCCCTTTGGGGGGCAGCGAAGTACGCGAAGCGACTAGCGTGGGGGCCATATCTCTAGCTTTCTTCGGACCAACAATGTCCGTCTCGCGCAATCATAGCGCTCGACGCACTCGGCCCCCAGGTGCCCGCCGCATATGGGCGCAGGCCCTGCGCATCGTTGGCCCAGAAGTCCAGCATGGGTTCGACCCAGCGCCAGGCTTCTTCCTGCTCATCGCTGCGCACAAACAGGTTCAGGCGGTCGTCAATCACGTCCAGCAACAGGCGCTCGTAGGCGCCGACCCGCTCCGAGCCGAAGCGCTTGTCAAAGTCCAGGTCCAGTTGCACGGGTACCAGGGCCTGGGCTTGACCAGGTTTGCTTTGGCGGCTGGCTTGCCCCTGCGCCAGCAGGTGCAGCTCCAGTCCGTCCTTGGGTTGCAGGTTGATCACCAGGCGATTGGCAACCCCGATTTGTGAATTGAAAATCGCGTGCGGTGTGGGCCGGAAATTGACCACGATGCGTGCGTCGCGCCCGGCCAGGCGTTTGCCGGTGCGGATGTAAAACGGCACGCCCGCCCAGCGCCAGTTGGAAATCTCGGTGCGCAGGGCGACAAAGGTTTCGGTATTGCTCTGGGGGTTGACACCGAGCTCTTCGCGGTAGCCCGGCACCTTGGTGCCGTCAATGCTGCCGCTTGCGTATTGACCACGCACCACGTCTTGCGACAACGACTCCTGGGTCCAGGGTTTGAGCGAGCGCAAGACTTTGAGCTTCTCGTCGCGGATCGCGTCGGCGTGCGAGTTGATAGGGGGCTCCATGCCAATGGCACACAGCAGTTGCAGCGCGTGGTTTTGCACCATGTCGCGCAGGGCGCCGGTGGTCTCGTAAAACGCCCCGCGCTTCTCCACGCCCAGGTCTTCGGCAATGGTGATCTGGATGTTGGCAATGTGCTCGCGCCGCCACAGGGGTTCGAACAGCGCGTTGCCAAAGCGCAGTGCAAAAAGGTTTTGTACCGCCGGTTTGCCCAGGTAGTGGTCGATGCGGAACACCTGCTTTTCTTCGAAGAACTGGCGTACCGTGTGGTTGATGGCACGGTTGGACGCCAGGTCATGGCCCAGGGGTTTCTCCAGCACGATGCGGGTGCGCGGGGTGTTCAGGCCCGCCGCGCCCAACTGTTCGCATACGGTGGTGAACAGGTTGGGTGCGGTGGCCACATACATGACCACAGTGTCGGCATTGCGCGCCTGCAGGGTGCTGGCCAGGTGTGCGTAGTCGTCTGGCTTGGACAGGTCCATGCGGACGAAGTCCAGCAGGGCGGCAAAGCGGGCAAACTCTTCGGCGCTGGGGCGCTTGGACAGGTCGACCTTGTCAAACCGCGACTGCATCAGGGTGCGGTATTGCTCGCTGCTGAGATCGTCCCGGCCGACACCGATGATGCGGC
>Ga0208398_100498_pt1 | contig 25028 bp, 22 predicted proteins | sample LakWasMe79_HOW10_2_FD_183905 | JGI IMG/M metagenome (GOLD analysis project Ga0208398, IMG submission 183905) | Freshwater sediment methanotrophic microbial communities from Lake Washington under simulated oxygen tension - Sediment Metagenome... | ecosystem: Environmental > Aquatic > Freshwater >...
CCGAGATCTCCGGCACGCGCGAGCGCTACACGGTGCAGGATCTGGACGGCCAGTTGCGCGGCCTGATGCTGCAGCACATCAGCGATGCGGTGGCGCAAAGCGGCATCCCCTTCCTGGATCTGGCGGCGAATCAGATCGAATTCGCCAAGCAGTTGCAGACCGCCACGGCGCCCGAGTTCGAGAAGCTGGGCCTGAAGCTGGAGCTGGTGACGCTGCAAAGCGTCTCGCTGCCCGAGGAGCTGCAGAAGATCCTGGACCAGAAGATCGGCATGGGCATGATCGGTGGCCAGAACATGGGCCAGTTCATGCAGTACCAGACCGCGCAGGCGATCCCCAAGCTGGCCGAGGGTGTGGCGGGTGGTGGTGGTGGCGGCGGCAGCATTGCCGGCGACGCCATGGGCCTGGGGGCAGGTCTTGCCCTGGGCCAAACCATGGCGAGCCAGCTGGCCCAGGGGCTGGCGGCGGCACGGGCGCCACAAGCCCCACCGGCGGCGGCCATCACGGGCGAGCCCACCCCCACCTCGGAGAGCATCATTGCGCTGATCGAGAAGCTGGGCGACCTGAAAGCCAAGGGCATCCTGACCGACGAGGAATTCGCGGCCAAGAAGGCCGAGCTGCTGAAGAAACTCGCCTAAATCTTGGCCGGCGAAACAACGCCCCAGCGCCGCTGGCGCGCCAACTGCCCCAACTGCGGCGCGCCGGTCGAGTTCGCCTCGGCGGCCTCGGCCAGCGCCGTCTGCAGTTTTTGCCGAAGCAGCCTGCTGCGCGAGGGCGAGGCGCTGCGCAAGATCGGCGAGAGCGCCGAGCTGTTCGACGACTATTCGCCGCTGCAGCTGGGTGCCGCCGGCCGCTTTGCTGGCGAGAGTTTCAGTCTGGTGGGCCGGCTGCAACTGGCCTACGAGGGCGGCAGCTGGAACGAATGGCATGCCCTCTTCGACTCGGGCCGCAGCGCCTGGCTGGCCGAGGACAACGGCAGCTTTGTGCTGGGTTTCGAGGCGCCGCTGGCCGAGCGCGCACCGCAGGCCCATGAGCTGATCCTGGGCGCACAGCTGCCGCTGGCCGGCCAGGCCTGGCGCGTCGCCTCGCTGACCCAGGTGACGCTGGCAGCCGCCCAGGGCGAACTGCCCCACCCGCCGGCGCTGGGCCGGCAATTCCTGGTGGCCGATCTGCGCAATCCGCAGAACGAGGTGGGCACGCTGGAATACAGCCGGGCCGAGGCGCCGCTGTGGTCGGTGGGGCGGCCGGTGCGCATTGCCGAGCTGGCCATGAGCGGCCTGCGCGAGGCCGACGCCAGCGCCAAGGCGATGGCCTCCAGGACCTATGCCTGCCCCAGCTGCGGCGCGGCCCTGGCGCCCAGGCTGCAGGACACGAAGAGCATCGTCTGCGGCCAATGCCATGCGGTGGTGGACATCTCGCAAGGGCTGGGGTCGGATCTTGCCCACTATGCGCAGCAGAACGGCATGGCGCCGCAGATTCCGCTGGGCAGCATCGGCAGCCTGGCCGTCGCGGGCGGCGCACCCCTGCCCTGGCAGGTGGTGGGCTACCAGGAGCGCTGCGACCTGCCGGCCCCGGGCGACGACGATGAAGAGCAGACCTTCTGGCGCGAATACCTGCTCTACAACCGCAACGAGGGCTTTGTCTTCCTGGTCGACACCGAGGAGGGCTGGTCCATCGTGCGGCCGCTCACCGGCGTGCCCAAGGGTGCGGGCGCCAGCGTCGAATGGCAGGGCAAGGCCTTCAAGCAGCGCTACACCTATATGGCCAAGAGCACCTATGTGCTGGGCGAGTTCTACTGGCGGCTGCGGCGCGAGGAGCGCGTCAAGGTCAGCGACTATGAATGGAAGAGCGGGGCCCGCACCGAGCTGCTGTCGCGCGAGGAGCAGGCGGGCCAGGAAATCAGCTGGAGTCATGGCCGCAAGCTCGACGCCGCCGAAGTGGCGCGCGCCTTTCCCAAGCTCGCAGCGCAGGCCACGCTGGCGCGCGATGCCGGCCCGGCCAGCGAGCACAGCCTGGGCTTCAAGCTGGTGGTGGCCCTGTTCGTCATCCTGGTGCTGGTCATGCTGGTGCGGGCCTGCAGCAGCGACGACTGCCAGAGCTACAAGGATGCCTACGGCGAAGCCAGTAGCGAATACCAGCAATGCCGACAGCGCAGCAGCGGCAGCGGCGTGCGCATCAATTCCGGCGGCGGTTCCTTCGGTGGTTTCAGCAGCGGCGGCGGTGGACACAAGTAGGCGATAGGACAAGGAGAAGACTATGGACGGATTCGAATGGCTCAAGCCCGGCATCGTGCTGGGTTCACTGCTCTACGCCGTCATCGGCGTGCTGGTGTTCTGGATCAGCTTTGTCGTCATCGACAAGCTCACGCCCTACAAGCTGTGGGAGGAGATCGTCGAGCACAAGAACCTGGCGCTGGCCATCGTGGTGGCGGCGATGTGCATCTCGATCGGGCTGATCGTCTCGGCGGCGATCCACGGCTGAAAGCTGTCGCAGGATGTAAAGGTGTTTGGCCTCGCAACGGGGGCGGCCTAGACTCGGCGCGCTTTGATGTTGGGAAAACAACCATGACGATCGCCAAACGCCTTATTGCTTCCACCCTGGTGCTGTCCTGCACGTTGATGAGCATGCCCGTCCATGCGCTCATCGTGCCGACCGAGGCCCTCGTCGAGACCGAGGTCGGCGACGTGAGCAGTGGGCAGCGCGCCCGCATCGACGCCTTCTTCGCCCGCGAGGACGTGCGTCTGGCCCTGGTGCAGCAGGGCGTGGACCCGCAGGCGGCGCTGGCACGCGTGGCCGCGATGAGCGATGCCGAGGCCGCGCAACTGGCCGGCCGCATCGAGCAGGCCCCCGCCGGCGGCGAGGTGCTGGGCATACTCTTCACCTTGTTCATCGTGCTGCTGGTGACCGACATCCTGGGGTTCACTAAGGTCTTCCCCTTCACCCGCTCGATTCGATGAACATCATGGCTGGCGCCGGCCGCCTGCGCCAACAACACCCCGCCACGGCGGGGTTTTTCGTTTTCTTTCTATGCCTCGCCTGGCTGCTGAGCGGCTGCGCCGGCACACCGCAGCTGCAGGCCCTCAAGGCCGACTGGCCGGCCGGCCTGCCGGCGCGGGCCCAGGTCAGCACGGTGCCCTTCATAGCCCAGGACGAGTTCGAATGCGGCCCGGCCGCCCTGGCCATGCTGCTGCAATCGGCCGGCCTGTCCATCAGCCCGGCGCAGCTGCGGCCCCAGGTCTTCCTGCCCGGGCGCCGCGGCTCGCTGCAGACCGAGCTGCTGGTGGCGGCGCGCCGCCAGGGCCTGCCGGCCTATCGCCTGGAGCCCAGGCTGCCGGCCCTGCTGCAGGAGCTGGCCGCCGGCCATCCGGTGCTGGTGTTCCAGAACCTGGCCCTGCCCGTCTACCCGGTCTGGCATTACGCGGTGGTGCTCGGCTTCGACCGCGAGCGCGACCGCCTGTACCTGCACTCCGGCCGCACGCCGGAGCTCGAGATGTCGCTGGCCACCTTCGAGCGCACCTGGGAGCGCGGCGGCTACTGGGCCATGGTGGCCCTGCCGCCGGATCAGTTGCCGGCGACGGCCCAGGCCACGCCGATGGCGGCCGCGATCGCCGCGCTGGAACGCGTGCAGCCGCAGCCGGCGCGCCAGGCCTATGAGCAGGCCCTGACGCGCTGGCCGGAACAGCCGGCCCTGCTGCTGGGCGCCGGCAACGCCGCCTATGCGCAGGGCGATCTGGCCGGCGCCGAGGCCGCCTACCGGCGCGCCGTGCTGCGCCTGCCCGCGGCCGCCGATGCCTGGAACAACCTGGCCCAGGTGCTGATGGAGCAAGGTCAGCGCGAGGCGGCGCGGCAGGCCATCGCGCAAGCGATCGCGCTGGGTGGCCCGCGCCTCGCCAGCTATCAGGAACTGGCGCTGAAACTGCACCAACCTTGAGGTGTTAGGCGGCGGGCGCGTGATAGCCTCTCGCCCCATGTCCGCCGCGCCCCAAGCCGCCCACCCAACTCCTGCCCGCATCTCCCTGCACGAACTGCTGCTGCTCGCCAGCGTGTTCGTGGTGGCCGCCTGCGGCCTGGTCTACGAGCTCGCCGCCGGCGCGCTCGCCAGCTATCTGCTGGGCGACTCGGTGCTGCAGTTCTCCACCATCATCGGCACCTACCTCTTCGCGATGGGCCTGGGCTCCTGGCTGTCGCGCTACCTGGAGCGCCAGCTGGTGGCGCAGTTCCTCAAGATCGAGCTGCTGGTGGGCCTGATTGGCGGGCCCATGCCGGCCGCGCTGTTCACCGCCCACAGCCTGCTGCCGCCCACCCAGTTGGGCGCCTTCCGCGTGCTGCTGTATGGCCTGGTGCTGCTGGTGGGCGCGCTGGTGGGGCTGGAGATCCCGCTGGTGATGCGCATCCTCAAGAAGCATTTCAGCCAGCGCTATGCCCTGCGCGAGCTGGTTTCGCAGGTGCTGACCTTCGACTACCTTGGTGCCCTAATGGTGGCGCTGGCCTTCCCGCTGCTGCTGGTGCCGCACTTGGGCCTGGTGCGCACCGGCATCTTCTTCGGCCTCCTGAACGCCTTCGTGGCGGTATGGGCGCTGTGGCTGTTCCGCGCCGAGCTGCGCGCCTGGTCGCGCCATGCCTGGGCCTGCGGCCTCACCGTCGCCGCCCTGCTGGCCGCCATGCTGGGCGCCGACCGGCTGACGACCTGGGCCGAGGACCGCTTCTACGGCGAGCACATCATCCTGCGCGAGACCAGCGACTACCAGCGCGTGGTGCTGACCCAGGGCGGCGCGGGCGTGCGCCTGTTCCTGAACGGCAATCTGCAGTTCCATTCGCGCGACGAGTACCGCTACCACGAGGCCCTGGTGCATCCCGCGATGGCGGCCCAGGGCGCTGCCAGAAAAGTGCTGGTGCTGGGCGGTGGCGACGGCATGGCGGTGCGCGAGGTGCTGCGCTGGACCAGCGTCGAGCAAGTGACCCTGGTGGAGCTGGACCCGCATATGACGCGGCTGTTCTCCAGCCTGCCGCTGCTGCGCCAGCTGAACCAGGACGCCCTGCTCAGCCCCAAGCTCAAGATCGTCAATGCCGATGCCTTTGGCTGGCTGGAGCAGCACCCCGACGCGCAGTTCGACGTGATCGTGGTGGATTTTCCCGACCCCAGCAATTTCGCGCTCGGCAAGCTCTACACCACCAGCTTCTATCAGTTGCTGGACCAGCGCCTGGCCGCCGGCGGCTTCGCGGTGGTGCAGACCACCTCGCCCCTGCTGGCCCGGCGCAGCTTCTGGACCGTGGTGACGACGCTGGAGGCGGTGGGCCTCGCCACCACGCCCTACCACGCCCATGTGCCCAGCTTCGGCGAATGGGGCTTTGTGATCGCCAGCCGGCGGCCCTGGCGCGCGCCAGGCACGCTGCCCGCCGGCCTGCGCTTTCTCACGCCCGAGGGCATGGCGGCGCTGCTGCAATTTCCGCCCGACATGGCGCGCCTGCCCACCGAGGTGAACCGCCTATCGAATCAAGTGCTGGTGCATGAGTTCGAAACCGAGTGGGGCAAGGTCCATTGAGACGGCGTGAGTTGCCGGCCGCGGGCTCAGCCCTGCTTGCCGGCTGCCGGACCGAGCACCAGCCCCTGCAGGGCGGCTGGGTCGGCGCCAGCGCAGCGCGCGGCCATCGCCTGCGCACGCCGCTGCCCAGCGCAGCCGCCGCCGTCACGCGCCGCAGCCAGGTGCTGATCGTCGGCGGCGGGGTGTCGGGTCTTGCCTGCGCGCGCGGCCTGGCCGCGGCCGGCATCGACTTCGCGCTGCTGGAGCTGGAAGACGAGGCCGGCGGCAACAGCCGCGGCCATCGCATGGGCGGCATGGCCTGCCCGCTCGGCGCGCATTACCTGCCGCTGCCGGGGCCGCATGCGCATGAGGTGAGCGAGCTGCTGCACGCGTTGGGCCTGGCGCGCCAGCAGCTGGGCCGCACCGTCTACGACGAACGCATGCTGTGCCACAGTCCGCAGGAGCGCCTGTTCTTCGAGGGCCAATGGCATGAGGGCCTGCTGCCACCGGCGCAGACCGAGGCCACGCGCCGGCAGTACCGCCGCTTCGCCACGGCCGTGCAACAGGCCATGCAGCTGGGTTTTGCCATGCCCACGCAGCGCGCGCCCTGGACGCCCGCCCATGCCGCCCTCGATGCCCAGACCTTTGCCGCCTGGCTGCAGGCCCAGGGCCTGGACGACGCGCAGCTGCGCTGGTATCTGGACTATTGCTGCCGCGACGATTTTGGCGCCGACGCCGCCCAGGTCTCGGCCTGGGCCGGCCTGCACTATTTCGCCAGCCGCCATGGCTTCCATCCCCCCGAGGACGAGAGCGCCGAGCGCGAGGCCGTGCTGACCTGGCCCGAGGGCAATGCCTGGCTCACCCGGCGCCTGGCCGAGCCCCTGGGCGAGCGGCTGCGAACGGGCCGCACGGTGCTGCGGCTGCGCGAGGGGCGCCATGAGGTCGAGGTGCTGACTTTCAACGAGGCGACGCAGACGCTGGAGCGCTGGCTGGCCCCGCAGGCGGTGCTGGCCACGCCGCTGTTCATCGCCAGCCGCCTGATCGAGCACCCGCCGGCCGCGCTGCGCGAAGTCGGCCCGCAGCTGCGCTACGCGCCCTGGTTGGTGGCCAATCTGCAGCTGGCCGAGGCGCCGCTGCAGCGCCTGGGCGCGGCACCCGCCTGGGACAATGTGCGCTACGGCAGCGCCGCGCTAGGCTATGTGGATGCGATGCACCAGAGCCTGCGCCCCTACCCGGGGCCGACGGTGCTGAGCGCCTACTGGGCCCTGCCCGGCCACGAGCGCGCCAACCTGCTGCAGGGCGATTGGGCCGAATGGACCGAGCGCGTGCTGGCCGAGCTGCGCCCCCTGCACCCCGAGCTGGACCGCCAGCTGCTGCGCGTGGACCTGATGCGCTGGGGCCATGCGATGAGCATTCCCATGCCGGGCCTGCGCGGCTCGGCCGCCCTGGCGGCACTGCGAACACCACAGGGCCGGCTGCGCTTCGCGCACAGCGACCTGGCGGGCTATTCGGTGTTCGAGGAGGCCTATACAGCCGGCTGCCAGGCGGCCGCGCAGCTGAATCGCTAGCTAACCACACCAGGCCGGGCCCAGCAGCCACAGTTGCAGCTCGGCACGCTCCAGATAGGCCGGCAGCGCCAGCAGGGCCAGCACCATCAGCATGAGCAGCAGCGCCAGATGCCGCCAGCGTTTCACAGCGCCACTGCCAGCGCCGGCCGCGGCCTATCGTCGATGGGCCAGTGCAGCAGCGCCGCCAGCAGGCCCAGGGCCATCGCGATCCACCACATCGGCGCATAGCTGTGGGTGGCGTCGAACACCCGCCCGCCCAGCCAGACGCCCAGGAAGGAACCCAGCTGATGGCCCACAAAGGTGAAGCCGAACAGGGTGGACAGGTAGCGCACACCAAACACCTGGGCCACCAGGCCATTGGTGAGCGGCAAGGTGCCCAGCCACAGCAGGCCCATCGCGACGCAGAACAGCTGCACGCTCAAGTTGCTGAGCGGCAGCAGCAGGAACAGGGCGATCACCGCGGTGCGCAGCAGGTAGAGCAGGGTCAGGAGCTGCTTCTTGCGCCAGCGCCCGCCCAGCCAGCCGCACAGATAAGTGCCACCGATATTGCTCAGCGCGATCAGCGCCAGGCCGCTGGCCGCCTGGCCGGCCGGCAGGCCGCGCTCCAGCAGATAGGCCGGCAGGTGGGTGGCGATGAAGGCGAGCTGGAAGCCACAGGCCAGAAAGCCCAGATTGAGCAGCCAGAAACCCGGCTGGGCAAAGGCGTCGCGCAGGGCCTGGCCCAAGCCGCCAGCACCCGCGCCACCGGCCTGCGGCTGGCGGTCGTCCAGGGGCCAGCCCAGCGGCAGGGCCAGCGCGATCAGCAGGGCCAGACACAGCAGGGTGGCCGACCAGCCCAGCCCCTGCATCAGCCCCTGGGTCAACGGCACGGCCAGGAACTGGCCCAGCCCGCCCACGGCGCCGGTCAGCCCCAGCACCGCCGCACGCTGCGCCGGCGCGACGATGCGGCTCAGGGCCCCATAGACCACGCCAAACGCGGTGCAGGCCAGCCCCAGGCCCACCAGCAGGCCGGAGCCCAGGTAGAGCAGCCACAGGCTTTGTGCCATGGCCATGGCCCACAGGCCCAGGCCATAGAGCAGGCTGCCGGCCATCACCACCCGGCGCGAGCCAAACCGGTCTGCCAGCATGCCGGTGAAGGGCTGGGCCAGGCCCCAGACCAGGTTCTGCAGCGCCAGCGCCAGCGCCACGCTCTCACGGCCCCAGCCGCGCTCCAGGCCGATCGGCAGCAGGAACAAGCCCTGCACATGGCGCACGCCCAGCGCCAGGCCCATCATCAGGCCGCCGCACAGAATCGGCAGGGCCCAGCGTCTCAAATGCTTCATATGAGTTTCCCGATGCGAATGCGATCATCCGAACTGGCGCCCAGTCTGTCTTGACGGGCAGGCCGTCATCAAGCAATCTCTGCGACGCCTTCACATTCGCAATCGGAATGTCACTCCCGCTCACCCGACTGACCCAGCTGGACCTGCTGCGCGGCTTTGTCGCGGTGGCGCGGCGCATGAGCATCACGCTGGCGGCGCAGGACCTGTGCCTGACGCAGTCCGCGGTGAGCCGGCAGATCGCGGCGCTGGAAGCCAATCTGGGCTGCACGCTGTTCCTGCGCGGCTACCGCAGCATCAAGCTCAGCCCCGAGGGCGAGCGCCTGTTCCGCCGCATCGATCCGGCCTTCCAGCAACTGCAGGACGGCCTGGGTGAGCTGCTGGCGCCCGCCCAGCGCCGCGGCAGCGTCACGCTGACCGCCAGCATCGGCGTGGCCTCGCTGTGGCTGCTGCCACGCCTGCGCGGCCTGCAGCAACGACATCCGGACATCGATCTGCGCGTGGCCGCCAGCGACCGGGTGATGGACCTGCGCGCCGACGGCATCGACCTGGCGCTGCGCTATTGCGCCATGAGCCAGCCCCCCGCAGGCAGCGCACGCCTGTTCGGCGAAGCGGTGCTGCCGGTGGCCCATCCCGCCCTGCTGGCGCAGGGGCAGGATCTGGCCGGGCTGTTGCAGCAGCAGGTGCTGCTGGAATTCGACGACGCCCGCCGCCCCTGGCTGCAATGGGCCGACACCCTGGCCGCGCGCGGCCTCGGCGCTCAGCAGCCCCGCGCGATGCTGCGCTTCAACCAGTACGACCAGGTGATCCAGGCCTGCCTGGCCGGCCAGGGTCTGGCGCTGGGGCGGGTCGCGCTGGTGGCACCGATGCTGGCCGATGGCCGACTGCGCGCCATCGATGCCCAGGCCGTGGCCCAGCCTTGCGAGCATGCCTACTGGTTGCTGCGGCGCCCTGGCGCCAGCACGCCCGCGGTGCAGGCGGTGGTCGACTGGTTGCTGGACGAGGCCGCCCTCACCCAGCAGTACGGGCCCCTCTGAGTCAGCCCAGGCCGCGCTGCAAGGCCTGGCGCGCCGCGCTGGTGGGTGCGAACGCCGCCACCAGCCTATCCATCAAGGCCTGCGCCTTGCTGCTGTTGTCGCGGCCCAGATTACAGACGTAAACGTCCAGCGTCACCGCGCCCAGCTCGGGCCAGGTGTGCACGGCCAGATGCGACTCGGCCAGCAGCACCACGCCGGTGATGCCGGATTGCTCGTTCCCTGATGTGGGCGTGAAGCGGTGAAACAGCTCGGCCACGGCGCCCAGGCCGGCCTCGGCAACGGCACGGACGCAGAACTCTCGCAAGGCATTCGGATGCAGCATCAACGGCTGCGTCGAATCGCAGCCGCGCAGGTCGGCGACGAGGTGCAAGCCCTCCACTCAACCTCCGGTCACCGGGGGAAAGAACGCCACCTCGGCACCATCGGGAATCACTGCGTCTTCCTTGCTGAGCTGCTGGTTCAGCGCGCAGCGCACCGCGCGCGTGCGCGCCAGCACGGCGGCATGGGGCTCGCCGCGCGCCAGCAGCCGATCGCGCAGGCCACCCAGGGTCAGGCCCGCCTGCCAGTCCAGCGTCTCGCTGTGCCCCAGGGCCTCGCGCAGGGAAGCGAAATAGCGGATCGTGATCATGGATGCAGGAGCTCGGAGAAGGGAATGAACTGCACTGTAGCGCCAGGGGCGATGGCCGCGCCGGCCGGGTTGTCGACCAGGCCCTCGCCCCACACCGCCGAGGTCAGCACGCCCGAGCTCTGGTTGGGAAACAAGTCGAGCCCGCCCTGCCCGTTGATGCGCGCGCGCAGGAACTCGCGACGCTTGTCGGGTTTCGGCCAGGCAAAGTCTGCGCGCAGGGGGTAGCGCCTGGGCGTCAGCTCGCTGGCGCCCTGCAGGCGCAGGATCACCGGGCGCACCAGCAGCAAAAAGGTCACGAAGCTGGAGACCGGGTTACCCGGCAGGCCGATGAACCAAGCGTCACGCACCTTGCCGAAAGCCAAGGGCTTGCCGGGCTTGATGGCGATCTGCCAGAGGTCCAGCTCGCCCTCGGCCTGCACGGCCGGCTTCAGATGGTCTTCCTCTCCGACCGAGACGCCGCCCGAGGTGATGATGAGATCCGAGCCCGCGGCGGCCTCGCGCAATGCGGCGCGGGTGGCATCGAGCCGGTCGGGCACGATGCCCAGATCCAGCACCTCGCAACCCAGGCCTTGCAGCAGGGCCGTGAGCGTAAAACGGTTCGAGTTGTAGATGGCGCCGGGCTTGAGTGGCTCGCCGGGCATCACCAGTTCGTCGCCGGTGGAGAACAGCGCCACGCACGGGCGCCTGGCCACGGTCAGCGTGGCCGCACCCACCGAGGCGGCCAGGCCCAGCGCGGCGGCGCTCAGGCGCGCGCCGGCGGGCAGCACCACGGCGCCGGCCTGCACATCCTCGCCGCGGCGGCGTATCCATTGGCCGGCCTGAACCTCGGCGTTGATGCGCACGCTGCCCAGGCCCGGGGCATCGGCCACGGCCTCGCACTGTTCCTGCATCACCACGGCATCGGCGCCCAGCGGGATCTGCGCGCCGGTGAAGATGCGCGCCGCCGTACCCGGCTGGTGCAGTGCGCCCACCACGCCGGCCGGCACGCGTTGCGAGACCGGCAGCATGGTGCCAGGTCTTGCCACATCGGCGGCGCACAGCGCATAGCCGTCCATCGCGGTGTTGTCGGCCGGCGGCACGTCCAGCTGCGAGACCACCGGCGCCGCCAGCACGCGGCCCAGGGCCGCGCCGGTGGCCAGGCGTTCGGTCGCGCCCAGCGCGCTCACGCGGCCCAGCAGTCGCGCCAAGGCCTCATCCAGACTCTGCAGTGGCGGGCGCGGTTCAGACATGGTCGCGGATGAAGTCCTTCACCGCCTGTACATCGACCGGCAGCACGGTGACGCGCTTGGGCAGGTCCTCGATATGCTCGAGACCGGCCGGGCGCGGCGGATCGATGTCCAGCGCTTCCTTGATGGTGGCGGCAAACTTGGCCGGCAAGGCGGTCTCCAGCACCAGCATGGGCGTGCCGGCGCTGCGATGCTCCAGCGCCACCTTGAGACCATCGGCCGTGTGGGTGTCGATGATCTGGCCGTACTGCTGATGGACGGCACGGATGGTGGCGATGCGGTCTTCATGCGTGCTGCGGCCCGAGGCAAAGCCGAAGCGGGCAATCGCGGCATGCTCCTCGGCGCTGAGTGCAAAACCACCGGCACCGAACAGGGCCTTGACCCTGGCTCCATCGCGGCCCAGCAGGTCGAACACGAAGCGCTCGAAATTGCTGGCCTTGGAGATGTCCATCGAGGGGCTGGAGGTCTCGTGCGTTTCGGCGCTGCCGCGCGGTCGGTAGGCGCCGGTGCGGAAGAACTCGTCCAGCACATCGTTCTCGTTGGTGGCCACCACCAGCTTGGCAATCGGCAGACCCATCATGCGCGCCACATGGCCGGCGCAGACATTGCCGAAATTGCCCGAGGGCACGGTGAAGCTAACCTTGGGCCAATCGGCGAGGTCCGCCGGCGCCGGGCCGCCCCAAGCCGGCGCGGCCCCCTCGGGGGGTGGCGCAGCGGAGCGGAGACCGGGGGCCCAATCCTTGGTGGCCTGGAAGTAGCCGGCGAAGTAGTACACCACCTGGGCCAGCAGGCGCGCCCAGTTGATCGAGTTGACCGTGCCGATCTTGTACTGGCGCTTGAAGTCCAGGTCGTTGGAGACCGCCTTGACGATGTCCTGGCAATCATCGAACACGCCCTCCAGCGCGAGGTTGTGGATGTTGGCGTCTTGCAGACTGAACATCTGCGCCTGCTGGAAGGGGCTCATGCGGCCATGCGGGCTGAGCATGAAGACGTTCACACCGGCCTTGCCGCGCATCGCGTACTCGGCCGCGCTGCCGGTGTCGCCCGAGGTGGCGCCCAGGATGTTGAGGGTCTCGCCGCGGCGCTTGAGTTCGTACTCGAACAGCTGCCCCAGCAACTGCATGGCCATGTCCTTGAAGGCCAGCGTCGGGCCATTGGACAGGGCCTGCAGCGCCAGGCCCGGTTCCAGCACCTTCAGCGGCGTGATCTCGGGCGTGCCGAAGACCTCGGCGGTGTAGGTGCGGCGCGTGATCGCATGCAGATCATCGGCCGGGATGTCGTCGATATAGAGCGAGAGGATCTCGAAGGCCAGATCGGCATAGGCCAGGCCGCGCCACCTCGTCAGCGTCGCGTCGTCCACCTGCGGATAGGCCACCGGCAGATACAGGCCGCCGTCGGGCGCCAGGCCCTCCAGCAGGATTTCGCAGAAGCGGCGTTCGGTCCGGTCGCCGCGGGTGCTGATGTACTTCATCGTCAGGCCAACTCTTCCTTGCGCAGCCGCACGATGGGCGCCAGCACGGTGGGCAGGGCCTGCATCTGTGCCAGGGCCTTGTTCATGCGGCCTTCTACGGTCTCGTGGGTGAGGATGATGAGGTCGGTCTGCTTCTCGCCCTCGGCCGATTCACGTTGCAGCACCGCATCGATCGAGATGTCGTGCTCGGCCAGGATGGTTGTGATGCGCGACAGCACGCCGGCCTCGTCGGCCACGACCAGGCGCAGGTAGAAGCTGGTGAGCACCTGGTCCATGGCCAGGATGGGGGTGTCGTTCATCGCATCGGGCTGGAAGGCCAGATGCGGCACGCGATGGTCGGGGTCGGCAGTGTGCAGGCGGGTGATGTCCACCAGATCGGCGATCACCGCCGAGGCGGTGGGCTCGGCGCCCGCGCCCTTGCCGTAGTAGAGCGTGGTGCCGACAGCATCGCCCTGCACCATCACCGCATTCATCGCGCCTTCCACATTGGCGATCAGGCGCGTGGCCGGCACCAGGGTCGGGTGCACGCGCAGCTCGATGCCGTTCTCACGACGGCGCGTCAGGCCCAGCAGCTTGATGCGGTAGCCCAGTTGTTCGGCGTACTTGATGTCGGCGGCCTGCAGCTGGGTGATGCCCTCCACATGGGCCTTGTCGAACTGCACCGGGATGCCGAAGGCGATCGCCGACATGATGGTGACCTTGTGCGCGGCGTCCACCCCCTCGATATCGAACGTGGGGTCGGCCTCGGCATAGCCCAGGCGCTGGGCTTCCTTGAGCACCACGCCGAAGTCCAGGCCCTTGGAACGCATCTCCGAGAGGATGAAATTGGTGGTGCCGTTGATGATGCCGGCGATCCACTCGATGCGGTTGGCGGTGAGCCCCTCGCGCAGCGCCTTGATGATGGGGATGCCACCGGCCACGGCGGCCTCGAAGGCCACGATCACGCCCTTGGCGCTGGCGGCGGCAAAGATCTCGGTACCGTGCACGGCCAGCAGCGCCTTGTTGGCGGTGACCACATGCTTGCCGGCGGCAATCGCCTCCAGCACCAGTGCTCTGGCGATGCCATAGCCGCCGATCAGCTCAACGACGATGTCGATCTCGGGGTTGGCAATCACCTCACGGGCGTCGCTCACCACCACCGCCGCGTCGCCGACGATCTCACGGGCGCGCTCGGTATTGAGGTCGGCCACCATGGCAATCTCGATGCCGCGGCCGGCACGGCCACGAATCTCTGCCTGATTGCGGCGCAGCACATTGAAGGTGCCACTGCCCACGGTGCCAATGCCCAGGAGGCCGACTTTGATCGCTTTGGTTTCGGCATCACGTCGCTCCGCGACATGAGCCTGCACCGCAACACTGCGTGTTGTCATTTCGTTTCTTTCAGGAGGAATGGCGCTTGCGGTAATGCGTCAGGAAACGCTCGATGCGGCCCACCGCCTCCTTCAGGTCGTCGGAGTTGGGCAGGAACACGAGGCGGAAGTGATCGGGGGCAATCCAGTTGAAGCCCGTCCCTTGCACGATCAGCACCTTTTCCTCGGCCAGCAACTCGTAGGCGAACTGCTGGTCGTCCTCGATCGGATAGATCTTGGGGTCCAGGCGGGGGAACATATAGAGCGCTGCCTTGGGCTTGACGACGCTGACGCCCGGAATCTGGGTCAGCAGCTCGTAGGCCAGGTCGCGCTGGCGGCACAGGCGGCCCGTGGGGGCCACCAGGTCCTTGATGCTTTGGTAACCGCCCAGGGCGGTCTGGATGGCGAGCTGGCCCGGTGTGTTGGCGCACAGGCGCATCGAGGCCAGCATGTTCAGGCCGGTGATGTAGTCCTTGGCATGGCGCTTCTCGCCCGACACCACCATCCAGCCGGCGCGGTAACCGCAGCTGCGGTAGTTCTTGGACAGGCCGTTGAAGGTCAGGCACAGCACGTCGTCGGCCAGCGAGGCGATGCTGGTGTGGACGTTGCCGTCGTAGAGCGTCTTGTCGTAGATCTCGTCGGCCATGATGATCAGCTGGTGCTGACGGGCCAGTTCGATGATCTCCAGCAGCAGGCTCTCGGGATAGAGCGCGCCGGTGGGGTTGTTGGGGTTGATGACGACGATGGCCTTGGTACTGGGCGTGATCTTGCGCTTGATGTCGGCGATGTCGGGGAACCACTCGCTGCTCTCGTCGCACAGATAGTGCACCGGCGTGCCGCCCGAGAGCGCCACCGCGGCGGTGTAGAGCGGATAGTCGGGCGCCGGCAGCAGCACCTCGTCGCCGGTGTCCAGCAGCGCATTCAGCGCCATCACGATCAGCTCGGAGGCGCCATTGCCCAGGTAGACATCGTCGATGCCAACGCCGCGGATGTTCTTCTCCTGGCAGTAATGCACCACCGCCTTGCGCGGCGCGAACAGGCCCTTGGAATCGGTGTAGCCGGCCGCCGCGGGCAGATTGCGGATCATGTCCTGCACGATCTCGTCGGGCGGCTCGATGCCGAAAGCGGCGATATTGCCGATGTTCAGCTTGATGATCTTCTGCCCCTCCTCCTCCATCGCTCGCGCCTTGTCCAGCACGGGACCACGGATGTCGTAGCAGACATTGGCGAGCTTGGCGGACTTGGAAATCGGCTTCAAGAGGGGCTCCGGTGGTTGACTGGTGCAAAAATGCTGCACTGCAGGCGTGGAATTTAAACACAGGGATCAGGGCATTCCCCCAGACCCGGCGACACTGGGTTCGCAAACCACGCAAGCAGGCTTCGCGCAGACAACGGCACTCATGAAATTCCAACTCGATGAACAGCAGGGCGGCAACAGCATCTCTCGCCACGACGGCAGCCAGGTCTGGGTGAATGGCCAGCGGCACCAGCAAAGCCTGCTGGTGCCGTGGCGCGGCGAGGTGCAGCCCTGGGCCCTACCCAGCTTCGAGGCGCTCAACGAGGCGCATTTCGAGCAGATCCTGGCACTCAAGCCCGAGTTGGTGATCTTCGGCAGCGGCAGCCGCATCCGCTTCGCCCACCCAAGGCTCTACCGCGGCCTGATCGCGGCGCGCATCGGCGTGGAAACCATGGATCTGGGGGCCGCCTGCCGCACCTACAACGTGCTGGCCAGCGAAGGGCGTGCGGTGCTCGCGGCCTTGTTGATCGAATCGATGGCCTGAACTCGCCCAGGGCAATCCCCCGAAGTGGCGACCGGCATTCTTGCGGTTCGACGTATAATTCGCGGCTATGCCCACCCGGGCACACCTCTCTAAAGAACGCCCACATGACGCCAGCGCTCAACAAACCCCTTCCGGAAATTGAAGCTCTTGCTACCGGAGGCGTGAAGTTCACACCCCAGGCCTTCAAAGGTCAAGTGGTCGTGCTGTACTTCTACCCGAAGGACAACACCCCCGGTTGTACCACCGAGGCCATGCAGTTCCGCGATCGCCACAAGGATTTCGTGAAGGCTGGCGCAGTTGTACTGGGTGTTTCGCGCGACAACATGGTGTCGCACGACAAGTTCAAGCAGAACCTGGAACTGCCCTTCGAACTGATCGCCGACACCGAAGAGAAGCTCTGCCACATGTTCGGCGTGGTGAAGAACAAGATCATGTACGGCAAGAAGGTCAAGGGCATCGAGCGCTCCACCTTCCTGATCGACGCGACCGGCGTGCTGCGCGAGGAATGGCGCGGCATCAAGGTGGCCGGCCATGTGGACGAGGTGCTGAAGGCCGTCAAGGCCATCAAGAAGGAAGCAGCCTGAGGCCTCATCAGCTTCCCAGCAGCATTGCAGTATCCAAGCGAAGCCGGCTCCTGAGCCGGCTTTTTGCTTTCTGCGTTGCATGCACGCCGCGCCGCCGGCCCAGGGCTGGCGGTCACGGAGCTTTGTGCATAATGGACTCATGCCCCTGAGTTCCTCGATCCGCACTCCAAGCCAAAGCCGCATCGCTCGCCGTGCGGCTTTTTGCTTTTTCGGCCCGGACCTCTATCTTTTGCTTTCCAACCCAAGCTTGCTCTCTGGCAAGCTGCACTCATGCCACTGCCCAAGCCTCCGACCAAGCGCGCCAGTCGCCTAGAGCCCACCGCCTTTGCCGCCAGTCTGGCGGTCAGCAAGAACCAGGCAGTACCGGTGGCTGCCCATGCCCCAGAGAAATCACCCGCCCCACCGCCCGCCCCGGTCGTCACGACTGCAGCGGCTCAGCCCAACGGCAATCGCCGCAAGACCGCCAGCGCCGCGCCGGCCGCGCCCGAGATGCGCGCCCCCGCCAGCCTGGCCCTGGTGGCGCCGGCCAGCAGTTCCGCGCCGCTACGCCCAGTGGCGCAGCCCAGGCCCAAGGCCGCCAAGCCCAGGAGCAACGAGGCCCCCAAGCTGTTCGTGCTCGACACCAATGTGCTGATGCACGACCCGATGTCGCTGTTCCGCTTCGAGGAACACGACATCTACCTGCCCATGATCACGCTGGAAGAACTGGACGGGCACAAGAAGGGCATGACCGAGGTGGCGCGCAATGTGCGCCAGGTCAGCCGCGACCTCGATACCCTGGCCGCAAGCCTGAAGAGCAGCACCCTGGAAGAAATGGCCAAGGGCCTGGCGCTGGACAGCACCGGCCACCGCGAGGCCGGCGGCAAGCTGTTCTTCCAGACCCAGCTGATCGACACGCCCCTGCCCCAGGGCCTGCCGCAAGGCAAGGCCGACAACCAGATCCTCGGCGTGGTGCAGGCCTTGAAGGCGCAGCAGCCGCAGCGCGAGGTCGTGTTGGTGTCCAAGGACATCAATATGCGCATCAAGGCGCGAGCCCTGGGCCTGCCGGCCGAGGACTACCGCAATGACAAGACGCTGGAGGACTCCGACCTGCTCTACACCGGCGTGCAGGCATTGCCCGCCGATTTCTGGGAGCGCCATGGCAAGACCATGGAGAGCTGGCAGCAGGGCGGCATCACCTTCTACCGCATCAGCGGCCCGCTGGTGCCCTCGCTGCTGGTCAACGAGCTGATCTATCTGGAGGCGCCCGGCGCCGCACCGCTCTACGCCAAGGTCACCGAGATCACCGGCAAGACCGCGGTGCTGCGCACGCTGAAGGATTATGGCCACCAGAAGAACGCCGTCTGGGGCGTGACCGCGCGCAACCGCGAGCAGAACTTCGCCCTCAATCTGCTGATGGACCCGGAGTGCGACTTCGTCACCCTCACCGGCACGGCAGGCACCGGCAAGACCCTGATGACCCTGGCTGCCGGCCTCTCGCAGGTGCTGGACGAGCGCCGCTATAGCGAGATCATCGTGACCCGCGTGACCGTGCCGGTGGGCGAGGACATCGGCTTCCTGCCCGGCACCGAGGAAGAGAAGATGGGCCCCTGGATGGGCGCGCTGGACGACAACCTCGAGGTGCTGGCGCGTGGCGACAGTGCCGCCGGCGAATGGGGCCGCGCCGCCACCAACGATCTGGTGCGCAGCAAGATCAAGATCAAGAGTCTGAACTTCATGCGCGGGCGCACCTTCCTGAACAAGTACGTCATCATCGACGAGGCGCAAAACCTGACCCCCAAGCAGATGAAGACCCTGATCACGCGCGCCGGCCCCGGCACCAAGATCGTCTGCCTGGGCAATCTGGCGCAGATCGACACGCCCTACCTCACCGAGGGCAGCTCGGGCCTGACCTACGCCGTGGACCGCTTCAAGGGCTGGGCCCACAGCGGCCATGTCACGCTGGCGCGCGGCGAGCGCTCGCGCCTGGCGGACTTTGCTTCCGAAGTCTTATGACAGCCCGGCGCCGGGCCGCCCCAAGACGGGCTGTTTGCCCCCTCGGGGGGCCGCTCAGCGTACTCGCTGAGCGAGGGGTTCACGTTTCATGACCCTGTATGTCTCAGACCTAGACGGCACCCTGCTCGACCCGCAAGGCCGGCTCGCGGATTCCACGCGGGCCGGCCTGACGCGCTTGCTCGATGAAGGCCTGACCTTCACCGTGGCGAGCGCCCGGCATGTCAGCTCGATCCGCCAGATCCTCGGCGATCTGCCGCTGCGCCTGCCGGTGATCTCGTCCAACGGCGCCTATATCAGCGAAATGGCGAGCTGCCGGCATGAGCTGGTCAACACCATCGCGCCGGCACTCGGCGAGGCGATCTTTGCGCTGATACGCCGACATGGCCTGATGCCCTTCATCTCCACCCATGGGCCCAAGGGCGACCAGCTGTTCTACCAGGCGGTGCACAACGAGGCGCAGCAGGCCTTTGTGGATGAGCGCGTCGAGAAGGCCGACCCGCGCCTGCGCCACACGCCGCGCCTGCAGGATGCGCTGAGCGACCCGGCCGTGGTGTTCGTGGTGGTGGAGCGGGAGGCGCTGCTGCTGGCCCTGCAGGCCGCGATAGCCGCGCTATGCGGCGATGCCGTCGAGACCCATCTGGCCGAGGACCTCTACAAGCCCGGCTGGCCCTGGCTCACCGTGCACGACCGCCGCGCCACCAAGGACCAGGCCATCAAGACCCTGGCCCAGCGCTACGGTCTGGCCGAGCGCGAGATCGTGGTGTTTGGCGATCATGTCAACGACGTCAAGATGCTGCGCGCCGCGCACCGCGGCATCGCTGTGGCGAACGCGATCGAAGCGGTCAAGCAGGAAGCCCATACCGTGATCGGCCCGCACCACGAGGACAGCGTGCTGCGCTTCATCGAGGCCGACTGGCAACGCTGACTCCACACCGCGCGCCTACTCCTGCCCCATGGTGTCGCCGGCATCCGCGGCACCCTCGTGGCGGCGCAGCTGGTAGAAGATGAAGGCCGCCAGCGCCGCCATGGCGCCGATGGACAGATAGGTGGCATGGAAGGCGGGTAGCAAGTCCTGATCCCGCGGCAGCTCGCTGGCGCCCGAGAACAGCAGCAGGAAGGCGCTGGAGGTGGCCACCCCCAGGCTCATCGAGAGCTGCATCACCACCGCCAGCAGGCTGTTGCCGCTGCTGGCGGTCCGCGCGTCGAGATCCCCGAGGGTGAGCGTGTTCATGGCGCTGAACTGCAGCGAGTTCACCATGCCGAAGATGGCCAGATGGATGGCCAGCCAGCCATGGCTGGTCTGACGGTCGAGCAGCGCGAAGCTGGCGATCAGCGCGCCCAGCAGCAAGGTGTTGGCCACCAGCACGCGGCGGTAGCCCTGGCGCTGGATCAGTCGGGTCGCCAAGGTCTTGGTGAGCATCGCGCCCAGCACCGTGGGCACCATGGAGAGGCCGGCCTCCGAGGGGCTGTAGCCCAGGCCCAGCTGCAGGTACATGGGCGTCAGAAAGGGTGTGGCGCCGCTGCCCAGGCGCGCGAACACATTGCCGATGATGCCGATGCGGTAGGTGGGAATGGCGAACAAGCCCATCTGGAACAGCGGCGCCTCGGCGCGCGCCGCATGCAGCCAGTAGGCCGCCATGCTGGCGAGGCCGGCCACCAGCAGCACCAGGCTCAAGGCGGTGGAAACCATGCGTTCGCCAAAACCCTGCAGGCCCACCGAGAGCAGCATCAGCCCCAGGCTGAAGAGCATGAAGCCGGGCCAGTCGAAGGCCTTCAGCGCCTCGGCCTTGAGTTGCGGCATGTAGCGCAGCGCCGCCAGCACGCCGGCCACGCCCACCGGCAGGTTGATGAGAAAGATCCAGTGCCAGCTGGCGAACTGCACCAGCACGCCGCCCAGGGCCGGGCCGATCAGCGGCCCGATCAGGCCGGGGATGGCAATGAAGCTCATCACCGGCAGGAACTGCTCCTTGGGAAAGGCGCGCAGCACCACCAGCCGCCCCACCGGCACCAGCAGCGCCCCGCCCACGCCCTGCAGCACGCGCGCCGCCACCAGCCAGTTCAGCGAGGCCGCCAGCGCGCAGGCCAGCGAGCCCAGGCTGAACAGCGCGATCGCCCACAGGAACAGGGTGCGCGTGCCGAGGCGGTCCGCCAGCCAGCCCGAGGCCGGGATCAGCAGGGCCACGGTGAGCATGTAGGCGATCACCGCCGACTGCATGCGCAGCGGATGCTCGCCCAGTGCCAGCGCCATGCCCGGCAGCGCGGTGTTGAGGATGGTGGTGTCCAGCGTCTGCATGAAGAACGCCAGCGCCACCACCCAGGGCAGGAAGCGGCGGGTGGCCGCGTCGAGTGCGGGGCGTGCGGGGTCGGAAGGCATGGCCCGCAGCATATGGAAAAAGCCCGCTGGCCGGGGGCTCAGCGGGCTTGCCTGTGCGCTCGGCGATGCTTACTTGCGCAGATAGTCGAAGAAGGCCTTGGAGTTGGAGTCACGGCCGAGGAAGTCGTGCACCAGTTCCTGCGCCGGCTTCTGGCCCCCCTGGCCCAGCACCGTGTTGCGGTAGCGCAGGCCCACCTCGGGGCTCAGCTTGTCGGCCGCGAAGGCGGTGCGCAGGTCCATCGCCACCACCAGGCTCCAGAGGTAGCCGTAGTAGCCGGCGCCGTAGCCGCCGGCGATATGGGCAAAGCCGGCCGGGAACTTGCTGCCGGGCACATAGCCCAGCGGCGTGGCACCCTGCATCTTGGCCCACAGGGCCAGGGGATCGGGCACCTCCTTGCCATGCAGGGCCAGGTCATAGCTGGCGAACAGGTGCTGGCGGCCATAGGCCGAGCCCTTGCCGAACTCCTTGGCCGCCTTGGCGCGATCCACCAGTTCGTCGGGCACGGGCTTGCAGCTCGGGCACACATCGGCCATCAGCTTCAGCACCTTCTTGTCCACCACCCAGTCCTCCAGCATCTGCGAAGGGGCTTCCACGAAGTCCAGCATCACGCTGGTGCCGCCCTGCAGCGCATAGCGGGTGTTGCTGAGGTTGTTGTGCACCGCATGGCCCAGCTCATGCAGCAGGGTTTCCATCTCGTCGATGGTGAGGCCCTTGCGGTCGAAGTTCACCACCAGGGCGGCGGTGGAGGTGCGGCCGATGCGCGAGGCACTGGAGCGCAGCGGCCACACCGCCGCATGGTTGTACTTGCCCTCGCGCGGGTACATGTCAACGTACAACGTGGCGATGGCCTTGCCTGTCGCCGCATCGCTGACCGCAAAGGCCTTGGCCTCGGGGTGCCAGAGCTCGGCCGGCACCTCGGTGTAGCGCACGCCCATCAGCTTCTCGATCACATGCATCGCGAACTTCAGGCTCTCCTGGGCCGGGAAGTATTCGCGGAAGGCCTCCTGGTCGACGCTGAAGCGCTCCTTGCGCAGGCGCTCGGCGTAGAAGCTACTGTCCCAGCGTTCGATCTTGGTGGCTTCCAGCGGCTGGCCCAGGTGCTTGGCCTTGGCGGCGCGCAACTCCTCCACATCGCTGAGTTCGCGCGCATTGACGGTGTCCTTCACCTCGTCGAGGAACTTCCAGGCGGTGGCCGCATCCTTGGCCATGCGGCGGCGCAGATTGAAGTCGACGAAGTTGCTGAAGCCGAACAGCTGCGCGTACTCGTTGCGCAGCTTGGCGATCTCGCCCAGCAGGGCCAGATTGGCGTCGCCGCCCTCGTTTTCCTTGGCACGCCAGAGGCGCTCGCGCGCGGCGGCGTTCTCGCCGCTTTGCAGCAGCGGGCGCAGCGTCGGGTAGTCCACGCCCAGCAGCACGCGGCCCTGGGCGTCGCGCTTGGCCTTGGCCCACACGCCCTCGGGCACGCCCTTGAGTTCGTCCTCGCTGAAGGCCACCTGCACATTGGCATCGCGGATGTTCTTGTTGAACTGCTGGTCCAGCTCCGTCAGCTTGTCGAGGATCTGCTTGGCACGCTGGCGCTTGGGTGCCGTCAGGCTCACGCCGCTGTCTTCAAAACCACCCAGGGCAATGCGTTGCAGCTCGCGCTCGATCGCCGTGGGCGTGGGGGCGCTCTTGAGCGCGCGGAAGATCTTCTCGTTCTGGTTGAAGCTGGAATTGAAATCCGACCAGCGCAGCGAGCAGGCCTGGGCGGCATCGCGCCCCGCGGCGTCCGGATGCACGTTCAGCACGAAGTCGATCGGGCTCAGCGTGTCCTCGACAAAGGCGTAGTAGTCGTCGTAGGCGGCGATCCAGCCGGCGTCGACCTTGTGGCGTTCGAGCTGGGCCACGCGCTTCTTGGCGGCGGCCAGGCCGGCGTCGCAGGCCGACTTGATCTGTGCGGCGCTCTTGAGCTGGGGAAAGGCCGGCCCGGGCAGGCTGGCTTGCGCCAGCGCGTTGGCGCCGAGCAGGATGGCGCCGGCCGCGAAGGCGGCAGCGCGCAAAGGCTTGGTATTCATGCGGACTCCAGTTTCGGGGCCGCCCCCAACGATAGGATCCGGGCGGCAAGGGCACGGATTGTGCCTGCGGGTCAAAAATCGGGCCAAAAGGCACAGCGTAGGAACCCTAGGAGGAGCGCATGACAGCAGCACAGACGAACCGCATCCGCGTCGGCATAGGCGGCTGGAACTTCGAGGCCTGGCGCAACAACTTCTACCCGGCCGGCTGGCCACAGGCGCGCGAGCTGGAATACGCGAGCCGCCGGCTCAGCGCGATCGAGATCAACAGCACCTACTACAGCTCGCAGTCCCCCGCCAGCTTCGCGCGCTGGCGCGCGCAGACGCCGGACGACTTCATGTTCTCGCTCAAGGCCTCGCGCTTTGCCACCAACCGGCGCGTGCTGGCCGAGGCGGGCGAATCGGTGCAGCGCTTCGTGCACAGCGGCATTGCCGAGCTGGGCGACAAGCTGGGGCCCATCGTCTGGCAGTTCGCGCCCAGCAAGCGCTTCGATGCCCAGGACTTCGCGGCCTTCCTGGCCCTGCTGCCCGCGGCGGTGGACGGCATTCCCCTGCGTCACGCGCTGGACGTGCGGCATGCCAGCTTTCTCTGCCCCGAGTACCTGGCCCTGGCCAGGCGCCATGGTGCGGCCACCGTGTTCACCGACTCGGACGACTACCCCAGCTTTGCCGACCTGAGCGGCGACTTCGTCTACACGCGCATGATGCGCACCCAGGCCGAGCTGCCCGAGGGCTGCACGCCGCAGGCCCTGGATGCGATCGCCGCCTGTGCCCAGGCCTGGCGCGCTGGGCATGAGCCCGCCGCGCTGCCGCGCGTACAAGCGCCCGCGCCAGCGAGTGCTCCGCGCGATGTCTTCATGTTCTTCATCAGCGGCGCCAAGGAGCGCGCGCCCGCGGCCGCGCTGGCCCTGGAGCAGCGGCTCAGGCCGGATTAGGCACCAAGCAGCTCGCTGATCTGGCGCAGCGCCGCCGGGTCGTCCATGGTGCTGAGATCGCCCGGATCGCGCCCCTCGCAGACCGCCTGGATGGCGCGACGCAGCAGCTTGCCCGAGCGCGTCTTGGGCAGCACATTGACGAAGCGCACGCGCGCCGGCCGCGCCACCGCGCCCAGCTGCTCGTCCACCAGCTTCATGATCTCGCCCTCCTGGGCCATGGCGCCCGCGGGCGTGGCCGCGCGGCTGGCGTCCTTGAGCACCGCGAAGGCCATCGCCACCTGACCCTTGAGCTGATCGGCCACGCCCACCACGGCCACCTCGGCCACGTTGGGATGGCTGGAGATGCTCTCCTCGATCTCGCGCGTGCCAAGGCGGTGGCCGGCCACATTGATGACATCGTCGGTGCGGCCGAGGATGTAGAAATAGCCGTCGGCATCGCGAATGCCCCAGTCGAAGGTCGAATACAGCTGCTGGCCCGGGATGCTGGACCAGTAGGTATTGACGAAGCGCGCATCGTCGCGCCACACCGTCTGCAGGCAGCCGGGCGGCAAGGGGCCGGCGATCGCCACCACGCCCTTCTGGTTCGGGGCCGTGAGCTCCGCGCCGCTGTGCTCGTCCAGCAGCTTGACGTTGAAGCCATACATGGCCACGCCGGGCGAGCCGAACTTGCTGGCCTTGGTCTCCACGCCATTGGCGATCGAGAGAATGGGCCAGCCGGTCTCGGTCTGCCAGTAGTTGTCGATGATGGGGCGGCCCAGCGCCTCGGCAATCCATTTGGCGGTGGGCTCGTCAAGCGGCTCGCCGGCCAGGAACAGCGCACGCAGCGAGCTCAGGTCGTACTTGCTCAGATAGGCCGGATCCTGCTTCTTCAGCACCCGCACCGCGGTGGGCGCGCTGAACATCACCGTGACCTGGTACTTCTCCACCAGGCTCCACCAGATGCCGGCGTCCGGCCGCGTGGGCAGGCCCTCGTACATGATGGTGGCCATGCCCGCCAGCAGCGGGCCGTAGATGATGTAGCTGTGGCCCACCACCCAGCCGATGTCGCTGGTGGAGAAATAGGTCTCGCCCGGCCGGCCGCAGTAGATGTGCTGCATGCTGGCGGCCAGCGCCACCGCATAGCCGCCGGTGTCGCGCTGCACGCCCTTGGGCTTGCCGGTGGTGCCGCTGGTGTAGAGCGTGTAGCTGGG
>Ga0208398_100499_pt1 | contig 24888 bp, 18 predicted proteins | sample LakWasMe79_HOW10_2_FD_183905 | JGI IMG/M metagenome (GOLD analysis project Ga0208398, IMG submission 183905) | Freshwater sediment methanotrophic microbial communities from Lake Washington under simulated oxygen tension - Sediment Metagenome... | ecosystem: Environmental > Aquatic > Freshwater >...
AGATTTTGCGCGATATCGATTTTGCGCTCAATGCGCGGGAAACGGCGGCCATCGTGGGTGCCTCCGGGTCCGGCAAGAGTACCCTGTTGTCCATCATCGCCGGTCTGGACACGCCCACCAGCGGCACCGTGCGGCTGGCGGGTTCCGATCTGTTTGCCATGGACGAAGACCAACGCGCCGGATTGCGTGCCAAGCAGGTAGGTTTTGTGTTCCAGAGCTTTCAGCTGCTGGGCAACCTGACGGCGCTGGAAAACGTGATGTTACCCCTGGAACTGGCCGCTCGCAAAGACGCTCGCAAGGCAGCCACCGAGATGCTGGCCCGCGTGGGCCTGTCGCAGCGTCTTGCGTCGTACCCCAAGGTGCTCAGCGGTGGAGAGCAGCAGCGCGTGGCCCTGGCCCGTGCTTTTGTGGTGCACCCGGCGGTCCTGCTGGCGGACGAGCCCACCGGAAGCCTGGACTTTGCGACTGGCGAGAAAATCATGGAGCTGATGTTTGACCTGAACCGCGAGCAGGGCACGACACTGGTACTGGTCACCCATGACCGGGCCATCGCTCAGCGTTGCGACCGGCGGATCACCATCGAGGCCGGGCAATTGGTCTAGCCGCGATAATCGGTGCATGTCTTCATCCAAAGTTCTCTTCGGCTTCCATGCCCTGGGCGTGCGTCTCAAGACGGCACCCCAATCGATTATTGAAATCCATTTCGAGCCCACCCGGCGAGATGCGCGCATGCGCAGTTTTCTGGACCGGGCCAATGAGGCCGGGGTCAAGCTGATTGAGTCCGACGGTGCGCGGTTGTCCAAGATGTGCGGCGGCCATGGGCACCAGGGCATTGCGGCGCGTGTGCAGCCCATCGCCCAAGTGCATTCGCTGGACGAGTTGCTGGAAGACCTGGAAGCCGCCAATGCGGAACTGCCGCCCGAGCAACGCACGCCACCGCTGATTCTGGTGCTCGATGGCGTGACCGACCCGCACAACCTGGGCGCCTGCCTGCGGGTGGCCGACGGTGCCGGTGTCCATGCGGTCATTGCCCCCAAAGACCATGCGGCGGGCATCAACGCCACCGTGGCCAAGGTGGCCAGTGGAGCGGCCGAGACGGTGCCCTATTTCATGGTTACCAATCTGGCCCGTACCCTCAATGAGCTGAAAGAACGCAGTATCTGGATCATTGGCACCAGCGACACCGCAACCTCCACCCTTTACCAGGCCGATCTCAAAGGCCCTGTGGCGCTGGTGCTGGGGGCTGAAGGGCAGGGCATGCGCCAGTTGACGGCCAAGACCTGCGATGCGTTGGTGAGCATTCCGATGCGCGGTGCGGTCGAGAGCCTGAACGTGTCAGTGGCCAGCGGTGTGTGTTTGTACGAGGCGTTGCGCCAGCGTACTGTCTAAGGCAAGAATCATGATTGCTATCAAATCAGTAGCTCTAGGTGCAATATTGACGGGGGCTAGCACTGTATTTTTGCTTACAGCTTGCACCCAGGAGCAGCAAAACAAGATCAGCCGCGATATCCAGAACTGGACCGGCACCAACGGTGTGCTGGAAGTCTATGCCGGTGACAAACTGGTACGCCGCTTCATCAAGATCGACAAGCTCTCCACCGCCATGGGGACCGACGACAACAAGCCGCGGCCGTACCGGTTTGGCTATGGGGTGCTGGACGAAAACCTGAACATGGTGGCCGATCCCGGTGAGAAAAAAGTCTATTTCGAAATCAGCGACTACGCGGGCAACTACGTCTTCTTTGAAAACCCGCGCTGAAGACGTGCTGCGCAAATCATAAAAATCCCAGCGCTCCCAGCACTGCACCGGTGCCCAGCATCCACAGCATGTGCAGCCTGGTGCGCCATACCAGCAAGGCCGTCACTACCGTCAGCAGCCACCCCCGCCAATGGTCCACAGGGCTCCCCTGACTGGCGGCCAATATCCAACCCGTGGCGATCAGCAGGGCGATGACAATGGGCGCCATGCCCTGCTTGAAGGCCCGCACCGCGCGCAGTTCCCGGTTTTGATGGCCCCAGCGTGCAGCAGCAAACGTCAGCGTGGTGCTGGGCAGCAGAATGCCGACCATCGCAATACCCACACCGGCCAGCGCCAGCCACCAGGCGTGAGGACCAGCCGCCATGCCGCCGCCTGCATTCATGCCGACGTTCCATCCCAAGAGTGCGATGAACAGCACATTGGGACCCGGTGCGGCCTGCGCCAATGCGATGGAGGACGTGAACTGGCTATCGGTCAACCATGCCTTGTCGTTGACCAGATAGTTGTGCATCTCGGGGGCGGTGGTAATGGCGCCGCCAATCGCCAGCAGCGACAGCGACATGAAATGCACCAGCAAAGCCAGCCAGTCCGCACTGGATAGGACGGTCGTCATGGTGCACCCTCTGGGGGTTGGGGGACTTCCATGCATCGATAGGCCCAGAGACAGGCCATACCGCCCACACCGAGCAAGACCCACACCAATGGCCAGCGCAACAGGCCGATGGCGACAAAGCTCAAGACTGCCAGGCCCCAGCAAACCGTTAACCCCATGACGTTGCGCTGCAGCGCGCCTATCAGCTTGATGCCCGTGGCGGCTATGAGACCTGCGGCCACGGCACCCATACCCCGCAATGCGCCCTGGGCGGCTGGAGTATCTGCTACGCCGCCAAACACCGCTGCCAGGACCAGCACGATGACCAGGGGAAAGGTCAGCATGCCTGCGAGCGCTGCCAAAGCCCCCCGAAAGCCAAAGTAGCGGTCACCGATCATCAGCGACAAATTGACCACATTGGGGCCGGGCAGTATCTGGGCAACCGCCCAGTCTTCCAGAAACTCCTCCCGCGTCAGCCATTGCTTTTTCTCCACCAACTCGCGTTGCACGATGGCCAGCACCCCTCCGAAACCCTGAAGCGCCAACTTCGAAAAGGAAACGAACAAATCGGTCTTCGACTGAGGTTGTTTGCGGGAAAGGAGTCTTGTGGTCTGTGAGTCTTGTTTTGCCGGATTCATAGGCCCACTTTAGCGGAAACGGGCAACCTCACACGCAGATTGGTTACAGTCTCGGATTGCCAAAAAGGTACACCGTTAGCTGGAGATATTCATGCGCATGCGATCAATCAAGACTCTAGAGTCCATCCGTACATTGGGATTGGGCTGTTGCGCCCTGCTGCTGTGCGGTGCCGGGCAGGGTGCCGAGGTGCGCCTGCGCATTCTGGAGACCACCGATGTGCACATGAACCTGCTGAGTTACGACTATTACCAGGACAAGGCCACGGACCAGTACGGTTTGGCCCGTGCCATCGCGTTGATCAAGGCCGCACGAGCCGAAGTGCCCAACAGCCTGTTGTTTGACAATGGCGACCTGCTGCAGGGCAATCCCATGGGGGACTTTGTCGCCAAGGTCAGTCCGCTGAAAGACGGTGAAACACACCCCGCCTACCGGGTCATGAACCAGTTGGGCTACGACGCGGCCAACATCGGGAACCACGAGTTCAACTACGGTCTGGACTTTCTGCGGCGCGCACTCAAAGGTTCCAATTTCCCCTATGTCAATGCCAACATCTATGTGGCGGACGAACATCGCAATTCTGATCAGGCCCGGCACGCCTTCACGCCCTATGTGCTGCTCGATCGCCAATTGGTCGATGCCCAAGGCAAGACCCACGCGATCAAGGTCGGGGTGATCGGGTTTGCACCGCCCCAAATCATGCTGTGGGACAAGGGGCACCTGGAGGGCAAGGTCATCGCCCGCGATGTATTGGAGACGGCCAGGAAATATGTTCCCCTGATGCGTGCACAAGGTGCGCAACTGGTGATTGCCATACCGCATGCAGGTTTCGAAAAGGGTCCGGTAGCACGGTTGACTGAAAATGCGGTAGGCCCACTGACCGAAATTCCGGGTGTGGATGCTGTGCTGTTTGGCCACTCCCATGCCGAGTTTCCGAGCAAGGCCTTTGCCGACTATCCCAACGTGAATATCGAGCGGGGCACCATCAACGGAGTGGCCGCAGTCATGCCAGGGCGTTGGGGCGACCACCTCGGGGTGATTGATTTCACGCTGGACAATGCCAGCGGCAGCTGGAAAGTGCTGGATAGCCGGGCATCCATCCGGCCGATTTTTGACCGGACCACGCGCCAGTCGGTTGCTGCGGCGGATCCCATGGTCGAGCAGACCATCGGCGACGTGCACACCGCCACACTGGAATATGTGCGCAACAAGGTAGCCTTTAGCAGCGCACCCATTTACAGCTACTTCGCGCTGGTGGGTGACGACCCTTCGGTTCAGGTGGTTTCCAACGCGCAGATGGCCTACGTCCAGCGCGCCATGCAAGGGACGGACTACGAAAAGTACCCGGTTCTGTCGGCGGCGGCGCCGTTCAAGACGGGCGGGCGCCAGGGGTGGGACTACTACACGGACATCCCAGCCGGGCCATTGGCCATCAAGAACGTGGCGGATCTTTATGTCTACCCCAACACGCTGAAGGCCATGCTGTTGACGGGCGCCGAGGTCCGGGAATGGATTGAGATGTCGGCCGGGCAATTCAACCAGATTGATCCCAAGGGTGCCGCGCAGCAGTCGGTGTTGAATGACACGTTTCGTTCGTACAACTTCGATACGCTCGATGGCGTCACCTATGAGTTTGATGTAACCCAACCGGCGCGTTACGACAGCAACGGCAAACTGGTGGCGCCCGATGCGCACCGCGTCAAGAACCTGAGCTACCAGGGTCGCCCGGTGGAGCACGATGCCCGATTCATCGTGGCGACCAACAACTACCGCGCATTTGGGGGTGGAAATTTCCCGGGTCTCAATGCCAGCAAGGTGGTGCTGGAGGCGCCGGAAGAGAATCGCCAGGTGTTGATCGAGTACCTGCGCATGATGGACATGGTTTCCAGCAACAAACAGGTAAACCCCTCGGCCGATGGCAACTGGCGCATTGCACCAGTGCCCGGCGTGCGCCTGACCTTTTTATCCGCCAGCACCGCCCAGCGCTACATGCCAGGCCACGCGAACATACGGCTGATCAAGGACAACGGTGACGGATCGGCCTTGTACGAGTTGGTGCCCTGATAACGAAGGTTTCACCGCCGGGGCGCCCCAAGGTGAAACTCGGCCCCCTCGGGGGCAGGGAGCTACGCGCAGTGAGCGACCGTGGGGGCTATTTCTTCACAATGCGGCCGGGTTCAATCTGTTCCATGGCCTTGGGATTTTCGCGCAGCCACTCTTCGAAGGCATCAATGTCCATGCCAACGACCACGCGGTCGCGGCCCTGTTTCATCATGTTGAGGTCGTTGCCGCCCTCTGCCGTGAAATTGTTGGCGACGATGCGGTAGTCACGGGTCAGGTCCAGCGGCTTGCCGTCCACAGTGACGGACTCCAGCACGGGCTCGGCGCCCGGCGCCTGGCTCCACTGGTAGCGCAGGTTGTGGGATATCTGCAGGGTGGCCGGACCGTTGGCACGCCGGCTGTTCAACTGACGGCGGATCAATTCCTGCAACTGCGCACCGGTGAGGGTGAGTGCAATCAGCTCATTGGTGAACGGCTGGATGGCAAACAGGTCGCTCAGGGTCGTGGTGCGCCCTGGCTCCACGGTCAGGTCCGCGCGGATGCCGCCGGAATTGGTGATCCCAATATCCACGGCACCACGCTTCTTGGCAAAGGCCAGATGTGCATCGGCCACCAGGTTGCCCAGCGTGGTGTCGCCAAACGGCGCAGTAGCCATCCGTGTTGCGCCACGCGTCAGGTCTGCCACCGGCTTGTTGCGGGCAGCCGTAGTCAGCGCTGCCGCGCGGGCCACGAGGGCGACAAAGGCCGGGTTCGGTGCATACACACCCTGCAGGACCGGATGGTTGATGGCTTGTGCATCCAGAACCTTGCCGTTGGCATCCAGCGTCAGGCGGCTTTCCGTCAACCAGCCGCCAAAGCTGCCGGCCTGCACCATCAGCCGCCCGTCGATCTTGCAGGTGTAAGCCTGGTGGGTGTGGCCGCTGATGATGATGGCGTAAGCGGGGTCCAGCCGTTTGGCGATATCCACGCCCCGGCCCTGCAGACCCGGGCAGGCGTAGCTGGGGTCGTTGGCCCCGCCGTCATACATGGCGCCTTCGTGCATGATGGCCACCAGCACCTGGGCGCCGGCCGCCCGCAGTTCGGGCACCAGGGCGTTGAGCGTGTCGGCCTCGTCGGCAAAGCGTAGACCCACAATGCTTTTCGGAATCGTCACCTTGGGCACGTCGCGGGTCACAGCCCCGACAAAGGCCACCTTGAGACCGGCTATGTCTTTCAGCATATGGCTGGGCAGTACGCGCTTGCTGGTTTCGGTTTCAAACATATTGGCCGCCAGGAACGGAAAACTGGCACCCTTGAACTCAGGCCAAGCGCAGCCGGTACTCGGGCACTCCCCACGGGTCTTGCGCAGCAACTCGGGCAAGCCTGCATCCAGATCGTGGTTGCCCAACGAAGAAGCCGCCAGCCCCAATTGCCCCAGCGCACTGACCGTGGGCTCGTCCTTCAGCAGGGACGACATTTGGGGCGATGCACCCACCAGGTCTCCGGCCGCCACAAACACCTGGTTCTTGCGCTGTACACGCAGCTTGTCCAGCACGGTTGCCAGGTAGGCCACTCCACCGGCGGCCTGGGCTTTCAGTTCGCCCGATTGCGGGTCCGGCAGGCGTGGCGAAAGCGGAACGGGCGACTTGGGTTGGATGTGGCCATGAAAGTCGTTGATGGAAAAAATGCTCAACTCGACCGTCGATGGCGACGCAGCGGATGGAGACTGGGGCGGCGGCGGTGGCGTAGCGCAACCGGCCAAAAGAACGATCAGGGAAAACCCCAGATAGGGTTTTGAAACGCACTTCAAAAGTGCAATAAATCGGTGCATTTGCAAGGGCGCTGCTCCAAAGTGGGGACCCCGTTTTCGGGCGTGGTGGTGAGGGACGCAGAATCATACTGTTGGTGACTGGAATACAACAGCTGTCACAAAAGTTTCCTGACCATATGGTTAACTATATGGGTATATTGCAGTTCTTTACGCTTTTTTACACTTCAGTTAATTTCAGTTGGTGCTATCTCATTAAGGAGCAATCAGGATGCGCAGCAGTCACGATCATATTTTTTCAGGCTTTTCGCGAACGGTGCTGAGCGCAGCGGTTGCCATGGTGGTGGCCGTGCCAGCTTTGGCGCAGAGCACCTCCTCCGGTATCAGTGGCCAGGTGGTGTCGGCCAGTGGCCAGCCCGTGGCTGGCGCCGAAGTCACTATCACTCACGTCGAGTCCGGCACGGTGAGTCGCACCGCCACAGACGCCACCGGACGCTACAACGCCCGTGGTCTGCGCGTGGGTGGCCCTTACACCATCGTCATCAACAAAGCAGGCGAGAGTAAGAAGATCGAAGATGGCGTTTATCTGGAGCTGAATCAGGTCAGCACCGTCAATGCCACGCTCGGCGCAGGGACCAATTTGGCGACCGTGCAGATTGTTGGGTCTGCACGTTCGCTCCAGTTTGACTCAAACAACAAAGGTGTGGGCACGTCCATCAGTGGTCGTCAACTCGAAACCGCAGTAAGTGGCAACCGTTCGCTTGATGATATTGCACGCTTGGACCCACGTGTCACGGTCACAGACCAGAATAACGGTTCGATCTCCGTGGCCGGCCAGAACAATCGCTACAACAACATCAGCGTCGATGGTCTGTCGGTAAACGATCCCTTCGGCCTGAACGCCAATGGCCTGGGCTTCACCGGTTCGCCGATATCGGCCGATACCATCGCCGCCTACGACATCAAGATCACGGAGTTTGACGTTGGCACTGATTCCGTCGGTGCCAACATCAATGCCGTCACGAAGTCCGGCACCAACAATTTCCGCGGCTCGGTGTATTACGCGCTGACTGATGCAAAAAGCATGGTCGGCAAGCTCGATGGTCCGGCCTACAACGGGTTCGACAAAAATGCAACCAAGGGCGTGACTCTTGGCGGCCCGATCATCAAGGACAAGCTTTTTTTCTTTGGCTCGTATGAGGAGCAGGAGATCAGCGGCATTGCGGGCGTGGGGACCGACGCGGTCAGTAGCGGCAGGCTGACCGCGAAACAGGTGAGTGATGTAGCCAGCGCCTTCGATGCCATCGGCATGCAGTCCGGCACGTATGGAAGTGCCAGCGCCGTTTCTTTGAAGAACAAGCGTATCTTGGGCAAGCTGGATTGGAATATCAATGACGATCATCGCGCCCGCTTTACATTCCAGCGCACCGAGGAAACAAAACCTACCCCCTATAGCTCCTACGTGCAGGACAGAAGCGCGATTTTGCCCAGCAATTTTTACACGACGACGTCCAAGACGGATAACTTATCTATCCAGTTGTTCAGTGACTGGTCCGAGAAGTTCAGCACCGAGCTCAAGATCGGGCGCCAGAAGTACGACGTCAACAATGGGGCTGCTGTTGACCAGCCCGAGGTCTTTGCCTGCTTCTCTGCGGCCTCCGGCTGCAATGCCACCCCGCAGAACAGCACGGCATCTTGGGTTATTGCGGGTGAGGACCGATTCCGCCACGAGAACTCCATTACCAGCACCCGCATCACCGGCACCCTGTCCGGGACCTATTCTGCGGGCGACCACGTCATCAAGGGCGGTGCCGATTTCCTGAGCAATGAAGTGGCCAACGTGTTCGGCTCACTGCTGTTCGGCTCTTACGGTTTCTACGACAAGAACGGCAACGGCTCCCCGGTGGACGAAATTCTTGCCAAGGATTACGGCTTCTTCACTAAGAACTACCTGCCGAACGGCGTCAGCTTGTCCGACAGCGCCGGCACCTGGAAATACACCCAGATCAGCCCGTTCATCCAGGACACTTGGCAGGCCACCAAAAACCTGTCCCTCGTTTATGGTGCGCGCATCAACATGCCAAGGGCCGACCACGCGCCGCCGGTTGCGCTGGAGAGCGCGACCAACACCGCACCGGGGGCTGTCGCCGGCTCACCCGTGTGGGAGAGCCGCTTCGGCTATACCAGCGCCACCACGCTGGGATCCAAGAACACGGTGATTGAACCGCGCTTTGCCTTCAACTACGCCTTCGACAGTGCGCGCCCAACGCAACTGCGCGGTGGCCTTGGCCTGTTCCAGACCGTGCCGCCCTACGTGTGGCTTACCAACGCATACACAAACAACGGTGTGGTGTCGTCAAAGAATTACACCGGCACCAACCCGACCACCGACCCATTCAGCGCCAACCCTGCCAATCAGCCTGGCCCCAAGAGTGTCGCGGCAGGTGTGTGCGCGACAAACGCCACGTGCCAGATCGACGTAGTCGACCCGGACTTCAAGATGCCAAGCGCTTGGAAATTTGCCTTGGGCTTCGACCAGGAGCTTCCATGGTGGGGCTTGACGGGTGCCGTCGAGTACCAGCGCGTCAAAGCCCAAAACGCCATCGACTACAAGGCGCCGAACTTAGGTACGCCGAAGGGCACTTTGCCGGATGGCCGCAATTCCTACTGGCAGACCTACCCCAATGCCAGCGCTACTCAGATTGGCAACGGCACCAATAATGGCAATTTCCTCGAACTCAACAATCGGTCCACGCTGTTGACCAATACCGACGGAGGTACTACTGACTCGGTAACGCTTTCGCTGTCCAAGGCGCTGTCGAACGGCTTGCGCGGAAGCTTTAGCGTTACCAAGACCCGAAGTACAGAAGTCAATGCTGGCACAGCCTCTCAGGCCTTTTCGAACTACAACTATGTAGCGCGAATCAATCCGAACGATTCTTCTGAGGCGGCCTCGCGCTTCGAAGTGCCGTTGTCGGTCAAGGCGTCGCTCACTTGGGAAAAGGCTTTCTTCGGTGATAACAAGACCACGATCTCGATGTACTACAACGGCCGTAGCGGCGTGCCCTATAGCTGGACGTTTGGCAATGACGTGAACGGCGATACCATCGCTAACGTCGATCTGGCCTACATCCCGCTGGTCAATGATCCGAAGGTCAGTTATCAGGCGGGTACCAGCGCTGCGGATATTCAGGCCTTCCAGGACTTCATCACTGCAGATCCCTACCTGAACTCGCATCGCGGCCAGATTGCAGGGCGCAATGCTTCGTATCAGCCTTGGATCAACCAGCTCGACATGGGCTTCCAGCAGGAACTCTCGGGTTTTTCCAAACGCGACAAATTCGTTATCCGTATGGATGTTTACAACTTCCTGAACTTTCTCAACAAGGATTGGGGACAGCAGAGCGGCCTCGACTTCTTCGGAACGCGCCGTCTGGCCAACGTTGCCGACGTGACCGGTACGTGCCCAACCACTTGCCAGTACGTGTACCAGTTGAAGGATTCGAGTGGCAACGTGCTCCGGCAGAACTTCGGCGTGCAAGACAGCTACACCAATCCGGCACGCGTGATCTCCCGTTGGCAAGCGATGTTGACGGTTCGTTACCAGTTCTGATTTCGGGTTAGTTGGTTAGTTTCGGGCACCCGGTCGAACATTAACGTTCCGACCGCACTCAAAAGCTCCGTCCAGCAATGGCCGGGGCTTTTTTTTGCCTGTTGACGCAGTAAATTGTCTCTTTGGTGCCAGAGGTTCGGCCGTGTTTCCCTTACGCTCGCCGACACCTTCTGTTGGAACCACCATGAACCTGCGCCCCACCATCGATTTTTTGCTCAACGACTGGCTAGACACCAGCGCCCTGGCCCAGCGCGATCGCTTTGCCGACCACTCGCGCGACACTTTTGACGCCGTGCTGGACACCTGCGAACGCATCGCCCGCGACAAATACGCCCCATTCAACCGCCTGGTGGACGTGCAGGAGCCGCACTTCGACGGTGAAAAGGTCATTCTCCCCCAGGCCACGCATGACGCCAACCGCGCCTATGCCGAGTCCGGCATGCTCAGCGCGGCGCAGGATTACGAGATGGGCGGCATGCAGTTGCCGTACAGCGTGGAGGCGGCGGCCAACGCCTTCTTTGCCTGTGCGTCGGTCAGCATTGGCTCTGGCATGCTGACCACCGGCAACGCGAACCTGCTGATGACGCATGGCACCGACCTGCAAAAAGAAGTGTTTGCGAAGAATGAATTTGCCGGTCGCTTCTCGGGCACCATGTGCCTGTCCGAGCCGCAGGCCGGCTCCAGCCTCAGCGACGTGGCCACCCGCGCGGTTCCTGACGTGGCCCCTGCGGTAGCCGCGGACGGTTCAGTCGCTTGGGATAAAGACCCCCTGGGCGCGCGTTACCGCCTCAAGGGCAACAAGATGTGGATCTCCAGCGGCGAGCACGAGCTGACCGAAAACATCATCCACCTGGTGCTGGCCAAGATTCCGGATGCCGACGGCAAGCTGGTTCCCGGCACGCGGGGGATTTCACTCTTCATCGTGCCCAAGAAAATGGTCAACCCCGACGGCACGCTGAGTGGCGTGCGCAACGACGTAGCCCTGGCCGGGTTGAACCACAAGCTGGGCTGGCGTGGCACTACCAACACCCTGCTCAACTTTGGCGAAGGCAAATTCCCGGTGGGACAGGATGGCCCCTACGGCAAGGGCGCGGGCGCCGTGGGCTACCTGGTGGGCCAGCCAGGCAAGGGCCTGCAGTGCATGTTCCACATGATGAACGAGGCGCGCATCGGCGTGGGCATTGCCGCCACGATGCTGGGCATGGCGGGCTACTACGCTTCGCTGGACTACGCGCGCAACCGTCCCCAGGGCCGCCCCATGGGCGCGGCGGGCAAGGATGTTGCCGCGCCACAGGTCGCCATCATCGAACACGCCGACGTCAAGCGCATGCTACTGGCCCAAAAGGCCTATTGCGAAGGTGCCCTGGCGCTGGAGCTGTACTGCGCCCGCCTGGTGGACGAGCACCACACCGCCGGTGGCGATGCCGCCAACGATGCCCGCCTGCTGCTGGAGGTGCTGACCCCGATTGCCAAGAGCTGGCCCAGCGAATGGTGCCTGGAGGCCAACTCGCTGGCCATCCAGATCCACGGCGGCTACGGCTACACACGCGACTTCCCGGTCGAACAATACTGGCGCGACAACCGCCTGAACATGATCCACGAAGGCACACACGGCATCCAGGCCACCGACCTGCTGGGCCGCAAGGTGCTGATGGAGGAGGGCAGAGGCCTGCAACTGCTGGCAGCACGGATGACGGCCACCATCCAGAAGGCCGCAAAAGTGCCAGCGTTGGCCGCGCACGCGGCGGCACTGGGCCAGGCCCTGCAACAGGTCGCAACAGCCACCCAAAAAGCCTGGGCCACCGGCATCCCCACTGAAGCGCTGGCCAACGCCGTGCCCTATATGCAGGCCTTTGGCCACACAGTGCTGGCCTGGATCTGGCTGGACGTGGCTGCCAAGGCGCTGGAGCTGGACGCCGCACAGGCCAACGCCGCAACGCAGGGCCGCATCGGCGCCACCCGCTTCTTCTTCCACTACGAGCTGCCCAAGATCGGCGCCTGGCTCCAGGTAGTCGAGTCGCGTGACACCACCTGCGCGGCCTTTCCTCTGGACGCTTTCTAAACGCTGTGAACGTGAAGATTTGGCCGTCAGCCTTGACGGATATCACGCCGGGGACACGCTGAACCGCGTGCCCGACGGCACAATTGCCCAACCCCCATTTTTTGAAGCAGGAGACCGCCCCCCATGACCGCACGCACCATCCAACAACTGTTCGACCTCACCGGCAAGACCGCCCTGGTAACCGGCGGCTCGCGCGGCCTGGGCCTGCAGATGGCCCACGCCCTGGGCGAAGCCGGCGCCAAGATCATGCTGAGCTCGCGCAAGGCCGAAGACCTGGAACAGGCCTGTGCCGAACTGCAAGCCGCCGGCATTGATGCCCGCTGGATTGCCGCCGACTGCGCCAAGGACAGCGAGATCACCCGCCTGGCCGAAGAGACCCTTGAGCGCATGGGCGATGTCGACATCCTGGTCAACAACGCCGGCGCCGCCTGGGGCGCGCCCGCCGAGGACCATCCGGCGGACGCGTGGGACAAGGTCATGAACCTCAACGTGCGCGGCTACTTCCTGCTGAGCCAGGCGATTGCCAAGAAGAGCATGATTGCGCGCCGCTCGGGGCGCATCATCAACATCGCATCGATTGCCGGTCTGGGTGGCAACCCCGAAGGCATGAACACCATTGCCTACAACACCTCCAAGGGTGCCGTGCTCAACTTCACCCGCGCACTGGGTGCGGAATGGGGCAAGTACAACATCACCGTCAACGCCATTTGCCCGGGCTTCTTCCCCAGCAAGATGACCGTGGCCACACTCAAGGCTTTTGGCGAAGAGAAGCTCGCCGCCAGTGCGCCCCTCAAGCGCCTGGGCGATGACGAGGATCTGAAGGGCCTGTGCGTGCTCTACGCGTCGGACGCCGGCAAACACATCACTGGCCAGTGGCTGGCAGTGGATGGCGGTGTGTCCGTCGTCACCGGCGGCTGATATGTGGGACAAGGCCGTCGGCTTCGGGGTGGAAATCCCCTTCGTCAAACACCTGGGGTTTGAACTGACCCAGTTCGCAGGCGGCCATTCCGAGATTGCCTATACCGCCAAGCCCGAGCATCTCAACTCGTTCTCGGTCACCCACGGCGGCGCGCTGATGACGCTGCTGGATGTGTCCATGGCGACGGCCGCACGCAGCGAGATTCCCGACATGGGTGTCGTCACCATCGAGATGAAGACCAGCTTCATGCAACCCGCCCTTGGCCCCCTGGTGGCCAAGGGCGAGCTGATCCACCGCACGGTGACGATGGCGTTTACGCAGTCCACCGTGTTTGATGCGGCGGGGCGCAAATGCGCGCATGCCACCGGCACCTTCAAGTTTGTGAAACGCCTGCCCACCGGCACCAAAACCTCCAACCCGCTGAATACCTCTTCCAGCAATATTCCTACTGACTGAATGGGCCTCTAGCCCTCGTTAATTCTATGTAGTGCGCTATCGTTTAGATAGCAAATTGCAGTCAAACCCTTTCCACCCAACGGATTCACCACCATGCCAACCAACCACCAAATCCACCTCGACAACCGCCCTGTGGGCGAGGCCGTTGCCAGCAACTTCAAGCTGGTCACCGCCGAAACCCCGGCCCTGCAAGACGGACAGGTGCTGGTGCGCCACCACTTCCTGAGCCTGGACCCGTATATGCGCGGCCGCATGAACGACGCCAAGAGCTACGCCCAACCCCAACCATTGGGTCAGACCATGCAGGGTGGCACGGTGGGCGAGATCGCCGAGTCGCGCAACCCCAAATTCGCGGTGGGCGACAAGGTCGTCGGCATGGGCGGCTGGCAGGAATACAGCGTGGTCGATGCCAACCAGCCCGGCGCTCTTCGCAAGGTCGACACCACACACGTGCCCTTGAGTGCCTACCTGGGCGCCGTCGGCATGCCCGGCGTCACGGCCTGGTATGGCCTGGTGAAGATTTGCGAACCCAAGGCCGGCCAGACCATGGTCGTCAGCGCCGCCACTGGTGCCGTCGGCAGCGCCTTTGCCGCATTGTCCAAGGCGCGCGGTTGCCGCACGGTCGGCATTGCCGGCGGTCCGGACAAATGCAAATACGCCGTTGACGAACTGGGCTTTGACGCCTGCATCGACTACAAGCTGCACACGACGGCAGCATCGCTGTCCAAAGCCATTGCCGAGGCCTGCCCGAACGGCATTGACGGCTATTTCGAGAACGTCGGTGGCATGGTGCTGGATGCGGTGCTGCCGCGCATGAACGCCTTTGGGCGCATCGCAGTCTGCGGCATGATCGCCGGCTACGACGGTGCGCCGCTCCCCCTGAGCTACCCGGCACTGATCCTGACCCAGCGCCTGAAGGTGCAGGGCTTCATCGTCAGCGAGCACATGGAAATCTGGCCCGAGGCGTTGACCGAACTCGGCACGCTGGTGGCCACCGGCAAGCTGCGCGCCCGCGAGAGCATTGCGCAGGGTCTTGCTGCCGCACCCGAGGCCTTCCTGGGCCTGCTCAAGGGCAAGAACTTTGGCAAGCAGTTGGTTAAGTTATTGTGAGACTTTGCGGGACAGACCGTAGCGCAGCGAAGCTCTGTCCTCAACCATTCAGGAGACATCATGTCTGACCTTATTCTTCACCACTACGCCACCTCGCCGTTCTCCGAAAAAGTCCGGCTGGTGCTGGGCTACAAGCAACTGGCCTGGAAATCGGTCATCGTGCCCGCCATCATGCCCAAGCCCGATGTGCAGGCCCTGACCGGCGGCTACCGCAAGACGCCGTTCCTGCAAATCGGCTCCGACGTGTACTGCGACAGCTCCCTGATCTGCGACGTGCTGGAGCACATCCAGCCCACGCCCACGCTGTACCCCGAATCGCATAAGGGCCTTGCCCGAGTGCTGGCCCAGTGGGCCGACACCACGCTGTTTTGGGCGGCCATGGCCTACAACCTGCAGCCCAAGGGGGCCGCTGCGATGTTTGACGGCGCACCGCCTGAGGCGGCCAAGGCCTTCGGTGCGGACCGCGCGGCCATGTCCGCTGGCATGACGCGCCTGCGCCCGGGCGACGCCACGGCGGCCTACAAGTCCTACCTGCGGCGCATTGCCAACATGCTCGAAGGCCAGGATTTTCTGATGGGCAATGCCCCCTGCGTGGCCGACTTTGCCTGCTACCACCCCCTGTGGTTCAGCCGCTTGCGCGTGCCGGTGATGGCTGGCATTCTGGATGCCACACCCTCGGTGCTGGCCTGGATGGACCGCATGGCAGCGCTGGGGCACGGCCACATCGAGAGATTCTCTGCTACAGAAGCGATAGCGCTATGTTCAGCATCCACGAGGGATACAGCCCAGAATGACACTACGTTCCAGGACGAACACGGCATCCCGCTGGGCAGCCGGGTCACCGTTGCGGCCGAGACCTTTGGGCCCGAGGCGACCGAGGGTGAGCTGGTGGCAGCCACCCGCACCCGCTACACACTCAAGCGGGTGGACGAACGCGCTGGCACCGTGCATGTGCACTTTCCCCGCATTGGCTACGCATTGAAGGCTGTAGTACCCGCCGCATGAGCGAAACGAGCCCCGCCACGCCAGACGTGCAATGGAAACTGGCCACCTTTGACAGCCTGACGGCGCACGAACTCTATGCGCTGCTGCAATTGCGCACCGAGGTGTTCGTGCTGGAGCAGAACTGCGTGTTTCAGGACATGGATGGTGCAGACAACCAGGCCGTGCATCTGCTGGGGACCCAGCGCGCAACCGGGCAGGAAGGCGAGCAGCTGGTGGCCTATGCGCGCCTGTTTCCCGCCGGGGTCAAGTTCGTGGAAGCCAGCATAGGCCGGGTCGTCACCAGCCATGCCACACGGGGCATGGGCCTGGGGCACACGCTGATAGCCCGGGCTGTGGCATCGGTGCACACGCTATGGGGGTTGCAGCCCATCCGCATTGGCGCGCAGGCCCGGCTGAAAGGCTATTACGGCCAGCACGGCTTTGTCGACGTGGGCCTGCCCTATGTCGAAGACGGTATTGACCACCTGGAAATGCTGTGGAATCCGTAAGAACCCAACATCCAACTCCGGAGTTTTCCTTTCCATGATTTCTGATTTCAAAAACAAGACCGCAGTCCTCACCGGTGCCGGTTCCGGCTTTGGCCTGGAGTGCGCACGCATTGGCGCCAAACTGGGCATGAACCTGGTGCTGGCCGACGTGCAGCAAGACGCGCTGGACAAAGCTGCTGCCGAAATGCAGGCCCTGGGCGCCCCGGTGCTGGCCATGCGGGTGGATGTGTCCAGCGCCGACCAGATGCAGGCCCTGGCCGATGCGGCGTTTGCCCGCTTTGGGGCGCCGCACTTTGTGTTCAACAACGCCGGTGTGGGAGCGGGGGGCCTGATCTGGGAAAACACGGTCCAGGACTGGGAGTGGGTGCTGGGTGTCAACCTCATGGGCGTGGCGCACGGCGTGCGCCTGTTCACACCGATGATGCTTGCCGCCGCCAAGGCCGACCCGGCCTACCAGGGCCACATCGTCAACACCGCCAGCATGGCCGGCTTGCTGAATGCGCCCAACATGGGCATCTACAACGTCAGCAAGCACGCCGTGGTGTCCCTGAGCGAGACCTTGTACCAGGACCTGGCGCTGGTGACTGACCAGATCAGCGCCAGCGTGCTGTGCCCGTTCTTTGTGCCCACCGGCATCACCCAGAGCCACCGCAACCGCCCAGACGCGCTCAAGGTCGATGCCAAGCCCACGCAAAGCCAATTGATCGGGCAGGCCATGAGCGACAAGGCCGTGAGCAGTGGCAAGGTGACCGCAGCCGAGGTGGCACAAAAAGTGTTCGATGCCATCACCGCGAATCAGTTCTACATCTACAGCCACCCCAAGGCCATAGGTTCGGTACAGACCCGGCTCGAAGACGTGCTGCAGGCCCGCAACCCCACCGATCCGTTTGCCCACAAGCCCGAACTTGGCGTGGAGCTGAAGAAAGCACTGCGCGCCTGACAAGGCCCCCAATCACCGGATGAAATTCCGTGACGTGGCGCATTGCACTTTGTCGCGGAGCAGCGTAGGCTTGCCATACCCTGATGGGAGGTAATCCAGCATGAAATCCGGTCCAGTCAAAGGCCTTCGCCAATACGCCCGCGTCCCCTTCGCGGCCGCGGTACTGCTACATGTGCAGGACCAGACGCTCAAAGTGCAGTTGATCGACATAGCACTCAAGGGCGCGCTGGTCCAGGTTGACTCCACGGAAAAGCTGGCCTTGCACACCCCCTGCCGCCTGGAACTGCCGCTGGCCGATGATGGTGACGGGGTGGTGATGGCCGGTGTTATCGCGCACCTCGATGGGCAGCACGTCGGCATCGAATGCCGCAATATAGACCTCACCAGCCTGACACGCCTGCGCCGTCTCATCGAACTCAACACCGGAGACCCTGACCTGATGGACAGGGAACTGAATCACCTGTTTGGTTGAGTCAGACGTTGAAAAGGGAATGCAATCGCATGTTTCGATGGTGCGGCTGCCGGCTCCCCTTACCATCGGGTCAGCGGGTTGTCTCCCGCCCAAGGAAGTCCTCCATGCTGAACCGATTCGCGGCCGTGCTCATCGTCTGTGGCGCCTGGTTGCTCGCTGCTCTTCCGGCGGTGGCCGGGCCGCCGGCGATACAGTATTTTCCGGTCGGACCCATCTACGAATACCGCTGGAAACTGCTGGAACTGGCTCTCGCCCATGCCCCGGCGAAAACTGCCGACGAACCGACCCGGCTGGTACCTTACGCAGACGATGTGACCCAAAACCGCGGCATGCAGCTGTTGCAGACCGGGGGCATTGACGTTATCGCTCTGGGCACCAATGCCGAACGGGAAGCAAAGATGTTGCCCATCAAGATCGACATCCTGCGCGGCATCGTGGGTTTTCGGGTATTCGTTATCCGCGCCTTCGATCAGGCGCGCATCGCCGGCATGGACGAGCAGGCCTTGCGCAAGGAGTTGACCTTCGGCCTGAACAGCCAGTGGGCGGACCTGCCCATCATGCGCGCCAACGGTTTCACGGTCGAAACCTCCTCCAGCTATGAAAACCTGTTTGGCATGCTGGTGGCCAAGCGCTTCGACGCTTTTCCGCGCGGCCTCAATGAAGCCGGCCGCGAACTCGACGAGCGCAGACTGGCCTACCCGCAGCTGGCCGTGGAGCGGACCAAGGCGTTGTACTTTCCCTACCCGGTGTACTTCTGGGTCAACAAGGACAACACGGCACTGGCCCAGCGCATCGAACGCGGGCTCACGGTAGCGCTGGCCGATGGGTCGTTTCGCAGACTGTTCGAGACCTACCATGCGGCGGAGATCGCCCTGCTGGCAAAGGAAAAACGCCAGGTTATCCGGCTGAAGAATCCTGTTTTGCCGGCGGGCACGGTAGCGCCCGACACCCACTGGTGGTGGCGTTAAGATGGCCTGCACCGACCCTAAGGATGACTGATGTTTTCAACGCAGACGCTCTCCCGACGGCTGCTGTACACGATGTTCCCGTGGTACCTGCTGATCGCGCTGGGCATGACAGGCATGCAACTGGCCATTCAGTACGCCAGCGCCAGCCGCGACATTGACAAGGATCTGGCATCCCTGGGCAGCACCATCGCGCCCAGCGTGACCAACGCAGTCTGGGAGCTGGACCCGCCGCAGCTGGCTTCCATTGTGCGCGGTGTGCGGCAGAACGCCATCGTCAGCGGCGTGCAGATCGAGTCCGCCAGCGGCGGCGTTTTGGTCAGTGATGGGGCCTTGCCCGGATCACCGGGTGATGTTGGCGGCATCCTCTTCAGTGCCTTCAAACAGACGGTGGTGCCGTTGGTCTACCAATCGCCGCGCGGTGACGACCGCCTGGTGGGCCAGCTCAAGATGTATTCCAGCCACGAGGTGATGTGGGACCGCACCAAATACGGCGTCCTGGTGATCCTGCTGAACTCGGTCATTGTCACCACGGCGCTGTGGATGCTGTTTCTGTGGACCATACGCTTTCGCCTTTCCGACACCGTGACCCGGGTTGCACGCGCCGTCGCCAGCTGGCGTTTCCAGCCCAGCGACGCTCCGGTTGAGACCATCACCTACCCGTACCGGGACGAGCTGGGTGAGCTGGTCAGGGCTTTCAATGAGAGCCGCAACCAGCTGTTTGATTCCCTGCAAAAGCTCAACGGACTGAACCAGAACCTGGAAAAGATCGTTGCGGCACGCACCCAGGAACTGCAGCAGTCCAAGGAAGAGGCCGAAACCGCCACCCACGCCAAATCGGAATTCCTGGCCAATATGAGCCACGAAATCCGCACCCCCATGAACGCGATTCTGGGCATGCTGTACCTGACGCTGAAGACGGAGTTGACCGCGAGCCAGCACAACTACCTGACCAAGGCCCAGGGGGCAGCACACTCCCTGTTGGGCATCATCAACGACATCCTCGACATCTCCAAGATCGAGGCCGGCAAGGTGGAGATAGAAAGCACGGAATTCGGGCTGGACACGGTGCTGGAGCAGCTGACCGATGCCATTGGCTACCAGTCCGAGCACAAGGGCATCGAATTCCTGATCCGCTACGACGTCGCCATCCCGCCCCTGCTGCTGGGCGATCCGCTGCGCCTGGGCCAGGTGTTGCTCAACCTGTGCAGCAATTCCGTGAAGTTCACCGAGCAGGGCCAGGTCGAGCTGGGTTTTCGCTGCGTGACCGTCACCGAGACCGATCTGACGCTGCAGGTCTATGTGCGCGACAGTGGCATAGGCATGGCCCCCGAAGTTCAAGCCGCGTTGTTTGAGAAATTCACGCAGGCTGACCAGTCCACCACCCGTCGTTATGGCGGCACCGGCCTGGGCCTGGCGATCAGCAAGAGCCTGGTGGAGCTGATGGGTGGGCGCATCTGGGTCGAGGATTCGCAGCCCGGCAAGGGCACGACGATCTGCTTCACCGTGCAACTCAAAGTCGCACACCCCAACCAGGTGCGGCGGCTGGAACTGGCCGAACAGGCCGGGCCGCTGCTCAAGGGCATTCGCGTGCTGGTGGTGGACGACAACCAGGTCTCACGCGAGATCCTGGCAGAGATGCTGCGGTTTTTTCATATCGATGCGCAGATGGCCAACGATGGCCCGTCGGCAATCGCGGCCATCGCGCAGTCCTCCGACAAGCCCTATGACCTGGTGCTGATGGACTGGCGCATGCCCGGCATGAACGGTGACGAGGTCACGCGCACACTGCATGCGGACGTCCGCATCGCGCAGCAACCCAAAGTGGTCATGGTCACGGCCTATGGGCGCGAGGATGTGGTCCAACTGGCGGAGGACGCCGGCGTCGACGGTTTCCTCGTCAAACCAGTGTCGCCGTCCACCATGCTCGACACCATCTTGTCGGTGCTGGGGCGCGGCCGCATTCTGGGTAGCAAGGACAAGCCCCGTGCGTTGACCCACGACCTGACCACCAGTGGTCAACTGGCGGGCGCGCGGCTGTTGCTGGTTGAAGACAACGACATCAACCGCGAATTTGCAACCGAGTTGCTGCGCAGCGAAGGCATTGAGGTCGAGGAGGCGGTGAACGGGCAGGAGGCGGTCGACAAGGTGCAACGCCGGGATTTCGATGCGGTTCTGATGGACATCCAGATGCCGGTGCTCGATGGACTGGACGCTGCCCGCCAGATCCGGGAGCTGGCGCAGACGCCGGGCAAGGAGCGTTTTGCCAGTTTGCCCATCATTGCCATGACGGCCCTGGCCATGGCGCAGGATGCCCAAAGAAGCCGGGACGCCGGCATGAACGACCACGTGACCAAACCCGTTGCCCCCGACCGCCTGATGGCCGTGCTGGCCAGGTGGGTGCAGTTGCCGGCCCACCGGCGGGGCGCGCGCCTGCCCACGCCGGCGACGGCAGACCTGCCGCCCGAGCTATTGGCGCTGGCCAGTCTGGACGCCCGAGAAGGCGTGCGCCGCATTGGCGGCAAGGTGGACGCTTACCGCCGCCAGTTGCAGCGTTTTCGTGAGCACTACGCCCACGCCGTCGACGAATTGGAGCGCCAGGCCAGCGTATCCGGGCTGCGCGCAGCGCAGGACTACTGCCATGTGCTCAAAGGGGTCGTTGGCAATATCGGCGCCGTGGCGTTGTTTGACAAAGTGGCGGAAATCGATGCAATGCTGAAGCAGGGCCAGCATCCACAGGCCGAGGCCATGGGCTCGCTGCGGATGCGGTTGCAGGACGTGATGCGGGATATCGACCATCTGGCCGTCATGTCCAAACCAACGCCGACCCGAGCGGCTGCACCGCTGACGCCAAACCAGCTGCGCCAGCGCCTGGAGGCTTTGCGGGACGCGCTGGACTATGACCTGGGCAGTGCCGAGCCCCTGTTGGCCGAATTGCGCGCCGGTGTGGTGGATACCGTGCTGGCGAGCGACATCGCAGCGCTGGCCGCGCGCATAGACGTCTTCGACATCGACGCCGCGCAGAACCTGCTGTCCCAGCTACAAGAGCGCCTGACACCGCAACCCGAGTGACCCATTCATGACCTTTACCACCAACGGCCGCGCGCGCATCTTGATCGTTGACGATGTCAACGAGAACCTGCATGCGCTGATGCACATCCTGCGTGACGCCTATGCCATCGTGGCGGCCAACACGGGCGAAAAGGCGATCGAGCTGGCCCAGCGCCTGCCGCAACCGGACCTGATTTTGCTGGACATCAAGATGCCTGGCATGGACGGTTATTCCGTGCTGGCCAAGCTCAAGGCCAACCCGCAAACGGCCGACATCCCCGTGATCTTTGTGACCGCGCTGGCCGAGGCCGCCGATGAGGCGCGTGGCCTGACCCTGGGCGTGGCCGACTACATCACCAAGCCGGTCAATCCAGACCTGTTGCACCGGCGCATCCACACCCAGCTGGAGCTGCAACGCCATCGCCGCAACCCGCTGACGCTGGACTTCAAGCAGCACACGGATCCCGAACACCGGCCCACGCTGCTGCTGGTGGACGATGTGCCAGACAACATCCATGAGTTGATGGAAGTGCTCAAAGACGACTACCGCATCATGGTGGCCAATTCCGGCGCCAAAGCCCTGGAACTGGTGCAAGGCCCGACTCCGCCCGATCTGGTGCTGCTGGACATCGTAATGCCCGCGATGGACGGCTACGAGGTCTGCCGGCGCATCAAGGCCACGCCGCTGGGCAATCGCATACCCGTTATTTTTGTCACCGTGGTCGATGCGACCCCGCAGAAGGTAAGGGGCTTTGACCTCGGGGGCGCCGACTACATCACCAAACCCTTTGACATCGACGAAGTCCGGGCACGGGTGCGCACGCACCTGGAGCTGGCCCGCTTGCGCCGCTCGCTGGAACTGCTGGTGGCACAGCGCACCGCGCTGCTCAACAAGAGTGAGGAAAAGTACCGCATCCTGGCAGACTACTCACCCAATTGGGAGTACTGGATGGCGCCCGATGGCAGCTACCTGTATGTGTCACCCGCCTGCGAGCAGGAGACCGGCTATGTGCAGGAGGATTTTTTTGCCGATCCGGGCCTGATGGAAAAAATCATCCACCCCGACGACCTGGCAGCCTGGCGCGCGCAGGGCCCGGCGGCTGCGGGTGTGGCACCCGCTCCGCTGGTTTTCCGTATCCGCGCCAAGGACGGCAGCGAACACTGGATAGAGCATGTACACAAGGCCGTGCTCGATGCGCAGGGCCAGGTCCTGGGGCAACGCGGCTCGCACCGGGACATCTCCAAGCGCCGCGAGGCCGAAGAGCGGCTGGACTTTTTCATCAACCGGGACCCGCTCACCGGCCTGCCCAATCGCGCCCTGTTCCACGAACTGCTGGGCCACACCCTGCAGCGGGCCGGACGTGACCAGACGCAGTTTGCGCTGCTGTTTGTGGACATGGACAACTTCAAGGCCATCAACGAGAGCCTGGGCCACAGCCTGGGCGACCAGGTGCTGATCGAGGCCGGCCGACGCCTCAAGGAACTGCTGCCCGACCGCGATGCCATTGCCCGCATCAGCGGCGACGAGTTCAACATCATCCTGCACGATAGCGAGGGCATGCCGGGCTTTGATCTGGTGACCCAGCGCATGATCGATGCCCTGGCCCGCCCCTTTGAGCTCGACGGACATAGCCTGTATGTGGGCGCCAGTGCCGGCATTGCGCTGTATCCGGCCGATGGTACGACCGCCGAAACCCTGCAAAGCAATGCCGAGGCCGCACTGCACCAGGCCAAATTGCGCGGGCGCGGCATGCTGCACTTCTTCTCGCCCGAGATGAGTGGCCGGGCCAAGGCGCGCCTGACGCTGGAAGCCGACCTGCGCCGCTCCGTCGAGCGCGACGAGTTGCGGGTGTACTACCAGCCCCAGGTCGATCTGGCCAGCGGGCTGGTTGTGGGGCTGGAAGCGCTGGTGCGCTGGCAGCATCCGCAGCGGGGTCTGATTTCACCCATCGAATTCATCCCGCTGGCCGAAGAAAGTGGCTATGTGGTCCAGCTGGGCGATTGGGTCTTGCGCAGTGCATGCCGCCAGATCAAGCGCTGGTCGGACGCCGGGCTGGCGCCGCGCCAGGTGGCCGTCAACGTGTCAGCCATCCAGCTGAGCCGCGGCCATCTGGTCGAGTCGGTGCGGGACGCTCTGCGGGAGACCGGCATCGCCGCGCACCAGCTGGAGCTGGAAATCACCGAGAGCAGCGTCATGCTGGACCGCGAAAGGTCCTTGCAGTCGCTGGCGGACCTCAAGGCCCTGGGTGTGCAACTGTCGATCGATGACTTTGGCACCGGTTATTCGTCGATGGCCTACCTGCAGCAGCTGGAAGTGCACAAACTCAAGGTGGACATGGCCTTTGTGCGCGACATGACCACTAATGCCGGCAACGCCTCCATCGTCAAGGCCGTGATCGCACTGGGGCACAGCCTGGGCCTGGAAGTCATCGCCGAAGGGGTGGAAACCCTGGACCAGGCGCGGCAGTTGCGCCAGCTGGAATGCGACGTCATTCAGGGCTATCTGATCAGCCAGCCCCTGCCGGTAGACGCCATGACGGACTTTCTGGCGACGTTCAGGCCGCTGGACGCGGGCATTTAACCTTTTCACCTGTGGCAAACTCCCGCCCTTGAATGAAATCCGGTGGCCGTTCTGGCCCCCACCCACCTGAGCCAGCGTTTTTACCCCGTCATGCAGAAAATCATCGCGCAAATCGCGCAAGAAATCCGTGTCCGTCCCCAACAGGTGGAAGCCGCCGTGCAATTGCTCGATGGCGGCGCCACCGTGCCCTTTATCGCCCGCTACCGCAAGGAAGTGACTGACGGGCTGGACGACATCCAGCTGCGTGAGCTGGAAGCCCGCCTGTCGTATCTGCGCGAGCTGCGCGACCGCAAGGAGGCCGTGGTCAAGCTGATCGACGAGCAAGGCAAGCTCACCCCCGCGCTGATCGCCGCCATCCACAACGCCGCCACCAAGCAGGAGGTGGAAGACATTTACCTGCCGTTCAAGCTCAAGCGCCGCACCAAGGGCCA